>Ga0307933_1000534_pt1 | contig 35107 bp, 44 predicted proteins | sample OrgLakmetageno88_FD_201811 | JGI IMG/M metagenome (GOLD analysis project Ga0307933, IMG submission 201811) | Saline water microbial communities from Organic Lake, Antarctica - #88 | ecosystem: Environmental > Aquatic > Non-marine Saline and Alkaline > Saline | place: Antarctica: Organic Lake... | reverse complement strand
GACGCCCGTGACAGCCTGGGCGAGCAGATGGGCTTGGGCCTCGCGGCCGAGCTTGCGGGTCATTTTTCTGGTTCTCCTTCGCGTCCGCTCAGTCGCTGCGGCCCATCAGGGCCGGCGGGCGGTCGCCCTTGCGGCGCTGCGCGCCGTGGGCTGTTTTTCCAGTGCTTCGGCCCGTCCGGGCCTCGCTTCCTCCCCCGGATCAAGTCCGGGGTCCGGGCGGGCGGTTTACAATTTGGCGCCCTTGCGGCCCGCCGAAGCGGGCCGGGGTGCGGCTCTAGGCGCCGACCGCCAGTTGCGCGGCGGTGGGGGTTTCCCAGTCTTCGCCCTGGGTGAGCTCCAGATCTGCGAGCTTGCGGCGGGAGACGCGCACGACGGCGCCCTCTGCGCCCAGCTTGCCCGTCTTGAGCAGGAAGACCGAGGTGACGCCGGTTGCGGCGGGGACATCGGGCGCGGGCGCGGCATCGTCAGCGCCGGACGGCTTTTCAGGATCGCCCTTGCCCTCGGTGGGCTGCGCCGCCTCTGCGGGCTTTGCAGCGGCGGCTTCAGTTCCGGCTGCCGAACGCTGTTCGGCGCTCTGATCGGCGGCAGGCGCTTCCGCCTTCGGCTGATCAGCCAGCGGCAGGCCGGCGTCTTCGGCCTTGTCGGCCGGCTTCGTGGTTTTCTTGGCGGTCATGGGAGTCTCCTTTTTCTAGTGCTTCGGCCCGTTCGGGCCTCGCTTCCTTCCCCGGACTGTGTACGGGGTCCGGGCGGGCGATCGCCCTTGCGGCGGCTGCGCCGCCGGTTTCATCAGCCAGCGGATGTGGGGCTGTCCCACTCCACCTTGATCTGCAGGTCGAGCAGGTTTTCCGGCGCGAAGCCGGCCTCCTTGGCCGTGTCGGTGTCGAGGCTTTCTGTGGTGGCGTAGCTGGCCGCGCCATCAAGGGTGAAGTCGGTGTCGATGGCGGTCGCCAGAGCGCTTGCCATGGCGCGAACGAGGGCGCGGCGCTCCGCATCCTTTGATCCAAGCCCGTGCAGGCCAACGCGGAACGTCGTTACCAGCTGCCAGGGCGGCGGGTTGACCAGCTGCTGCTCGGATCGGTCGATGCGGCCCGGCATGAGTACGGCGCGAAAGCGGTTCTCCACATCCCCGGCATCATCCACCTCGGCGGGATCCGCGAGGCGCGGCTCATCCAGCTCGAGCACCGGCGCGCCCGTCACGGTCGCAAGCGCCGTGGCGAGCAGCGCAAACAGCGCCGCCTCAACCTGTGTGTAAGTACTGGTCATTTTTTCCTGTCCTCCGGCCCGTCCGGGCCGTCGGCTCCGCGCACAAGCGCGGGCGGCCGGTCGGCCTTGCGGCGCTTCGCACCGGGTAAAGCTGCAGCGTGGCCCGCGAGCGCTCTAACCACTCCCGAATCTTCGCTCGGCGATGTCGCGCAGGGCGCGGCCAAAGCGTTCGACGCCTTCGCGGCCAATGCGCTCGGCGATGGCGCCCGGATCGATGTTCTTGGGCAGGGTCACTTGCGGCACGAGCACGAACATCACGACACCGTCTTCAAAATCGCCGCGCTTCAGGGCAGCGGGCGTTGCCTTGCCATAGCCGCCGCGCTTGCCGCGACGCTTCCGGACCTTGTCGGCCACCAGCAGGGCCAGCTTCTTGCCGGGCACGGCGATATAGCGCAGCCGCCCATACCGGCGCTCGGCCTCGGTGATGGCGTGCTGGCGTCCCCGGCGCAGGCGGCCCGAACTGCCAAAGCTGCGCCCGGACTGGGGCGCGTGCTCGGTGGGGATGGCCAGCCAGAACCCGGCACTGGAGCGGATCGTGACGCCCTCGGAGAAGGCGCGCACGATATGAGGCGCGTTGGACCACCAGGTGATGGCAGGCGACAGGCTTGCCGACTTGCGCGGATAGACGCGGTCGCGCCAGGCATTGGCGACCTTGGAGCCAAGAGCGCTGCGCGTGTCGGCCCGCAGCGCGGTCTTGCCCCAGTCCGCGATCGCATCCGCCGCCGCCATGGCGGCCTCTGCCATATCCTCCAGAGCGACGTCGAAATCTTTCGCCAGCGTCTCGGCGACCGAGACTTCCATGCGAAGGCCGTCAGCGTTCAGGATCATTGCGCAGCCGGGCTAACGCCCGCCTCGCCGCGCGGCCCGTCCGGGCCGCAGCGATCCTCGCTGACGCTGCGGGCGGCCGGTCGGCCTTGCGGCGCTTCGCGCCGGTTCCTGACCCTATCCAAAATCAAAGCGGTATTCGCCGGCGCTGTCGGGGCCTTCGGGGGGCTGGCCGATCTTCAGGATGGCGCCGGATTCGCGGGTGAAGGTGCCGTTCTTCTCCGGCTTCACGCCCTGCTCGACAAAGCGGGTGCGGAAGGCCGAGCCGGTGCGCTTGCGCGCCACCATCTTGCCATAGCCGTCACCGCCATCGAGGCCCTCGCGATCCTCGTTGTAAGTCACCGGAACCTCCGTCACGACAGGCGAACCGCCCGGCCCGGTATAGGTCATGGGCTCGGCGCCGGTCGCGCCCCAGGCGGGCGCGAAGGCGGCTTCGAATTGGGAGTCAAAGGACATCTTTGCTGGTCCTTCCTCGCGTCCGCTCGGTCGGGCCGCGCATCAGCGCGGGCGGCCGGTCGGCCTTGCGGCGCAGAGCGCCGGGGTGATCCGACGGGCGGCGCAGCCGCCCGCAAGGGCGCCAAATTGTAAACCGGGCCGCCCGGACCCCGGACTTGATCCGGGGGAGGAAGCGAGGCCCGGACGGGCCGAAGCACTAGAAAAACATGCGGCGAGCCCCGGCCCACCGGGCCGGGGCTGCGCACTTTTTCCCTTAGCCCGGGTCGGCGATCGAGGCGAGTTTCACCAGGACCTTGGGCTGCTTGCAGATCGGCAGGAAATTGCTTTCCGACCAGAGCTCCATGCCTTTGCCGTGCTTCAGGGGCTCGGCGGACATAAAGATCGGCAGAGCGTAGCGCCCGGCGCCGTCATCGAAATCCATATCGAGGATGGACGGCAGGCTGTTCAGCTCGGTGAGCGTGTCAGCCGGCGCGGCGAAGGTGGCGAAGGTGTCGGTCGTGCCCACAGGGTAGGCATGGCCCTCACCCGACGCGATGAAGCGCTCGGTGCCGGTCTTCACCGGGGCCGAGCCGCGATACTCGATATAGAGCACGTCGCCGAACGGATTGAACATCCGGCCCGTCGCGCCCGCCATCTTGTACCGCTCCAGCTCGCGGTACTCGCGCTTGTCCTGGCCTTCCCAGAGGGCCGCCATACCGGCGCCGGCCACCAGGTCGTTGAAGAATTCCGGCGAGACCAGGCACTCCACCATATCGACGGACTCGCCCAGCAGATTGTCCTCGATGTGGGCTCGCACGGCTTCGTTGGCCAGGCGCAGCGAGGCCGCCGTGGCGTTCGAGAAATCAAAGTAGATCGTCTGCTGATCCACGCCGAAATCCGTGAACAGGTTGGAGAGCGTCTCGCCGTCGCCATCCTTGATGATGCCCTTCAGCGCCTGCATGCGGACATATTCAGCGGTGATCGCGTGCTTGCGGGCGATGGAGCGCTGGCGCTTGGCCAGCTCCATGGGCAGGTTGGCCCGGATCTCCTGACCATCCACCACGATGGTGCGGTCCTGAAGGTCGGACACGAGGATCTGATCCTCCTCCGGGAAGTGCGGGACCTGAAAGATTTTCAGGCTCTGGCGCTTGCGGTCTTCCTTCGCGCCGGGCGCGCCGCGCTCCTTGGCCGCCAACACGCGCAGCGTGCCATTGTCCTCGGTAATCTGCACGAAGGTGGAGTCGATGGGCTCCAGCGGCATGATGTTAAGCCCGGACACAAGCCCGTAGCGTTTGGGGTGGAGGCGAACCTCCTGGGTCATCGCGCGAGCGGTGAACGGAAAATTGAACTTAGCCATGATGGCCTCCCTTACGGCGTCGCGAGCCGGCGCCGGGTCCGATTGAACAAAGCGCCGCACCGGCGCCGTGAGGGTTGGAGATCACGGCGGGCAAGCGCCCGCCGCGCGTTAGATGGCGTCTTCGACCCGGATACCGCTGACGTCGAGGGCAGCCTCGATTGCAGCTTTCTGGGCTGTGGTCGCGCCGGCCGGATAGACCAGATGATTGCGGACCACGGTGGCGGGGCCTCTAACCAGCACAAGGCCGGACCCATCGGCGCCATCGGGGATGGTCTTCGCCGACAGAGAGACAGCCGCCACGATCTGGCTGCCGTCCACGGCGGACAGATCCAGCGGCACATATTTGCCGGCGGATTCCGTCACCGTGACAGCGATGCTATCGCCAGCCTCGAACGGGGTGCCGCCAGCGGTGACCGTGAACCCGATCTGGCTGGCATAGGCCGAGGCCACCGCCCCATCAGCCAGACGGGCGCCCTTGGGGTCATAGACCGCAAACGTGGTGGCGGTCAGGAACTCGACGTCATAGACGCCGACCTGCGCACCGGCGAGCAGGACCACCGAACCAGCGGACCCGTTTCCGGCGCCCACCGGCGCAGCAGCGGCGATGGCGAAACGGCCGGCGCGGCCAAGCACCGTGCCAAGCTCGATATCGACCACCGCGCCGTCGCCGGCCAGATAGATGCCGTGCGCGCGGGTATAGGATTGATGGGCCTCGTACTTGACGAGATCGGACGGGGCTTTCGGCTCAGCCCCGGTGGACACCATAAGAGACATGATCTCTTCCTTCCGTGGTGGTAGATGCGGGGGCTTTCATGGCCGCCCCCGCGAGGGCCGAACCAGCGCAGGCGCGCCAGCTAGAGCATTGCCCGCGAAACCGGGATCCGGCTTCGCGGTTGGGAAATGCGACCGGACGAGACGCTAGTCGGTGAAGGTTCCAAGGCTTTTGTGCGCCCTGGACAGCAGCGCATCAGCCTCGGTGGTTTTGCCCTTGCCTTTGCCCGATCCAGCCCCGGCCTGGCGCACGCCGGACGGGGTGTTCGCGCCCGCCGTGTTGCGGAAGCTGGAGCCCTTGGGCGCGGATTTGAGCATGCCGATGGCTTGAGCTTTGGTGAGCTTGCCCCTGGCGACCTGGACAGACAGCTGACCGGCCAGCGCCTCGCGGCCCTTGGCCGAAGGGTGGGCGAGCACCGCTTCGGCGTCGTCATCCTCATCGTCATCTTCAGCGCCGGCTTCGTCGTCGTCACCGTCTTCGGCGTTGGCGTCGTCGTCTTCGCCCTCGCCTTCAGCGTCGTCGTCCATGGCGTCGGCGTCATCGTCCTCGCCTTCGCCCTCGGCGTCGTCTTCGCCGTCTTCGGCGTCGGGATCCTGATACTCGGCGTTGGCGCCGAGCGTGGCGAGCAGGCGATCAAGCTCGGCCTGGGCTTTCACGTCGCCCTTTTTGGCGCGCGCCTTCAGCGCGGCCGCTTTCGCAATCAAAGACATGGGGGTCTCCACTTTCGATACAGCCGCGTCTGAATCCCGCTGTCTCACCGCGCGGCTGGCCACGGCGCTAGGAGCGGAAAGGGATAGGGGCGCGCCAAGGGACTGCGCGATCTGAAAGGCGGACTCTTCGGTCATCACCGCGTCGATCAGATCCACGGCGAGCGGGTCCAAATCGGCGGGCGGCGGCGGGTCGCCTGCGGTAAAGGTGCGCGCTTCCCAGCCCCGGCTCTCGCGCAGGGCGTTCAGGTCCAGGCCCCGGCCAGCGGCCAGCTCGACGTAGAAGCGATCGGCGAGATGATCGACTTCGGCCTGGTAGATCCCGGCCTCTTCATCGGTGGGCGCGCGCAGCATCGAGCCCATGTCCTTCAGGCGCCCGGATTTGTAGAGATGAGAGCGCTCCCCCCATCGCTCGAGCGCCCCTTCGAGATCGAAGAAGCCGATGCGCACGCCGACGCTGCCGATCACCGCGCCGTCGCCGGCATAGAAGGCGTCACACTGGGCGGCCAACTTCATGCCTGCCGATGCGCACAGCTCGGAGGCATGGCCGATGATCGGCTTGCCGCCATTTTCGGCGCGCAGGGCACGGATCGCCTGAGCCGCTTCAGCGCAGCCCGTGACATAGCCGCCCGGCGTGTCAAAGCGCATGAGCACCGCGTCCACGCGCTCGTCTTCATTGGCGGCTTTGAGCGCGGCGACATAGTCGCGATAGCCGGGCCAGTAGCAGCCCGACCAGTAGCCCTGGAACCCGCGTGCCATGAGCAGGCCCTCGACCTCGATCAGGGCGACATTCTCCACCAGCGTATAGCCGTGGGCGGTGCGCTCACCGGACTCGGCCCATTCGGGAATCTCGGGCGCCCAGCTATCTCTCTCAGCGGCATGCGGCTCGCCAGACACCGCCGCCGCCCAGCGGTCTGCGACGCCGCGCGACAGGCCGGCCAGGCGTTCGCCGAGGTGTGGCTCGAACTCGGCATCGGCATGACGGGCGCGGGGCGTAAAATCAGGGCTGAGCAGAAGCGAGTCGTGGCCAACAGCCAGAGCAAGGCGCTGCGGCCCGCTCGGCAGGCGCATGGATCTGGGCATTTTGTCCTGTCCTTTCTCGCGTCCGCTTGGGCGCTTCCGCGCATAGCGCGGGCGGCCGGTCGGCCTTGCGGCTGGCGGAGCCAGCCGGAGAGCGCCTAGCGGCGGGCCTCGCGTCCGCGCGGCGGCGGAGCCGCCTCATCTTCGTCCTGGGCGGCGTCGGCGACTGCGCCGGCGCCCATTTTCGAGATATCGCCAAGGGCGACACCGGCGCGGGCCATCTTGCGGTTGTCGCGCACGGTGCGGGACAGGATCCGGTCAAAGCTTTGACCGCGCCGTGCCGCAATGTCGGACGGCGCCGCGCTCATATTCTCGATCTCCATCCGGTCGCCCATGGCTTCCTTGACGGGATCCACATACTCGCGGGCCGGCCCGATCCACTCGCCGGCAATGTAGGCGCCGGGATGGGTCCAGATGGACGGGGCGCCCTCGGGCAGGGCCAGCTCACCCTCCTCAAAGGCTTCCTGCAGGCGCGCCAGCATCAGCTTGCGCATGACGAAATGCTTCAGGCTGGCGCGCTCACGCTTGATGCCGCGGAAGGCGTCATTGATCTCGGTGCGGGCGCTGCTGAACGTGGTGCGCGAAAAGTCCCGCGTGGCCATGGCGTAGCCGAGCCCGATGGGCGCGCCGCCCTGCAGCGCCAGGAAGGACATGGTGTCCACCCATTCATTGGCGCTGCGCATCTCTGAATTCCACTCCAGCTTGTCGCCGGGGAAGGGCTGGATCACGCGGCTGCCAGCGACGCTATCGACGCCGTTTTCCTCGTAATAACTCACGCGCGCGTCCACCAGACCTCTGGCGTTCTCGGCGCCGAGGATCTCGGCGAGGGCTTCGGGATCGCTCATGGCGCTTGTGTATTGCGCGACGATCAGGGCGTTGGTGATGCGCGAGCGGCGCTCGGCCTCGCTCATATCGCGGAAGGCCTGAATGGTTCCAAGCGCAGAGGCGAACTGCGAGATGCCGCGCGTCTGGCCGGCGCGTTTCGGGCGCATGAGATGCAGGACACAGGGCCGCGTATCGGTGGGAAAGCCCGGCGCGCGGGCCGGATACCAGCGGCCGCTAAAGCGGTTCAGCGCGCCGCGAAACCCCACGTCCTGGGGGTGGCCATCCAGAATGTGATAGGCGACCAGGCGCCCGCGATCATCGGTGGCGACACCGCCGCGCACATCGGCGACCACGGCGGTCCAGCTCTCGCCGTCTGCGGATTCGATCTCGATCTCGCCGCTGGAGCCTTCGGTCCAGCCAGCCGGCTGAGCGAGGCGGTCGGGATCGGTGACCTGCAAGCGCGTGCCGAAGGCGGCGTCAGAGTTTGGATCATAAAGCACCAGGCCGAGGCCTTCGCCCTCGGCGGCGATATAGTTTCGCGCCAGGAGATCAATCTGGATATCAAGAGGGAGCTTTTCCTCCCAGTCATTGCGGAAGAGCGGATCATCGGCAAAGACCGACCAGGCCAGCTCGACGGACGTAGACAGCGCCTCGTAGGCTTCGCTGGTGGGATCGAGCCCAAAGGCGGCGGCGTCGGGCGCGCTTTCAAAGCGCCAGCCCTCGCCCACCATAAGGGAGAGTTTCTGCTCCACCATGGACGCCGCGAAGGGCTCGTTATTGATGACGTCACGCGTGCGCGCCACGGCCTCCATGCGGGTGTGCAGCCAGTCAGCGTCCGCTGAGCCGCGCGACGCGAAATTGCCCGCGAACTGCGTATCGAACGGATCAGCCGCCGCATGGGCCGTGCGGGGCCGGCGCGTGCGCAGCAGGCTCTCCGAGACGGGCGCAGGCCGGCCCTCGCTGGCTTTCGCGGCCCGCTTGCGGACGCGGTTGCGGGTGGTGGCTTTGGCCATGGGCTACACTCCTAGCGGACGGCGGGGCGACGGGCGGCCCTGAAGGCGGGCGAGCTCGGCTTTGAGGGCGGCCATCTCGGCCAGCAAAGCGTCGCGGGTGGCGGCGAAGTTGAAGCCGAAGCTGATCTTGCGCTCGCCATGTTCCATGGACTGGGGCCGCGTGCCGCGCAGCAGGGCGGTATAGGCTTTGCGGGTCTCCGCCATGTCGGCTTCGATCTCGGAAATGCTTCGCGCCATGGGCGACTCCCTTCACGCTGTAAGTTTGCAACCGATGGAGATCCGGATGGCGACCTGCCCGAAATGCGACCAACCGATAATCAATCCTGCGTCTCGGACCTTCAGCGCGAATGGCGGACGCTATGTGCTATTCAGCTGCCGAAGCTGCGGGGCCGTCGTTGGCGGCGGCGGAGACCAGCGCGACACCACTGATGAAGTCAAACGGCAATAGCCGAAGCTAATCCTGATGCAGGCGGCTAGGGGCGAGCCCCAGGCTTGGCGGACCATTCGCCGCCTGCATCGGCTGAAGCTCCCCGGTCAAACGCCGCCATCTGATTGTGCGGCGCGCTACCATGCGAGGACGCTCAGCAAACTCTAACCCTTATTCAACCGCCCGAGCCGCTGCAGGGCGGTGAGCGGCGCGGTTCCGTCTGCCGAACGGCGTTCGGCGGGCGTCTCGCCCGTGATTTCGCGCGCCAGGCCAGCGCGGGCGTCGAACAGGTCGGACTGGGCCGTGCCGTCCTGGTCTATTGTGCGGGCGACCAGGGCGGTGCGGTCTTGCCAGTCTTCATCGCTCCAGCTGCCCCGGCTTCCGGCGCGGGCGCCGATCAGGTGAAAGCCTGCGAAATTGTAGACGTCGCAGTCGAAGAGGTGGTTCTCTTCGCCGGTCTTCACATTCCATTGCTGGACCTTGCGGCCATCAGTCTTGCGGATCGTCGTCTGCACATATTCAGACGTGAGCTGGCGCAGGAAGGGCTCGTCCGCGCCGCGCGGCAGCCAGCAATAGCCCGTGGGCGGGCCGAACTCGGTAAAGCCATCGCCAGTGGCCGTGCGCGCATAGCGGGTCGTGAGGATCCGCTTCACGCTCCAGGTGCCGATATGCCAGATCTGCACGCCGAAGCGCGAGCGCTTGCCCGAGCGCTTCAGGTCGGTCTGTTCGGCGCGCCAGATGACATCCCGGTTCCAGCCCGGATCGCCGTTGATGGCGTGGCAATGCGGGCGGCGGCGCACCCAGTCCTTGACCGCCGTGGTGTTGTACTTGGCGTCGATCATCACCGCGTCGAACGCGAAGCGGGCGCCGCCGGGCAGCGGTGCGCCGCGCTCGAAGACTTCGGTGAAGCCCTTCCAGGCGCTGCGCCATTCAGCCCGCGCCGCCGCATCGGCGGGCGGATGGGAATCGGCGGTGTCGCCGGGGATCAAGCCCCAGTCGAGATAGAACATCCGCTCTTCGCGGTCATAGCCCTTGATGAGCCAGTAGATGCCGTAGCTCTGCACGTCAGCCGAGAGCACAAACACCAGCGGGCCGGTGACCCCCTCGCCCTTGTCGAAGTCCATGGAGCGGCGCGCGCTGAGCGCATCCCAGTCCGGGGTCTTGGTCTCCAGCTTGTGGGTGCGGCCCAGTACCGTGTTATCGAAGACCTGGCGGGCTTTCGGGTCGTCGCCCAGCTCCGATTCCTGCTGGGCGATGGAATTCCAGGTCTCGGCGAAGTTCATGAAGCCGGTGATCCACCAGCCCTGATGCCGGGCCAGCGGCCCCATGTCGCGATCGCGCCAGCGCGCGATATCGTCCGGCTCTATGGTTTTGGGCGGGACGTCATCTTCAGACTGGCCCGGCACATGGGCGGTGGGGATCCACACGCCGCGCCGCTGCATCTCGCGCTTCTGCCCGTGGGTGTGGACAGAGCCGCAGGACGGGCAGACCACATGGCATTTGAAGGGCGCGTGCTCGGCCTTCTCCACGTCCTCCCAGTCAAAATCGGTCGCTGCACCGCAGTCGAGGCAGCCGTGATAGAAGCGGTTCTTCGTGCTGCGGTCATAGTGGCGCTTGATCCGGCTGCCGCCCTCAAGCAGCGGCGTGGAGACCCGGACCGTGATCGCCATTGCCTTGCGTCGGTACGTCTTGGTGCGCTGATGGGCGAGCTTCTCCGGATCGCCCTCATTGTCGGCGTCCTCGGTGAAGCCGTCGAGATCGTCGGCGCCCATATAGCGGATCGACTTCTGGCGCAGGGTCGCGGCGGAGTTGGCGCCCGCGCCGGCAATCCACGCGCCGTTGATGAAACGGATGCGGTCGCTGGTGGAGCCGCCGGTCTTCTTGTCGTTGCGGTCCATGACCGCGCCGCCGCGATCGGGGTCCAGCACCTTGGTGGCCTGAACCATGGGCCACCACTTCTCCTCGGCCCAGTCCTTGAACGCCTTGACCGTGGGGTGGACCAGCATGGCCGGGCCGGGCACGTAGAGCGGCACCGCCGCCATGAAGCTCTCCAGCACCACCGAGCCGCCCGACTGAGCGCACTTGATCAGGCTGTGCTCCTCGATGCCGCTCACCGGCGACATCAGGCGCAGTACGTCATTCAGGTACGGCGCGACGTCCGGATCAAACGGGCCGGGTTCGGCGGAGGCGTCGTCGAAGACGCGGTGCGCGCACGTCCACTGGTACAGGTCAAAGGGCGGGTCCGGCTCCAGCGCCTGGCGCGCCTTCGCGGCGACGCCCAGGGCGGCGCGGTCAAGCCGGGCGTCCATCTCGGGCCAGGGCGCAAGGTTGTGGTCGTTGATCTGGCTGCCGTCCATCAGGACACCAGCTCTGGGTCTGCGCCGGCCGGGACCTCGGCAGGCTCCTCCGGTTCGTCGTCGGCCTCAAAGCCCTCCGGGGCGACCTCGCCGCGCAAGGCCAGCTCGATCTCTACGGCGGCGCGGGCCAGCTTCTTGTCGATCTCCGCCTCAATCGCCGTGCGCGCAATGTGCGGCGCCTCGGGATTGGCCGCCTCGCAGGCATCCATGGCGACGCGGCGCATGGTGTCGCGGACCCGGCGCAGCGCGTCGAAGACGATGCGCTCGGAGTCTGTCTTGCGCACGAGCTCGCCCATGTCTTCGCGCAGCTTCAGCTCGGTGCGGCGGACCTGCATCCACTCGCGGTCCAGCTTCAGGGCGCTGGCGCGGGCCTGCTGGGTGTCCTGCAGGGCTGAAGGCGCGCCGGCAGAGGCGTCCGCAGAGCCTCCGCCGGCATCCCCGTCGCGCTGCACGAGGGGTCGCCGCGCCGGGGATTCGGTGAACAGATCGTCGTCGGATGCGGCGGGGGCCGCGGGCTGCGGGGCGGGCGGCGCTTGCGGTGTGTCGGAGCCGGGCGCAGGGGCGTGGCGCTTCAGCGGGTTCTGCTGGTCGGCGCGGCGGCGGTCGGTGGCGGCCACGTCCACGAGCTGCTTGCCGGGCTTGGCGTCGTCAGCCACCCAGACGATCAGGCCCGCGTCGTTCCAGTTCTTGCCGGTCTGGCGGCTGGTGCCGCGCATGCTGGCGTAGGTCCCGGCATACGGCACGAACGCGGGCTCGGTCTCGCCAGCGGAGGTCTGCAGCACCTGGTCGCGGAGTGGCGTGTCGGACATCGATCGCGCCTCCTCCGCCTGGGCGACGGGCGCACATCGGCGCGAGGCGTCAACTAGCCGCCCCGTAAACCGTCAACCATTTCAAAAACCTGTGTGTCTAGAAAAACAAAGCGCTTAGACGTCCCGTATACGGTGAAAGGGCCCAGGAGGACCCGTGGGCTTGCTCTACCGCGTTGCGCCGAACCCTGAAAGCGTAGGCGGATCAACGTCTTGCGTGTCCCGGACATGAAAGCGCCCGGCGCGCTGTTCGCGGCCGGGCGTTCCGGAGGCGCACCTTCGCCTCATGGGTTCAAGGGGTACTTCCAAACGTCCTTTGCCGTCAAGTCGTAATCAGCCCCAGAGTTGACGCGCCATGCTGTCGGCTGCCGCGAGCAGCATGGAGAGCCGCATCCCCGCTTGCATCTTGCGGTCCTTCACCCGCTCGATCACTGCGCAGTTGAAGCTCTCCAGCCCCTGGTCGAACAGCACCACATGGTCCACCAGCTGCAGCCGCGAGACATCACCCACCGCCGCCCGCAAGCGCCGGAACGCCGCCAGCGAATCAGCCGCCCGCGCCAGCCGCCACGTGGCATCACCCACGCCGCCGCCATCCACCCGAATGCGCGCCAGATCCACGGCACCCACGCCCACCTGACTGCCCAGCCACTCGCCATGGAACACGCTGAACGCCGCGAGCTGGCGCGGGCTGATCAGCGCCCCGCGATTGCGGTACGGCACCGAGAGAAGGCCCAGCTGAGGCGTCGGAGACAGCGCGCGCAGATGCTTGCCCTCGGTGATCACGCCGCGCGCCATGGCGTTCAGCGGATCAAATTCGAGGGTATCCACTCGCCGCCCCATCTGGCGCGAGACTTCCTTGAGCGCCTTGATGCGGTCCTGCGCCATGGCCCGCTCGGCCCGGCGCACAGGGTCCTGCGCCGAGGCCTCCCGGCCCGCCTTGCGCGCCTGTGCCGCCGCCAGCCTCCCCTCGCGCAGCGCCTGCCCATCCCCCGCCGAGCCTTCACGGCCCGTCCCACACGCGGCCTTCGCCGGAGTGGCCTGCACATCGCCGCCCTCCCTCTCCCCTTCCGCGTCCATGCGCTCCAGCGCCATGGCCCAGCGCGCGTGCACTTCAGGGTCCAGCCCACGGGTCTCGGCTTCGCGCCTGGCCTGCACCCGCGCCGTGGCCTCGTCTGCCCGCGCTTGCGCCTCACGGCTCGCCTGGTCTTTCGCGCTCATAGACGCACCTCCTCGTCGCCGGAGCCGGGGCCCCGGACGCTTACAAACCCGTACTGCTTGAAAAACGGCCCATAGCGCCGCGCGATGGCGGCCACATCGAACCGGCTGGCGGCGATCACCACCGCCCCTTCGGCGCTCAGCCGGCTGATCTCGCTGCTATAGCCGATATCCCCGAACCGGCTTCGCGCCGCACGCCGCACCTCGCGCCACCGGTCCGCGGGGTGCGCACCGCCCTCGCCCTCACACCCCGTCGCCGAGCCATCAGCATCACAGCCGGGCGCAGAGGCAGCGGGGGTCGCACCCTGCGCTTCGAGGTCGCGCCCGCAGAGCGCACCTTCGCTCGCGCGTGACTCGGTTCCTTCGGAAGGACGGTTCGGGTGACTCCTGATGTCACCCCTGGGGTGACTCCAGATGTCACCCCCCCGTGCACCAGATGTCACCCCCATTTCAAATGTCACCCCCATTTCCAGAGGCCGGAATGCACCAGATGTCACCCCTATTTCCGGGGGCGCTGCACCAGATGTCACCCCCTTTTTCGGGCGGCCGGCACGGCGGTCACGGCGGGCCTGCTCCACCGCGTCACGGGCGGCTTTGAACAGGTCCATGTTGATCTGATACTCGTTTGTGCCGCGCGGTCCGCCCTGCTCCGACAGACGCCACACCGGCGCAGCGCTCAGCGCCGCTTCATGGGCCGCCTCATCGGGGTAGCGCTCCGCATCGCGCATGACATCCACGCAGATGGCCTTCATCACGCGCTTTACGTGGCGCTCAGCGGAGCGCGCCTCTTCGGCCATGCGGCCATAGCCGACATAAACATAGCCCTGCGTGTCCGCATGGTTGGCCAGCGACAGAAGGATGCCATAGGTCGCCCCTGCATAGAGCTGGCTCTCAATGACCGCCGCGAGTGCCTGAATACTCATCCCCGCCCCCTCGGCATATGCGCCTGAAATCCCGCCGAGCCCGGTCCGCGCGCGTCGAACAAATGCCACGCGGCGTCGTCCATGCCGCTTTGCCCGTTCTCCATCCAGCTCACCCGCCCGACGCCCTGAACGGTGCGCAGGATCGGCTCGGACGGCACGGCCTGCCGGGTCTGCCACCAGCCGCTGTCAAACAGCAGCCAGGTGGGCGCATGGGCCGCAAAGCGCGTGATCAGCGGATGCATCAGCGCGCGGGTCCAGGGCGGGTTGGTGATGATGTAATCAGCCTCCGGCAGGTCGACGGTCAACGCATCGCCCTGCGCCACGCCCGGCCCGGCCGGGCAAAGGTCGAACGCCGCCACACAGATCAGGCCGCACACCGCCTCCAGATGGCGCACCAGCCGCCCGTCGCCCGCGCACGGCTCGATGAAGCTCGCCCCGCGCGGCACATGACGGGCCAGCTCATGAACCGGCTCCACGGGCGTGAAATAGGCGTCCTGGGCGCGGCGGGGGAAGTTGGAGCGTTTAGGCATCTTTACCTGTCCTCCCTCGCGTCCGCTCGGTCGGTTCCGCGATCGCGCGGGCGGGCGGTGGCCCTTGCGGCAGCTGCGCTGCCGGGGCGATCTCCTCGCCGCGATAGCGGGCGCGGAGTGTGTTGAACCAGGTGCAGTAGGCGGCCCGTAGACGGGCGCTTGTGGTGGGGCTCTGGCTCAGGGCGTGCGCGTGGCGGGCCTCAAGGGTCAGGCCCTGCGCTTCGCCCACAAACACAATGGGCCCATCGGGATCGATGCCCCGCGCGCGCAGTTCGCCATCAATGGCCGACAGCCCGGCCACCAGATACTGCATCCACGCCTCGCCCAGCGTGTTGCGCACCAGCTCAAACTCAAAGCTCCCCCCGCCCGGCTGAAACCGGATGTGGGCAGGCACAGGGAAGGCGTCAGGCGGGCGGGTCATGATGCCCTCCGCTCGCGCCAGGCGCGCGCCAGCTCGGCCATGCGCGAGCCTGTATCCAGCTCACGGTCGGCCACCACGCTGGCGTCCAGATCAAGGATGGAGGCGTGTTCGCTGGCCTTCAGGCCCAGCTTCTCGATCATGGGCGGGTCACTGCCATCGCTGGCGGTGGGATAGATCGCGTCCACAAACGCTTCCAGCTGGCCTTCGCGGGCAAGCCGCCCGACAAACTGATGCTGGGTCGATGGCGACCAGTCATACTCGCCGATGATCGCGGTGGCGCAAGCCGCCTGCAGGCCGTCCACGCCCTTGCCGCTGCGCAGGCTCATGAAGCAGACATGGCTGTCGCCGTTGATGAACGCGTCCAGCGCCCGCTGCTTCTGCGCGGCAGTCTCCGAGCCTGTGAACATCACCGGATTGAACCGGGCAAGCTCTTCGTTCCAGATCTCGTAAACGCCGCGATGCCAGCCCGCCATGAGCACCTTGCGGCCACCCTCCAGGATCATTTCGGCCAGCCGCGCCACATAGCGTGCCTTGGCAAGGCCCGTGGCCTGGCGCAGGCGCAAATCCATCTCGCGCACCGCCTCGCCGCGCTCGTAATAGCTGCCGGACGCCGCCGTAATCGCCAGCGCGTCCAGCTTGGCCGCGATGGCGTCTATGGGGCCGGGATCGTGCTCCACCGGCACGATGGAGGTCTTCACCGGCACGCCCTTGCCCATGCGCCGCACCAGCGCAAAGCGGTCCTGTAGATAGGTCCCCAGCGCCACCGGATCGGTCAGGCGGCCATACTCATTGCACCACTCGCGCACAAACTCGCCGCGAGTCCCCAGAAGGCCGGGCCGCAGATAGTCCATGATGGTCCAGATCTCGACGCCCCAATTATACAGCGGCGTGGCGTCCAGACCGGCAACCCGGCGCGCCATGCGCGCCAGCGTCAGGCACGCTTCACCCTTGCGCGTGCCGTCGCCCAGATGGCCATGATCGGCGCCCGCCCCGTGGCGCAGCTCGCTCACCTCGTCAAACACCACAAGGCCCAGGCCTGCGTCAGTCTTGGACAGCGCCTCAAGCACGTCGATCCAGCCGTGGATATTGGTATACCGGAACACATAGACATCCGCCGGCGGCAGATCGGCCGCTTGCGTCCTGGTGATCTGCACAGCCTTCAGCGTAGTGAAGCGATGAATGACCTTGCACCACTGCGTGGCCAGATGTGGCGGGGCCACCACGATCGCCGGCAGATTGCCCTCGCGCAGGAAAGCGCCGCAGCTGGTGAAGGTCTTGCCGGCCCCCACGCTGTCGGCAATCAGCAGCCCGTCATAGCGCTGCAGGATCTCCACCGCCTGCGCCTGAATCGGGCGCAACGCTTCGCCGGGCTGAAGGCCAGACACCGGCGGCGGCGCCCAGCCCGGCGCAAGGATGCGCCCGGCTTCCGCGCGGCGCGCTTCCATTTCACGGCGACCGGCGATCAGCGCGGCCTCCTCGGCAACACTCATCTGGAACGGATACCGGCTGCGGAACCACTCCAGATCCGCACAGGTCTCGGCATCAGCGCCAAACGTGAACGGCCCCCGGCTCGCCTTGGCGATATGGCCGAACACGCCCTTCAGCTTGATCGCCACATGGGGCGGTGCGTCATACAGCACCCAGCCCGCACCCTCGCGCGTCAGACGGCCATAGGAGAGTGAGCACATCATCCCACCCATCACAAAAACGCCCGCCCCAGGCTGAACGCCCGGACCGGCTTGCCGTGCATCGTCTCCGGCAGGGACACCGCCGTGGAGGACAGCAAAAGCAGCCCCGCGACCCCGTCGCAGGCGGCATAGCGGTCCAGCTGATCGCGGATCTTCCCCGGTGCGCAGCGGCGCTTGACCTCAATGCCCACAGTGATGCCGCGCGTGGCCGTCAGATCGATGCGCGAGTCCGGCCCGATCCAGACCTCGCGCGCCACCGTCACCCCGGACAGGCCGCACAGCTGCTCTTCGATCTCGCCATGGGCGCGAACCTCATCAGCCAGATCAAACCGCACGCCATGCAGCGCCGTCATCAGATCACGAAGCAGAAGAACAGCGGTCACACCCCCACCCCCATCTGCGCTGCGTTCAGCCGCGCCTCGGGATACTCGGCATTGACCTGACGCAGCGCCGTATCCAGCGGCGTTCCGGTGTCCACCAGCTTGCGGGCGCGATCGCGGGCGGTCTCCACCATGGCGGTAAAGCCCACCGCCTGATGGCTCAGCTTCACCGGCTCGCCGTCATTGATGCGCTGGCGCAGCATCGCGTCGCGGCGCAGCTGCGAGGCTTTCATGGAATCGCACCCCAGCACGCGGCCCAGCGCCGCCGAGCTCAAGTCTGGCCGCTCCGCCAGCAGACGCTCTGCGGCCTTGCGCAGATCGCCCTTGTATCCACCGGTGCTAATGGCCAGCCCGGCCTCGGCGGCGACACTTGCGCGGATGCGCGAACACCGGCCCAGCGACCACCCCGTGCGCGCCTTGATCGCCATCAGCGTGACGCCGGGATTGGCCGTTAGCAGCTCAAGCATGGCGTCACGGTCAGCCTGGGGGATGGTCATGAGGCTTCTCCCAGCGGGCGGCGCCACCAGGACGACGACGCGGCCACGTGAAGCTCGGCGGCCACGCACACCGCCAGTGCGCTCAGGCTGAATCCCCGCGCGCGCAGCCGCTCGCCCAGCGCGCGGGCCAGCGGAACCTGCCGTGCCGGATCGCCCTGCAGAACGCGCACCGGCGCGCGGGCGGGCCGCGTCCCGGCAATGACACGCAGCGGCGGGGCCTCGCGCCCGGCAGGGTCAGGCACGGCCCGATCCGGCAGCGCCCGGTCAAACGCCGCTTCAATGGCGGCGCGGTTGTCCGGCTTAGGGGCCAGTGGCGCCGCCGACGGCTCCGACAGGCCCAGAATGCAGGCCGCACGCGCCCGGCGTTCGGCATGGCCAGCCGGGGCGGCATCACCCAGCCCGAGGGCGGTGGCCAGCTCGGCACCCTCCACCTGACAGGCTGCATCCAGCGCCGCGCAGAACAAAGCCGCGCGCAGCGTCACCGGCGCCTCCGCCGCCTCAACAGGGGTGGTCATGGCAAGCCTCCTATCGCTCGTAATCAAAGCCGGCGCGGCGCTCGCGCGCGCGCTCGACCCCGTGCATCACGCTGGTGTGGTTGTGCCCTGTCAGCCGGCCGATGCCCGACAGGGTCATGCCGCGATCATCCACCATGCGTCGCCAGGCTTCATGGCGGGCGGTCACCAGGCGCGCTGTGCGCCTCTTGCCCTTGATGGCCTCCAGCGTGATGCCGGCCGCTTCGGCCTCTTCGCGCCAGATCTGCTGCGGCGACGGGCAGCCCCGCCGCATGGGCCGCAAGGACGCCGGCAGGCAGGCCAGCATCGCCCAGGCACTGGAGTAATCAGAGACCACATCCCCCCGGCCCGCCGACCGGTCCTCAAGGCCCGCCGACGCCAGCGCCCCCAGAAACAGCGCCACCCGGTTTATGCTGGACCGCACCGCCAGACCCGCCACCGCCATCAGGACTTCGCCTTCGCCGACCTGGACCCGAACAGGTCCGGCGTTGCGGACTGGCCGGGATACGCCGCATCCAGCGCGTCGCACGCCGCAGCGAATCCCGCGCCGGTGACGGCCCGCTCGAAAGTGATGGCATCGCCCGCGCCGGAGCAGGATCCGCACTGGTAATGATCCGCGCCTGCGCTGATCTTCACCCGGCCCGTGCGGCAATGGGGGCAGTCGGCCTCATAGCCTCTGGTCAGGGGCACCAGCTGCGCATCATGGCGCTGCGCCACATCAACAACGCTCACCCGGCGCTTGATCATCGCGGCCCGGTCGCGGTTATCGATCCGCCCATGGGGATCGGCTGCAAACAAACCCGTCATGAAAAAAACCTTCCGGCCAAAGCAAAAACAAGAGCGGGAATCGTGGCGGCCAGCACAAAACCCAGCCAGCGCCGCGCGTGTTTGGCCCGACGCGCGCGCCGCGACATGCGAAACTCATCGCTCATGATTTTCTGTCCTCCGCCCCGTCCGGGGCGTCGGGCGGCCCACCAGGGCCGGCGGCCGGTCGGCCTTGCGGCGTCGCTTTGCTCGCCGGCGCAGATCGACGGGCGAGCCAGCTTGACAGGAGTTGCGCCGCCCCGGCGCGAAGCGCCGCAAGGGCGACCGCCCGCCCGCGCCTGATGCGCGGACCGACCGAGCGGACGCGAGGACGGACAAGAAAGAACTCGTTCATCACCGATCCCCTGGCGGCAGGCCCGCGCGCGCGAGTTTGCGCTCGTGATCCAGCATGCGCCGCACCCGCACCGGTTCGGCGGCGAGGCCCTGAACCTCGCGCACAAGCGCGTGCGCCGGACCGTCCCAGCGCGCGCGCCGGACCGGGTCCACGATCTCGGCCCAGCGCGAGCAGGCATCCATAAACAAGCGATAGAGCGCCGGGTCCGGGCTGGCGTCGGCCAGCCCCTCGGCCCCGGCCCGCGCCATGGCGCGCTGCATGACGGGCCGGGCGAGAACCGCGCCGCGACCGTCATCGGAATTCAGCGCACGCTCCGCCTCATAGGCGACACGCTCCCAGGCAGGCGGGCGCGGGTGACCGGACAAAGCGCTCATGACCCACCGCCCAGCGGCGGACCGCTATCCGGGTGCTGCGCCGCGATCTCGGCATCAAGGCTCAAAAGCGCATAGATCGTCTCGGCAAGCTGGCGGCGCGCCGGACCGGCTTCCAGATGATTACAAGCGCCATCGGCATAGACCGTGGCGATCCGGGTCACCGCCTCGCCGGCCTCGGCCAGCGCCAGCGACGCGGTGCCGCCGGCGGCCAGGCGCTCCGGTCCCGGAATGATCAGATAGCCATTGGCGCTGGCCAGCGCGGCGGTGATGTGGGGAAAGTCGGCGAACGCCTCCAGATCGGCGATGATGTCGGCGGGCGCGAACACGGCGCGGCCCGCATCCTGGTACTGGCGCAGGGACTCGCCGCTGCGCACGCCGATGGCGCGCGACGCCGCCTCCGCCCGGCCCAGCTCATTGAGCAGGACGCGCGTGCCGGTCTTTAGCGCGCCATAGACCGCACGATGATGCACCCGCCCGGTCATGACACCCAACCCCGGACCTGAAAGGTCCGCAAGGCCGCGCCCGCTTGGATCACCGCCGCCGCTTCCAATCGCCGAACGCCGTTCGGCGTGCTGAACTGGCGGGCATGAACAAGGAAACCAAACCCACGCCTGGCGGTCACACCCCGGCGCGAAGCGCAGCAAGGGCGACCGCCTGCCCGCGCCTGGTGCGCGGAACGCCGCGACGCGGAGGCGTCGCGCTGCGCGCCCGGCCGCAGGCCTGGCGGCGCATCATAACGCTCAGACGCATGCGCGGCGTGGCTCGCGCCAGCGCGCGCCTCGCCGGCGTGCCTGTCCCGGCGCGGCTCTGGGCGGTGGCGGCCTGGCTGGCGGAAATCTGACATGTCAGCCAGCCTCCTTTACAGACGCCACGGGCGCGGATGCGGACTCCACATGGGCCAGCGTGCGCTCCAGCAGCGCCAGATTGGCCAGCGTCTGCGGCTCCCAGCCTTGCGTCCGCATGGTCTTGATGGTGGATGCCGACAGGGCCCGCTCGCCGGGCCCGGCCAGGGCCTGGGAGGCGCGCGCCAGCGCCGCCGCATTATGGCTGGCGGCCCGCGCGATGAGATCGGTGATGGCTGATTTGACGCTCATGGAGCGCAATAACGACGATGTTTCGTCGTCACGTCAAGTCCCAAGCGACGAAAGCCCGTCGATTACGCGAGGTCCGGCGCGGTCTAGCCTGCCGCATATGAGCAGCTGGGCCGACGAGAGACGCGCCGCCTTCATAAGGCTGATGCGCGAGCGCCACGGAATTGAAACCCCGACCGAGCTGGCGCGGCTGGCCGGCGTTGCCCCCACAACCATCCGCTCCTACTGGCCCGGACGCGGCGAGGCCGAGCCCCAGTCAGGCTCGCTGTCCTCGCGCACCGAAGCCAAGATCGCCCGCGCCCTCGGCGTCACGGTGGACAGCCTCTATGACGAGGACTACGGGCCGCCGCCTGAAGCGGCCCGTGTCTGGGTCAAGGGCTATATCGGGGCTGGCAATACGGTCCTGAACTTTGAGGCCATGGGCGAAAACGAAGGCTTCTATGAAGTCGCCCGCCCGCCCGGCGTCGCCGGAGGCGTAAACCTGGTGGCCGCCGAGATCCGCGGCGGGTCCATGCCGCCCTGGCGCGATGGCGATGTGGTCTATTGCGAGGCCCGCGACCATGTAGACATTGACAGCGTGCTGGGCGAAGCCTGCCTGGTGGAGCTGGCCGATGGCGGCACTGTGTTCAAGGATGTGCGGCGCGGTTATGAGCCCGGCACCTTCAACCTGCATTCATGGGATGGCCGTCCACCCATGGAAAACCAGCGCATCGTGCGCGCCATGCCCATGGTCAGCGTCGTGCGAAAGCGTCAGGCCGCGCTCTAGGCGTTCACGCCAAATATCCGCGTCCGGCTGGCCGCTGCCCGGTCGGTGATCCAGTCGCGGAAAAACTCGATTTCCTCGCCGGTCTCTCGATCATAGAACAGCACGAAGCGCTCGGGCTCGTCGAAGTCGCGCTCCCAATTCAGCACGCCGCCAAGCGCGGCTTCAGTAATCGAGCCGCCCGCGACATAGTGCACCACGCCGAAGGGACCGAAGTTGACCTGCATGGGATAGATTGCATAGCGTTCTTCGCGGCTTCCGGATCGCCCGACCTTGCGCTTGTAGATCATCCCGAAAGCAGTCGGCGCCCCCAGCGGGTCTTCGAGAAACTCAATCATGCGCTTCCATCCCGCGCGTCAGCAAGGATGCAAGCCGTCGTCACTCAAAAGACCCCCGCCTGGTTCACACCGCCCGCAGGATCGCCGCCCTGCGGCGCCGGTCCGTCGCCTCTGTCCGCGGCCGGTGGCGCGGGCACTGGCGGCGCGACCACACCAGCCGCAACGAACACCGCGCCGGTGACCATGCTTGCAGCACCCGTCACCGCATAGAGCACCTTCGCCACCAGTAGCTCAAAACTTACCGTGCCGGAAAACTGCGGCGCAGCCGGCGCCACCAGGCTCCAGAGCAGCAGGCAGACCCCGGTCACCAGCAGCACCCACCCCAGCGGGCTGATCAGTTCGCGCATCGTCTACTCCTCAGCGATCATTGGTTCACGAAACCAAGAATAAACCGCCCTCGCCCTGTATCAAAACGACGATCTTTCGTCGTTTGTGTTGACAACGACGAAACGTCGTCGCACGGTGCGCTTCACCCGGCGACCTCCTGATAGCCATGCGCCGGGATCTTAGCGCCGGGCGGCGCCCCCAACGCTGCCCGGCGTCTCTTTTGGAGACCGCCATGTTTGACACATCCAACATCATCGACCTTGCCGCACACCGGTCCGCCCGCTGGCCCGCTGCCCGGCCCGCTGCCCGGCCTGGGGCGGCCGCACCGGCCCGCGCCTACACCCCGTCCGAGATGGCGGCCCTCAGCTTTGAGGGCGGCGAGCGCGTGCTCGTGCGCCGGCCCGCCTGGCGCGGCCGGCCCGGCCTTGTGGCACGGGGTGTGGTGGAGACCATCACCCTGATCAATGGCGGCGGCCGCATCGGCATCCGCGTCGGCGCGGGCCACTCCACCGGCGCCCTCGCCAGCTTTGACGCCCTTGATGTGGAGCCCGATCTGGCGGCGGCCCTGCACGGAGACCATAACCCCAGCGCCCTCGGCGGCCATGCCGCCGCAAGGCCAACCGGCCGCCCGCACTTTATGTGCGGACCCGACCGAGCGGACGCGAGGGAGGACCAGAAATGAGCGCGTTCAGCCTGGACGATCTGCCCAAGGGCGCGGTGGCCCTGCTTGCCGAGCTGGCCCGGATCGAGGATGCGGGCGAGGCCATGCCCGGCTGGAAGGATCTCGGCGCGCGCCTGGACCGCGACGGATCAAACGTCCGCAAGAGCGTGCTGTGGCTGAAGGAGCGACGAGGCGTCACCCTCGACGGCGACCGGGTCAAGCTCCTTCCAGCAGCGCGCACGTTGATCGCCGGGCTTACTGGCCTGCTAATTGTCGACGGTGGCGGCGCGGGCACGCCCGGCGCGGCGGCGCCCGTGGGCATCCAGCCCATCGCCCTGGACCTGATCGAGCGCTGCGATCTCAACCCGCGCAAGACGTTCAACCCCGAAAGCCTGAAGCAGCTCGCTGCCAGCATCGCCAGTAACGGCCTGCTGCAGCCGCTCTTGCTGCGCCCCCACCCGGACCAGCCGGGCTTCTATCAGATCGCGGCGGGTGAGCGGCGCTGGCGGGCCATGACGCTGAACGCCGAGACCGGCGTGGACGGCTGGGCCCATGACACACCGGTCAATGCGGTGGTGCGCGCGCTCACCGATCTTGAACTGCTCGAAGTCGCCATCGCCGAGAACCGCGACCGCGAGGATGTGCCCCCGCTGGAGGAGGCCGAGGCCTACCGCGCCGTGGTGGATATCCTCGATCCGCGCGGCGAGCGCTTTGAGGCGGCGTGCGCGCACGTGGGAGAGCGCGCCGGCTTCAGCGGGCGTCACGTGGAAAAGCGCGTCCGCCTCTGCCGGAACCTCAGCGAGAAGGCGCGCGAGGCGCTCACCGGGGGGCGGCTGAATCTTGCCGCCGCCAATGAGCTCGCCGCCTGGCCCCACGCCATTCAGAACTCAGCCCTCGCCAATATCCGCGCCGGCTATGCCGGATGGAAGACGGCGGTGGAGATCCGCCACCAGCTGCGCGCGCAAGGCCTGCCGGCCGAGCACGCCATCTTTGAACGCGACGCCTATGACGGGCCGGTCGCCGACGATGATGACGGCCTGGTCTATGCCGACCGCGCCCAGGCCCAGCGCCTGCAGGAAGCCGCGCTGCCCGCCCACGCCGAACAGCGAGCGAAGGAAGGATGGGCGGACGTCTTCACCGGCCCGTCGGCCTGGTACAATCAGGCCGTGTGGCCCACCGAGTACTTCGACGCTAAGGCCGCCGACCCTGACGCCGCGCGCGCGCGCCTTGACCTGATCCTGCGGGTCAATCCGAACACCCTGAGGATTGACCAGCGCACGGCTCTCCAGCGCTTGCGAAACCACACCCCGGCGAGCAAAGCGACGCCGCAAGGCCGACCGGCCGCCGGCCCCGATGGGCCGCGCGACGCCCCGGACGGGGCGGAGCATCAGGAAAAATTTCCGCCGCGCGACGCCCCGGACGGGGCGGAGCATCAGGAAAAATTTCCGCCGCGCGACGCCCCGGACGGGGCGGAGCACCAGCAACCCACCTCCCCCTACGGCCCCCGCAACTGGCGGCGCGCGCGTCTCGACAAGACCGTGCGCCTGCAGGTGGCGCTGGCCACTGCGCCGGTGCGCTTTGCCCAGGCGGTGACGCTGTGCGCCCTGTTCTCCAGCGTGGATTTCCACGGCGATCCAGGCGCGCCCGGCTACTGGATCACCGGCTACCGGCGCGGCGCCGAGGACGCGGACATTCCGCCAGCGGCACTGGCCATTCTGTGCAAGGCCGCCACCGAGTTTTACGGCCTTGACCCGGACGCCACCGGGATCGATGCGGCGCAGACGCGCTTTGCCATCACCGATGCCGCCCTTGCCCTGCCACATCTTCTGAAAAGCCCGGCGCTTGAGCGGCTGTTCGCCGCCGCCATGGCGGCCCAGGCCGGCAGCTGGTGCGGCAACACCGCCCAGCCCGGCGACCATGCCTTTGTCGCCGCGCTGAAAGCCGAGCTTGGCGATCTGGTCCAGCCCTGGACCATGAGCGAGGCCTGGCTTTCCGGCTTCACCATCCCCCAGCTGGCCCGCATCGCAGACGCGTGCACCAGGACGGTGGAGGGCGAGCCCCCGGTGAGCGCCGCCATGCCGAAGAAGAAGGACAAGGCGGTGGCCTTCATCCTGAACCATGTGCGCCGCGACACCGCCTGGACCCCGCCCGACATGCACTTCACCAGCCGCGCCGCCGTCCAGGCCGGCGCCGACAGCCTCATGAATGGAGAGGGATGATGAGCTCGCTGACGGTAAACCGCTACCTCGATGATCCGGCCATGGACGATATTGACCATGCGCTTGGCCGCCCGCTTGATCCCATGGCTGAGACCTATCGCAATTATTACGCGATCGACACGGATAGCGAGATCGCTAGAGCGTTTGAAGCGTCGCCCTGCTGGACGCTGCTGGCCGAGCGCATGGGCATGGCCACCTTCGAAGTTTCCGCTGCAGGGCGGGCCGCGCTGCGCGATCACCTGATCCTGATTAGTGAGCCACATCGCCGGTTTGCGGTGATCTATGAGGGGTTGGAGACGCAGGTCGCCGCCAAGAGCAAAAGTGCCGCGCGCTATGTGGCGTATCTCCAAGCCGACTGGAACGAGCTGAGCTTCGGCGACTTCATCCGGGCCAGTCATGTGAGGTGCTCATGACCCGCCCCTCCACACCGGCCCGTCGATCCATGGAAGCCAGCACGCCGGGCGCATCGGCGGCGCAGCCGCCGCAAGGGCGACCGCCCGCCCGCAGCGAGCCGGGCCCGGCCCGGCACAGCGAGGAGGCAAGCTCGCGGACGCGGGCGCGCAGCCAGGAACAATCGCCCGGCGCACGCTCCGCCATGGAAAAGACGGGGGAGGCTGATCGCCCAGAGCAAGACGCCTTTGTCAAAGCCCTCGTCAGCATCTTTGAGACCAGCGCCCGGCGGGCAGCTGCAGAGCTTGCACGCCCCCGCCTCGGCAATCTCACAGCCGCAGGCCGCTACGCCGAGGCGCGCCGCAAGGCGCGCCTGAAGCGCGACCGCGACGCGCGCGACTTGCCCTACGGTCCCAGCCTTGCCGAGTACGAGCGCGAAGCCCTCATCGACGCCATCGAGAAAGCCTACGCCGACGGCTGCGCCGCCGCAAAGGAGACCCCATGAGCAACCGTCACCGCCAGATTACAGCGCCAGACCAGGTGGCCTTTGTACTCAGCGAGCTGAACCGCATTCTTGTCGATGCGACCGAGCGCGGGTGCGAAAGCCTGTCGTGCTCAGGCGTCAGCTTTGTGCTGCTCGGCATGCGCGAGTGGGTCTGGGAGCTGCGCGAGCTGGATGCGCGCCTCACCGCCGAGCACCTGCGCGCGCTCGCCGACTGTGTCGATCCCGGGAGCAGCACGCTCAAGCGAGACAGCGCCGCAAAGCGGGTCCGCTCCACGTTCACACGGCTGTGCGATGGCGCCGTCAGGAAAGGCGGTGGAGCATGACCAGCCACAACACCCCCATCGAATGGACCCACCCGCCCGGCTACATGAGGCACGCCACGCCCCCGCCCGCCAGCCTCACCCCGCACCAGCTGGCGGCGCTGCACATTCTGACAGCCGAGATCGACCGCACCGGCGTCGCGCCGTCCATGCGCCAGCTGGCGAGCCTGCTGGGGCTGGCCGCGCACAGCGGCGCGAACCGCCTGCTCGCCGGCCTCGAGCGCGCGGGCTGGGTCCGGCGCGACCGCAAGGCCTGCGCGAACCTCACCGTGCTCCACCGCCCGCCCGCCGCCTGGGCGATCCCTGAAGATCAACGCCCCCGCCTCGCCGCCCTGCTGCGCGCCGCCGCCGATCGACTGGAGGCCCGGCCCGTCAGCCCTGACCCGGAGACCTCGTCATGAACACACCCCTTCCCCTTCGCATCATCGGCTTTGCCGGGCCGCAGGATTCCGGCAAGGACACCGCCGCCGACGCCCTTGTGGACGCGCTCGGCTGGGTGAAGATCAACCCCGGCGATGGGATCGCCGCCGTGGTGCGCGAGCTCCTGCGCAGCGCGGGGCTTACCGAGCCGCGCCTGCGCCATCTGGTGAACACGCGCGACGGGCGCAGCGAGCCCATCGGCGGGGCGTTCGGGGAGAAGACCGCCCGCGATCTCATGCGCAGCCTGGGCGATGACTGGGGCCGGGCCATGGTGCAGCCAGCGCTCTACGCCGACATCATGGAGACCCGGATCGCAAGCCTGTTGCTGGACAAGCACGCACCGGGCGTGGCGGTCACGGGGATCCGCAAGCCCAATGAGGTGCGCGCCATCAAGCGCATGGGCGGCGAGGTCTGGCGCATCCACCGGCCGGGCTTTGAAGCCACCGGCGTGCACACCAGCGAGACCGGCTTTGACCAACTCCCGGTCGATCTCGTGCTCGAGAACGATGGCGACGCGGCCCGCCTCCAGGCGCTCACCCTCGACGTCGCCCGCCAGCGCATCATGCGCCGGCCGGCGACGGGCGAGACAGGCGGTGCGTCATGACCGTCCGCCCCATCCTGTTCTCCGGCCCTATGGTCTGCGCCCTGCTTGACGGGCGCAAATTCCAAACGCGGCGGGTGTTGAAGCCGCAGCCGCATGCGCGTGTGACTGGGTTCGAAAAGGTCTTTATGTCGCCGCCTTTCTTCGAGGCTCGGGATGGGCTCGGAAAGCCCGTGGCGGACGCTTTCCCCTACCCCAAGCACTGCATCTCGCCGTGGCCGAAGATCAGCTACGCCCCCGGCAACCTGCTCTATGTCCGCGAAGAGCATTACCGCTTCGGTTACTGGCAGGAGATTCCCGGCGCAAAGACAAAGGCCGGGCGGTCAAAATGGCGGTTTGAAGCGACTTCCGCAGCCGTCTTGTTTGAGCCACCGGCCGAGTTCCGGAAAGGGCGCCATCACCAGGACACGGACACGCCCGCATGGCGCCGCCGCCCCGGAATGTTTCATCACCGCTGGGCGTCCCGCCTCACCCTGCGCGTCACCGAGGTCCGCGTGCAGCGGCTTCAGGAGATCAGCGAGGAGGACGCGAAGGCGGAGGGTGCTTTCCCGGACTGCGACCATTGCGGCACGCCTTCGCCCTGCGAGTGCGATCTCCCGATACCAGAATACCGCCGAGCTTTCATGCGCCTCTGGGACTCTCTCAACGCCAAGCGCAGCTACGGTTGGGACATGAACCCGTGGGTGGTCGCCGTCAGCTTTGAGGTGATCGCTGAGAACGCTGACGCCGTGATTGCGGGCAAGGCCCCCACCCGGTGAAGCGCCCCGCCGTCACTCCGCCCCCGGCTCCGCCGGCGATGGCCCCCCGTGACGGCGAGTTGCATCCGGACATGGCCGCGCTCATCATGGCGCTGGCTAGAGGCGCGGCGCAGGCCGATCATGAGAGGGAGACCAGCCATGGGATGGAAGGACGTTGATCCTTTGAGACCGCTCCCGCCGGAGCTGACTGGCCTGGTGAGGGAGCGGGCGAAGCTGTATGGCGACAGCTTCATGCTGGACGTCGCGCCCTACACGACCGCTTTCATGCATCACGACCTGGCGCCCGTCTCCGATGAGGAGAGGCCGTCGCCCGCCCGCCTGTTTCCGGACCGCCTGTGGGCGCCGCGCAGCGAGCCATGACCCCCGCCATCTACGCCCGATACTCCACCGATCTGCAGCGCGAGGAATCCATTGAGGACCAGGTGCGCGCCTGCCAGCGCGCCGCCGATGCGGCGGGGCTGGGGCCCGCGCGGGTCTTCGCCGACGCCGGGGTCAGCGGCGCGTCCATGGCGCGCCGGCCGGGGCTCGCTGATCTGCTGGACGCGGTGGAGAGCGGGCGCGTGGGCGCGGTCATCGTGGAGAGTCTGGACCGGCTCAGCCGGGACCAGGCCGATCTGGCGCTGATCTGGCGCGCCCTGAAAACCGCCAACGTGCGGCTCATCACGGCCAGCGAGGGCGAGATCCGCGACGATGCGGCCGGCATCATGCAGGTGGGCCTGCGCTCCATTGTCGGCACGCTCTATCTCAAGGATCTGGCCGACAAGACACGGCGCGGGATTGAGGGCGTGGTGACAGCCGGCCGCCATGCCGGGCCGCCGCCCTTTGGCTACCGGCTGAAAGCAGGCGGCCAGTCCGGCGAGCTGGAAGCCAACCCCGAGCAGGCCGCCCTCGTCCTGCGCATCTTCACCGACTATGCGGCGGGCCTGAGTCCGCGCGCGATCGCCAAGGCGTTGAACGCTGAAGGCCGGCCTGGCCCGCGCGGCGCCGCGTGGCGCAACACCACGATCTATGGCGATCCGAAGAAGGGCACGGGGATCCTCTGGAATGCGCTCTATCGCGGCGAGCGGGTCTGGAATCGCCAGCGCAAGGTGAAGAACCCGGCCACCGGCACGGCCCGCATGGTGCTCAACCCGCAAAGCGCATGGGTGCGCATTGCCGCGCCGGACCTCGCTCTCATCGACACAACGCTGGCAGCCGCCGTGGAAGCCCGGCGTGAGGGCGCCAGCGCACCGGGCCAGGGCAACAGCGCTAGCGCCCGCGCATGCCGCCCCGGCCGGCCCCTGTCGGGGCTTATGGCGTGCGGGGCGTGCGGGGCGAACATGACACTGGCGGGCGGAGAGCCGCGCCGCTATGGCTGCAGCGCCGCGAAGGAAACCGGCGCGTGCGGCGGCGTCGGCTATATCCGCGCCGACATCGCCGAGGCCCGCCTGTTCGCCGCGCTGAAACATCAGCTCCTCAGCGCGCCGGCGATCAAGCTGGCGGTGGACACCTACCGCGCCGAGCGAGCTCGCCTCAAAGCCGAGGCGCGCGCCGGGCAAGCCACGCTCGAGGCGCGCATCGCCAGGCTCGCCCGCACCGAAGCGCGGCTGGTGGACGCCTTCGCCGAAGGCCGAAGCCCGGCCAGCGTCCTGGACAAGGCCAAGGCCGCCGAGACCGAGCGGCTCGCACTGGAAGCCGAGCTTGCCGAGATCGCGGCCCAGGACACCCACGCCGGCCGGCGCGGCCAGGTCGAGGAGCTCCACCCCAATGCCGGCGCCGCCTATGCCGCGCGGGTAGAGCGCCTGCAGGAAACGCTGGCCGGACACCCGGACACCAGCGAGACCGCACCCATCAGCGCCCGCCACCGCGCCGAAGCGATCGAGGCCGTCCGCCGCCTCATCACCCGCATCACCGTGACCAGACACAAAAAAAGCGGCGAGACCAACCTCAACGTGGAGGGTGATCTCGCCGCTCTATTTAATGTCTCACAGGCAAGTGAGAAGACGGTGGGTGCGGGGGCTCGCACTGGTCGGGTTCTAACTCCTGTTCCCTGGTCGTTCGCGGCTTGATCGCGTTCCTGCCGCCGAACGCTGTTCGGCGCTCGACGTTCAGTGCTGTTCCGCGCGACAATGGCGCTACCATGAAAGGGCAGGCTATGGCTCCCGACTACAAAACGACCGAAGGCTGGCGCGTCGGTGATCTGGTCTGCGGGTCAAGCGGCGCGAGCCCCGGCGACCTTCACCGGATTGTTGAGATCGACCACGCCGACGCGGACACCTTCACTATTGAATGCATTCGCGAGCCGGTGACGGGCTGGGCAAAACTGGGGGAGCGCACCTATGACCTCACCCGGCGCTATCGCGCCGCCAGCCCCGGCGACCAGATTGGAGCTGTGACGGTGGATGATCACGACCAATGGGCCGGCGAAGGTTTGACGTCAGACAGGCTCGCTGGCGCATTTGACTTTTTCAGGTCGCAACTAGATGAAGGGCACGAAGCGGAGGCGCCCTACCCGCCCGTCCTTGCGGTCAGCGAGCGAGCCATGAAAGACGATTGGCTTTACTGCAGCTGTGGCGAGGCGCCCGTCTACGGGCCGCCAGAGAGCGTCGGTGAGTTTTATCGCTGGCCGAAACACCCGCGCAGTGGCATCGCGTATATGACCCCCGCCATCACCCCCTAACGCCTGCCCTGCTCCCTGCGCCACCTTGCGCTAATCAGGGCGGCTTGCTCGAGGGGGTCGGCGAGGGATCGAAGCTGGATGGCGTGCCAGGCGCCGGGATCCGGCGCGCCGAAGTCGGCGTCGAGGTCGGCGGCGATCCGGGCAAGGCTGGCGCGCACCCTCGCCTTCATGGCCTGGTAGGCGTCGCGGTCTTCTTGTGAGGATGCAGGCGCAGGGGATCGCCGGGCGACGTCGAACAGATCGACGGGCTGCGCGTTACCTTCCATTGCCGCTTGCCCCCTCCCCGCGCTCCGGCCGGGCGCATTTATGCGCGGCCCAGGGATCGCGCCGCCAGGCGGCGAGGATGCAGCGGACCAGCGCGCGATCGCGGACCAGGCGGAGCCGGTCTTCGGCCAGCGGGCGCACGACGTCGGTCTCCATATCCAGCACGACGCGGCCCTCGCGCGGGGTGAAGGCGGTGAAGGCCTCCGGCTCCGCCGTGAGCAGGCTGGGCGGGATGTCAGGGGGTGGCGGCGCCGGGGTCTCGGTCGGCGGCGGGATCGCATTCAGGGTCGAGCACGCAGGCAAGGCGGCGCTGATCAGACAGAGGCCAATCAGCGCGAAGAGGGTCGGACGCAGTGTCACGGGCTTGATCTCCCAAGGTGTTGAGGCGGGTGGATTCGGTGCGGGTCTCGTCGGCGCGGATCTGCGCGATGCGCATACCTTCAATCGCCCAGCGCCCGAGGGTCTGTTCGCGGCGCTGCGCCAGCTCTCGCTCACCGAACAGCGCGGCGGTCATTGATGCGGCCTTGGCGGCCTCGGCCTTGTCGGCGGCATGAGTGCGGCCGGCGAGATAGGCGGGCGCCGCGCCCAGCGCAAAGGCGGCGACGCCTACCGTAATGAGGGTGCGCGCGCCGGTAATGGCCGACCAGATGCGGGTGATCATCGTGGGCCCCGCGCCGGGCGCCACGCCCGCCTGATCTCGCGCGCCGTGTTTGCGAAGTACGCGCCTGCGATTCCTAGCGCCGGGATCAGCGCCCAGCCCGGCCCCACCAGCAGCGTGCAGAGACACCAGAGGAAGGCCGCGAGGATAAGCGCGATCGCGCCCGTGCCGACGAGTTCGTCTTTCATGGTCCGCTCCTACGCTTCGTTGGTGGAAAGCCCGACCGCGCCGGGATTGATCGCAGCCGGTGACTGCCAGCCGGGATGGCGGCCAGCGGCCACCGGAGCACGGCGGACGGCGAGCAGGCGGTCCCGCTCGATGCGCATGATGGTCACGGCGTCGGACTGATTGCCGCCCAGCACGTGCCAGGCGTCCGGGTCCTCGCCGACGCAGAGCCCCACATGGCCGCTGGTCCCGTGCCGCTTGCCGCGCCAGAACACCAGGACGTCGCCGACTACGGGCGGGCCGGACACCGCATCGCCAAACGACGCCCAAGCGCGAGCGCGCAGGAAGGTGTCGAAGACCGCCGCTCCAGCCCGGTGCGCGCAAATGGCCGCGAAGAGACCGCACCACGGCACGGCGTCATCGGTCATCACATCGCCCGCCCAGGCCGGAACGGCCCCGGCGGCGATCAGCTCGTCACGCCAGCCGTCGATCACCGGGTTGGACGCAGGCCCGGGCGTCTCCACCACGCCATAGAGCGCCAGCGCCTCGAGCAGGATCGGCGGGCCGGGATGGGTGGCGAGGAAGCGATAGGCGGGCGGCAAGGCCGCCTCCAGCGCGCGGTCATGGATCGGCATGTCAGCCCCCTCCCCCACCCGCGGGCGGATCGTCGGGCGGATCGTCGGGCGGCCGCTCGGCGCCGGCGCGCCGGGACGCCCAGCTGATCACCAGCCCGGCGAACGCCTCTTGCGTCGGCGTCCCGGTGAGGATTCGGAACAGCCCCCGGAACGCATCGATCACCGGCACCGCCACCAGCACGAACGCGAAATTCACGACCGGATAGAGCGCGGCGCCGATCTCCGGCATGGACAGATCAAGCCAGGCGTGAACCGGAAGGCTGGCGAAGAAGGCGCCCGCCAGGCCGATCGCCGCGAGCCCGAGCCGCGATTTCCATTCGCGCAAGCGGCTCATTCGCCTGGCCTCGGGAAGCGTGGCGTAGACACGGCCCCTGAAATGCAGATCCGCCAGCGAGCCCGCCGCATAGGCCGCAAGCTCCAGCCATGGCCCGTTGACACGGCTGGCGATCGAGCCCGCTTCTATGGCCGTTACGTAGGCGGCCATGCCGGCCACGCCGAGATAGAAGATCGCAGGCTCATAAAGCGCGACCACGGCGCGCCACAGCGTTTCAAGTTGCGGGATAAATGGATGCGGCATCGGATCGCCTTTTTGATCGGCCTTGAGAAGGGCGCGCCCGGCCGGGGATAACAGCCGGGCGCAAGACACGCGGCGTCTGCAGCGCCGCGCGGTGGACATGAAAAAGCCCGCCGAAAGGCGGGCGTGTGAGACAAGACAGGCAGGCCGGGTCAGTCCCAGCGGTGACGGCGTTTGAACATCCAGCCGCCGACCGTCGTAACGCCGATCCAGCCGACGACGGCGAGCCCCAAAGCGACGGGCTGCCAGGGCCAGTTGAGGCGATGACGCCAGACGATTCGCGCCGCCCACCGCGCATCCGCTCGCACCTTGTCGATCAAGGTGCGCCGCGACCAGTAATCCCGGTCGTGATCATCGCAGATATCACGGTGGGAGACCCGGCCCAGCCGATCCGGCGCCAGCGTGCAGCCGTCAAGATATCCCTCAGGAGGGGTCACGACGGCCACCCGGTCTCAAGGTCAATCGCGGCGAGCGTATCTAAATCGGCCGCCGCGACAGCCGCCTCCATCATCGGACGGGACGCCGCGAAACAAGCCTGCACATGGCTAAACGCTGCGGCGCCCAGCGCCTGCAGCGTCGAAAGATCGAAGGTGGCAAAAACGCCGCGCGAGACTTCCCATTCAACGGTTGCGTCAGCCGGCAGGCGTTCAAGCCCGGCCACCGCGTTCGCGATCCGCCCTTGCGTGCGATCGTCGAGCGCGAGCGGCGCGCCGGCGAAGACGAACCCGGTCGATATCGCTTGCCAGCGCAACGCCGCGATCGCGTCCAGGACCGCCGCCCGTGCGGCCTCCAGGACGTCGCCGGTCGGATAGGCCTCAAGGCCCGCGTCCGGGAACGCCGCCACCACGTCCTGCGGCAGAATTTTGACGAGAGCTTGCATTAGACGGGCGTTGCGAGGGTCAGAATTTCGTCCCGTCTCGCTTGTGTTAGAATGCCCCAAACCACGTAGAAATCGAGCGCTGCGGCGACGGCGGGGTCATTGAGAAAAATCTCTCCAGCGTCGCGGAAATCCGCGATCATCGTCAGGTAAGCCAGAGCTTCTGTGTAACCGGTTGCGGAAGTGTCTCCCGCCGAAACCAAAGCTTCCGCGCTGCGCAGAAACGCCGTCTCAGCGACCCGCTCCTGAAAGGTAAACAACAGGCGAAATTCGCCTTGGTTCAACCCCTTGCGTTCGAGCTTCGCAACGCGGGCTGCGATGTCTTCGATTTGTCCTTGAAGGGTATTCATGTTTCTATCCTATCCTACGGAGCGACTAGTAATTCTGATTCAGAGTAGTCGATGCTTCCAACACTAAATTGTTGAACGTCGTCGTCCGTCTGCCCAACTAAATAGAATTTCTCACCATCGGGGTGCATAGCCATGCCGCGTGCGCTGGTTTCAAACGATGAATAATTAAAACTTATTGCATCAGCATCAGGAATGTCGGAACTGAAATTACTATACTGAGAAGGTAACAAGAACCTGCAAATACTATTAGTACTGGGGCTATTCGCGTACAGCGCCATTTCCGATTTAGAAAGAAAAAAGTCTCTCAAATAACTTCCCCCCCCCGGGCGGTTTACGTTAAAAGTGTCGTAAGTTACATAAGATGAAATGTCCCATGGCGAGCTTAGTGACATGCGTATAATTTGACTTGTATCGTTTCTGTAGAAAGAAACCGACATGCCATCTTTACTAAAGAAAAAACTAAACGGGGTGAAAGATCTACTAGGTGAAGTATCTGTGTGGGTAGCAGTGTCAATTTCACCCGGAGTTGACATAGTATAGCAATAAAGATTGCCAGTATGGAATACAAATAATTTTGTATCGTCTGAACTAACCTCAATATTATAATTTGAGTTATAAAAATAATCAACGGGGCTTGCTGCACTCAACTTCTTTGTGGTGAGGACAGCGGTTAATGCGTCGAATGGTGTGGATAGATTGTATTGAGTGATTTCGGCAGACGAAACGAGATACATTCGAGTGCCGTTGCTGTTGAAACGGACCACTTTAGGGTTATTCGGCAGGGCAAAACTGCCATCGTGTGTAATAGAAGACAGTACCGGCCCATATTTGGGGCGGAAAGCCCACAATTCAGAGCTATTCTTATATGCTGCGTTCAGCTGAGGCGATCCGCCATTGTTGATATAGGCTCGCATAGCGGTATTTCCCGCGATTGCGAGAGCATCAGCGGCGTTGTCGAATGCCTGT
>Ga0307933_1000533_pt1 | contig 35170 bp, 29 predicted proteins | sample OrgLakmetageno88_FD_201811 | JGI IMG/M metagenome (GOLD analysis project Ga0307933, IMG submission 201811) | Saline water microbial communities from Organic Lake, Antarctica - #88 | ecosystem: Environmental > Aquatic > Non-marine Saline and Alkaline > Saline | place: Antarctica: Organic Lake... | reverse complement strand
AAACAAGTGCCGCAACTTCTCCGGTCATATTCTCAAGGATTTTGTCGCGCTTGCTGCGGGTCATTTTATGCGCATTATCATTCATGATTTCCGAGAACAAAATTTTGATATTCACTTCATGATCCGATGAATCAACACCGCCCGAATTATCCAAAAAGTCGGCATTGATACGCCCGCCTTTTTGGTCAAATTCAATGCGCCCAGCTTGTGTGACAGCCAAGTTTGCACCTTCTCCCACCACTTTGGCGCGTAACTGCGCACCATTGATGCGGATGATATCATTGGCCTTGTCGCCAACATCTTGGTGGCTTTCTGTGGCGGCTTTTATATATGTGCCGATGCCGCCAAACCACATTAAGTCTGTACGCGCTTTGAGCATGGCGTTCATTAATTCATACGGCGTGACTTTTTCATCTTCAATATCAAAACGTTTGCGAATTTCGGGTGTTAAGCGCAAGCTTTTTTCGGAGCGCTCAAAAATGCGCCCCCCTTTTGACAGCAAAGACTGATCGTAAGAATCCCATCCTTTGACCGCTTTGAAAAGACGCTGGCGTTCTTTAAATGTTTTTGCCGTATCGGGATCAGGATCACAAAAAATATGCATATGATTAAACGCGCCGACCAGTTTGATATGTTCGGATAAAAGCATACCGTTGCCAAACACATCCCCCGCCATGTCGCCAACGCCGATCACTTCAAAATCTTTGCTTTGCGTATCATGGTTTAGTTCGCGAAAATGTCGTTTGACAGATTCCCCCGCGCCGCGCGCCGTAATGCCCATTTCTTTGTGGTCATAACCCGCAGAGCCGCCGGAGGCAAACGCATCGCCCAGCCAAAAGCCGTGATCTTCGGATAATTTATTGGCAATGTCGGAAAATTTCGCTGTGCCTTTATCGGCGGCAACCACTAGATACGGGTCATCGCCATCGTGACGCACAACGCAATTTGGCGGGATGACTTTTGTGCCGCTGCGATTATCCGTTATTTCCAAAAGCGCACCGACAAAGCGTTTGTAACATTCAATGCCCTCTTTCAAAATCGCTTCTCGTCCGCCTGTGCGGGGCGGGTTTTTGACAACAAAGCCGCCCTTTGCACCCATCGGCACAATGACCGAGTTTTTCACCTGTTGTGCTTTCATCAAGCCAAGAACTTCGGTGCGGAAATCTTCATGACGATCCGACCAGCGCAGACCGCCGCGTGCGATGATATCGCCGCGCAAATGGATGCCTTCAACGCGCGGTGAGTAAACAAAAATTTCACGGTAAGGAACGGGCTTGGGAAGATTTTGTATCTTATCGCAATCAAACTTGACAGCCATATAGGGCTTCAGGCGGCCATCTTCGGCGGGCTGGAAAAAGCCTGTGCGTAATGTGGCGTGAATAAAGTTGCTGATTTGGCGGATGATCCGGTCTTCATCAAGCGAATCAACGCTCTCTAGGCTTTTAATAATTTGATCGTCTAGTTTTTTGATTTGTTTGGCGTGGTCTTTTGTGCCTTGAAGTGCTGGATCGTGCCGCAGTTTAAACGATGTCACCAGCAGCTCCGCAATCGATGCATTATTGAGCAGCGCCTGCGCCATATATTCAAGCCCGAATGTGCTGCCGATTTGGCGCATATAGCGAATATAGCAGCGCATAATCATAATATCGCGCCAATCCATCGCCGTGGAAACCACAAGCCCGTTAAGCGGGTCATCCTCTACTTCATCGTTCCAGATTTTGTAAAGCGCTGTTTCAAAAACGGGCTTTACGCCGTCATAATCAATTTTGGTTTGGGCGTTATCCTGAATCATCAAAAAATCATGAATCCAGATGCTTGTGTCGCTTTCATGCGGTTTAATTTCAAACGGCATTTCCGAGATTGTCCGCAAACCCATATTTTCAAGTACAGGCAAAATATCTGACAAAATAACCGGTGCGCCGCGCTGGAAAATTTTGAGACGGATTTCATCACCTTCGCAATGGTTGCATTGATACAGATCAAGCGAGATTTCGCCTTCATTTTGTATTTTTTCAAAATGCTCAATATCAAACAAAGCTTGCTTGGGCTGATAATGATCGCGATAATTCACGGGGAACGCCTCACCATATTTCATGATAAGTGCGCCGGTTTGCTCTTCGTCTTTTGTCGTGCTGAGGAGCGCGTCACTCAGATGCTCGCTCCATAAACGCCCGGCATCTTGCAGTTTCTTCTCGATCGCTTTTATATTGTGGCGTGACTTTTTGCTCTTTGTGTCGATATTGATAATAAACATAAGGCGCGCCAAAGGCGAATCATCCAAATTTGTATAAAAATCAACAGTAGCGCCGCCAAAGCTTTCTTCCAAAATGCGCTGTATGCTAAGGCGCAAGCGCGTGTCATAGCGATCACGCGGGATGTAAACGAGCGCAGATACATAGCGCCCGAACGGGTCGAGCCGCGTGTAAAGCGCAATGCGCTGGCGCTCTTGCAGGCGCATAATGCTGACACAGGTTTTGCTGATCTCGGCGGTTTTCATCTGGAACAATTCATCGCGCGGATATTTTTCCAAAACATGACGCAGGGCTTTATAGTCGTGACTGCCATCTTTAAAGCCTGATTTGTGCATCACCAGCTCGGCCTTGCGGCGCAAAAGCGGCACATCTTGGAGCGAGCGTGAATAGGTGACGGATGTAAATAGCCCTAAAAACAGACATTCGCCTGTGACATTGCCATTATCATCAAATTGTTTGACCGCAATCGCATCCAAAGGCACGGGGCGGTGGACGGTCGAGCGTTTATTGACTTTAGACACTGAAAGCGGCAATAAATCGCGGCGCATTTTTTGCAAATCTTGCGGCAAAGGTTGCTGGTCTTCATTGATGTAGACAGGCTTCATTTCATCATGAAACAGGCCAAGGCTTTCATTTTTTATAATGGTGCTTTTTACCGTGCCGTCTTTTTCAGCAAAGCGATAGGCGCGATAACCGAGCAGTGTGAAATTATCGCGATAAAGATATTCAAGAAATGAAATATATTCTTCGATTTGCTCATCGGCATATTTTTTGGCTGGCGCGGCATTGAGGCCTTTTTGGCAATCGCGTAATTTTTGACGCATCGCGTGCCAGTCTTTGGTTGCAAAATAAACATCGCTGATAATGCTCTGCAGGCTTTTTTCAAGCGTGGCGGCGATTGGTTTGGGCAATGTGCCTTGAAGCTCGATATGAATGTGCGACTCAGCCATCGATGTGTCGCTGGCTGTGGTGGCAACTTTTTTGAATTTGCCTTTACCATCGCGCTCAATGTGTAAAACAGGATGGACGAGCAAATGAATCAGTTTGAAATTTTGTGTAATTTCAGCTGCTACAGAATCAACCAAAAACGGCATATCATCGCTGACGATTTCAATGATGGTGCGCCCTGTTCCCCAGTCATCGTTATCAATGCGGGGGGTGTGAATTTTGATATCGGGTGTGCCGACTATCCGCGCTTTGGACATTTTTTCATGCAAAATCGCGGTTTCGATAATCAAATCGACATTCATAAAATCCAGATCCTCATCCGGCACTTTTTTGTAAAAAGCATCAAGGAAGGTTTTTTGCACCGCCGTGAGTTTTGTTTTTGATTTTTTCAACAAAGCTTTGATCTGGGGATGGCTCATAGGAACACTCTTTCATCTAGGCGGGGATCGTATTAGGATTTTATGACTTTAAAAATAAGGCGATTTGCCGCGAACAACAAGCCTAAATCTGATCTATGATTGGTGCGTTGCAATGTTGTGGAGCGGTTAATCTCAGGAGAGAAGCTATATGTGTGGCCGCTATGCGCTGTTTACCAAGCCGCAAAAACTGAGCGCGATGTTCGGGCTTGATCGCGCGCCTGATTTTACACCGCGCTATAATGCTGCGCCGATGCAATCATTGCCGATCATTATCCGCAATCGCCTCGGCTTTGCGCGCTGGGGGTTTACGCCGCAATGGGGTGATGTGAATGATGCCGCAATGGCGGTGAAAATGATAAATGCGCGCAGTGAAACAGTGCATGAAAAACCATCGTTTCAACAAAGCTGGGCGAAAGGCCGCCGCTGCCTTGTGCCCGCAAATGGTTTTTATGAATGGCAAACGGGGGTTAAAAACGGCCCCCATAAAGCCAAGCAGCCGTATTTTATCCGCCATAATTCTGAGAATTTTTTTGCGATGGCGGGCTTATGGTCAAAAATTGGCGATGTGGTGACATTTACGGTTTTGACAAAGGCCGCGCCCGAGACACTCAAAGACATCCATGCCCGCGTTCCTGTGATGATCGCCCCCGCTTTGGCGCAAAGCTGGTTCGATGCCTCGCTAGTGGAAGCGCAAAATATCATTGCAAGCGCGGATATGAAGGGTTTTAAAGCCTATCCTGTTGGGGATGCGGTGGGCGCGGTTGCCAATGATTATGAAGCGTTGATGGATGAAATGACGCCCGCGCGCGCGGATTTGTTCGGCTAGTGTTTAGTTACTTGTTTTGCGTAGGGAATAAATCTGTAAACGCCAAAAATAATTCGGTTTTAAAATCGCTTTTTCAACAATCTCAAAATCATGTTCGCGCAATATTTTTTTAAATTCCCGGGGTTTAACCATGCGATAATAAGAGATATCGCTGATCGACCAATATAATCCTGCGATTTTCATCAAAAGGCCTTTGGGCGCAAAATGACAGATGAAAACAGGCGTGTTTTCAGCGCAATGCTGCGATATCTGCGCAACAAACAAATCAGGCCGCATCATGTGATGCAGCACGTTCAGGCACAAATATAAATCGGCTTTGGGAAGTTTTTCAGCTTGCGCGCGGTTGAAATCGGCCTGAATAAAAGTACCCTTCGGCACAGCATTACGCGCTGTTTCAAGCATGGCTTCAGCGGCATCAAGCCCGGTCAATTTATAGTCGCTATGGTCTGCGGCAAGCCGCTTTAAAAACGCCCCCGTGCCACAGCCCAGATCAACGATATGCGCGTTTTTAGCCAGTGTTTGCGGCCAATGTTTCAAAACCCAGCCATAAACAACATTTGAAAAAACGCGCCACCGCGCATCATAGCTGCGTGCCATGCGGTCGTAACGGTCTTGCGCGGCTGTTTTTGTCATGTTTGTTTTTGCCTTTGTTGCGTATAGAGACTGACTATATCGCGTTGCATCATGTTTGGCGATGGACTCTTGCCCTGTTTTTTTCTACTCTAAGCGCAAATAAAGGGATTCTAATCAATATCCCTCATTATAAAACAGGTTTCACAAACACACAGGGCAGAGACAATTATGGCTGATTTATTTGAAAATCCACTAAAAACAAACGGTTTTGAATTTCTGGAATTCGCGGCAAAAGACGCTGAGCTTTTGGAAAAATTGATGGATGAGTTCAGTTTCACTGCTGTTGCCAAACATAAAACTAAAAATATCACGCTGTATCAGCAAAATGACATTAAATTCCTGATTAACCGCGAACCGACAGGCCAAGGCAAAGAGTTCGCTGAAGAGCATGGCGGCGGCGCAAGCGCGATGGCGTTCAAAGTGGCGGACGCAGAATTTGCGTTGGCCGAAGCTGTTAAGCGCGGCGCGACAGTGAAACAGGGCAACGAGCATAACGGCTCGTTTGATCTTCCCGCCATTGTCGGCATCGGCGGTAGCTTGCTATATTTGATTGATAATGAAAGCGTTTATGATGATGCGTTTAGCGGCCTCACAATCGCAGGCAACAAAGCGGGTTTAACCTATATCGACCACGTCACGCACAACGTGTTTCGCGGCAATATGGCCAAATGGGCGAAATTTTACGAAGATATCTTTAATTTCCGCGAAATTCGCTATTTTGACATTGAGGGCAAATTGACAGGCCTTAAAAGCAAGGCCATGACCAGCCCATGCGGCAAAATTCGTATCCCGCTCAATGAATCATCAGATGATAAATCACAGATTGAGGAATTCTTGAAACGCTTCAACGGCGAAGGCATTCAGCACATCGCTCTCGGCACTGATGACATTTACAAAACCGTTGATTTCATGCAAGGCCAAGGCGTTCCGTTCCAAAAAACACCTGATACATATTACGAAAAACTCGATGCCCGCGTTCCCGGCCATGGCGAAAACATGAAAGAATTGCACCGTATGGGCATTTTGGTTGATGGCGCGCCGACAGAAGGCCAAGGCTTGTTGCTTCAAGTGTTCACGCAAGATGAAATCGGCCCGGTGTTTTTTGAAATTATTCAGCGCAAAGGCAATGAAGGCTTCGGCGAGGGTAATTTCCAAGCCTTGTTCGAATCAATCGAAGAAGACCAAATCCGCCGCGGCGTTTTGGACGGCAAAGAAAAAGCCGCCGGATAAACCAACCAAAAAAAGGGTGAGTTCAGATGAAATTAGGATCATTGAAAAACGGTCGTGACGGGCAGTTATGTATTGTCAGCGCGGATTTAAGCACTTATGTGCCAGCGGTGCATATTGCGCCGACCATGCAGGCCGCGCTTGACGATTGGGCAAGCATCGCGCCGCGCCTTCGTGATTTGGCGGGCAAGCTTGAGGCGGGGAACATCCCCAATGCCAAGCCTTATGATGTGTCTTTGTTCGCCTCGCCCTTGCCGCGGGCGTATCAAATAGCCGATGGCAGTGCGTATCTCAACCATGTGGAACTGGTGCGCAAAGCGCGGGGCGCGGAAATGCCGCCTTCATTTTTGGAAGACCCGCTGATGTACCAGGCCGTCAGCGACACGATTTTAAGCCCAACGGACGATATCCCGATTGAAAGCGAAGATTTCGGCATTGATTTTGAGGCGGAAGTGGCGGTGATTACAGGCGATGTGCCGATGGGTGTTTCGGCGGAAGAGGCGCTTGATTATGTTTGCCTAGTGATGATTATGAATGATGTCTCGCTGCGTAATCTTATCCCGAACGAGCTGGGCAAAGGCTTTGGCTTTTTTAATGCCAAGCCGCCGAGCGTGTTCTCGCCTGTCGCTGTCACGCCCGATATGCTGGGCGATGCGTGGCGCGATGGCAAGCTACATTTGCCGCTGATAAGCACGATGAACGGCACAAAGCTCGGCGCGCCGAATGCGGGGGTGGATATGCAATTTGATTTTGGGCAACTCATTGCCCATGCCGCCAAAACCCGCCCGCTTGGCGCAGGCACAATCATCGGCTCCGGCACAATTTCAAATTATGATCGCGATGCGGGCATTAGCTGCCTTGCCGAGATTCGTATGATTGAAAAGATCGAGCAGGGCGAATTCAAGACCCCGTTTATGAAATTTGGCGATAGCATCCGTATCGAAGTGAATGACGATAGCGGCAACAGCATTTTTGGCACGATTGAGCAAAAAATTGTCCGCTATGAAAAGAAAGATAATGCTGAATTGCGGAAAAAAGCATCGTGATAAAGCTTTATCATTATTTTCGCTCTTCCACATCTTACCGCGTGCGGATTGCGCTGCATTTAAAAAATATCGCCTTTGAAGCTATCCCGATCAATCTATTAAAAAGCGAGCAGCGCAGTGCGGATTACCTTGAAATTAACCCGCTCGGCGGTGTTCCTGCGCTCGTGGATGGTGATTTTGTTCTTTCGCAATCGCTGGCGATTTTGAATTATTTGGATAATCTAAACCCTGCGCCTTCCTTAGCGCCGGGTGATGCCAAAGACCAAGCCTTTGTCCGCCAGATTGCGCTTTCGATTGCCGAGGATATTCATCCGCTCATTAACCTTAAAACCCAAAAATATCTGTCCGATTATTTTGGCGTGGATGAAGCGGGCAAAAAAGAATGGTATCGCCACTGGGCAAGCGCAGGGATGGAGGCAGTTGAAGCCATGCTTGAAAAGAACGGGCGCAGCGCGGGCTTTGTTTTGGGCGATCAGGTCAGTGTGGCTGATTTATGTTTAATCCCGCATTTATATAGCATGCGAAGATTTGGCGTCTCGCTGGATGCCTATCCGCGTTGCCGCAAAATTGAGGCGCATTGTGTGCGCCTGCCCGCTTTTATCGCCGCCGCGCCTGAATCGCAAGAAGAAGCGCCAAAAGATATCGAACAGATACATGGGAAACACGCAAAACTATAAATAATAATAAAAAGGGAGACGAATATCATGGCGACAGATAAAGAGATTAGTTATCAGGGATTAGTGATTGACCAAGGCTGGAAAGATTATAGCGCGGATGAGCATGAATCATGGCAGATGCTGTATGAGCGCCAAATGGAAGTGTTAGAGCCGATCATTTGCCCTGAATATTTAGAGGCGATCAATACGCTCGGCTTTACGTCCGACAAAATTCCTAATTTTGATGAAATCAACGAACGCCTGCGTCCGATAACGGGCTGGGAAGTGGTGGCAACTGAAGGCTTGATTAAATCAAAACCGTTCTTTGACATGCTGGCAGATCGTAAATTCCCCTCTGGCAACTTTATTCGTAATAAGAACCAGCTTGATTATCTGGAAGAGCCGGACATTTTCCATGATCTATTCGGCCATATCCCGCTTTTATCCAATCAAGCCTACGCCAATTACATGCATGAGTATGGCAAAGGCGGGGCGCGGGCTTTGAAATATAAAACCACCAAAAATCTGGCACGTCTCAATTGGTGGACAATTGAATTTGGCCTGATTCAAAAGCCTGATGGTCTTAAAGTTTATGGCGCGGGGCTCGTGTCTTCTTATGGCGAGGCGCAATATTGCATCGGCGATAAATCAGCGCATCATGTCCGATTTGATTTGGAGCGGTGCATGCGCACAAAAGTCTATATCAATGATTTCCAGCCGACTTATTTTGTTATCAACAGCTTTGAAGACCTTTTCGAGCAAGCTGTCCACACAGATTTCAGCCCGCTTTATGATAGCTTCAAAGGCTTATCAGGCCTTGAAAAAGCCGAAGAATATCTGCCGTTTGATCTGGTTGAAGGTGATGAGGTGATACGCAAAGGCACGCAAGAGTATATTTTGCCAAAGCGTGCCGCACTCGAATCGAGTATAAGTATATAAATAAGACTTATAGACGATATCAATCAAAGTTGATTTATCTCTGCGTATCAAACGCCACGCAGGCTTACGGCTCATACGAGCCGCAGTCGCGGCTTTGAAGCGCTTTGAATTTATAGCGTGTGTGCTATAGATATTTTGAATACGGGACAGCGCGGCTTTCTTTTTTACAAAAAAGCCGTGCATAAATATCCCAAACGGACGTTTGCGTCCGCACAGGTTTGAGCACCGTTGCGCCTTTCTTTGTGAAAAAGGCGTAACCGATTGGAAGGCGGGTGACTACCGACCTATTAAGTGCGAAACCAGTCTGCCATGCCACGGATGACGGGTTTCGAGCGGTGCTTTTGGCGGGTCGGGGCGAGGATGTATAGTCCTTGTCCCGACTCTTTTTTTATCTCTATTTCATATCAGAGCTGCGATGAATTGCGTTGCTATGTAAATCAATGACAATCCGGTAATTCGGATTCCCATTGGCTTTATAAGCACTCTCATATGAAACTTTTGCATTCTGCTTTAGTTGAACAATCACGCGATGTCCGTTTTGTGAAGACGGAACAACAGTGTATGACGCCAAAAGGGGTGACTTTTTGCGGCGTGGTTGTTCATCAGACGCCCATTTCATGGGGCCCGACCATCCGGTGTTCGGTAATTCGATCACCAAAAGATTCTCTGTGTTATCCAGATCATAGCTGTATGTCGCAGCAGCGCTGACATCGATCACTAATCTGGTTTTGTCTTTATGCTCGCCGATGCGAATGTCATTGACAACCGCGCCTGCGGCTGGATTTGGAACGATCTTGCCGCCCGTTGAGGACGGCATTGAGGAAACTGTGGCGGCGGTGCGCACAGGCGGCGAGGATTGGATGGCGTTTGAGGAGGCCACTTGCATCGGCGCTTGCGCCTGTATCGGCGCGCCGAAAGCGTCTGTGGGCGGGGCTTGCGAGAGGGCGGCGAGTTGGCTGATCAGCGCCTGAATATCACGCTCGATGGTGATAAGGCGCCTGATCGGGGGGGCGAGGCGTCTCATATCTTGTTGAACGGCTGTGAGTGCCCGTTCAACGCGGTTGATACGCTCGTTGGGGGTGCCTATATTGCCTTCGAAATAGGTTTCAAAGTTTAGGCCAAGCGCACCGAGCGAGCCTTCGGGTGATAAATCGATCGGGCCGGTTGCCGCCAGCGGATCGACAAGGGTCGGGGGTGCGTTGAGGTCGGGTGAGCCTATGTTTGCGGCGTTTTCTTGTGATGGGGAGGAGGCGCTTTGGAGAGATTTAAGGCCAAAATCAAACGGTAAAGAATCGCACCCTGTTAAGACACTTAACAAGAAGAAGAGGCACATCGTGCCAACGATTCGTTGTATAACCCGAGTGCGACGGAAACGTCGCAGGGTTCCGCTTGGCATGGCGGTTTCCTAAAGTCATTGAACTCACAAAATTGCCCGTAGAAAACGGACAGGTAGTCACCCGATAACAAGGGTATGGGTATTCGCCCTTTTCGTCAATGCGCACTGTACAGACATGTGGATAATGTGGGGATAAAGGTAAAATCAGAGATATTGACCGCGCTGAAAGCCAGAAAATATGAGGGCTGAGTGGCAATTGTGCAAAAACAGCCTTTACGCACGCCCATTAAGGTTTTAAATTCTTATCATAGAATAATCATCATCATTGATATGATAGGGAGACGAAACGAATGTCCGCAAATGAAAAAGCCATAGACAGCCAAAGCAAAAGCCAAAGCAAAAGCCGCGAAGGGCAAGTCGTGACAATCGAAGATGCTTTACAATTGGCGCAGTCGCACCACACAAATGGTAATTTCATCATTGCCGACATGACATATCGCGATATTTTGCGCACAGACCCCGATCATTTCCCGACCGTGTATTTTATGGCTGTGCTGTGCTTTCAGCGTGGACAGTTAAAAGAGGCGCTGGAATATGCGACCAAATCCATTGAAGTGGGAACGGATAATTTGAATGTTTGGGTCAATTACGGCTCGATCCTGTCGGCCAACAAAAAATATGAAGAAGCGCTCGAAGCGTTTGAAGAGGCGATTGCGATTGAGCCTGAAATGTATGAAGCACACACAAACAAAGCTTATACGCTGTGGCTCATGAATCGTTTTGAAGAATCTGAAGAAGCAGCCTTGCAGGCTATCATGCTGGAGCCGGATTCGGTTGAAGGACATATTAACCTCGGTGTTGCGCTTTCATCACTCGGAAAATATGAAGAAGCCAACGAAACGTGGGAGCAGGCTGCCGCGCTGGCGCCTGATAATGCGAAAATTTATGCGAACTGGGCCAATAGTTTGCGCGAAATGTATGCTTATCTGCCTGGTAAAGAAAAAGGGGAGAAAGCCATCGCGCTTGACCCCAAAAATGCGGAAGCTTTTTGTAATCTCGGCAATATTCAACGCGATCTCGGCGAATATGAAGAGGCCGTCCAAAACTATAGACAAGCGATCGCCCTGAAGCCAAGCTATGTGGTTGCGCATTTGAATTTGGCGATGACGCTTTGTGATTTATATCGCTATGCCGATGCGCTGACGGCCGCGCGCTCTGCGCTGTCTTATGATGAGGATGATGCGCGCTGTCATTATGTTGTCAGTATGGCGCTTTTCGGGATGCACCAAATCATGGAAGCATACTCCCACGCCGACAAAGCGGTTCATTTTGACAAGACAAACCCGCTTTACAAGCTGAATTTGGCTGAAATCATGATCGCCAATGATTCTTTTGATGAGGCGGACATCATTATTAAAGATGTCATTGCCAATTATCCCAAAGATTTACGCACATTGCTGACAGTTGCCGAAATTAAGCGTGGTCTTGATGATGTTGAAGGGTCGCTTGCGGCGCTTGAGACTGCTATCGGTGTTGATGATGTTCAGCCCGCTTTGTTTTTGCGCAAGGCACAAGTTTTAAAAAATGCCAATCGCCTTGATGAAGCGCTTCAATGTGTCAATCAGGTTTTGGCAGCCTATCCCGAACACCCGACAGCCTACATCACCAAGGCCGAGATGCTGTTGACAGGCAATCGCCGCGAAGAAGCGGAACTGGCGATGGATAAGGCGGCGGAGTATTCGTCTGATCTGCCGGCCTATTACGTGACGCTGACAGCGTTTCGCGATATTAAAAAAGAAGATGCCGAATATCAGCGCCTTGTTCATTTTTACGAAGAATCCGACAGTTACGGCCCCGAGATGAAATCAAGCGTGGCGTTTGCGCTTTCGCAAATTCATGAAAATTACAAAGAATATGATGTCGCCTTTGATTATTTGCAAAAGGCCAATGATGCGCGGCTAGAGGCGCGGCCTGACTACCAGCATGACTACAAGTATTTTCCGACCTATATCAAAGATAACTTCCATGAGGGTATTTTTGATGAATACCAAGGTATGGGCGCGCAATCTGATGTGCCAATCTTTATTGTCGGCATGCCTCGTTCGGGCACGACATTGACCGAGCAGATATTATCGGCGCATCCGGATGTTTTTGGCGCGGGTGAGTTATACGAGCTGCAAAATGTTGTGCGCACTCTTGGGCCGCTGCGCCCTGAAAAGGCACAAGAAATTGGCGAAAGCTATGTTGAGCGGGTCATGGCTTTAACGCACGGCACAAAGCCGCGCTTTATCACAGACAAAATGCCCGGTAATTATCAGCGAATCGGCATCATCCAATGTATTTTGCCAAACGCAAAAATCATTCATTGTCGCCGTTCGCCGCTGGATACATTATTGTCTTGTTACAAACAAAACTTCGCCACAGGCCATGCCTGGACATACAACTTAGAGCATATGGCAGGCCAATATCGCGCCTATCGCGAAGTGATGGATTATTGGGCGCAGCAATTGCCTGATGGCAGAATATTGCATTTTGATTATGAAGAGACGGTCAATGATTTTGAAACGCAGGCGCGCCGCTTGATTGATTATGTTGGCCTTGCGTGGGACGATGCGTGCCTTGAGCCGCACAAACAAAAGCGCGCTGTTTTGACCGCCAGTCGTGATCAGGTGACAAAGCCTATTTACAAAACATCAGTTGATGCCTGGAAGCGCTATGAAGATGGCCTTCAGCCGCTTGTCGAGCGCTTAAAGGCAGATGGTTTTGTCACTTAAACCTGTTTGTTTGATCGCATTCATCTAAAAACAAGATCAATTTGGTTTTATTAATCTTTTGTTTAATCTCCTGTCGTATTATTAAAAGGTACAAACGTAACCGACTGAAGATAATTCATGAAGTGTATTTCCAATGGAGTGTTTTCATGATATGTTATGTTTGTGTTTTCTGTAGTGATCGATTTAGGGAAAAGGATTTCCCTCGGCAATACAGGCTCACATTTAAATGAAGCAAGGAGTGTAATCATGAGTCATCTCAATAAAAAAACCCTGGGTGCAGGTGCGGCGCTGGTCGCGTTAAGTGCATTTGTTCCCAATATTAACATTACTGACAAAATTCCCAATCTGGGTTTGGTGTCAGAAGCGCATGCGCAGGCAACTGCAAAAGCAACATTAGACGTCAACGCTAAAGTGATTAACCCATTGGGCGTTTCGCAACTTTTGAAAATCGATTTTGAAGATTTTGCGATCGGCGGGGCTGGTAACGTTAAAGTTGCTGCTGATGGTGCGACAACATATGTCAATGCCACGAAAATTGTACAGGCTTTGCCTGGGGAAATTAAAGTAACGGCGCCACAAAATGTAACATTCTCTGTGAGTGTTAACGGTATCGCTGCCCCTGGTATTTTGCTGAAAAATGGTGCCGGTGGTGCTGCAACAAAAACAATGACGATGAAAACGTTATTTTTGAGTGCAAATGCTGCTAACATGGCCGCGAACGTCGGTGAAATTAAAGCAACAGCTGCCAAAGTGGCTGGTTTTAAAATTACGGATACAGCTGGCACAGGTGTCATCGATATTGGTGGTAACTTGCATTTTGATGCGATTCAAGTCGCCGGTGATTATGTTGGTACATACGTAATTCTGTTGTCACTATAGTCATATATAAATTCAGATATCAAAAAAGCCTGCATTTGCAGGCTTTTTTTTGTCTTCTTTTTGTATTGAAAGCTTGTTTTAACTTTGCTCTGCTTATCATGCTTATAAAGGCTCACGGGCTAAGGCGCAGTTGCAAGCGCAATCGAGGCAATCAGGCGGCCTTTATGCTTCTTTTTTCTTTATCGGGCGCTTCAAAAACGGGTTCTTTTTCGAAGTAGTTCGCTTCAAACTGATATTTTAATAGTTTATTGTATTGAATATTGCCGATGTCCAAAATCATATCCCAGCCCTCTTCGCCTTTTTCAATATTTTTGTGCGCCTTGGCAATGAGGTTTTTGTAAAAATCGATATTGCTTTCCACAATTGTTTTTTCAGCCGCCACAACATATTCCCACACTTGTTCTGTGTTAAAGATTCGCGCGCTACGATTGCTAATCAGCATTCGTAAAACACGGCGCAGTGCGTTTGGCGCATCTTCTGTAACGGGAATAGCCAAATGCGACACTTCTATCCCCTCGTTGTCATTACGTAATGTGGTGGGTATGTAAGGACGCAGACCAGCAACGCTTTTATGAAGGCGCTGTTTGATCATACCATAGGATGCACTTTGAACGGCAAGCGACCCCGCCTCCCCCAAATCAATATTTAAAGGCATGGAACGGACAAAATTTGCATTTGAATCAGGAAAGCCGTAATTCACAAACGCATCAAGCGTGTCCATCTGGTTGTAATAAGCATAGCATTCATTGCTATTTGGCACGGGGCGCGCATCCATAATTGAAACAAAGCGCGCTTTTCCCGTTTTCTTTTCATTATCACTCAAGCCAAAGTTTGACCCATCAGGATGGTGGTTCACAAAATCAATGATCGGCATTAAATAGGTTTGCATATCATCATTTTCGGTGCCAACAACGCCTTTAAGGCCAATGGTGCGTGTTTTGACATAGGTCATTGCTTCGATATCGGCCAAGGATTCGCTGGTTGTTCCCGTGGCAAAAGCGTGCAAGTCTTTGGTTTGGCCTGTAATGGTGCGGGCTTTTAACAATTCATTCAGCGGCTTCATATTGCCGCGATATTTAAGCCAGCAACAGCTTTCGCGGTTTAAAGGAATTTTCTTGGTCAGATTATAAAGACCCAGAAAAACATCGCCCATCTCCGTTTGTTCTTTGGTCAGCGCGCCGTCTTTTGGGCTCATCACCAAATCATCGCCTTCAACAGAAATATTCATTTTCTCGGTCGGCATCAATAATTCTTCCGGCACAGCCATCAGCGGGTTACGCGGGTCTGCAAAACCATCCATTTCAATCGATAAATTACCGCCTTCGCTGGTGATTAAAACATTCGGGTCAATCCAGCCATCCATGTCCGTGATCATTTTATGCATTTGTCTGACATTTTTTTCGATGGCGGGGTTATCGCTATTGATTTTGAGCATTTTGTTTCTTTCCGTTGAAGAGGAACTTTAATGAGCATAAACATGCTGTCATATTTGTATAATTTTGGGATATTTTCAGGCATTACGCAAGAATGAACTTCCGTCTTTCACCAGATATGTTTATGCTTGAATATCTTTCAAAATATAAAGTGATAAATTGTGAAAAAAAATCGCTCTAAAAATTATCAATTGGTCACATTATCAGCAGCGGCTGTCTGCTTGTTCCCGTTTCCGCAAAAAGCCGAGGCGCAGATGGTGTTTAATTGTCTGCAAAATCTGGAATTTGGAACATTTGCCATTGGCGGCGGCGGCGGTCGTCTTCGCGTGCGGCCGACAGCAGGCACAGTGCGTGATCTCACAGATGTCATCGCCATTGCGGGCGGACAGCAAGGCATTTGTAAAGTTTCAAACATTACAGGCACCACAGGAACGCTTGAATTGAAAGTGCTTTCAAACAAAATCGATATTTCGGGGCCGGGCAATATCAAGGTGAATAATTTTGATATAGGCACGCAAAAAGGCGGACGTACTAAAACGTTCACCAATGCAGATTTGACCAACAAAACTGTCACGTTTAATTTAGGCGCAACGCTACATGCTATGCCTTCAGAATCAATAGGCACATATACAGGTGCGCTTATCATTCGGGCAACATATACAAATTAGAAACGATTTAAATAATATCGACATAATATCAGGGGACGATCATGCTTAAAATAATGAAATCACGTTTTATCTTTTGTTCGCTATTACTGGCCGTGATGGCGACGGGGCTTGTCACCGCAAAACCGGCGCAGGCATTGCTGATTACGCAGACCTATATTTTCATAGGCCCCAATGACGGATCAGCCGTTTTGAGAGCAAAAAATATGAACCCTGATCGCCGCGCTTATCGTGTGCGCTGGGAAGAAGTGATGATGTTACAAAACGGCACGCGTGACGTTTTGGATTCGCTCGAAGCCGCAAATGCCGTGGCAAATTTGATGCCTGCATCGCCTTACTTATACGTTGCGCCGCGCCGCATGATGGTGCAACCGGATGATGTGCAAAGTATCCGTATTATGTTGCGTCGTACGCAATCTTTGCAAGATGGCGAATATCGCTCTTACATTACATTCAGCCCAGAGACACTACCGAAAAGTGAAGATTTGGATCAATCTTTAAGAAGTAATACGGCGGGGGCAAGTATCGATTTTTTAACAGGTATCCGCATCCCTGTTTTCTTTTTGCATGGTAATACCACGCTTGATGTGAGCTTTAGGGATGTAAGATTTGGCGTTAATGAAAATGGCCGCAATGTTCTTTATTATACGCTGATTCGCGAAGGAAACCGCTCGGCACTTGGTGATATTGAGGTCAATTGTAATGGCGCTGAAGGCATACGTAATATCTCTCGTGTTCCTGTGCGTGTTTTCACCGAGCTTTCACAGAGATCCAGCAATTTTGGCTACGACCCGTCGCGCTTAGAAGGCTGTGACCAAGTGACGATTGGCTTTATGCCGCATCAACAAGACCCTTCATACACGGGTATGCCGATGGGCGTTCAGCCGATTAATTTCTAGTCGGTAACTTTTCCTGAAGAGCGGATAATATCCAACAAATCTTGCGGTAACTCGTTTGTGTCTTGCGGCAATGCACCCGCTTGACGCCATAAGACGTGACCTTTGGAATCAAGCAAAATTGTATAAATCGAATTTTCGCTCATATCCATGATATCAAAGAATTGATCGCGATCTGTATAGATTGTAATGGTGCGCGTGCGCGCCGCCTCGTCTTGAATGCCGCTGCGCATACCGTTATTGGCCCAAAAGCGTCCGACAGCATTCATCTCGTAGATCACAGGCAATTCGTAATAGCGCACATCATCTTTGCTTAATAGACCGCTTTGAACCGCATTATCATAAGCATCAATCCATGTGTTCACCTCTGTTTGTTGCTTGCGCAAAAACGCGATGCTAACAATTTGAAACTGACCCTCCAGATCAGACGGCACCGCGATTGTCTCGCCATGCAAATCAAGCCCGCTCATTTTGGGGAAAGCCATTTGTGATGATTTATCACTATTACCGGATTGTTTTTGAATGGCTGAGACATTGCCCGCACCAATACAGGAGGTCATCATGCCTCCCGCTATGGTAAAAAGGACTCCGCACAGAATAATTTTTGATATATGTTTCATAACAATACATACGCGCATGACAGCAGAAAAGTTCACTATAATATGTGTCTTTCATAAAATATGCATCTAAACCATGCATACAGACGTAATGGTAAAAGATAAAACAGGGCTAAGAAAGCGGATCAAAATCAATGAAAATTGCAATTATCGGCACCGGAATCGCAGGCAACGCGGCCAGTTGGCTTTTAAACCAAAGCCACGACATTACGGTTTATGAGCAAAATGATTATATCGGTGGCCATGCAAATACAATTGATGGCGGCGCAGCGCACAAGCCCGTTGATACGGGCTTTATTGTCTATAATGAATGGACATATCCAAATTTGATCGCACTTTTTGCGCATCTGGGCGTTAAGACCGAAAAAACCAATATGTCGCTGGCTGTCAGCGTGGATAACGGGCGGCTTGAATATTCCGGCAATAGCATATTCGGGCAAAAGAAAAACATCTTGAATCCGCGCTTTTATCTGATGCTTTTGGATTTGGTACGGTTTTATAAGAGCGCGCCAAAATTTTTAGAGAACCAAGAAGATGATATGAGCCTTGGTGATTATTTAAAGAAAAAGCGTTATTCAAAAACATTTATCGAAGATCATTTATTGCCGATGGCGGCCGCCATATGGTCAACTAGTGCGGATGATATCCGCCATTTTCCTGCGCGCAGTTTTATCCGCTTTTTTGTCAATCACGGCTTGTTTTTACTTAAAAACCGCCCGCAATGGTGGACTGTTACGGGTGGAAGTCGCCAATATGTCGATATTTTGACCGCCTCGTTCAAAGATAAAATCAAGGTGAATGCCGAAGTGACAAGCGTTGAGCGCAAGGATGATGGCGTGAATGTGACCGATTCAAATGGAGACGTACAGACGTACGATCATGTCGTAATGGCCTCACATGCCGATGAGAGCTATCGTATGCTGACGAATAAAACGACAGAGGAAAAGGCTGTTCTTGCCGCTTTTCCGTACGGCGAAAATGTTGCCTATTTGCATAGTGATGAGACGTACATGCCCAAAGGGCGCCGTATGTGGTCAAGCTGGAATTATCTGGCGACAAATGATGATAACCGCGTCAGCGTGACCTATTGGATGAATCGGCTACAGCCGTTTCTACCAAGCGAAAAACAGCTATTTGTAACGCTAAACCCGCTCAGCCCGCCTGATCCGCAAAAAACCATAAAAGTGCAGACATACCAACACCCGCAATATCTGATGAGCGCCATTGAAGGATGGCCGAAAATCAAAACTATTCAGGGCAAAGACCGCGTCTGGTTTTGCGGGGCGTGGTGCGGCTATGGCTTTCATGAGGATGGCGTCAGTTCAGGCTTGGCGGTTGCCGAAGCTTTAGGTGGGCTGAAGCGTCCGTGGGACATACAAGAAAAATCACCAGCGGGGCTGAATGCAAAACCCTGAAAACTCTATATATTACGGCGATGTCTTTCATGAGCGTCACACCCCATTCGTGCATCGGCTTAAATACCGCGTCTTTAGCTTGTGGCTGGATATAGACGCGCTGCCTGCGCTTGATACATCGTTGAAATGGTTTTCATTCAACAAATGGAACATTTTCTCGGTTCACAACAAAGATCATGCGGCGCGCGATGGTTCGAGTATTAGGCCATGGATCGAAAAGGCAGGCGAGGTAAAGAACATAGATCTTCGCGATTGCAAAATTTTCATGCTTAGTTTTCCGCGTGTTTTTGGCTATGTGTTTAATCCGCTCACCATTTATTTTTGTTATCGCCCTGATGGCACATTAAAAGCGATTTTGTATCAGGTGAAAAACACATTTAAAGAACAACATGGTTATTTATTTGCGATTGAGCCGCAGGATATCGAAAGATTTTCGCATTCATGCGATAAAATATTTCATGTTTCGCCCTTCATTGAAATGGATTGCCGTTATGAATTTCGGCTGGATGATCCTTCCGACCATTTAAACATCGCGATCCATCAATTTACAAAAACAAGCAAAATATTGACCGCAACATGGAACGGCGAGAAAAGAAATTTGACAGACAAGCAGATTTTGCGGCATGTTCTGCGCCATCCTTTGATGACCTTTAAAATCATTGTAGGGATACATTGGGAGGCACTGAAACTGTTTTTAAAGGGCGCCAAATATATAAAAAAACCGCCGCCGCCTGAATCAAACATTAGCTAACAGGCGCTGAGCATAACAAAAACCAATAAATTAAAGAGTAAAGATTTGATCCAAATATCCCCCAAAAACGAACAAGGTTTTATCACAAACAATAGTGTGAAGACCAAAATGACCTATTCTGAACGCGATTTTCGCGAAGCGGTGGATATCGGTATGCCCTCCAATGACACAGAATTTTACGGCGGCCACCAAAGCGCAAAAAGCCAGCCGCGCAAGCAAGGCCGCTTGATAAAGCTGACAATTTCTGTGTTGTCTGCGCTGCAGGCTGGGCATTTGACAATGGTTTTCCCCAATGGTGAAACGCATGTTTTTGAAGGCGCGCAAGAAGGCCCGCGCGCAGAAGTTCATTTTTATAATCTGCGCCCGATCAAACGTTTTCTAATCGGCGGTAAGCTTGGTTTTTGCGAAACATACCTTGATGGCGATTGGTCATCGCCCGATATCGCGGCTTTTTTCAACCTGATTTTAATCAATAGCGACATCATGAAACGCGAGATGGAAGGCAAGCCATGGGCGCGCTTTTTATCGCGCCTTCTGCATGTGTTAAAGCCCAATTCAAAGAGCGGCTCGCGCAAAAATATCTATAGCCATTATGATCTGGGCAATGATTTTTATGCCGCTTGGCTTGATAAAACCATGACCTACTCTTCCGCGCTTTTTGATGGCACCAGCCAAACTATGGAGCAGGCGCAAAATGCTAAATATCAAGCGATGATTGATAGGCTCGGCATTACAAAAGACATGCATGTTTTAGAGATTGGTTGCGGCTGGGGCGGTTTTGCCGAATATGCGGCGCGCACAACTGGCTGCAAGGTAACGGGCATTACAATTTCAGGCGCGCAATATCAGTTCGCGCGTGAACGCATGAAACATGCAGGGCTTGATGATCTGGTTTCAATTGAAATGCGCGATTATCGCGATTTAGAAAACCAATATGATGCCATCGTCTCAATTGAAATGTTTGAAGCGGTCGGCGAAGCCTACTGGCCGACATATTTCAAAACATTGCAGAAATCTTTGAAGGATGGCGCGCAAGCCTGCCTGCAAATCATCACCATTCGCGATCAGGATTTTGAAGCCTATCGCAAAAGTGCGGATTACATCCAGCGTTACATTTTTCCGGGCGGCATGCTCCCCTCGCGCGGCGCGCTTTCAGCCCAAATTGAAAAAGCCGGCCTTCAAGAAGGGCATAGCCATTGCTTTGGCAAAGATTATGCCCGTACCCTTGCAATCTGGAACGAGGATTTTCAAAAAGCATGGCCACAAATTTCCAAAAATTCAAAATTCGACGCCCGTTTTAAGCGCTTATGGGAGCAATACCTTTGCTATTGCCAAGCCGGTTTTGAAACAGACGTGATTGATGTCGTTCATATCGACATGCAAAAAACGGCCTAAAATATGACAGCGCAAACCCAGCCTCAACCTCAACCCCAACCGGTAGCGCGCAAAATTTTGGCATCCTATGGCTTTCCCGCGCTCCCTTTGGCGGCGCTCACGCTCCCTGTCTATATTTTTCTTCCCACCTATTACGCCCAAGATTTAGGGCTTGGCCTCGCCGCAGTTGGTTTTGCTTTGCTGATTGCACGCTGTCTGGACGTGTTAACCGACCCGCTGATCGGCATGTTGAGTGATCGCACAACAGGCAAATGGGGCGCGCGCAAGCCGTGGATCTTGGCGGGGCTATTGCCGACAATGCTGGCAACTTTCTTTTTGCTGATGCCCTCGCAAGAGGCTGGCATAATTTATCTGTTTGTCTGGAGTAGCTTATTGTATCTCGGCTGGAGCTTGATGATTTTACCCCTGAACGCGTGGGGCGCTGAGATGTCGGATGATTATAACGAGCGTACGCGCCTTGTCGGGTGGCGCGAGGGGTTCACCTTGATCGGCACGATTGCCGCGCTTGGTGTGACAGCTTTGCATGATGAGCCGCTGGAGGCGATTGCGTGGCTGGTGTTTATTGCATTGCCGATTTCAACGCTTTTAATGCTGAAGATTGTACCGAAAGCCAAAATTCGCCAAAGCGAAAAGATCTCGCTCAGACAAGGCTTTTCGGCGTTGCGCGGGAACAAAGTGTTTCGGCGTTTGCTATGGTCTTATTTGCTGAATGGCTTGGCCAACGGCCTGCCTGCGACATTATTTTTACTCTATGTCGAGCATGTTTTGGGAATGAAAGACCAAGCAGGGCCTTTATTATTTATTTATTTTATCTGCGGCGTTCTCTCTGTTCCGTTTTGGCTGTTTTTAGCAAAAAAGTTTGGCAAGCATCTGGTTTGGTGCGGCGCGATGCTGTGGGCATGCGCGTTTTTCATGCTCGTGCCGCTCATTGAAAGTGGCGATTACATGTTCTTTTTGATGATCTGTGTTCTCACGGGCTTTTCGCTTGGCGCGGATATGGTGTTGCCGACGGCGATGCAGGCTGATGTAATTGATCTGGATACATTAGAGACGGGTCGTACGCGTACGGGGCTGTTTTTTGCGCTTTGGAGCATGGTGACCAAATTATCACTGGCTTTGGCGGCGGGAATTGCGTTTCCTTTGATCGCCGCATCAGGTTTTCGCCCTGAACTCGGCGAGACGGAAAATATCGATACGCTGGTCGCGCTTTATGCGCTTTTCCCTGTCGCGCTGAAATTAATGGCGATTTCGTTGATCTGGCGTCATCCGCTGGATGCGCGAACGGTTGCCGCCAATAAAAAGTTGATTTTGGAAAAATGGTCTTAATTTTGATCCGTTTTAATCAAGAAGGCGTAAAGACAATATGAAACATTTTATCAGACATAGCCTCTTGATGTGCTTTGTGGTCTTGCTTACAGGATGCGGAACAGTGAATATCAATGATTATAAAGAGACAACGCCCAAGCTGAACATCGAAAATTATTTCGAAGGTGACACTTACGCCTGGGGCGTTTTCCAAGATCGCTTCGGCAAAGTGCGCCGCCAATTTACAGTCGATATCAAAGGCACGTGGGATGAAGAGGCGCAGGAACTGAAACTTGTTGAGGATTTTCTCTATAATGATGGTCAAACAGAACAACGCATTTGGGTGATTCAAAAGACGGGTGAAAACACATATACCGGAATGGCAGACGGCGTGATCGGCGTGGCAACCGGAGAAACAGCAGGCAATGCGTTTAATTTCAAATATGATTTCAACCTGCCGGTTGAGGGGAAAATCTGGAAAGTTTCGTTTGATGACTGGATGTATTTAAACCCCGATGAAAAGACATTGTTTAACAAAGCAACAATCAAACGCTTTGGTATCCGCCTTGGTGATGTCTATATTTTCTTCCGCAAAAACAAAGATTAGGCTTTAAGAGGCTGCTTTTTGTAAAAGCCAGCGAAATAAGCCGCCGATAAGTGGAAGCTTGGCAAAAAGCTGGCTTGTGCTATCCCAATGATCGATATGATTAACCGCCATACCATTTTCATCAAAGCTCACTTCGCTCATGCCTTCAAGCGTGATGGTCTGGTGTTTCTTTTTGGTGGTGATTGTTACAATCCAGCGTAAATAGGCGGTTTGCGCGTCCCGCCCCCAAGCGACATCCGTGGTTTTGAATGATATTTTTTCACTGCGCTCAAATGATTGTGCCAGCATTTTTTCAAACGCATCATGCCCTTGCAAATCATGAAACGGATCACGAAATCTGAAATGCATAACAGATATTTTCTCGATTAAACGGATTGAGCGCGGGGTGAGTGTTTCCCAATATTGAATGTACTCTTCAATCGCTTTTTGATATTTCAGCGGCGTGGCCATGAACTTATCCTTATTGAATGTTTATTCGCTCTCGCGCGCTTTGCTGAGCAAGGCAATATACAAACGGGCTGGCAGAAGGCCAAGAGTTTTTAAAATCAGCGCGAACGCCCACGGGAATGTGATTTCAAATTTGTTACTGCTTAAGCCCTTCACCAGCTTGTCGGCGGCAACATCGGCATCCATCAGCATCGGCATCGGGAATTCGTTTTTATCCGTCAGCGGCGTTTTGACAAAGCCGGGGCTGATAAGCTGGACTTTAATGCCACTGCCGCGGCAATGAATGGCGAGCGATTCGCAAAAATTAATCAGCGCCGCTTTGCCCGAGCCATAAGCCAGCGAGTGCGGCAAACCGCGATAGCCTGCAACGCTTGAAACAATGGCAATATGGCCTTTGTCGCGCGCTTTGAAGCGGTCGAACACAGGTTCTAAGCATTTCATTGTGCCAAATATATTGATTTCATATTGCTTGATGATCGTTTCGGCTTTGAACTCTTTGATTCCATCGCGGTAATAAGTTCCGGCGCATAAAAGCGCCAGATCAATCGCACCGATTTCTTTTTCTATGCGCGCGACAATTGTCTCCATCGCGCTAGCGTCTGTGATGTCGCCTGCAAAGGCGTGAACATAGCCAGAGGCGCGCGCCATCTCCTCAAGCTTATCCTGAGAGCGCGCTGTCACGGCCACATGCCAACCATCTTTTACAAGTCGCAAAGCTGTCTCATAACCGATACCACTGGAAGCGCCCGTCACCCATGCAACTTTTTTTGTGTCTTGGTTCATTTAGCTGTCCTCGATATTTTTGAAAAAGCGCTGCGAGTCATCTTTAATCGCCTGAATTTTTTCATCACCCATACGCTTTAACGTACTATACATCATCCCTGTACGCGGATTTTTCTTGAGTGTGTCTTGATGACGATTGAGAAAATCCCAATATAAATAATTAAACGGGCAGGCTTTGGGGCCGTTCTTTTTTGTCACGCTATAAGAACAGCTTTTGCAATAATCCGACATTTTATTGATGTACGTGCCGCTAGCGGCATAGGGCTTACTGGCAAAGGCGCCGTTATCAGCATATAAAATCATCCCGTGTACGTTGGGCATTTCAACCCACTCATAGGCATCAGCGTACACAATCAAATACCACTCATTCACCTCTTTGGGTGATAGCCCCGCCAAAAGCGCAAAATTGCCCAGCACCATCAAACGCTGGATATGATGCGCGTAGGCGTTTTCTTTGGTTTCGGTGATGCATTGACGCATACAATTCATTTTGGTTTCGGCTGTCCAAAACCATGATGGTAAAGCGCGGTCGGCCTCAAGCGCGTTCATGTCGGCATAATCAGGCATATAATACCAATAGACACCGCGAATAAATTCGCGCCAGCCGATAATTTGGCGGATGAACCCTTCAGCGCTGTTGAGCGGAACATCGCCATCTTGATAGGCGGCTTCGGCGCGCCCCACCACTTCACGCGCGGTTAAAAGCCCTGCGTTCAAATAGGCGCTGATAAGCGAGTGATACATAAAAGGCTGGCCTTGTACCATTGCGTCTTGATAGCGGCCAAAATCGGGCAAGCGGTCTGTAATGAAATGATCCAGCACTTCAAGCGCTTGTTTGCGCGTAACGGCCATTGTAAATGGTTTTAAATCGCCAAAATGGCTGTCAAAATGGGCTTCAACCAATTCTAAAACCTCTTTTGTGATCTCGTCCGGCTCAAAAGTGATTGGTTTGGGCGGTGATAAATCATCGGGCGGGGATTCACGATTTTCAGAGTCATAATTCCATTCACCGCCAACAGGCTTATTGTCGTCATCCATCAACAAGCCCGTTTTGCGGCGCATGTCGCGGTAAAAATACTCCATGCGTAACGATTTACGGTCTTGCGCCCATTCATTAAATTCATCGCTATCAGAAATAAAGCGATCATCACCTAAAATTTGCACGTCAATTTCAAATTGATCGCGCCAGCTTTTCATCTCTTCAAGTACGCGATATTCGCCCGGCGCGGTGACAATAATTTTTTCAGGATTATGGTCATCAATCGCACTTTTTAATAATTGCGTAAATGATTTCAAATCGCTTTTCGGGTCAAAAGAATGATAGTCGACTTTGATATCTTTGCTTTTCAACTCATCCGCAAAATGGCGCATGGCCGAAAACAAAAACGCGATCTTTTTTTTGTGATGCTTAACATAGCTGGCCTCATCATAAAGCTCGCCCATAATCACAACATCACCATCCTCATAACTATCAAGAGATGTGAGGGAATGCGTTAATTGATCGCCTAGAACAAGACGAAGCGCGCCTGCTTTTTTAGTGCTCATGGTTTAATGTGGTCTTGCTAATAGGGGTGAGGCGGCGATATGTGACTTCGGAGCCGCGCGCGGTAAAGGAAAGACTGACCCATTCTTTTGTGATCGAATCATAATAAGCCCGGATCGGGACAACGGTATCAATATCGTAGATATCGGCGCGCACAGTGCCCCAATCAAAAAACAGATCGGCCTGACCTGCTTTGGTGACTTTAATATCTTCAATTGTGCCTTTTTGGGTGTTTAAAAGCTGCGTGCCATTGAGAGCGATTTTGTTCCAATAGCTTGTGGAATAAATGTTTTTTGGGGCTTCAAAAGTTTGCTCTGCTGTTGCCGCGCGCAAGATATTTTCATCCCACACGGCCTCAAGGCTGTAATCATCGCCATCATCATTGGTAGTGGAAGATACGCTAAGAATGCGATCGTCATCCCAAATTTCGGTATTGTTATGTTGATAACGAAACAGGGTCAGCGGGCCAATGGCAAAGCGCATATTGATGTCGATATCAACTTGGGTTTTGCCGTCTGTAAGTTCTGTAAATTGAAGACTGTGCATGCCAAAGCTTTGACCGCCGCGCAAGATTTCAAAAACAATCTTACCATTTTCAGGCACAGTCGCATCGGCGCGAAGCGGCATGATAAAAAACAATAAACCAGACAGGATAAAGACAAATTTTTTCATATAAATTCTTACGTTTCTATTTAAGGTGCAGATCATTCTGCTTTTGGTCAAGTTATTGGGCTGTCCAGCCGCCATCAACGGGGATCATCACGCCTGTCATGTTAGACGCGCTGTCTTGGCACAAAAATACCGCGAGCGCGCCGAGCGACTCAACCGTGGTAAATTTTTTGGTCGGCTGGGCGGCGAGCATGACATTATTGATGACATCTTCTTCGCTAATCCCGCGCGCTTTGGCAGTGTCGGCGATCTGGTTTTCAACCAATGGGGTTTTGACATAGCCGGGGCAGATGGCGTTGCAGGTGATGTTGTCTTTGGCAAGCTCCAGCGCGGTGGCTTTTGTCAGCCCTGCCAGCCCGTGCTTTGCCGCGACATAAGCCGATTTAAAAGGCGAGGCAACAAGCGCGTGCGCCGAGGCCATATGAATGATCCGCCCCCAGCCCGCCTTTTTCATGTGCGGAATGGCAAGGCGGCTCATATGGAAGGCGGAGCTGAGATTGATCGCAATGATCGCATCCCATTTCTCGATGGGGTATTCATCCACTGCGCAGACATATTGAATACCGGCATTATTGACGATGATATCAACGCCGCCGAGTGTTTTGACACTATGTGTCACAAGGTCTGCAATCTCATCGGGCTTGGTCATATCCGCGCCGTGATAGCCGACTTTTACGTTATATTTTTGTGCCATCGCGCTGCGGGCGGCTTCAATTTTATCTTGATCGCCAAAGCCGTTGAGCATGATGTTTGCGCCTTGGCTTGCCAGCGCGTGGGCGATGCCTTCGCCGATGCCGCTGGTGGAGCCTGTGATGATGGCTGTTTTGTTGTGAAGGGACAAGTGTGTTGAAGTCATAGCGCGCTCCTGCTGATTATTCATTGTAATGTGAAAGTAATTTATCATAACCCGCAATACATAAAAGGCTTTTATCGGATTATTCCTTGCGCGCCCACTTTTATTATGTAATTATTTTGTTGCAAACACCCTTGGCTTTAGTGGTATTAAAACGACAACTAAACATAAAGGTGCGCATGAAAAACACATCAATTTCAAAATCTCAGGCGAGCGAGGACTCTGCGATGCTGCAGGAAATGTCAGCCAAAACCAAAGAAGCGCCGCTTTCGGGAACGGAGCTTCGTAATCGCTCATGGGGCTTGATTAACGCCGCCCGTCTTGATTACTCACCCAAATTTATCAGTTCACTCTTTAACGGCAAGGCCGCGCCGATTGATGGTCTGATCCGCACGCCGCGCGGCTACTATCGTTTAGCGGAAGACACGCGCGATGGCACGCGGGTGTTGCTGCACTCTTACGAGCGCGGACAGCTTACGGGCATTGAGCGCGACGACAAAGTCTTTTTATCGGGCGATGCGGACGATGTCTATGGCGTCACAGCGCGCTCACAAACATATGGCAATGTGTTTCGCGATGATATGAATTACGATATTCGTTATTTGGAGAAAATCTTTCAAAAAGATTTGAACCTGCACGCCGAAGAAATCTTGATCCCCACCGACAACCCCGAAAAGCCGTTTCGCCGTAAAATCAAGCTTGCCAATAGCCAGATGGCATTTGGAATCATGGAAACGGATGAGGGGAAATGGCAAATTCGCGTTTATAATAATTTGCGCGGTGAGTGGGATGATAAAGCGCGTTTTGTGCAGGTTTCATCTGAAACAGACAGCAAGTTTAAAGGCACAATTTTAAATAACGGCAAGTTTTTAAAAGATCGCGGCTCGGACAGTGTTCGTGAATTTGATAATTTAAAAGATGCGATTCAATATACCCGCCGTTTTTGGAAGATAGAATCTCTCAAACTGTTCCGCGGCCAACCCTCGATGACACAAACGCCAAGCCGCCATTATTTTGGTCGCCTGCGTGATCGCCTGCTTTCAACCGCGCTCTATGTTAAGGATCAAAAAATTGATCGTGATTGGCGGCGTGCCATTGCCGTCAGTGTTGGCGTTGGTTTGCTTTCAACGATTGTGTCTGGCACGCCGCTTATTGGGGCGATGACAGGGCTTGGTTATGGTTTGGCATGGGCGACCTTTGGTAAATCGATTGAGACAGTGGTCAGCAAGGTGCAGGATAAAGTTTCGCGCCCCGCGGACAAGGCGCTGGAAGAGGCGATGTTGCCGTTTTTTGAGCAAAACAGCATTGATCGTTATTTGGAAAAAACCGCGCAAAACGCCAATCGTTTTCGAAAAAAACTTGATCCTGATGAGTCAAAATATCTGCGTCTTTTAAGCCTTGAAGAGGCGGATATGATTTATGATGATATGGTGCCTTCGCCGCCTGAAAATGAGTGGCGCGATTTTGAGCGCTTAAGCTCGGCCGCTTATCGCTATTTCGGCAGCCAGTTTGATGCCAGCAATGATGAGCATAATATCCTTATTTCTGCCTATCCGAACGGGATGATCTCATTGACGCAAGTGGATAAATCCACCCGCGCCACGCGCCATTATGTCACTTATAATGAAGAGTTTGATTTGATCGGCGACCACGGGAAATATAAACACCTCGACCCCAAACTATCGCAATTACCGCAGCAGGCAGAGATTCACAAAATCACGCACCGCCAAGGCAAAGATTTCCGTTACGCGCCGATGAGTTGTGATGAGTTTAAGGCTGATTTGGCGTTTAATATCGACCCTGAAAGCGGCAGTGAAGTCGTGCAGGCGATGAAAGCTTTCGGCCTCAATATCAGTGATGTCTTTAATTGTACCGCGTGCGATGGGATATTCCCGCAAGCCAAACCCGCGATTGCGGTTGAGGACTGGGTTGAGAAGCGCAAAAAAGGCTTGGCGGATTTCTTTCCGATTTTAAATCGTTCAAAAGAAGAGCCTGCGACTCTTGGGAGCACGCCAGCGCCAAGCTAGGGGTTATTGATGCCTATCAATCGCCTCTTTTAAGAGCGTGATCGCGCGGTAAACATCTTCAAAACGATTATAAAGCGGTGCAGGTGCGATGCGGATAATTTCCGGCTCGCGCCAATCGCAGATCACGCCGCGCTTTTGGATTAAATCAAACACCTGCTTGCCGTTTTTAGCGATTAAAAGTGACAATTGCGCGCCGCGCTGGTCGACGCTTGCGGGCGAGATGATTTGAAGTGCGGCGGGGTCGATCAGTTCTTTTATCAAATATTCCATATAGCTCGTCAGGGCGATGCTTTTGGCGCGGATACGATCCATGCCAGCGCGCGCAAAAATGTCAAGCGCGGCCTTCACAGGGACAATAGAAAGAATCGCAGCGTTTGATAATTGCCAACCCGCTGCCCCATAAGAGGGTTTGAAGGTGGGTGTCATTTTAAAGCGCTCTTCTAAATCCTCGCCCCACCATCCGGCAAAACGCGGCAAGGATGTGTCATCGGCAAACCGCTCATGCACAAACACAGCCCCCGGGCAGGCCGGGCCGCCATTGAGATATTTATAATGACACCAAACGGCAAAATCGACATCCCACTCATGCAGTTTCATCGGCACGTTGCCAGCAGCATGCGCCAAATCAAACCCGACCAGACAGCCTTTTTTATGGCCGCTTTCAGTGATGCGTTTTAACTCAAAAAACTGGCCTGTGTAATAGTTCACCGCGCCGATCATAATGAGAGCGATTTCGCCGCCTTGCGCCTCTATCACCGCGTCAATATCCTCTTGGCGCATGGTGTGTTCGCCCGCGCGCGGCTCTAGCGTAATGAGCGCGTCCTTTGGATCAAACCCATGAAACTCAATTTGTGAATTGATAGCTTGGCTGTCAGAGGGGAACGGGTTGCGCTCGACCAGAATTTTATAGCGCGTTTTGGTCGGGCGATAAAATGACACCATCATTAAATGTAGATTGACCGTGAGCGTGTTCATCACAATCACTTCATGTGGCTTCGCGCCGACGATGGGCGCAAGCTGGGCGCGCACATCCTCATTAAAGCGCACCCACGGCGCAGGCTCTTTGAAGTAGCCGTTCACACCCAACGCGCCCCATGCATCCATTTCGCTCATGACGGCCTTGCGTGAAGCTTTGGGCATCAAGCCAAGCGAGTTGCCGCTAAAGTATAAATGAGGCGTGCCGTCCGCTTGCAAAGGCATCTCAAATTCATCACGAAAAGAGGCAAGCGGGTCGGTCTCATCGCAAAGGCGCGCATAGGCTTGTGTTTGTTGGTGTGGTTCATGTGTGGTGTTTTTATCAATGGGCATATGGCTTCTATCTATCTGATTTATATTGATTTTTTAGAATTTGAAATTTTATATCGTTTTTTGTTTTCTCATATTTTTTACGATACTTTTTTGCAAATCAGAACTATTATCTAAAGGTATCAATTGTGATGCACTCTGCGGCCGGACAAGACCGCATCTTTATGGAGTATCAGCGCATGGCTGGAACCAAAAAACCGTCAAAAGGCGGCACAACGAAGAAATAATCTTCTGATCCCATTGGGGTCATTATAAGTACAAAAAAAGCCCTGTAAATGATAGCCATTTGCGGGGCTTCCTTTTTTGTTATAGCGGCGCGGCAACGCTGGCTTGTTGGAGCGTGCTTTGAAGCCTTTGAAGTGTGCCTAAAATAGCGGTGCGGTTTTGCGTGGCGTTGGCTTCGCTGACTTGAATGTCTGATTGCGGGCTGGCTTTCATCTGCACGTCAGCGCCATAAGCAAAAAGAGCGTCTTGTGAAATGGTCAAGATGCGCGGCGGCACAAGCACATTCATTTGCGGGTCGGCATCAACGATATAGGTGCCGGGGATAACAAAATCAAAGGCGTAATAGCCATCAAAAGAGGTCGTTGTGCTTTGTAAAACGGTGCCGTTATTATCGCGCAGACGAAGCTTCAAGCCCGGAATCGGGTTGCCGTTCTCAAAATAGGCGTTGCCTTCCATAACGCCACTTTCGATCATGGCGATGTCAACATTTTGGGTGATGGCGGGGCGCAAGAACACCAGCTGGCCTTTTGTGGCAGGCACTAAAAACGGGTTGGGGCTGATGTCAGTATCATTTTGTAAGGCTTGATAAGCACCAATTTCAGAAACTATTTTTGTTGCCTGTCCATCCACATTCGTTTCCTCAAAATCAAAGCCGTTCAGTTTTAATCCTGTTTCTTCCAGCAGCATGTCACCTTCATCAAACTGATTGTTTAGGTTGTTGTCTTGAAACACGCGCGCATTGACCGCGCTGTTTGAAAGCTGTGATTTGCTGGACATGATGTAATCGCCGTCCTGCCCAAACGGCGCCAAAGAGGTGCTGGCACGCAGGGCAACACTCACACCTGACTCTTCTGTCCAGCGTGTGTTGATACCGGCACTGACCGTGCCGAAATCATAATTTAAATCAGCGCCCACGCGGTTTTGGCGGGCAATTAAATTACGCCCCAGCTCAAGTCCTGCGCGCAAATCGCTTGTGGGATAGTAGTAAAAATTTGTGTTGAGATCGGTAAATTCTTGTTCGGGGCGCAAGCGATAATTCAGCAATGTACGGTTTGAAATTTTAGGACTGACCGAAAATGAAGCATTGGCCGTGCCATCAAAACTACTGAGCTCTTGATTAATATAAGTAGAGCGCAAGGCATTCCCGAGGCGATAAGATGAACGTGTAAGGCCTGTGGAAAAATTATATCTGGTAAGCTTGAGATCGTTTTCCTGATGTTCATGATCGCTTGAAAAATCGACATTGATGCCGCCAATAGGGGTGCTGAAACGCCGACCGATGCGTGTTTCAAAATCAAAGATCGTGGCGGAATCGCCGAAGCCGACTTGATCGCTCTCGAAATCGCTCATAAGGCTTGTCCGCAAATTCACGCGCCAACCCTGTAAAGATGTTGCCAAGCGTCCGCTTAAAGCATGACCACCATCAAGCTGTTTATAAAGTTCGACATTGCCAAAAGAGCGCCCGGCTGAAAAATCAGCGCCGGCGTTGAGATAGTCAATAGCGCCTTGGCGGCTTTGCGCGCGCGTGCCACCGGCGCTGACGGTAATGTTACGATTGAGGCCGTGCCTGACATTGGCGCTGTAAGACAGCGTGCTATCATTTTCAAATTCGGTGACACTGGTGCGGCGGGTAAAGCCATTATCTTCAAACCGGATGAGATCATCATCGGTTTCAACAATGGCGGCATCATATTCAGTCGTGCCGGGCGAGAGTAAATTTCCGCCGATAGAATAGGTTTCAACGCGCTCCTCAACTTCGCCTTGTGGGCCATAAAGCATCACGCGGAAAATATTATTTCCGGTTAAAAGCGCCACATTATCAAAACGATAAATACCGTTATTATTGACTTTGGCGAACTCGATTAAAATTTCATTACGGTACAGCTCGATATCCCAGCCAGGTGTCGAGACACCTTCTATAACAACTTCATCAAAATTGACATTTCTTTTGACGGGATTGGAGGAAACAACCACACCGACCCCGCCGTTAGAGCCGCCAACAAGATTGGGGCTAGGGGCGCTGACATCGCCAAGACGCAGCTGACGAATACCGAGCGGCATGGTTTTGCCGCCAAAGGCCTGACGCTTTAAAGTGAGACGGATATTATCGGGCAAATCAAGTTTATTGTCATCATAGCGAAACTGCGCGCTGTAGTCGGCGGAAAAGCCAAGAAGATCGTTACGCCCCTGCACGTTTAATGTCGATGAGATATCATCTTCGGTGGCTGATTTTTGCACCGATGAATTAAGATCAAGGACAGGTTTACTAATCGCCTGATAAGGTTTGTCGATGACTGTAAAACCTTCCGTGTCGATCACGTTTCCTTGCGCATCCAAAAAAGCTTTTTGGCGTTTTTGTCGTTCACGCTCAATTTCATAGGGAAGCTTGGTAAAGGTGTCGATATTTAATGCCAGCTCTTTAAAATCGACACTCAAATCCAGCGGCCAAATTTTATTGAGCTGTTCAAGCCGGACATAAACTTCAGCATAATCGGCGCTGAATTGCTTAACGATCACATCGTCCGGATCCATGTCCACGCGCTCACCGCGAATGGTGTATGAGGGGTCGGCGGGGTTGATTTCATATGTATTCGCAGGATCAAAAAACCAGCCGCGCAATGTGCCTGTATCCGGATTATATTCGGTTTGAAACCGAACCAAGCGCCCCAGTTCCACAACCGGAATATAAAAACGATCAAAACCGCGTTCAAAACCGAGCATGGCCGGGTTCCATATTTCTTTGCCGCGCTGTACCTGAAGGATCAATTCAAACTCTTCTTCTGCGGCTGTGTTTTGTGCGTAAGCATTTTGTGTTGTGCTAAGCCAAAAGCCAGCCGCACAAAAGCAGGCAATCATCACGAGCAATGAAAGCCTGCGGGCAGGTCTTTGGTAAATCAAGTGCGTTTTACGCATGAATAATCCCGAACTCAGGAAGCAGAAGAAGCCTCAAAGAACCCTCAAGAGATGAGGAAGGCTTGATATATCTTCTAAACTATACCATGTGATGATCGTAGAATAAAAGAATGATTAAACTTTTTCCTCTGTATCTTCGTATCTAAATAAGAAGCCAACAAATTAAAGAAAACACCAAACCAAAAAAAAGGCCAAAATCATGACAGCGAAAACAATTATTATTGGCGCAGGCGGGGCGACAGGGCAGGCGCTTTGTGAGGCTTTAAAACACAAAGGCGCGGATTTGTTCGTGACAGCGCGCACCCAGGAGGATCTGGATCATACAGGCTGTGACGGCGCGATTGTCGATGTAACGGATGAGAGTGCGCTACAAGAGGCGATTGCGGGCGCGGATGATGGTGATGGGTTTGCAGGGCTTGCTTATTGCGTTGGCTCAATCGTTTTAAAGCCGATGAAAGCCGCCAAATTAGATGATTACATGAACACATATCAGGTGAATGTTTTGGGCGCGATTACCGCGCTCAAGGCCGCTGAAAAGGGCCTAAAAAAAGCAAATGGCTCGGTTGTGTTGTTTTCAACTGTGGCGGTTCAGCAAGGCTTTAACAATCACACTGTTATAAGCACAGCCAAAGGCGCGATTGAAGGGCTAACACGCTCGCTGGCGGCGGAATGGGCGCCCAAAGTGCGGGTGAATGCTATTGCACCATCACTGAGCGATACAAAAATGGCGGCGCCGCTTTTATCATCTGATCAAATGCGTGATGCGATTGCTGGCATGCACCCGATTAATCGTTTGGGAACGGGCGCAGATTTGGCCGCTATGGCGGCATTTTTGCTGGGAGAGGAGTCAAGCTGGGTCACAGGCCAAATTTTTGGCGTTGATGGCGGGCGTAGTTCTTTAAGAATCAAAAGCTAAGCCGCTTTCGCCGTCTCTTCTTCGGCCATGTCGTCCATATCGGGCATAGCTACAGGCGAGAGCGCTTCGATTGCGTTGGCGTGTTCTTCATCAACCCATTGCTGGATATTGTCTTCGGAAACGCCCATTTCGCTTAAAACGGCAATGGCAACTTCAAGCCCTGGCGGTGCGCCGACCGAAGGAAACGGCTTCATCCCTAAATCAATAAATTTCTGGGCTTCGTTGGTGTCTTTGATCGCAACATAGCGCGGCAATTTTGGGTATAATTTTTTGATGACAGGCGCGAGTTCTTTTGAAACATCGTAGCGCGGCTGGGCAATAAGCATCGCGCGGGCGCGATCAACGCCGAGTGTGTTCCAAAAACGCAGATCGGAAGGGTCGCCAAAAGCCACCGTGTAGCCTGAGGCAATCGCGTCCAAAAACACCTGCTTGTTGCGCTCGATCGCTATGTAGGGAATATCATGTGTTTG
>Ga0307933_1000532_pt1 | contig 35216 bp, 12 predicted proteins | sample OrgLakmetageno88_FD_201811 | JGI IMG/M metagenome (GOLD analysis project Ga0307933, IMG submission 201811) | Saline water microbial communities from Organic Lake, Antarctica - #88 | ecosystem: Environmental > Aquatic > Non-marine Saline and Alkaline > Saline | place: Antarctica: Organic Lake... | reverse complement strand
CCTTCGCGATGCGAACCAATCAACGGATCTGAAAATCCGCTCAAATCCAGAGCGGACAGCGATAGCTTTGACTATTCTTTCAGAATCAATTATTTTCAATTTTCCTCTTGATACTTTGACCCCATTTGGCGTCCCCCACGAACTTTGTCAGAAGTCTGCGACTCGACTGAGTTCGCCGTAGTCCGGAGATGGCAAAACAACGTCCACGATCCAATTCTTAATTGATTAGCGATGGGCGTCCGAGCACCATTGCTGATTGGTTACTTCGAAGCTCCAGGAAGAAATCATACTTGTAGGTTGGATAGCGGTATTTATCCTAAATTCGGCAGTTGGGAAGGCTTGCCGACAAGACAAGGCGCAAGCCTCTTAGCTGTGGTCACCACTGCAAGTGGCTTGGAACGCAGGATTGGCAGCAAGACCTCTCAACCCTCAGTGGTCATAAAATGAGAAAAACTTCGTCGCTACTCTGGCGCGAGTTCGCTTGCGCGTAACCCATTCATAGACAATTGATTGACCCTTTTTCTCATTTTTGACTGCCGGATTTAGGTTTATCGGACGTGCCTTCAGATTATTGAAATGCTTACAGCCCGAGTTTAACATTAATAAACAGTAGCTCCACCTATTCTAAGGATGCTTTTAATCGTCTGACTGCGTTGCAAGAGCCAGTAATTACCACTTGATCCCCTGCGGCAATCTTGGTCTCGGCATCCACTTCCTTGCGATGCTGTTCACCTGCTGTCACAATGCCGACTACTTGCACGCCAAAGTGCCGTGACCACTCTAGTTCCCGCAAACTAGAGCCGATCAGTCGCGAGGTAGTCTCTATGGCTAAAGTCTCTAGAATTGCGTCGCTCAATTCTGTATGATTTGCGGTGGTGCTCTCTGGAACTTCGATTCGCATGAGTTCGGTCAGCCCTGCATTCAGTGCTGCGGATTCGCCGACGAGAAAAAGGTGATCTCCCGGAAAGATACGGTTGGCGGCCGAAAGCTCGCTTATGGTGAAGCCCTGGCGTTCTAAAGCGATTAAACTAATCCCAAAACGCTGGCGCAATCCAAGTTCAAGGAGCGACTTCCCCCCGACCGAAGCGCGTTCCGGGAGCACACAATCAACCAATCGCAAACCCAGTGCTTCACTGGCTTGCTTAAATGCTGCCCTCGATGAAGCCGCGGGTGACGGTAATTCTTCGGCCAAGGCTGCTTTGAGCGAAAACTCTGCTTCACTATGCCACCGCACGAGGTGCCGCCATCCGAGCGATGCGCCCCCTAGAAAGAGTACTAATACAATCGCCCATTGAATCCAGCTAAGTCCGGCGAGTGGTAGCAGGTTGAAAAGCCAAAGCGTTAGCATTAGGCATCCTCCAATTCGGATAGCGGGTTCCAAAATACTTCGACGAGCTCGATTGCCTCTAATTAGCTGGTTGAAATACTCCGCCAGAAGCATCGCGACGGCATTGACGTTACGGTAAAGTGCTATGATTGGGGCGAGTACAATAATGAGAACCAATAACCAGTAGATTGTTACCATGCCTTGCCATAAGTTTCCGACATGTCCTGAAATCCATTCGAGCAGCGGAGCTTGCACGGGTAGGGCAAAGAGTAAAACAGCTGTGACAAGCACGAGCTCCGCGCCGATTTGCCACATCCGTGGACGTAGCAGTTTCCAAATAACGCTCCGATCAGAGCGCTGACCAATGTCCGCCCAAGCAGAGCGATAAAGTTCGAGCGCATTTTTAATACCAGGTAAGCGCGACACGCGGAAAAAACGCACGAAGCGGTCGGTATTTTTGACCAATATGGGCGAGGTCAACGAAGTGACAAATGCGATCCCCACTGCGGCGATCTGCAAGCGTCCATCAAGCAAGCCCGCACTGACTCCAAGCCCCGCGATGACGAAAGAAAACTCCCCAATCGGTGTCACACAAAAAGCAGCTTTAATCGCCGCGTCCTCCTCTTCGCAAGCGAGTAGAAGGCCGACAATCGCCGAGAGAATACGGGCCGTGAAGGCCAAAACCACACCTAGCACAATCAGCTCAATGGCCTCAGGCAAGCGGGTGATATCTATGAACATACCAATGGCGGTGAAAAAGACCGCCACAAAAATATCCCGCAAACCAGAAAAAGCCCGTTCAACTGCTGGCACGCGGTCGGTCTCGGCTAAAATGACACCGCAGACAAAAGCACCCAAGGCGAGCGAAAACCCGGCTCGCAAGGTCAACCAGGAAAAAGTAAAAAGCAGGCCCGCGACGAGAAGGGTTTCCAACTCGATTCCGCCACGGCGTTCAAAGCGGTGCAAGAGCCGTGGTAAGAAAATCACCCCCGGAATGATAAGCAGCACCACAAAAGCGACGAGTAAACCGATCGTGCTAAAGACGGCACCGAGCCCGCTACTACCACTTCCCGCCTCGGCCATAGCGATATAAGACCCGAGGTAACCAAGCAAAATGATCGCCACCAGATCCTCCAGCAAGGTAATGGCCAGAGCCAGTTGTCCGGAACGCTCATGCACTAATTGATTATCCTGGAGGAGCTTACCCACGATGGCCGAGCTACTGACCATCAACATGGCGGCAAAAAAGAGCGCAGTTGCCTCGTCGAAACCCAAGACTAGCGCGCCTAAACGGGCAATGGTCAAGGTGCCCAGCGCCGTGACCACGACCGCGAGCACCACACCGAACCCGATCTCCTTTAGCTTTCGTAACCTTAGCCTCAAGCCGATAAAAAACATCAAGAAGACGAGTCCCAATTGCGCTAACAACTGGATTCGAGCTGGGTCTGTGACATAGGGGAATGCGATTTGCGGCGTTCCGACCAGGATGCCCGCACCGAGGTAGCCCACGATCACTGAAAGGCCGAGCTTTCGGCATAGCCACCCCGCCAGACTGGCAGCGATCAAGACGACGGCGAGATCCTGTATTAAATATTCAAAAAGCTGAGGTGAGTTTTCCACGAATCAATATTAACGAAAGCTTATGGCCACAATAGGTAGAGATAGCCCCCGTAAATAGACAGGAAAACAGAACCCTCATATCGAGAGATCGTCCGCTGTGTGAAAGCGAAGGGCAATAACAGAAGACTCAAACCAAGCATAAAGGCGAGGTCGAGCGTGCCTATGCCAATCACGTCGATAGGCTGGATGCAGGCAGTAATGCCGAGTATGCAGAGAATGTTGAAAATGTTGGAACCAACAATGTTCCCGATCGCAATATCTGATTCTTTTTTAAACGCTGCCACAACGCTCGTCGCTAATTCAGGCAGACTAGTCCCGGCGGCGACGATCGTCAGTCCGATTGTCGCTTCGGAGACACCAAAACTTCGAGCCGTATTGACCGCCCCGGTCACGAACATTTGCGATCCCCAGATGAGGAGTCCCAGTCCCGACGCTATTAGTATTGAACAAAGCCATGTCGATAGCTCGGGTGGCTTTGAGGAAGCGTCTTGATTGATGGCCGTTTCCTTCTTTGCACTGCGGATGGATGCAATGGTGTAGACGCACAATCCCACAAAAAGAAGGATCCCAGTCACTCTTGATATGTGACCAAATGTGATCAGACCAAAACCCAACACGGTGACTACAATTAGAATAGGAATCTCGCGTCTTATGAGGGAAAGGTGAACACTTGGTGGACGGATCAGGGCAGTTATCCCAAGGATTGCAGCTACATTGAATATATTTGATCCCACCACATTGCCGACTGCAACGCCGCTCGAATTCTTGAGCGCGGCAGAGATACTCACGACCAACTCCGGTGCGCTCGTGCCAAAAGCAACAATGGTCAGGCCTATAATTAAAGGCGAGATCCCAAAACGCAGGGCAAGGCTCGAACTTCCACGGACTAAAGCTTCAGATCCGAGATACAGTAAAAATAGGCCGATAGTAATGAGGAGCATTTTTCTTCGAGGTAAATGTTTGATTCACGTTAGAATTAATTTTCGTCTTTAGGTCTTACGATTAAAACGGGAATCTTTGCACCGCGGAGCACTTCCTCCGCGGTGCTGCCGAGGAAAAAAGCAGTCAATGCACTTTTACCTTTAGCTCCTATAATGCAGAGGTCGAACTGGTGATTTTGAATGGCCGTTAAGATTGCTTGGCCAGCACTCGAATCCACGAGAAAGAGTTGTTTTGTCGATATCTTTTTGAAATTCAAAGGTTCAATGAAGTTTGCTAGCTTTGACTCGGCGATTGCACGAACATCCCGGCAGAACTTTTCGTAACTCCAACCCGCTCCTGTGATCATGTAGGGGACGGGTAAAGGATCTGCACGAAGGAGGGTAATCTCGTCTGAGCCTAGATGTTTAACTAAGTCGATCGCCACCTTAAGAGCGTTTTTCGAGTAGGCTGAGTAATCAATCGGGACTACAACCCTTTTTATATTCAGGCCGGAACTTTTGGGGACGACTAAAACACTACAGTTGGCTCTGCGTGCCAGTTTTTCAGGGAAAACCGCAGCTGAATCGGAAAGATTACCCTTACCTGCGATGATAATATCCGCAGACATTTGTTCTGCCTTCTCAAGCACGTGATCCAGGGGATTACCGATCTGGATATGAAAGTTTATCTCTGCGTCTTTGAAATCAAAATGATCGGACACACTCTGTTGGAGGACTGTGAGCAGAGTATATTGCGTCATTTCATTGATGTGCAGTTGTTTGATTTCCTCTGGTAAATCAGACGACTTTGCGACGTATATGAACTCAACTCTGCTAGAAGTAGAGAGCTCAGCGATTTTCGCAGCACACTGAATCGTAGCTTCGTCTTTCTGAGATAAATCAAGGCTTACTAATATTTTTTTGAAAGGATAAATGGGCATAATTACAAAATTTGGATTACTTATTAATTGTGACTTTTTTTGCCTGTGATGATCGTTTTTGAATTTGTTTCTCCGTTTCGTAGAAAACAGTAACCATCCAGTCTGTAAACTTAGGATCTAAATCCTGCAGAGTTCGTACTAGTTCCTGCTTGAAAACCGTTTCCAGAGGGGCGCCGCGACCTGGCCAGATGCGAAATTTCATCCGTAGAAATTCTTTGCCTCGGGAGGTCTTACGAACCCCTTCGATCGTCGGATAAGCGAGTAAAATGCCGGGATGTTGTTCGGCAGCGTCTTCCAGTTTAATTTTGCAGATTCCTTCGATCTGTTCGCGCGTTGCTGGGTCTTTCGGCAAGGTCACATCGACCAGGCAGCGAATGTAACCTTTCGGATAATTGATGACATTACCGATTGAACGATTGGGTATGTAAACCAAGGCTCCCATTGGATTTTCCAGCACGACAAAGCGCATGCCGATGGACTTCACCCGTCCAGTTTGACCGCTCACTTCGACCATATCATCAATATCAATTAGATCGGAGAAAACGAGCGTCAGCCCGGTTACAATATCTTGCACCAGACCCTGAGAGCCAAAGCCAACAGCAAGGCCAATCACCGTAGCCGAGGCGAAGTAGGCTTTTAGGGAAATACCAAATTCGTTCAAGCAGTAGCCAATTGCGGTGAAGTAAATAGCAAAGATAGCCGTGCTCGTGATCAGACCAAGAACGGACCTTACCTTCGGATGACGCTCCAATTGATCGAGCGAGATCATGTAGCGGGTTCCGTGTCTCAGGCCAATGACTAAGAGGTGGGTGGCTACTGTGACGATGAGAATTAATAAAATGCGCGTGAATCCAGTGGTTTCGAAAAGGCTGAGTGAGGCATTCATTACCAATGTATAGACGAGTGAAACGGTAGAGGGCAAATTGTTACTTCAGACGTCAGCGCACCTTTTGTTCGCCCTCAGAGGATAAAGTCGAGAAATCCTCTCTCTTCAGTCAGCACGTCGATGTGGGATGGAATAGACTTAGTCTCCATGCGACTGAATCCGCCAAAGAGTTGTTCTTCGCAGATGCGGGTAATAATCTCGACCGTAAAACACAATGCAAAGGCTCTAAGTATCATCTCCTTGCTTGGAAATTTCGAAGGTGTGCCTTCCATCTTTAGATAAAATTGGATGCGGTGCCTTTGACCACGGGAAATGAATCCTAATTGCACGATCCAGCAGTTCTGAAGAGTCCGCAAAGTAGGGTTAGACGACGCTCGCGTAGACGCGCAAGGGCTGCTAAAAATGATGATTAAAGGGACTGATCCTACGTGCTTTCTCTCATCATTGCTAATGACATTGACGAGCAGTTCTTCAGCATCAACGAGTATCCATGTAATAATAAAAAAATAATTATCTGCATGTGTGCATGCCTGTGTCTGATTCAGGTTTCATTGGGTATGAGTATTCAAAAGGTTCCCACGGCGTTTCCCCATGGAAACTGTCTCAAAAATATTAACTTACCTGTTAGAAGTTAACTTTTGCATGCAAATCAAGGGCAGGATGCCCTTATTCGATTGAAAACGGATCGCGAGGTAAGGCTCAGGCCATCCTGCCCTGTTTTATAACTTTTTGAGACAGTTTTGATACCAAAAAGCGCGGTCAACCGAATACGATTTTCATCTTCGCCGGTGATTGGGGCATTCACGGTAGTAGTTTTTGTAAAACGCAGCATCTGGATCAAATGACGCGTGAGGGCATTAGCTTTCAGAATTTTACGGTGAACAATCCGGTGTGTGCGCCCAGTCTCGCGACGAAACCGCGCCACTTTTCAGTCCTACCGGTTTGACCTTCCGGTCAAAATTTAATTAGTCTAGGTTGTATGAGTGATGACGACATAGAATCCTCTTTGGACTCTGAAGGTGAGGGTATCAAACAGATGAAACTTTATCAGCACACGGATCGTGTTGCACGGGCACTGAAAGCGAGATCAGCCTCAGCCGGAGTGCCCATTACCCCCGAAGATTTTGAACATTTGGATCAATTGCATTATGAGGGGCGTGAAGCGGTCGAGCGTGCGGTTGATCGTCTGGGCGTTGAGCGTGGCGATGACATTTTGGATATTGGGTCCGGCCTCGGCGGGCCGGCGCGGTGGCTCGCACATAAAGTGGGCTGCGACGTTCGCGCGCTGGAGCTACAGGCCGATCTGGATTCAGCAGCCCGTCAATTGACGTCGGCCTGCGGTTTGGACGAGAAGGTGACACATATCTGTGGCGACATTCTCGATCCCGCTTGCGAGCCCGGTCCTTTTGATGCTCTGGTTAGTTGGCTCGTCTTTCTGCATATCCCGAATCGATCGGCACTATTGGCCGGGTGCAGGGAACGCCTTAAGCTAGGTGGGGGTCTCTATGCGGAAGATTTCTACCTGCGTAGTCCTTTAACCGCGAAAGAAACGAAATTGCTAGAGGAAGAAGTGTACTGCACCAGTCTTGTCGATGAAGAACAGTATGTCAGCGAGCTAGAAGCTTCGGGGTTTGAGGCGGTCCAGTTTGAGGATCGCACTGAAGCTTGGCACCGTTTCGTTGTCGATCGGCAAGGATCCTTTGTCGAAAATCGAGACCAGTTTGTGCGCACTTATAATGAAGCGACCTACTCGGCGTTGGCTAGCTTCTACCGAACCATGGTGACTCTTTTCTCCGGAGGGCGTTTAGGCGGCGTCGTGGTGAGCGCACGAGCAGGACCTATCGGCTAGCTTAATAGGTAGCCTCACTTCTTCCGTAGTGAGGAGAGAGCTCAAACTTTTAATTTCCAGCCGCGTGCGAGTTAGGAGTGGACGTAATGTCCTTACGTATGAAGCTTTTATCACGCGAGGCTTTCACGAGGGTAAGCTAATAAAAGGTTGGCCTTTCGGTTTATATGGCCACTTGATCTATTCAAAATCCAATGATCCTTATATTGCTAATTTTTGCTTATGTTCGGGCGTTCTTTTTGGGTCTGAAGCCGCCTTTATTTAATGTTTCATGAGTGAGTTGTCTTTGTATTTAATTGAGCCTCACCTTAGTGATTACGAGCCGGCTCGCAGCATTTTAACACCCGCTGAATGTGAACGAGCGGATCGTTTTTTTTTCGACACCGACCGACGGGAATGGGTCTCCTGTCGTGCAAGTGTCCGTCGCATCCTTGGCAGCCTTACAGGCGTCCCTCCGAATCGAGTCAAATGGATGGCCGGCGAATCGGGGAAGCCTTATGTGAAGGGTTCCGGGCTCGATTTTAACCTTACCCATAGCGGAGGCCTGGCGGCGCTTCTTGTTTCCACGGTCGGCTCAGTTGGTATCGACATGGAGCCGCTGCAGCGTGGCTATGACCTTCTTGAATGTGCCGCCTCCTTTTGCCATCCGGATGAAATTAATCAGCTGCCGCTAGACAGAGAGACCCGAGCTATGGAATTGATTCAGCTCTGGACTGCGAAGGAAGCTTTACTCAAAGCGCACGGTTCTGGTCTGGGCTTTCCTCCGACCGGGCTGATCATAAAAAATGGTCGAGGCTACGCTCAATTGCCGGGTCTTCATTGCTTTCGCTTGATTCATCCCACGGTTTCACGACTCATCGATTACTGCTTGGCCGCTGCAGTGCCACCGTGCGAAGGCACAATCGAGGTGGTTGAGTATGATCACGGAATCTAGGATTGTTGACGGCTATTCCTCTGAAATTGGAACTAAGTTTGTTGTTTTCAATTGCCTTGATTTCGCCGAAGCCAAGTGATGTCATAAAAAATACTGCATCTTCGCTAAGACCGAACAATTCGAATCCTGAATCCAACTTTTGCTCCACTGTCGATATTTTCGCAGATTGTAATTCAGTGCTGCATGCTACTATCTACAGCGGTTGATGCTGAAAGATAAAACCATCTTATAGTTTATGATTAAAAGGCACCGAGGCATCCTTGAATTACTCAGGGCGAGCGCAGAAAGCAATCAGCATGGCTATGCTATCTTAGGGGCCGGAGTCGAACCGCTCGAGTATGGGCAGTTGGTCAGCCAGATAGATCATGTTGGAAGCGCATTAAGATCTTGGGGAATTAAACGGAAGGATCGAGTTGCATTAGTGCTGCCAAACGGCCCGTGGATGGCGACAGCTTTCCTCGGAATCGCCGCACACGCGGAGTGTGCTCCGCTGAACCCAGCCTACACTCGCGATGAGCTTAAATTTTCCCTAAAAGACCTTGCTGCGAAAGCTGTCCTAGTTCCGGCAGGCTTGGACTTGCCCGCGCGTGAAGTGGCCATTTCACTCGGTCTTAAGGTAATCGAAGTCGAAGCCTCGGCCATTCAGGCCGGTGCGTTCACTCTTTGCAATGCTCCTGAACATGGTGGCGATGGTCTTGAAGATGCGGGGTATGGCGAAGATATTGCCATGGTTTTGCACACTTCCGGAACGACTTCACGCCCGAAGCAAGTGCCGCTTTCGCATCGAAATCTCTGTGAGTCTGCGGCGAATATTGCAGATGTTTTGATGCTAACGGAGAATGATAGATGTTTGAACGTGATGCCTCTTTTCCACATTCACGGATTGGTTGCATGCTTGCTCTCCTCCCTCCAAGTAGTTGCGTCGATCTTCTGTTCTGAGGGATACGAGAGCAAACGCTCCGTCTCTTTGATGAGCGACTACGAACCAACATGGTTTTCGGCCGTGCCTACCATCCATCAGTCGATCTTAGCAGCGGCGAAGGAGACTCCCGCGCTGGCGTCTGGTGGACATTTGCGGATGATCCGCTCATCCTCTGCTGCTTTACCTCCATCTGTTATGGCTCGCCTTGAGGAGGTCTTTGGGGTGCCGGTGATCGAGTCTTATGGAATGACCGAAGCGGCCCATCAAATGGCAAGCAATCCTTTGCCCCCACTTGAGCGAAAGGCGGGTTCTGTAGGACTGCCGGCTGGGCCGGAGATGGGCATCATGGGAGAGGGTGATCAATTACTTTCAGCGGGCGAGACCGGAGAGATCGTCATCCGTGGGTCCAATATAACCGCAGGTTATGTCAATAATGATGAAGCTAATGAAGCCGCATTTACTGCTGGCTGGTTTCGTACCGGTGACCTTGGTCGTATGGATTCTGACGGATACTTCTTCCTCACCGGAAGAACAAAAGAGATGATCAACCGAGGTGGAGAGAATATCTCGCCCCGTGAGGTTGACGAGGTATTATTAGAACATCCAGCCGTTGTTCAAGCCGTTGCCTTCGCTGTGCCGCACTCGACACTAGGCGAAGACTTGGCGGTTGCGGTGATGTGCGAAGCTGGATCGTTAGTTACAGAGCAGGAATTGCGCGAATTCGCCTTTGAGCAGCTTTCCGCTTTCAAAGTCCCCAGTCAGATAATATTTGTTGATGAAATCCCTAAGGGACCAACGGGAAAGGTTCAGCGAATCGGTTTGGGAGAGAAATTGTCAGATCATCTGCAATCGGAGCACGTGAAGCCGGAAGGGCCGATCGAATCAGAGTTGGCGACCTTGTGGGCTTGGGTTCTCGATCGAAGTGACATAGGCCGCAATTCGAATTTCTTCGCTTGTGGTGGTGATTCGCTAATGGCGACACGGTTGGTGTCCCGTATTCGTAGTCATTTAGGTGTGGAGTTGGGGATTGCGTCGATCTTTCGGCAGCCAGTGCTGCATGCCCAGGCAAGTCTGATTAGTACGGCAATGCTCGAAGGCGAGCGGGCCAAAGATGATGATATGACGGAGCTCTTAAATGAACTCGAAGGTCTTTCCGATGAGGAGGCTGCGAGGCTTTTAGCTGAGGCGGATACAGAGGATGATTCAGCCACTAATAAAGACGAAAAATAGTGGATAAGACTATCGAGCAGCGACTGGCGAAGCTATCTCCAGCAAAGCGAGCTTTACTAAAGGCCAGGATGAGCAGCGCTGTGGAATCGGAGCAGTCCGGTCTCCCGATTACCCGACGCGCTGAAAATACCACGGGCGAGTTGTCATTCGCGCAAGAGAGAGTCTGGCTGCACCAGCAGATTGAGCCCTCGAGTATCACCTACAATCGACCGACTCACATTCGTCTCAAGGGGGTGGTGGATGTGACGCTGCTCCGAGTGGCATTGGATCTAGTCGTAGAGCGTCACGAGTCGCTGAGATCCAGCGTGGATTTCGTAGAGGGGAACCCCTGTCAGGTTGTTCACGAAGCGGCTCCTTTAGAATTGCCTCTGTTGGATCTGCGAGGCGAGACTGCTCCAGAGGAACGGGCACGGGCTCTCGCGCTAGAGGAAGCTGTCCGGCCATTTGATCTCCGTTGTGGCCCGCTCCTGCGAACTCGCTTACTGCGCCTGGGGGAAGCGGAGTATCTTCTCGTGCTCACGATTCATCATTTCACATTCGATGCTTGGTCGGAGAGCGTGCTTTTGGATGAGTTCAGTAGCCACTATGGTGCGCTCAGCCAAGGTGTTGAAATCACAAAAAAACCACTGCTGATTCAATACGCTGACTTTGCTGCATGGGATCGTTCTGTTCCTAGAATTACCGAACTCGAGTCAGGGCGTAGCTATTGGCGAGCCGCATTAATTTACCCACCGATCCTTGAGTTGAGAACTGACTATCCGCGTCCGCATGAGCTATCGGAGGAGGCTGGTTTTTTTGAATTCGAATTACCGGATGAATTGCTCGCTCATCTGCGTGCTTTGACCAAACGTGAAGAAGCGACCTTGTTCTCGCTCTTGCTGTCTGCATTTTTCGTCCTGCTGCATCGATATACTGATGAGGAGGATATGATCGTCGGATGCCCGGTCGCTGGCCGCACTCGAGAGGAATTGGAGCCGCTCATAGGTAGCTTCATCAATACGCTTCCGCTACGCGCTGAGATTCGAGCACAGGATACATTCCTCAGTCTATTGAGTCGGGTCAAAGAAACTGTTTTAAAAGGAATCGAACATCAGGAAGTGCCGCTTCAATTCATGGTGCAGGATGTTTTGAGTGAACGCGATTTAAGCAGCTCACCCTTGTTTCAAACCATGTTTATTCATGAACGTATGCCTAGGGAACGCCGTGAAGCAGCTTCGATCTGGTTTGAGCCAGAAGACGTCCCTTCACCTGGAACGATGGTGGACCTGACAATGGAGATTTTGGAATGCAAAGCTTGTGTAACCGGACGTCTCAAGTATCGGCAGGAATTATGGGATACGGCAACAATAGAGCGCATGGCGGGACACTTTCTCACCTTGCTCAAAGCATTAGGCGCAGATCCCGTGAGGTGCATCGGCGAACTACCCTTATTGACGGAGACAGAGAGTCACCAAATCCTCGTGGAGTGGAATGATACGACGGTGGAGTATCCTAATAAGTGTGTGCATGAATTGTTCGAATCCCAGGCGGAGCGCGCCCCTGACGCGATTGCGTTAGTTTTTGAGAGTGAAGAGTTGACTTATCGAGAACTCAACGAGCGAGCCAATCATTTGGCGCATTACCTTATTGAAAAAGAGATAGGTCCCGAAGTACTTGTCGCAATTTGCATAGAGCGTTCGATCGAAATGATAGTAGGGATCCTTGGCATCCTTAAGGCTGGTGGGGCCTACGTTCCATTAGATCCGAATTCTCCCGACGCTCGCCTGTCGTTTATTTTAGAGGACTGCGGTAAGCCTCTGCTGGTCACCACGGATGAGCTTTCAATACGCTTTGCAGATGTCGTCGATAACATTGTACTTATTGATGACAGATCCAGCATACCGGGGCAACTGATCTACAATCCCAGCGTCTCGGACGATATTCACCAATTGGCTTATGTCATCTACACCTCAGGATCGACTGGACTGCCGAAGGGCGTCGAAATCGAGCATAAAAATGTGACCCGGTTGATGCTGGCTACCGAGAAATGGTTCCACTTCGGCGAGCGCGATGTCTGGACGTTATTTCATTCCTCTGCTTTTGACTTCTCGGTTTGGGAGATTTGGGGTGCGTTGCTCTATGGCGGTAAATTGATAGTGGTGCCTTACATCGTCTCTCGATCGCCAAAATCTTTTTATCGATTGATTCAGGATGAAGGCGTGACTGTCCTCAACCAAACACCATCGGCATTTCAGCAATTGATTCAAGCTGAAGGATCCTTAGGCGAGACTGCACTATCCTTAAGGTATGTCATCTTCGGCGGGGAAGATCTTAAAATGCTTAGTTTACGACCTTGGTTCAACCGTCATGGTGATAAGCAACCTCAATTGGTCAATATGTATGGTGTTACTGAGACAACCGTTCATGTGACATATCATGCATTGAGCGAGGATGATCTGGAGTTAGGCAGTATTATTGGAGTGCCGATCCAAGACCTCCAGGTCTATCTATTGGACGCTCAAGAACAGCCCGTTTCTATTGGCGTTTCAGGCGAATTATATATTGGCGGAGCTGGCCTGGCTCGCGGTTACCTGAACCGCCCGGAATTGACTGCGGAGCGATTTATCGAGATCGAGATCCTCGGCAGAACCGAGCGCGTCTACCGTACCGGCGACCTCTGTCGCTGGCGAGTCGATGGTAATCTGGAGTTCCTCGGAAGAATGGATCACCAAGTCAAGGTCCGCGGCTTTAGGATTGAACTTGGGGAAATTGAGGCAGTGCTTTCTGCGCAGCCTGGAATCAAAGATAATCTGGTTTTGGTCCGCGAGGACACGCCTGGTGAGAAGCGCCTCGTCGCCTATGTGGTTTTAGATCAAGAAGATCCTGCGAACACTGCAGCCCTACGCCGTGCTTTGGCAGAAAAACTGCCGGACTACATGCTACCGGCCGCCTTTATTTCGCTAGATACTTTGCCACTGACGACGAATGGCAAGCTGGATTGGAGGGCCTTGCCCGTGCCGGAGCTGAATCGCACCGCTGCTGGAGTAGCTAAATACACCGCCCCGAGCACGCCCCTCGAGGAGGCTTTGGTTGCCATGTGGATTGAGATTCTTGGGCTGGATCAGGTCGGCATCCACGATAATTTCTTCGATCTCGGCGGACATTCGTTGCTTGCGATTAGACTGATGTCGAAGATCCAGAAGGAGTTGGATTTAGAACTACCTTTGCGAATGCTCTTCGAAAGTCCGACGATAGAACTTCTTGGTCTGGCGATTTTGGATATTGAGCTGTCTGCTATCTAGGCTACTAATCGAGGCGTAAGACAGTTTGGAGGTAGTTTTTACGTATCCTAGATTCGCAACCTTCGAAGGTTGGATCATTGCGGTCAAGTTTAGTTTCGAGGCCTATAATTTTTGACGATAAATCTACCTTTTGCTTAGTAAATGTTTGTTTTTTGAGCGGACTATAACTTGCCATCGCATAGTGAAGCGCTACAAAAAATCACCCTTTTACTAACAAAGATCAATGAAACCTTGAAACTACTAAGACCCACTCAAGCTATGACTTTTCCCCTTACTGGAGTCCAGCACGGCATGCTCGCTGCTGCCGAATTTGATGCAGGGGGAGGCGTTTACCATGTCCAATGCGTGGGATATATATGGGAAGTTCTGGATGTGGTCCAATTCAAGGCAGCTTGGACTCTCCTCGTCGAGCGGCACGAAATACTTCGCACGACTTTTTCTACCGATGTTAAGGGAAGTCCTGTGCAGACGGTTCATTCCAAAGTCGATTTGCCTTGGCGAGTGCTTGACTGGAGCGCCCAATCGGGTGTGGAACAGGAGCGGGCCTTTGAAGCTCTTAGGAAACGCGATTTGGAAACAAAGTTCGAAGCTTTCGGTTCTCTTTTCAGGGTAGTCTTACTTCGATTGAAGGAGGATCACTTCAAACTTGTATGGACGTCGCACCATGCGACGATTGACGGGCGCTCGCGTTTGATTCTGCTGAAAGAGCTCTTCTACATCTACGATACCTTGTGCAGTCGCGAGGCTTACAGTTTGCCTCCGGCAGTTCCTTTTCGGCAGTTCGCCCAATGGCTACAAGACCGGGATCTTGAGGCATCTATAGAGTTCTGGTCGGAGGCCATGGCTGGAGTTAGTGAAACCTCTTTACTAAAGATCGGTGGCGAAGTGGGACAGAGGTGTCATCTTGATCAGAGCTCAGATTCAACAGCAAACATCTCCTACCGGATCGAACTACCCGAGTCGCTAACTTTGCTTCTTCGAAAGCTGTGCGATGAGTCTGAGATCACTCCGAATACGGTGATTCAGGCTACGTGGGCGATTCTGCTGAGTCGCTACAGCGGACAGGAAACAGTGGTTTTCGGGGCGACACGTTCGGGTCGTGGATCAGTGCCGGAAGCGATATCCGCCGCAACCGGCCCGCTCATTACTACTGTGCCGGTTCCTGCATTGGTGGATGCTTCGCAGACGGTCCGAAGCTTTCTCCAAACTGTTCGCAGGTTCTGGGTAGAGGTTCGACCGCACGAGCATACCCCATTACCGCTAATGAGTCAGAGCCTGTCACTTCCTTCAGGGGCACCTCTATTCGAAAGCCTAGTCGTCTTTGAAAATTATCGCCTCGACGATCATCTCCAAAACTTGGGGAGTGCGTGGATCAATCGTTCTTTTCAGGTTGAAGGCACTACTAGTTATCCACTGGTCTTAAGTGTCACTGGTGGTGCGATGAGTGAACTCAGATTCAATTATAATACCGCACGTTACTCCGAAGGATCGATCAAACGGATGGCGGGCCACTTTCTGACGCTGCTGGAGGCAGTAACCGCTGCGCCTGAGAAGCGTATAGGTGAGCTACCTTTGCTTACGCAGGCTGAGTGCCAGCAGTTGCTGGTTGAGTTTAATGAAACGACTGCGGACAGCACTGACAAGTGCGTGCACCAATTGTTGGAAGCGCAGATCGAGCGCACGCCGGACGCGGTCGCAGTCGTCTTTGAAGGTGACCAACTAACCTATAATGAACTCAATGAGCGGGCTAATCAGTTAGCTCATTACCTTATCGATAAAGGAGTCGGTTCCGATGTCGCCGTGGGTATCTGCGTGGAGCGTTCACTGGAACTGGTCATTGGGATCTTGGGTATTCTTAAAGCCGGGGGAGCTTATCTTCCGCTACATTCAGACCATCCTAGTGAACGCTTGGAATGGATACTACGAGATGCGAGGGTGGAACACCTTGTCACAAGTAGTCTGTTGATTGAACGACTTCCTGCGGACAGATTCCAGGCGCTTTGCCTGGATACGCATTCAGAGCGCCTGAGTAACTTCGATACAACGAATCCCCTCAGGAAACAGGACCCGAATACTCTGGCCTATGTCATGTTCACCTCGGGTTCCACCGGGGAGCCCAAGGGCGTGGCGATGCCGCACGGCTCCTTAGTCAACCTCATTCAGTGGCATCTTGAGCAGCCCCGGTTAAAACAGCCTGCCCGGACGCTTCAGTTTACGGCGTGCACCTTCGATGTTTCTTTCCAGGAAATCTGGACGACTTGGGCATCCGGAGGAGCACTGATCATGGTCAGCGAAGAAACCCGCAGTGATCCACGTGCACTCTGGCGGTTCATTATAGAAAAGCGCGTGGAGCGCTTGTTCATGCCTTATGTGGCGTTGCAGCAACTCGCCAATGCGAGACATGGTTCAGGTGAGTCAGAGGTAAGGGATATCATTTCGGCGGGGGAAGCATTACAACTGACTCCGGAGATCCGCCGTTTTGTCGATGGGTTAGGGGACTGCCGTCTTCATAATCACTACGGTCCCACTGAGACCCACGTGGTTACCTCGTATCAGCTCGAAGCGGAAACGGGGATCTGGCCTGCTGAAGCATTGATCGGTCGGCCCATCGCCAACACTCAAGTCTACATCCTTAATGACGCCCTTCAGCCCTTGCCGATCGGAATAGCCGGCGAGTTGTATATTGGCGGCTCTGGCCTGGCTCGTGGTTACCTCAACCGCCCGGAATTGACTGCAGAGCGATTTATTGAGATCGAGATCTTAGGCAGAACCGAGCGCGTCTACCGCACGGGCGACCTTTGTCGCTGGCGAGCCGATGGCAATCTGGAGTTTCTCGGAAGAATGGATGACCAGGTCAAAATCCGCGGCTACCGGATCGAGCTCGGGGAAATCGAGGCAGTGCTCTCTGCCCAGCCTGGGATTAGGGAGCGTGTGGTGTTGGCACGCGAGGACACGCCGGGCGAGAAGCGCCTTGTGGCCTACGTGGTTTTAGATAAGGAAAACCCCACAACGACTGCAGCCCTGCGCGGTGCTTTGGCAGAAAAACTGCCGGACTACATGCTACCGGTCGCTTTTGTACAGCTCGATACGCTGCCTTTGACAACGAATGGCAAGTTGGATCGCAAAGCCTTGCCCGCCCCGGAACAGGATCGAAGTGCAATTGGAGTGGCCTACACCGCCCCACGCACACCTGTCGAAAACAAACTGGCCGGCATCTGGAAAGAAGTGCTCGGTTTGGAACAGGTAGGGATCCACGACAATTTCTTCGAGCTCGGCGGGCATTCGTTACTAGCGACCCGAGTGGTCTCGCGGATTGGCTCGGTCTTCCAAGTCGAAATGCGATTGCGGCGGCTCTTCGATGCACCGACGATCCTGGAACTGGCTGAAGAGATTGTGCGCGCACTGGAAAAAGAAGGGCACCTACGCCCGGCGGCTTTGATTCCAGTCGACCGTGCGGTAGATGGGCGGTACCCCCTGTCATTCGCACAGCAGCGTCTTTGGTTTTTAGAACAGTTAGAGGGGGGACTGACGGTTTTTAATATTTCGTTCGGTTTTCGTATTTTTGGGTCGTTGAACACGGATTCAATGCGGCTCGCATTGGAGTCTTTAGTAAAACGTCACGAAGTGCTTCGAACGACTTATCGACAAGTCGATGGCGTCCCTTTTCAGGTAGTTGAAGAGGGTGGGTATTTTGAGCTCCCAGTGTTGGATTTGAATTGCTTAAACCCAGAGGAACTGGAAGGTGAAACGACTCGTATCGTCAACAATGAGGCGGCGAGCCCGTTTGATCTTGAGCAGGATCTAATGCTGCGAGCGAAATTATTGCGGCTGTCGGACGACGAATGTGTTCTCATACTGACGATGCACCATATGGCCAGCGATGGCTGGTCTTTAGGAGTGCTCCGCCGCGAGTTATCGGAACTGTATGCAGCCATTATTACGGGCAATCAAGCCATACTGCCAGAACTGCCGGTGCAGTATGTGGATTATGCGTGCTGGCAAAGGGAGCAGCTCAACAGCCAGCGGACGCAGACTCTGTTGGACTACTGGGTGAGTCATTTGCAGGGCATCGCAGCAACATTGGAGTTGCCTACGGACTTTCCACGAGAGGAACGGCAGACATACCACGGAGGGCGGCAGGCGGTCTGCTTTGATCGTAAGTTGACCAAGCAAATCAAGGATCTCGGGCGGGAAGTAAGTGCGACGAGCTTCATGACGCTACTAGCCGTATTTCAACTGCTAATGAGCCGTCTTTCGGGGCAGGCTACTGTGGTCGTGGGAGCACCGGTTGTGGGCCGGATACAACCTGAGCTGCAACCATTGATTGGGCTTTTCCTTAACAATTTAGCTCTTCGAGGAGATCTTGGGAGCAATCCCTCTTTTCGCGAACTGCTGATACAGGTTCGTTCGACGGTTCTGGATGCGCATAATCACGACGACTTACCTTTCGAGCAGTTAGTGCAAGCGCTTCGCCCAGAGCAAAATTTTAGTCGTACGCCACTGTTCCAAGTTCTTTTCAACGGAACCGATTTTGAAGCCTCGGAACTCATTCTAAGAGGCGCTCGTGTTGAGCGCCTAAAAGACAGAGAATTGATAGAGTCAAAGTATGACTTAACCGTATACATGCTTAGTAAAGGATCAGAGCTGTCCTTCTCGCTGGTTTACAACACCGACCTTTTTAGCCAAGCGCGAATGGAGGAAATGGGGAGACAGTTCTCTGCTTTAATCTCGCAGATTGTGGCGAATCCAGATAGGGGTATTGACACGTACTCGCTCGTCACGGGTGAGGTGCACTGTGTGCTACCAGATCCCTCTGAGACCTTGGAATCCGTGTGCGAATTAACAGTGATCGAACAGGTAGATGCTTGGGCAGAAAGAGAGCCTGACTCAGTGGCGATTCAAGGCAAGCAGGCATGCTGGAGCTATGGCGAACTGGCAAGTGCTGCCAACAAATTAAGCTGTGCTTTAAGCAAAGCTGGAGTAGGTGCAGGATCAACCGTCGCACTACTGGGAGATCGAAGCTTTGGATTGATTGTAGGACTGCTCGGTATTCTGAAGAGCGAAGCAGTCGCTGTGCCCCTTGACCCAAATCTGCCTGAGGCACGAATTGAAGCTTTATTGGAGGAGGCTGAAGTCCAGTTAGTCGTGATAGTTAGTGCGCTTCCCGATCAAGTAATAACAGGTTGTTTAGGAGCTCCACAGATTCGAGTGGTCGCAACTACGGGCGACATTGAGCCTCGTTCGGGTAGTTGGATGACGAATGGAGTCAGGCCATCAACTAGAAGACTGCCAGTCGGCGCCGCGACCATTTTCTTCACTTCGGGAACGACGGGAACTCCCAAGGGAGTCCTCGGGAGTCATCAGGCCTTAAGTCATTTCGTCAATTGGCAACGCAACCAGTTCGCGGTGAAGCCTGGGGATCGTGTGGCTCAAGTGACTGGCATCACGTTCGATGTGATGCTGCGTGAGATCTTTCTGCCACTAACAAGCGGGGCAACCCTGTGTCTTCCGGACGACCGTCTTGATGAGGGTGGCGAGTTCTGGCGCTGGCTTGAAGATCAAAAAATCACGATTTTGCACAGTGTGCCATCGCGCATGGAGTCATGGCTTACAGATCTTCCCGATGGCTTGAACCTGAATTCTATGCGTTATTTGTTCATGGCGGGAGAACCGTTGACGGATTTTTTAGTTAAGAGATTTCGAGAGTTCTGCACAGGAGAGGTAGTCAACCTCTATGGGCCGACGGAAACAACCTTGGCTAAGTTATGGTATCGTGTTCCGGCGGGCGACGATCTCCGCATGGGAATCCAGCCGCTGGGGACTCCGCTTCCGCAAACACAGGCGCTAATTATGTCGGAGGGTAATCGCCTGTGTGGAGTCGGCGAACTCGGTGAGATCGTCTTAAGGACGCCGTTTCCAGCTTTAGGATATCTTCGGACTGAGGCGAACGAGGGAGCATTCTTTATCAACCCGTTCAGATTAGATGAGGATGATCGTCTTTATCGGAGCGGAGACTTGGGTAGGTATTTATCAGATGGGCAGGTTGAAATTGTTGGCAGACGTGACGACCAAGTGAAAATTCGAGGTGTCCGGGTGGAGCCAGCTGAAGTCTCGGCAGTGCTTCGCACTTTGTCCGGAGTCGTGCAGTGCTTTGTTGGGGTCGTGGATAATGAGGAGGTTGGGCTTCAGTTAGTCGCGTGGGTGGTTTTGGAGAGAGGTAGTATGACAACAGGTAATATTCTGCGACAGAGCCTGAGTAGCCGTCTCGCGGCGGCCTTCATTCCCAGCCAATTTGTGATTCTGGATTCTTTACCCCTAACTGCCAGCGGCAAGGTCGACCGACGGGAACTACCTATGGCGGATCTGAAGCGCACCGAATGCGGGCTTGAATATACCGCTCCGAGCACTCCTGCCGAAGAGAAAATAGCAGCGATCTGGAGAGAAGTGCTGGGTGTGGAACAGATCGGAATTCACGATAATTTTTTCGACCTCGGCGGCCACTCCTTACTGGCGACTCGAGTGATCTCGCGGATTGGCTCGGCATTCGGAAATGATCTACCGCTTCGACGACTCTTCGACACGCCGACGATCGGCGAGCTGGCTAACGACATTGAAAAGCTAAGCCTGGGCGGAGAAAACTCGGCTCTTAAGTCACTTAAGGTTACCGACCGTGCTCGGACTGGCCGGCTTCCTCTGTCTTTCGCGCAGCAGTCGCTCTGGTTCCTTGAGAAACTGGGTGGCAATCTGACTGCCTATAATATGCCCACCGCACACCGGCTTAAGGGCGTATTGAGAGTAGAATCCATGCGACGCGCCTTGCAATTGATTATCCGTCGCCACGAGGCACTGCGTACTACTTTCGATATGGTCGGAGAGGAACTGAACCAAGTGGTGGCAGAGTTCGACCACTTCGATTTGCCGATGGTAGACCTCTCTTCGTTGATACCATCAGAGCGGGAGACCGAGACCTTAAGGCTGCTACAGAAAGAAGCGGAGCGCCCCTTTGATTTGACCTGCGACACTCTGCTGCGAGCCAGCCTACTGCGACTGGCGGAAGACGATCACGTATTGCTTCTGACGATGCATCACATTGCCAGCGATGGCTGGTCCCGCGGAATTCTGTGGAGTGAGCTATCCGCATCGTACAGTTCCTTCGCAAAGGGCCGAGAGCCCGAACCGCCTCAGCTTCCCATTCAGTATGCCGACTTCGTGCTATGGCAGCGCGAACAACTGAAAGGAGAACGGCTTGAAGAATTGTTGAGATATTGGCGTAATCAACTCGAAGGCCTTAGTTTACTGGCATTACCGACCGATTATCCACGTCCCGCCGTACCCAGTTACTATGGTGCTCACTACGAATTCGAAATATCTATCGAGTTAACCACCCGACTCAAATCATTGGCCCGAGCTGAGGGAGTCACGCTAAATATGACGCTGCTGGCTGCCTTCCAAATGTTGCTCTCAAGCTATAGCGAGCAGGAGGATATCGTAGTTGGGATGCCTATTGCCGGGCGCAATCAGGCAGACCTAGAGAGGTTGATCGGATTTTTCGTTAATATTCTGGTAATTCGGGGTGACCTGTCCGGAAACCCGACCTTCAGTGGTTTTCTGAGTCGGATTAAGGAGACTTCGCTTAGAGCTTATAATTATCAAGAACTGCCCTTAGATAAACTTGTAGAGGAACTTCAACCCGAGCGTGATTTAAGCCGGAGTCCGCTGTTCCAAGTTCTTTTCCAGTTGATGGACTTTTCGGAAGATGATCTTCAGTTTGAGTCTTTGGAAGTTTCACGTTTACCATCTAAACGAGTGTCGCTTGGCTTTGATTTGGAAATGCATATCCGTTCGGGGCCGGAAGCGTTGACAGGCGTTATCGTCTACAGCACGGACCTCTTCGAAGTATCGAGAATAGAGCGCATGTTCGGTCACTTCCAAACTTTGTTGAAGGGTATTGTAGAGAATCCCGAGAGGCGCCTCTCTCAACTACCCATACTGGCCGTCGAGGAGCGCCAGCAACTCCTCGTTGAGTGGAATGATACGGCGGTAGATTGTCCTAATAAGTGCGTTCATGAATTGTTTGAGGAGCAGGTTAAGAAGACCCCGGGTGCGATTGCTCTTATTTTTGAGGGTGAGGAGATGACCTACCAAGAACTGAATCAAAGATGCAATCAGTTGGCGCATTATTTACGAGATCTCGGAGTGAGATCCGAGACAGTGGTGGGTTTATGTGTAGAGCGGTCTTTTGAGTCGATCATTGGTATACTTGGTATTCTGAAGGCAGGCGGCGCATACCTCCCCTTGGACGCAAACTCTCCGTTGGATCGATTAGAGTTCATGCTTCAGGATTCCGGTGCGAAGACTATCGTGAGTACTCGGAATCTTGCTTTAAAATTGTCGTCTCAGTCGGTTGTGCGCATCTACCTCGACGAAGGATATTTGTTCAATACGAACTCAACTCGCGAGGCACGGACGGATGTCACGTGTCGCAATCTGGCCTATTTGATCTACACCTCGGGTTCAACGGGCACACCGAAAGGTGTGATGGTCGAACATCGGTCTGTCGTCAACTTCACGCGGGCTGCTCAAGCTCGGTATCGACTAGGGCCCGCTGATCGAGTCTTGCAATTTGCTTCGATCAATTTCGACGCCAGTGTGGAAGAGATATTTCCCTGCCTGACGAGTGGGGCAACTTTGGTGCTCCGTGCCGAAGAAATGCTTGCTTCCGCGGCGGATTTTTTTGGTCAATGTGCTATTTTGGGGATCACAGTGCTGGATCTGCCCACTGCTTATTGGCATGTTCTCGTGACGCAGCTAATGAAATCTGGTTGCCCGCTCAGTGCCGCCTTGCGTCTCGTGATCATCGGTGGGGAGGCGGTCGCCCCAGTCTATGTCTCTGCCTGGTTTAAAGAATTTGGCAATGGCATTGAACTAATCAACACCTATGGTCCGACCGAGGCGACAGTTGTCTCGACATGGGTGAATCTCGAGAGCTGCGCTGAGGCAGACAATCCTCCCATCGGAAAGCCGATACCGGGTGCAGTGGCTTATGTTTTAGGCCGATTCGGTCAGCCGATGCCGATTGGCGTAGTCGGAGAGTTGCACATTGGCGGAGTGGGTCTGGCGCGAGGCTATCTAAATCGATCGGAGCTTACGGCAGAAAGGTTTGTGGCAAATCCGTTTAATGAGGATCCTGATTCACGGCTTTACCGCACGGGTGATCTCTGCCGATGGCGAGCCAATGGCAATCTGGAATTCCTCGGAAGGATAGATCATCAGGTCAAGATCCGTGGGTTCCGGATCGAACTCGGGGAAATTGAAGCAGTGCTTTCTGCTCAGTCAGGGATCAGGGAGAGTGCGGTCTTGGCTCGCGAGGACACGCCCGGAGATAAGCGCCTCGTCGCCTACATTGTTCTGACCAGTAAGAATTCCACCAGCACAGCGACCTTGCGCCGAGCTTTGGCTGAAAAACTGCCCAACTATATGCTGCCGGTCGCTTTTGTTTCGCTCGATTCCATGTCTCTGACGGCGAACGGCAAGCTGAACCGAAGGGCTTTGCCCCCGCCTGAGCAGGATCGTAGTTCAGCTGGAGTGGCCTACACCGCCCCGCGCACGCCTATCGAGGAGTCACTAGCCGGCATCTGGAAAGAAATTCTCGGTCTGTTCCAGGTTGGCATCCACGATAGTTTTTTCGACCTAGGCGGGCATTCTTTACTGGCAATTCAGGTGGTCTCTCGGATCGGCGCAATATTCGGGGTCGTCCTGCCTCTACGCCGACTCTTCGATGCACCGACGATTGCTGAGATCGCAGAAGAAACCGAAATGCTACTTTATGGTGCAGAGCGGTCCTCCTCTCCGGCTCCATGCATAAGAAACCGCGAGCGTCTTTCTCGGGCCCGGCTATCTTTCGGTCAACAACGACTCTGGTTTCTTGAGCAGTTTGAAGGTGGGCTAACCGCCTACAATATTCCATTGGCTTACAAACTAAAGGGCGTACTTGATGTTGAAGCGCTGCGACGCGCCTTGGAATTTCTGGTCGAACGCCACGAGGCACTGCGGACTACTTTCGAGATAAACGAAGAGGAACCGCTACAAGTGATTTCCGAAATAGGGCCTTTCGAGTTGCCCGTAGTGGACTTGACAGACTTTTCACCGAAAAAAATTGAGGCTGAGATTTTGCGACTGCGTCGAGAGGAAGCGGGACGAACTTTCGATTTAAGGTCCGATCTGATGATGAGAGGCAGTTTGTTGCGGCTGAAGGATGACGATCACATTTTTCTCCTGACGATGCACCACATAGCCAGTGATGGTTGGTCGATCGGGATTCTTTGGCTTGAATTGTCCGCCTGCTATGCTTCTTTTGCTACAGGTCAGGAGCCTGAACTCCTAGAGCTTCCAGTCCGTTACGCCGACTTCGCACTTTGGCAGCGCGAGCGGCTAGTAGGAAAACGGCTTGAAGATCTGCTGCAATACTGGCGGAGACAACTCGAGAGTCTTGGTCCGCTGAAATTGCCGACTAATCGACCCCGTCCTGCTTTAACAAGCTACCGCGGCGCTAACCACAAATTTGAGTTGCCGACCTTATTGCTCAACCGACTCCGGAGCTTAGCCCTTAGCGAGGGTGTCACACTGCACATGATTTTGCTTGCGTCGTTTCAAGTGTTACTAGCTCGCTACAGTAGGCAAAAGGACATCGCAGTCGGCATGCCCATCGCCGGGCGCAATCATGCAGATCTCGAGGGTATGATCGGTTTTTTTGTTAATACTTTGGTGCTGCGCTGTAATCTTTCCGGGAATCCTTCTATGAAGGATTTCCTTGTGCACGTTAGGGAAACTTCATTGGATGCCTACGAGCATCAAGACCTGCCTTTTGAGAAGCTGATCGAGGTGCTTCAGCCGGAGCGAGATACTAGTCGCAGTCCGCTTGTGCAGGTCATTTTCCAGCTATTGGACTTCGGGTATCAGGAACCGGAACTACCGGGGCTTGAAAGGGTGGTGTTACCTTCGGCCAGCGAGCGGGTGCGCTTCGACCTCGAAGTGCATCTTTGGCAAAAAACGGAGGGTATGTATGGAGCCTTTCACTACAGCACAGACCTCTTTGACGGCGCGACCATAGAGCAGATGGCGGGCCACTTTCTGACGCTGCTGGAGGCAGTAACCGCTGCGCCTGAGAAGCGTATAGGTGAGCTACCTTTGCTTACGCAGGCTGAGTGCCAGCAGTTGCTGGTTGAGTTTAATGAAACGACTGCGGACAGCACTGACAAGTGCGTGCACCAATTGTTGGAAGCGCAGATCGAGCGCACGCCGGACGCGGTCGCAGTCGTCTTTGAAGGTGACCAACTAACCTATAATGAACTCAATGAGCGGGCTAATCAGTTAGCTCATTACCTTATCGATAAAGGAGTCGGTTCCGATGTCGCCGTGGGTATCTGCGTGGAGCGTTCACTGGAACTGGTCATTGGGATCTTGGGTATTCTTAAAGCCGGGGGAGCTTATCTTCCGCTACATTCAGACCATCCTAGTGAACGCTTGGAATGGATACTACGAGATGCGAGGGTGGAACACCTTGTCACAAGTAGTCTGTTGATTGAACGACTTCCTGCGGACAGATTCCAGGCGCTTTGCCTGGATACGCATTCAGAGCGCCTGAGTAACTTCGATACAACGAATCCCCTCAGGAAACAGGACCCGAATACTCTGGCCTATGTCATGTTCACCTCGGGTTCCACCGGGGAGCCCAAGGGCGTGGCGATGCCGCACGGCTCCTTAGTCAACCTCATTCAGTGGCATCTTGAGCAGCCCCGGTTAAAACAGCCTGCCCGGACGCTTCAGTTTACGGCGTGCACCTTCGATGTTTCTTTCCAGGAAATCTGGACGACTTGGGCATCCGGAGGAGCACTGATCATGGTCAGCGAAGAAACCCGCAGTGATCCACGTGCACTCTGGCGGTTCATTATAGAAAAGCGCGTGGAGCGCTTGTTCATGCCTTATGTGGCGTTGCAGCAACTCGCCAATGCGAGACATGGTTCAGGTGAGTCAGAGGTAAGGGATATCATTTCGGCGGGGGAAGCATTACAACTGACTCCGGAGATCCGCCGTTTTGTCGATGGGTTAGGGGACTGCCGTCTTCATAATCACTACGGTCCCACTGAGACCCACGTGGTTACCTCGTATCAGCTCGAAGCGGAAACGGGGATCTGGCCTGCTGAAGCATTGATCGGTCGGCCCATCGCCAACACTCAAGTCTACATCCTTAATGACGCCCTTCAGCCCTTGCCGATCGGAATAGCCGGCGAGTTGTATATTGGCGGCTCTGGCCTGGCTCGTGGTTACCTCAACCGCCCGGAATTGACTGCAGAGCGATTTATTGAGATCGAGATCTTAGGCAGAACCGAGCGCGTCTACCGCACGGGCGACCTTTGTCGCTGGCGAGCCGATGGCAATCTGGAGTTTCTCGGAAGAATGGATGACCAGGTCAAAATCCGCGGCTACCGGATCGAGCTCGGGGAAATCGAGGCAGTGCTCTCTGCCCAGCCTGGGATTAGGGAGCGTGTGGTGTTGGCACGCGAGGACACGCCGGGCGAGAAGCGCCTTGTGGCCTACGTGGTTTTAGATAAGGAAAACCCCACAACGACTGCAGCCCTGCGCGGTGCTTTGGCAGAAAAACTGCCGGACTACATGCTACCGGTCGCTTTTGTACAGCTCGATACGCTGCCTTTGACAACGAATGGCAAGTTGGATCGCAAAGCCTTGCCCGCCCCGGAACAGGATCGAAGTGCAATTGGAGTGGCCTACACCGCCCCACGCACACCTGTCGAAAACAAACTGGCCGGCATCTGGAAAGAAGTGCTCGGTTTGGAACAGGTAGGGATCCACGACAATTTCTTCGAGCTCGGCGGGCATTCGTTACTAGCGACCCGAGTGGTCTCGCGGATTGGCTCGGTCTTCCAAGTCGACTTACCTCTACGTAAACTGTTCGAGGCTCCGACGGTGAGTGAGTTGGCTAACGAAGTTGGAAAGCTGCGACGCGACGGAGACGATGTAGTTGTTTCGATTGTGAATCGGGTTGACCGTGCTCGGGTTGGTCGGCTGCCGTTGTCTTTTGCCCAAGAGCGGCTCTGGTTTCTGGAGCAACTGGAGGGAGCGTTGACAGCCTACAACATGCCATCAGCCCACCGGCTAAAGGGGAGGCTGGATTTTGAAGCCCTGCGTTGCGCTTTGGAATGGGTTGTCCAGCGTCACGAGACGCTACGAACAACTTTTGAGTTATATAAAGACAACCCAGTTCAGATCATCTCGGAGATTGAGCGTTTTGAGCTACCGCAGATGGACTTGACTATCTGCTCGCCAGAGAAACGAGAGACCGAGATTATCAGGTTGAATAGAGTAGAGGCTGATCGCCCTTTCAATCTGAAGCGCGACCCGATGCTACGAGCCTGCCTGCTACGTTTGGCGGAGAATGAGCACGTTCTTCTTCTAACCCTTCACCATATAGCCAGTGATGGCTGGTCGATCGGGATTCTTTGGCGTGAGCTATCCGAATCGTACGCCTCCTTTGCAGCTAATCTGGAGCCGGACTTGCCTAGTTTGCCTATTAAGTATGTTGATTATGCTCTCTGGCAGCGCGATCAACTCAAAGGAAAACGTCTCAAAGAGCTATTGCAATACTGGCGGGTGCAACTCGAGGGCATTAGTCTGCTGGAGTTACCCACCGATCATGCCCGTCCCGCATTACCTAGCTACCATGGTGCGCGCTGCGAATTCGAGGTGTCGCGCGAGTTGTTTGGTAGACTACAGTCTTTAGCCCGAGACGAAGGCGCAACGCTCCACATGACATTGCTCGCAGTCTTACAGGTATTGCTTTCGCGCTATAGCAGTCAAACTGATGTCGCCGTGGGGATACCGAGTGCCGGCCGTAACCATGCAGATCTCGAGGGTTTGATCGGTTTCTTCGTCAACACCCTAGTAGTGCGAAGCGACCTGTCAGGGAATCCCTCCTTCAGAGTCTTGCTAGGCCGTGTTAGGGAAACCTCACTAGGGGCCTACGATCATCAGGATCTGCCTTTCGAAAAACTCGTTGAAGAACTTAATTTAGAGCGCGATCCGAGCCGTAGCCCATTGTTCCAAGTGCTCTTTCAGTTGCTAGACTTCGGGGACGGGGAGCAAAAGTTGGGTGAGTTGGAGATTGCAAACATGCCGTCGGTCAGCGAACGCGTCCGCTTTGACTTGGAAGTGCATCTTTGGCAGAAGCCGGATAAGCTGTCGGGGGTCATCGTTTACAGTAAGGATCTGTTTGATGACTCAAGGATTGTGCGCATGGTCGGCCATTTCCTGACCTTGCTGGAGAGCGTAGCGGCAGATCCGGGGATGCGTCTCAACGAGTTGCCGATGCTGACCGATGCCGAGCGGCAGCAACTTCTGATCGAATGGAATGACACGGCGGTGGATTACCCCGATAAGTGCATTCATGAATTGTTTGAAGAGCAGGTGGAGCGTGCACCCGGGGTGGTGGCGGCGGTATTTGAGAATCAGGAACTAACTTATGGAGAACTCAACAAGCAAGCTAACCGACTGGCTCATAGCCTGATTGAAAAGGGAGTGGGTAATGAGACATTGGTCGCTATATGCGTGGAGCGCTCACTCGAGATGATAGTGAGCTTACTCGCCATCCTTAAGGCGGGCGGGGTCTACGTGCCATTGGATCCGGATTATCCCGAGGCACGATTGACCTTCATTCTGGAAGACTGTCGTGAGCCTCTTCTATTGACCACGGAAGCACTCTCAAAACACTTCACTGGCTTTGAAGGCGACCGATTAATCCTCAACGAGGATTCTTCACTGACGGGGCAGTCGGATGAAAACCCCAGGGTTTCTACTGACCCTGAGAACTTAGCCTATGTCATTTACACTTCGGGTTCCACGGGATATCCCAAGGGCGTCGAAATACCGCACCGCGGTGTTGTTCGCTTAGTGTGTGAAAATGACTACTGTCGCTTCGACTGCGACCGGGTTTTCCTTCAATTTGCACCCGTATCCTTCGACGCCGCGACATTCGAAATTTGGGGTGCTCTGCTGCATGGAGCACGCCTAGTCATCGCTCCACCCGGAAGGTATGCAATCGATCGAATTCCGGAGCTCATCGCTCAACACAGAATTACTACGGCGTGGTTGACCGCCGGCTTATTCAATCAATTTGTGGATGGAGACTCCGGAGTTTTGAGCGGAATCGAGGAACTGCTAATCGGTGGCGAAATCCTTTCAACCAAGCATGTCTCCAAGGCGCTGAAGAGGCTCCCGGGTACGCGAATCATCAATGGCTATGGGCCAACCGAAATCACAACTTTTGCCAGCACCTTTCGGATCGAAAGAGGTGAGGATTATTCGACGATTCCAATTGGAAAGCCGATCGCCAACACTCAAGTCTATATTCTTGATAAGGCCCTTCATCCCTTGCCAATCGGAATTACAGGTGAGTTATATATTGGCGGCGCTGGTCTGGCTCGCGGTTATTTAAACCAGCCGGAATTGACGGCGGAGCGATTTATCGAGATCGAGGTACTTGGCAAAACCGAGCGCGTCTACCGTACGGGCGATCTCTGTCGCTGGCGAGCTGATGGGAACCTTGAATTCCTCGGAAGAATTGATCAGCAGATCAAGATTCGCGGCTTTAGGATTGAACTCGGGGAAATTGAGGCAGTGCTGAGTACACAGCTTGGAATCATGGAGAGTGTGGTTTTGGCCCGCGAAGACACGCTGGGCGAGAAGCGCCTCGTCGCCTACGTGGTTCTGGACCAGGAAAATCCCACTAGCACTGTAGCCCTGCGCCGTGCTTTAGCCGAAAAGTTACCCGGTTACATGCTACCGACCGCTTATGTATCGCTAGACACACTGCCTTTGACGACGAATGGTAAGCTGGATCGCAACGCCTTGCCTGTGCCGGAGCTGGATCGCAGTGCTGCTGGAGTGGTCTACACAGCTCCGCGCACACCTATCGAAGAGTCACTAGCCTCCATCTGGAAAGAAGTGCTTGGTCTGAAACAGGTTGGTATTCACGATGATTTTTTTGAGCTCGGTGGGCACTCGTTACAGGCAACTCGAGTAGTCTCGCGGATTGGTTTGGTCTTCGAAGTAAATCTGCCGCTGCGACGGCTTTTCGACGCACCAACAATACATAATTTAGCTAACAGTATAAATCTGCTTAGGGGAGACGAAGTCGTCCAGCCATGTTCAAAGCGTCAAGTAGCCCCCATTACGATTCATCGTGGCCTTGGAAATACAGAGGTTTTTTTGTTTCACGGCGGTGATGGCGGATCCTTGCCATTTTTACCGTTAACTCGATTTATGGATCCGCATGCAAGTATTTTTGCCTTTGAGCACCCCGCATTGCATGATTGGGAAGAAGACCCTGAGTCGAGTGTCACTGAATTGGCCGATCGCTATACAGACGCATTGTTAATGCGAACCGTATCGGGGCCCTATATAATTGCCGGATGGTCTTTTGGAGGCCTCGTCGCCCATGAAGTTGCCCATCGCTTGATTGATCAAGGAAAAGAAGTTGGCCTCCTTGCATTGTTAGATTCGTATCTTCCAATCCAGGGATCCAAGCCAGCTAGTGAAGGGACATTGATGCGGAAGTTTCTCCGTGGCTGGGGAGTGATCGATACAGTCATCGATTCTCATTTTGACGAAACGGTACATTTCACTGAAGCAGCGAGCGTTCGACTGATTCAGCAATGTATTCGAGATTCTGTTACTAAGACCCGCGCGGTATCGGATCAACTTATAGAGCGCCAGTTTCAAGTCTACCGCAACGCAGTTTTGGCGGCGAGAGGCTATGTTCCTCGTAGAGGGTATCCGGGCCGAATCACTCAGTTTAGGGCTTTGGAGTCGATTAGAGCCGGAGCGTTAGGCTGGGAGAGCGTTGAGGCTTCGCAATTGGAAATATTCGATGTGCCTGGTGATCATTACTCAATGCTTTTAGATCCCAACGTTGCAGGCCTCGGGCAGATGATCAACGAACGTCTTGATGGCAATCCGCTATTAACAAAAATCTAGTCCCAGCCATGTCAACCGAACCAATCTTGAAGACACAATCCACAAACGATCAATTACTGGAACAAAGTTTGCCGCAAGACCGGAAAGACTTTTGTCGTGGTGATAGCAGCTGGATGACTGTCAACATCCCCTTGAAGAGCGAGCTCATCGACAAGATTAAAAGTTCCTGTCGAGATGACGGGTATCCGAGTCCAGAAATATTGGTCGGGGCTTTTTTTGCCCTGCTCTTTCACTACATTCGGGAGGAAGAGGTGGCGATCGGATGGATTCGTCACAACCGGGGACAATTCGAGGCAACAAAGGAAAGTCCTGAGCGACTACTTTCGGTCAAGATATCAGATAGGTCCTCGTTTACCGAACTGCTTGAGCAGATCAGAGAACAAGTAGATCTTGACGGTTCAATTGTGGATGGCGATCTGCTGAAAAGACATCACCGATTCCCCGTTTTGATCCGAACTAATGTTGATGAGAGCGACTCGAATCAATCACGTTCACTTTATGACCAATCCGAACTGTTACCGGACGGTTGCGAACTATTACTGGATGCCATCGACGTGACGGAATCTGGACTTCTGAGAGTGGGCTTCAACGCGAAGCGTTTTAGAGTTGAGTTCATTACAGACCTTATCGGGCAGTATCAACTATCGCTGCATTCGGCACTTTTGGACTTAAGTATGAACATAAATGCTCTCTCGATGGTTTCACCCGAAGAAGAGTTTCGTTTATTGAAATGGGGTAATGTTAATCAAGACAAGGAACCAAGGGTGCTCGATTATTATGGCTTTTTTCTTCACCACGTCAGCCAAACCCCAGACAAAGTAGCTGTAAAATATCAAGGAGGGTTTCTAAGTTATAAGGAACTGGATCATCGGATCCGCAAGCAAGCCATTTGCCTGCAGGAATATGGGGTGACTAAAGGTGACGCAGTTGGAGTATGCCTACCCAACTCGCCCGAATTAGTCATAACTGCGTATGCTATACTTGCTGTGCGGGGTGCTGTATTTCTACTCGACTCTGAATTACCAGTGCCAAGGCAGGTTCAATTGCTTGATATGGTTGCACCAACTGTTGTTGTGGGAAGTCAAGAATGCCATATGCGGTTAGTTTCAGAAAAATGGAAAGTCATCCAACCACGCGAAGCTCAAGACGATAGTGATTCGTTTCGAGATTTTCAACCAATGGAAGCTTGTCGAGAGGACGTTGCATTTTTGCTGCCGACTTCTGGTTCTTCTGGGGCACCAAAAATCGTGATCGAACCACTTGGTTATACTTTTGTAGGCATTCCAGATCGGGGAGGGGACTACCTCTTGAAAAACCGGTCAGGCACTGCATTTATGAGATCGGAACTGATTCGACCTATTATCAGCGGTGGGACTCTCAATATTCCATCTTCTTGTATCCATACGGATCTGTTGGGGCTAGTTAAATATATAAATCTTAACAGAATCTCCGAATTGCTTTCCACGCCTAGTATGTTGCGGGGCATTATGAACACAGGCATCAAATGCAACAGCCTCAGATTAATTGATTGTATTGGTGAAGCAATATCACTTCAGGATATGGAGCGCTTTCGGAGCTATTTCAAAATACCAATTCGATACAGCTATGGTTGTACTGAAGCGACAGGAAGCACCTTCGTGACATGTTCGCCAGACGCTACCTGTCATGTGATCGCTCATATGGGTCGCGCAAATCCCAACCGGAGAGTCTATGTTCTTGATCTCACTATGAAGCTGTGCCCGGTGGGTATGCCTGGTGAAATATATGTTGGTGGCAGTATTTCATTGGGATATCTGAATTCCGCTAGTGAAACGAAAGAAAGGTATTTACAGGATCCTTTTGAGGCTTCGTCGGAGGCGAAAATGTTTAGGACCGGTGACCGCGGTCGGTGGGTTGGTGACGGAAACCTGGAAGTTCTTGGGCGCACAGACGATCAGTTCAAACTTCGTGGTTTTCGGATTGAACCCAATGAAATTGAATCTGCCATCAATGAACATCCTGAGGTAGTAAATAGTGCAATTTTACTGCGCGAGGATAGACTTGGTGACCAGCAATTGGTCGCTTATTTAGAATATAAGTCTGAGTTCGAAAAAAGGTCGTCGACATTGCGCGATTATCTAAAGGGCAGGCTGCCCGCGCATATGATTCCTACTGTGTATGTCAAACTGGAGACACTACCAATGACTTTAAATGGCAAGGTGGATCGTAAGGCTCTTCCGGCACCCACTGAGGCAGACCGCCGAGGTGGTATTGATTTTACCGCCCCGCGTACGCCAATCGAAGAAATACTTACTTTGATCTGGAATGATGTGCTCGGAATTAAGCGGGTAAGCATCCATGATAATTTTTTCGATCTTGGTGGACATTCGCTGCTTGCGATCAGACTGATTTCGAAGATTCGGAAGGAGTTTGATATAGAATTGCCTTTGCGAGTGCTCTTTGAGTGTCCGACGATAGAACTCCTTGGTTCAGCGATCTTGGAAATAGAGCTGTCTGATTTAGAGGCAACTAATTGATGCACTCGACTATATCGGGGAGGGGATCTCTAAAATCCGTTTTTAAATGGATCTTCCTGATACCCGTTCGTAGTCAGTGCTCCGGATGGGAACACGTTTTCGGAGGGCGTTATAATCTCTAGCAAGAGAGGGCCAGAACTGTTTCCTTGCGTGAAGTTTTCGAAATACGCGTCAGCGCTTCTTTTAAAATGATCCAGCGATTCTATTCGCTGAACCTCGCAGCCCATAGAGCCCGCGTAGGCACACCAATTGATTTCTGGCGTTTGAGCTAAGTTTGTTACTTCCTCTCCATTATATCGCTTGGAGACGGTTCCATAGCCAGAGTTATTTAGGAGAACGACTAAGAGGGGGATTTGGTATTTAACCAAAGTCGCCAGTTCATTGCCGAACATCCACAAGGAACCATCGCCGATCAAAACCACTGTCGGTTTTTCAGGGTTCGCCAAATAGACTCCGGCACCCGCGCCGAGGGACCATCCCATTGCACCAGACGCATTGGGCAAGAAAAAGCTTTGCGCCCGGATTGGCCACCAATACAGCCCAGAGTAGAATCGGGCACCTCCAGCATCGACGACAAGATTGATGTCGCGGTTAATGTCTTCTAATCCCGCAATAAGTCTGTCGGTCGTGATCCTTGTAGAACTCCCTGAAGACAGAGAAGGCCAAGCAAACGAATACTTGTTTCTCAGGTCTCTTATCCATGCTTGATTGGAGGCCATGGAATCTGGATCTTTTTGCGAAATCTTTGCGCCTCGTGTGTTGATTGCGGTAAGAGACTTGATGCAAGCGCCGCCGATTTGCACGAAAGATTCCGATTGTCGTGAAGGCAATTCTAAGGATCCTAGAGAAATGATGGAGCGGCCCTTGATCAATCGTGGATCCCAATTGTGAGAATTTCTTTCGCCTAGACTGATTCCGATGAGAATCAAGAGATCGATTTCCTCGTTTAGGAGGGCTTCTTTCGCGAGGGGCATGCCGGCAAATCCAAAACTCCCCAAACACATCGGGTTATCTTTTGCGAGGAGACCCTTCGCTTCTAAGGTCGTGGCTACTGGAATGGCAAAGGTTTCCGCGAAGTGCTCAACTAATTCAGTTGGAAGCGTACGCTCGCCGACGAGGGCTACCGCACGCTTGCTTTTTGATAGAAGGCGTAATGCTTGGTCGATAGTCCCTGCATGGTGAAAGACGTCGTCTATCGGATCGGGAATTTTCGTAGGAACCTCGATTTCACTGAGCCCAGTTTGAACGCAGCTGGGTATAATTATGTGAACCGGCCCCTTTGGGTATTGGTAAGCAATCTTCTCAGCTTCGATTAGCCGTTCGAGAAGTTCATCTGGATGTTTTACCAAAACGCTGCTCTTGACCAGCGACCCGATCCACTCGCGATCATTCGAACCGCTGGGCCCGATATCCTGAAAGGGGAGGTAATTGCTTAAAGCAAGGGGAGGCGCCCCGGTGACAAAAAGAACTGGCGAACGATCAGACTTCGCGATTAGTAGTGCTGTGGCCAAATTCGTCGCTCCGACGTTGCCGATAGAAAGGCAGACGCCGAGCCTGCCGGAGGCTTTAGCAAAACCATCAGCCATGAAGCCTGCGGTGGCTTCATGGCTTGCGGCCACACGGTATTTTTATTTGATGGCGTAATTTGCGATGATCTGATAGGCAAAGGCGTGATCTGCTTGAGCCCTCTCGATGGCCTCTGGCCATGAAAGATGAGTCAATAGTTTAGCTTTGATCGCGAGCA
>Ga0307933_1000531_pt1 | contig 35235 bp, 27 predicted proteins | sample OrgLakmetageno88_FD_201811 | JGI IMG/M metagenome (GOLD analysis project Ga0307933, IMG submission 201811) | Saline water microbial communities from Organic Lake, Antarctica - #88 | ecosystem: Environmental > Aquatic > Non-marine Saline and Alkaline > Saline | place: Antarctica: Organic Lake... | reverse complement strand
ATCCTTCGTATTTCCGATACGTATTTTTTCCACTATTTTTGACTTTCCACATAGGATTTTTTTTATCGGCCGCGCCGATGAGTTAAGAAGTGGAAAATTCGGATGAAATTTTCATAACTTTCAACTTGCAAGTGGAAATTTTTTTTCGCTGCTTTTCACGCCGCCTTTCACTGTTACCCTTCTCGCGCAACACTTGCTTTCCTTTCGTTCGCGAAGGCAATGCACGCAACGTACGCGAACAACGCCAGCGCCCCCGCCCAAGCGTTTGTCGCCAGCGCCACCCACGGCCAACGAACCTCGGCGGCGTCAAATTCCGCGGCCACCGCCGCCGTCACGCCCGCCCATACAAACGAGGACAGGACAACTGCGTGGGCAGCGCCTTTCCAGCACGTGCGGGGCGCGGTAGCGGGCGCAAAAGAACTCGCCGCTGCGTACGCAAAGGCAACGCCTTGCAGCGCGTAAAACGCCTGCGTTGCCTTGACGGCGTGCGCTTTTTGCGCCGTAACGGACGCAAAGACGGTCAAAAAGAAAAAAACAAAGCACGCCAACGCGATGCGGGATGCTTTTGCGTTCACGCCCTCGCGCGCTCGCGACACAGAAGCGGAAAGGGGCATGTAGAATGGTAAATTTTGTTTTTCTTTTTCCGTTCACTTTGCGCCCCGCCTGTCTCGCCGAAACAGCCCGCTTACGGCTTGCACACGCCGAGGGCAATGTTGAACGCCCTGCTCCCGTGCCCCGACACGCTGCTCGTTGCCTTGCCCAAAATGAACCGCTGCTGGTCCATGATTGCGTCGTGAAAAGCGCTGACCGCCTGCGGAAAATGGTTCAGCTGCGCCTGCAGGACCTCGCCGTACGGATCGTGTTTTTTTGGCGTGTTTGCCGGCCACGCCAAAGCCTTTGAGCTGGCCACGGCCCCGTCCCCGCCGGCGCGGTACGCAAACTCGAAGCGCTTGTTGACTTTTCCGGCCACGCCGTCGTAAAAGATGGTTGAGGCGATGGTGTGCTTCAACTTGCCAAACGCCGCCCGCTGGGGCGGGGTCAACGTGGCGCGAAGGCCTCCCGAGGGAACGGCGCGCAAGGCGAGGGCTTGGCTCAGCGCGACGACCACGTTTTCCGCCGTGTCCTGCACGTTCCCGCCCGCGGCCCCTTGCCCTGCCAGCAACGCGGCAAGGCCCCCGCTCGGCTGCAAATGTCCCTCGCGAATAAGAACGCCCACCGTGAGGAGGGCGGAAAGCATGTAAGACTCGGCGACGGTGCGGCCCGCGGAAAGCCAGACGTGCGTGCCCCGCAAGTGTCCGCCCATCGCGGCGGCCCACGAGTTGGGGTCGGTGATGAGCTCCCGCACGACGAGGCGCAGGCGCCGCCCGGGCAGCGTGGGGTCGACGGGCCCGCATTCGAGGCGAAACTTTTCCGGCGGCACGCCGTCCTGCCCGCTGTTGTTGCTGCCGCCGCCGTTGCCGGCCAAATCAACGGCCGGCGGGACAAGCGCCTCGACGAGCTCCCCGGCCCGGATGTTGCGCGGCGCTGTGGCGCTTTGCTGGAGCGTGTTGAGGCCGGCCAGCGCAACGGCAACGCCGGTCTTTTGCGGGCCCCACCCGCTTGGGTTCACGGGCAGCGACTCCACGGCGACGCCAAACGGCTGAATGTTGTTGCGGACGGCCATTTCAGTCAGCTCGCGCGCGTTTTCGCGGCCGGCAAAAGCGGCCGCAGCGTTGACGCCCTGCCCGTTCAACGTCGTCAAAACGGCCGGGTCGTCGGTGGGGCGCCGGCCGAGCGTCGTGTACGCGACCTCGCGCTCGACGACGTTCCACAGCCCGCCGGCGGAGCCGTCCGTTGCGTGCGGGTAGTAGCTCAGCCTGCCGCGGCTAATTTCTCCGCGCACGTTTTTCATGGTCGTGTTGTCAAAGTCCGCGTGCGTGTCCATGGCGCCCTGCCGCATGGTGGGGTTGGAAGCCCGACTCAACGGGGCGTTGTGGCCGTGGCGAGGCATGTGCGGAGGCGAAAAAAAGGGTTTTTTTGAAAAGGAAAAACGTTCCGCAGCAAAACGAGCAAGTGAAAAGGAACCCGGCGGCGCTTGCAAAAGTGGTTTCAAAAATACTAACCCGCCGAATGTTAATATACCAAAAAATTTGCGGGTCCGCAAGGGCGTCTCCGCGGCCGGGAAACCGCTCAAAACTCGCTAATAACTTCCAATTCCCCGTACTCGGAAGAAACCGCGGGCGCTGCCCGGGCAACGTGCTCGCCAGCGAGCTGGGCCGTGCTTTTGCGCAAAACCGGCCGCACCGGCGCCTCTTGCAGCGTGGTTTCCCCGTACGCGGCGGGCGCGCAAGCCAACGAAGTTTCCCCGTACGCGTTCACGGCGCGCTTCGCCTCGCCATGTTCGGCGTAATTTTTGCCGGGGCGAGGAGGCAACTTGTAGAACCGCTGCGGTTCGCCGGGTTCTTGCAAAGAAATCACTACAAGTTCCTCTTCGCTTTCGTCTTCCGCTGCGCCTGCCGTTGCCGGTTTTTCAAGCGATCGTCCGGGATTCCAGCTGGGACTTGTCCGCAGTTTGCGCAAAAACGCGTAAGTTTCAGTTGTTTTTTTTGCGTACCGCAGCGCACAGGCCCCTGCTGCGCACGTTGCCGCGGCAAGGACAAAAATGACAACGCTTCCTACGGTTTCCGCCGACATGCACAAAAGAAGGCAAAAAGAAGCGGTGCTTTTGTTGAGAAACGCAGAAAATGGTTTACAATGTTCTCTTTTGTTACTTCCGACCCTCTCACTGCCCATTCATCATGTTCAGTAGCTTTTGCACGGTTTCAAACTCCGTTTGCCCCATTTCAGCCTGCACCAAGTGCCCTTGGATTTGCTCGCGCAGGCTCTCTTGCCGCCGCATCAGCTCGCCCTTTGTCCACGTGCGGCCCATGTACCGCACGCTTCGCCCTCGAGCGCGATGCGCCTTGCTTTTTTCCGCGCTCGCCGCACCCGCCTTTTTGGCGCTTTTTTTTCCCTTTTTTTCCGCGTTCCCGGCAACTTTCCGCGGGTTCTGTCCCGCGGTCTTCTCCACGACCACCCAGGTTCCGCGCACTTTGGCCTGCCCGACCACGCGATCGCGTTCCTCGGCGCAGTCTTCGCTGCTCGTGTCGCTTGTGTCGCTGCTGTCCTGCAGGTACCCCCCGCGTCCGCGAGACACAATCACGACCGGTGTGTTGTCGTGTCCGCCTTCGCTGCTCGTGTCGCTGGAGGAGGTGTCCCAAAACTTGCCCCCCTCATCGGACGACGAGGAGCAAGAGGTGCCGCTGTCGTCTTCCAGGTACCCGTCAGGGAGCCCTTCGCCGGCAATGGCAACGACGCGGTGTTTCGACTTCCCTTTCCGCGCGCGCACCCCGGCACCCGGCGAAGAGGAAGCCTCCAGGGCGCGCATGGCGTTTGTGATGCGCTTGGCGTTTTCTTGCGCGGCGGATTTCTGAGCTTTCCGGGTCTCCTTGACCAGGTCCGCCTCCGTTGTGGACGCCATGCTGCCTTTCAAGAAAACTGGCGCGGTGCGTTGGCTGAGGTTGCGGGTGGCGGCGCGCGCTGCTGTTTAAAATTTAACCTTTTCCATGTTAATATGGTAAAAGTTTTCTGACAAAATCCGGCCAGTGTTGGCAGCTCCTTGAAAGCGGCTTGAGTTTGCGTGCGAGGAAAAATTCTTTTTTCACTAGTTTCTCACAATAATTTGACAAAGAGGCGGTCGTATTTCTTGGCCTTCCGAGAAAACCACACTTTGAAGGGCGACGGAGCCTTCTTGCGAGTTTACGACGTTGACGAAAACCCTTGCGTCGCCGTTTTCCAGATCAAAAAGTCAATAACTCGTGCATTCGTATACCAGTTACAGATTGTCGTTTTTTGACAAATTTTCTGTTTCTTTAAAAGCGCGTGTCACAATCTGCAATGGAAACTTTTCAAGACTGCCGCCTTTACTTTTCTTCGGAAACCGGAAAAACGCCCGCAAATTCCCGCGGCAAAGCTTGCGCCTGCGCCTGCGAAATTTCCGGCAAAGGCGCGCGCTCGGCAAAGCGCTCGGCAATTTGCAAAAACGTGTCGTACCAGGCCTCTTGAACTTTTTCAGGGTACACTTCGCCGACGGTTTCGGCTTGAAACGCCAGAAACAAAGGCACATCGGCCGCAACCTGCAAGTTGCCCGTTTCGCCCAAGCGGGCCAAGTACTGCCCGCACCTCACGGGCAACTCTTCCCGGATCCCGATTCCGGTTACGGCGTGGATGAGGTCAACGAGCGCGTACCGAAGCAGGGCCGCGTCAAAAAAGGGCAAGGAAAGGAAACGGACGACGGTATCGCGGCGCCACAAGTTCCTGTTCATATTGCGGACGAGGTTTTGCAAAAATTTCACGGAAACAGATTCCGTCAGGCGCAGCAGCGTGAGCAAGTCGTAACGGTTCCCTAACGTGCTGCCGTCGAGGAGGGCGGCGCCAAAGAAATCGCCGTCCTCTTGCGAGTACCGCGCCTTTCCGGTCCACTTCAAAAGTTTCCGGAGAAAGAGCCCGTTGTACGAAAGTCCGGTTCGCTTGTCCACGCTTTCCAAATTTCTCACCAGCCCGAGCCGAATGTCGCCTCGCGCAGCCTGCACAATTCTTGGGTCCGCTTCCACGAGCGCCTGCAGCGCCTCAAAGTACGCCTTTGCCGGCACAGGATCGTCGTTTTCCGGCACGTTCCGCTCGCCCGGATCCCGGCCATTGTACGGACCCGAATCTACAATGCCAACAACGGCGCCTTGAAAGGTTTGCAAAAGCGTCGGAAACGTGAACGGCGCCGTTTCCAGGAGCGCACGGACCGTGTTGCCTGCCCCGTTCTGCGCGGCAAGGTTCAAGAAAATGGCTTTGTCCTGAAAACGTTCAAAAAGCCACAAGAAAACGTCTTTTGAGTCGTACCTTGCCGCAACGGCCGCGTAGTCCGTTGCGAGCTGCGGCTGTTGAAAAGCAATCAAACCGCGCTCTTCCAGGAGCTGCATGCAGGCAACGGAGTTTCGCCGCGCGCAAATCCTCGCAACCTTGTCCCAGTCAACATCGTCCGACGCTTCGACGGCCAAGTTTCGCAGCTCTTGCAGGTCTCCGGATTGCGCGGCAAGCGACGCGGAAGCGTTCCTCGCCTCGGCGAGGGCCTGTCGTTCGGGGAACTCTTCAAAACGCAGCGCTTCGCGCGCGCGCCCTCGAAGCGTAGCAACGCGCCGCGAAGGTGACGGCACCTCGTCGAGGAGAACGGTTACGAGCGGAAAAAAGACGGACCTGGCTTGTTTGCGCTCCCTCTTGTTGCCTCCCCGGTTTGCAATTGATCGAAGAACCTCGAAAAACGGAGCGATAAGGACCCTCTCTTCTGCCTCGTCCTCGTCTTCCTCTTCGCCTCCCGCCAAGCGCACGGAAAAGGTGACTTTTTGTTGCAACAGAACCGGCCACAGCCACGCCTCCGGAAGGCGGTGCCATTGCAGCGTTTCCCTCGCCTCCCTTCCCAGGTACCACGTTACGGGCGGGATTCGCTCGGCGTTCACCGGCATTGCAAAATCGCCCTCGGTCGAAATGAGTGCTTGCGAGAAAAACGAAAGCTGGCACTCAATGTGCCTCACGTCGAGGGAGCGCGGGCCGGGCAGGCGGACGCCGTCGCGCCGCGTGTCGCCTTTGCGCGGCACTTTGCCCGGGTACGGGCGACGCGCGTGCTGCGCCATGCCGCATAACGGGTACAAAACCGGGTCGCCCCGCGCGTTGCCGTTCCCGCGAAAACGCGGGAAAAATTGGAAGCCCTCGTCTGGTTCGCCCAAAAGCGGTTCCAAGCAAATGTCACACCGTTTGTCCTGCGCCGCTTCGCGGGCAAACAGCGAGTACGGGTTCAAGGCGAGCGCGTCAAAGGAGAAGCCCAAATCAAGGAACCAGGCGACCCGGTCCGGGCGGCCGTCGGTCAAGTCCACGCCGGTGAACTCGTTTTCGTAGTCGCGCGCCGGCAACGACAGCACTTGTTGCGACCGCAAAGGGCGCCGTTTTTTTTGCGCACCTTCCTCGCGTCGCGCCACGCCCACGCGAACGTCGAAGTTGGCGTATTCGGGTTCCTCCGGCCCCCCAGCGTTGGACACGCGAAACTGGTACACGCCGCCTTCGTTTTCAACTGATTCCACGCGGCTCCCGTAGCGAACCGCGGAAACAGCATGGACGACGTCCGGGGTTACTTTCACGACAACAACCTCGTACCGCTCGTTTCCGGACACCGCCTGCACGCTTATTTCGTCGCCAACCGTAAACGTCGCAAAGGAGCGGGCGAGGCGAAGCATTGTTTCCGTGAACGCGCTTTGCGACCGCGGGAGGCGCTTCGGGAGAAAGTAAACGGACCCCGCCAGGGGAAGCTGCACGTACCGCAGGAGCACCCGCTGCCCAATGTCTATGCGCAGCTGCGCCATAACGCGCTGGGAAATGTAGCAGGCCTCCTCCGCGACCTCCCCTTCCGAGGACGCGCGTTTCCACGAGCTGGGCAATTGCAAAACCTTTACGTGCGTCCATTTCCCTGACCGCTCGTTGTACAGTTCAAAAACGTACGGCTCAGGGACTTGTCGGTTTTTCAAAATTGCAACGTACGCGTCCTGCACGTGAACGGTGTTTTCTGCGGGGTGCGCGTACGGATCTTCGCCCGATTCTTCGCCTGGATTGTACTCAAACCGTTGCGTTCCGTCCTGCCCGGTTACCACGGGCAGCGCCTGCAAGGGGAAAAGAACTTCGCCGTCAAAGTTCCGCGAAGTTGACTCGCGGACAATGTCAGGCGCCTGTTCTCCGGAAACTCGTTTCATGGGGTTTTGCGAGTTTCACCAAACCTCGCACGCGCCTTTTCATATACACGGGTTCACGCCTACCACTTTCCCGGGCAACCGCGCACGAAGAGCGGAAACGTGAAAAATTTACGTGTTTCGGGTGACCGCTTCGGCAAACAGCCGGTCGTTGCGCAGGCGCTTCCAAAGCGTTTTGCAGCTCGTGTTTTCGCACGATATCTTGCCCGTCAAGTCCTCAATGTCGCTGGGAACGGGGGGGACGTCTCCTTTTTCGCACCCGCTTATGCACGTTTGGCACGTTGCCCAGATTTCGTCGCGCTCCCCTTTGAGCCCAGCAAACTGCGCGGTTTCTTCGTCCCGTTTTGCCTGCAGCTCGATTTTTCGTTTTTCCGTGCACCGTTCGCACGCAAGCTCCTGCCCGAGCGCGGCAGGTTCCGTTCGCCCCAGCGGCACATTGCACAAGGCGCAGCGGAGGACGGTTCCAAAAAAAGCGCTGCGCCCTTTTTGCCTTTTCCTTTCGCCCTCGTGCTCCTCTTGCGGGGCCTGTGTTCTGAGGCGTTTTCTGCCCACAAAAGAGTCGAACAAAAATTGGGACACGCGTTTCTCAACAATGTCATCGCACGCCTTTTCCGTTGGCGCCATGCCGCGAGCCCCGTCCGGGACCAGGAGCGGCCCAAAAATTCGCACCAGCGGCTTGCACAGGACGCTGTCCGTGTAGTACGGCAAATTCAAGCGCATTCGGTGCTTCCACGCGTGCAGCGGGTCCTCCCCGCACGAGGCCTTTTTGTTGTCCTCGTGCAGGTCCTCAACGACCACGTACTGCACGCGTTCGCCGGGTTTCGGGACCTGCGGCGCCCCGTCCCCGTGCCGTTTTCGAAGCTTTTCCGCAAGGACCACGTGCACGGGCGGCGTTCCTCCCGTGCTTCGGTACTCGGCCACCGTTTTCCGCAGCTGATTTGACTGCATGACCGACCAAAAGTCAACGGTCCCTTGCACGATGGGACGCAGCATGCGCTCGTGCACGTATTCGCGCCCCGCCTCCAGGCACTCTTGCGGGGTCATGTCTTTGCCCTGCGCGTTCAGCAAATGCTCCAAGAGGTCGCCCACGCCTTGCGACACAAAGCGACACGGGTCGCGCCTCGCCTTCTCCATGCCCGACGAGGAAACCCCGTTCGGAGGCAGCAGCGTCACGCCGTCCTTGCTCAGCTCCCATTTCAAGCCCGCGTACCGTTTTTTCTGAAGCATCAGGAGGCGCGAAAACACCTTTTCAAACTCAAGGCGCATGATGTCCTCGGGCCTGTTCCCGCCCTCGTCGCGCAGCATTTTCGTGGCCGCGCCGGCCATTGCCAGGCCAATTTTCGCGGCCTCCTGCACGGAAATCGGCTCGGGTTCGCCTTGCCCGGGTTTTGCCGGGACAAGCTTCACAAAGACCGAGTCCGTGTCCCCGTACACAACGACCGCGTTAAAGGCGTGCCCGTTGCGGACGGTGTACGTTTCCTCAATGAACTGTTTTGTCCGCAAAATCACCCTCCGCCCCTCCTCGGTCACCCCGCTGGCGAGGGGAATGCACTCCCAAAACGACGTGTGCGTTCCAAAAAGCCCGTACATGCTGTTGCAAATCAGCTTCACGGCGAGCTGCTGCTTGTCCAAGACGGCGAGGAGCGAGGCAAAGGCGGGGTCGCCTTCGTGCTGCGCCTTTGCCTTTTTGAGGCGCTTTTTGATTTCCGCGCGCAACCCGAGCAGGCGCCGCAAGACCCGCGGGACAATGCCCTCGCGCACGTGACTGCGCACAAAGCAGACGCCGTCTTGGTCCGGGGCGAGGGTTTTGTTCGGCGACCACGTGTCGACGCCCCAGGGCAGGGCAAGCTTGCGAAGGCGCTGCGCCCGCTCGCGTCCGTTGTACGGAAGGAGCGTGGTGGGGCACATGTTGTTCGTGACAATGATGGACGGGTACAGAGAGGCAAAGTCAAGGACAACGACCGGGTGCGAGTGAAATCCGCGGTGCGGGGGCAAAACGACCGCGCCCTCGTACGAGTCGTCGCTTTGGGCGGCTTGCTCTTTTTCGGCGCGCGTGCGCGAGTAAAAAAACACGCGCTCCCCCTCCTGCCAGCGCGCCTCGCGGTGCAGGCACGCTTTCCCTCGAATTTGCTGCCCGCGCCGGTTCAGCATGTCAATTGTGACGCCCGTGTACCGGCACAGCTCGACCATTTCCAGGACCAGCTGCCGCTTGCCAATGATGCGCGCCGGGAGGAGCGAGTCTTTCACGCAGTACCGCGCCAGCTCGGCCCTTCCGCGCGCCGTCTCCTGCATTTCCCGTATGCGCGAGTAGGCGACGTCCTCTTTTTGGTCGCCCAGAAACAGCGCGGCCACGGAATCCAGCGAGTAATTGCGCAGTTTGATGCCGTTGTCGCGCTTAAACGCCTGCAACAGGTCAAAGACGAAAAATTCGCCGCATTTTGCCTCGCGAAATTCGTGACGCCCCGCGGCAACGGTTTTAAAAACTTTTTCCACCATCCGCACGCCCGCCCGGTTCCGCTTGCGCGACCAGGCGACAACGCCCTGCGAGCGCGCCAGGTTCCCTTGCCGCGCCAACGCCTTCGTCCGTTCGACGACGTACCACGCGTCAAACGACTCCACGTTGTACCCGGTGAACATTTCCCCCTGCAGCGTGCGAAGCCAGGCGGAAAACGCGCGCAGCATTTGCAGTTCGTCGTCAAAGCAAAAGCACACGGTTCCTTGCGCGCCGCGCAGCGCGTGCTCGGTGTCGTTGCCAGGAACCGTGCCCAGCATAAAACAGCGGCTCGCAACCGCCCGCTCCAAGTCAAGGCACTGCGGGTCCCCAACAGGGTCAAAACAAACGGCGGACATTTGCAAGACGCGGTCGTTGGCGGGTTTTGGGAACTTCCCGTCCACCGTGGGCTCCATCTCCCCGTCCGCGGAAACGCACAGCTGAGGGGGCGGCAGCTCGGCAAGGTCTTTGCACGGCTGCAAAGCGAGCGCGTTGGAGACGTGGAATTCGTGGGCGGCGTCGGTTTCCCGGGCGGCCTCCTGCCAGGCAACTGCCGTCACGTCGCGCGCACCGGAGGTTTCGTGCCCGGCAAAGGACAAAAACACCCACTGCTCCGGAGAAAATCCGCACTCCGTGGCAAATCGCAACTCAAAGTCCAACTCGGCGTCGTAAACTTCGTAGCCCACAAAACACCGCTCGACCTCGTCGTCGCCGCCCGAAGGGCCGCCGGCTGGGCGGAAAATTGTTGCCGGAAACCCGCTGCACAAGTCCGCGGACGGTGCCAAAGCGACTTCGCAGGCGGCGTTGGCGGCGCACTCTTCCCGGGCGGCCCGTTCCTTCCACGCTTGCGCGTCAAGAAACCCCGCATCGGGGTTTGCGTTTCCCGTTACGCCCTTCCAATCGCGCAAAATAAACTTTCGTTCCCCTTTGTCCTTCGCAGCAGCACCCGTCCTGTCCGGGTACCGTGCCTCCTCGGCGTCCCGTCGCAGGGCCCGCGAAGTGCCTGCGGTGAACGGGGAAATGCACAATTTTGCGGCTTCTTCGATTTTCCTCGCCGTGTGCGTTTTGCGAATCACTTTCCCGTCAAAAACGTCCACGCCTTTGCCCGCAACAAGGTCTTCTTCGCCTGCGCCGTCTCCTTCGTTGCCTCGCCCAAGCCAAACTGACGCCCCCCTGGCAACGTCAAGCGCGGTCCCTTGCACTAGTTCGCTCCCCGCAAGCGGGTCCCCTGCGCACTCTAAAATTGCCCTTGCAACGCGCACCAGTTGCGGGCTGTACACGTTGACGCGCAAAAACGTTCTCTTGTCGTTTTCCGGGCCTAGAAAACCCGCGCCCTGCCCGGCGCTTTTCACCGGCGTTCCGCGGTCAAACGACCAAGAAACGATTGGTTGCGCTTTCTTGCCCGCCACGGCAGCTTCTGTGGCCCCAAACCGCCGTCCTTTTTCGTGCTTCGGCGTTTGCAGGAGCGCAACCACGCAAGCGTGGTTCAGTGCGTTCACGAAACTCGCGGCGGCCGTTTTGTCTTCGCGCCCGGTCGGCCAGAGGACAAAAAAATGCGAGTGGAAGCCGGAGACGCGCACCGAAACCGTCTCCCCAAACAAGGAAGGCCCGTGCATCCACACGCGCGAACCGCCGCCGTTTGGGCACACATCACACTCAAAGGCGCGCGGGCAAAACAGCGCGCCGCGAGACGGCGCGTACTGCGGATGCCGCAGCAACACTGGTCCGTTGCGAGCCGTGTGCGTGGCAACGTGCCTCGCCCGCAAAGCCCGCGCGTCGCTCAGCACAATGCCGTCCCATTCGGAGGAGTTGTGCGCGGAAGAAGCGCCCCCAAACGTGTGAGCAACAAAAGAATGAGACATGGGAAGCGAAAAGTCTGATTTCGGTTTCAATGTTTATTCTTCGGCAACCGCTGTTTATCCCTTTTTTTCCATTATCCGCGCCCGGCGCCAAGATTCGAACTTGGAACTTGCGTCAACGGACGCACGTGATGTCCTTTTCCATTTTTCACCACGCCGGGAAAAAATTAATGACAAACCCGCTGACGCGCGGAATTTGTTGTCCGTTACGTGCCCGGAGGGGTCTGCGGCGGAGGCGCAAATTTCGGGGCGTTGCCGGCGCCTCTTGCCGGCGCGATCGTTTTCCCATTGCCAAGGATGTCGCTGACCGTGTACGAGCACAGCGTGTCCGTGTAGTTCCTCCACCTGAAAACGCGCCACGCCAACAACTGCGGAAATCGCGGCCACAAGTACCGCCAAATGAAAAACTGACCCACGCCCGCAACAAGCGACCCCACGGCGCTGGCCACAAAAACTTGGGCCGGAGTGTTGTAATTGAAAAACACGTGCGCGTACGCGACAACGGCGAGCCACAGCGCGAGCGCCGCCGTGTACAGGCCGTACCCGTGCCTGCTGCTGGGCCAAATGAACCCGTACGTGAGAATGAAAACGACGAAACAGGCGCCGTGCTGCACTTGAAACGAGGGCATTCCAAACGGCCCCCCGCATCCTGCGACCGGAACTGGAGCGCGAATGACGTTTTGCAAAATTTCGTTGACAAGCGAGTCTGTTGTGAGGAGAAAGCTAAACAGCGTCAAGTACAGCTCGCGGTTGCGAATTCCAAACACAAAAAGGGCGAGTGTTATTGCCGCGCTGACGTATCGCGTTAAGACGAGGTACCGCGTGGCGGCGGACTGCTCGTACGGCTGGCAATTTTGCAGCGTGTACAGCTCGATTTCGGCAAGCCACGAAAAGGCCCCGTGAAACGTTGCCGACATTAGCAAGGTACCCTGCGGTGGTGCGCAAAAATGACCGCAAGCGCCCCCATTTATGGTTTACTTTGCCTCAGTTACGTTAATTTCTTTCTCAACGACCGCTTGTCCGCCGGCGCCGGCGGTGACGGGGCCGACGTGTGCAGGGAGTCGCGCTTGTACCGCGCGTGCGCCAGGGCAAGGACGTTGCAGAGGAGCCCGGCGGCGGCGACCCACATGCCCGTCACGCAGTACCAGTGGACGGCGCGTAGAAGAAAAAATGCGCTTTCAAAAATCGACCCGCTCTCCTCCACGTACACGCCCCCTAATTCTCCTCCTTGTTCGCTCGCGCCGCCCGAATGCGAGTCGTGCGCAACGGTGTACAGCGGCTCCACGGTTTCCACAAAGGACATTTTGCCCGGCAGGAAAACGAGCGCCAGAAAAACGGTTTTCAACGCACCCTTGCCCTTTCAATTACCCGCCCGTATATGACCGTTTCCGCGCCGCGTATTAGCAAAAAAGGATTTTTTGGCACCGCGAATTGCATGGCACAAAGGTACTTATTAGAGTCCGAAAGCGACACTTCGCAAAGACGCGCGCGCGGGAACTTGAATTTTTCGGGCTTTCCACCCGCCCCCTCTCGCGCAGGGGTGAACAATTTTGAAGAGGCTTCGGCCTCGACGACGTGGCGCGCATTGCAAGGCCCGGCAACGGGGCACGCGCAGCGGTCCGCGGCTTCCTCGCGAACGCCCGTTCCGGTGGCCACGGTGTCCGCCGACGAAGACGACGACGACGAAGACGAGAGCTTTGTCTTTGGCCCTCGCGAGCCTATGCAAGGGCAAGGGAACCCCGTTTCTAGGGTTGTCCGAAGCGCCTGGCAACGGGAAGAGCCCTCGTCGTCGCGAAGCTCGCAGTGGATGGCCATGGAAAACCCGGCCGCTGTGCCTTTGCGCGAGTTTTCGCGGGGCGTCGCGCCGGTTCAAAAGAGGTCCGGCGAGGCGCAGCGCGTCTTTCCCGGGCAAGCGGACCGTTTCGGCGCGGATGAGGCGGGCATTTTGCAGCGAAAGTACAAAAAGCCGAGCGTGCAACCCGCGGAGGACATTGCCGTTGTCAGGGAAACCGTTGCCTGGAGGCGAAGACTCGTCCGAGACGCGGTCCGCCTCCACGGGCAACCCTGGTACCAATTTGCCGAGCTCGTGGCCGGCAAAGCCGGCGTGCCCCTTGACAAGCTCGTCCGCATGGACGGCGTTTTCCCCTCCTCCTTGCACGAGGACCCGCAAGTGTACAGCGTCCGCGGACCCGCAGGCGACGGAAACGGAAATTTTGGGGACACGCCCGGGCAGGAGCGTCCCCTTGCCGACGATTCCCTTTCTGACCGGGCGGCGTACCTTGCCGACGCTTTGGAGCTGGAGCTGGCGGGTCCAACGACGGGCTTCGTCGACGCCCCTGAAGTTGGGCAAACTGCCCTCGAGCGGCGCCAGGCGCGAGACGTGGACCGCTGGGCAAAGTCTGCGCGCGTGAACGGGGTGGCCTTTTTGACGCCGCTTTTCACGAGCAGCCGCGAGGAAGCCCTGGTCAGGGTGCGGTACTTTGCGCCGTGGCTTGAAAAAGCCCCCCTTGAGGCGTTTACGCGGCACGCGAGCGTGCGCGTGTGGTTTGCCGTTGCCACGGGCGCCCTCGTCAACGTGAGCAGGTTTACGGGCGGGCAGGCTCCCCTGCGGGCGGGAGATTACGAAAAGTACGTTGATCGCCTTGACGAAGCCGTCGTTCGCATCGCCGACTACACGTGGAGCGAACGGGACAGGACGTTTGTCCTGGCGCGCCCGCAAGGGCGCTTTGGCCCGTGGCGGGGCTCGCTTCCCGCCGCGCCCAGGCAACGGGCGGCCGTGCCTTTTGCCAGCAAATATGGCGGCCACAATTTCCTATAAAATACCCGCACTTGCGATATTTTCAACCGCAACGTGAAACTTTCTGCGCAATCCAGCGTTTTCGCGAGTTTCTTTGCCGTCCCAAAGACAGGACAAACGTTTTCATCGCGCGAACCGTGCCGCAACCATCATGAGCAACAACATCATTGGCGACATGGGCGACAACATTTACGCCGACTCGTTTCCGTACGGCGATTCTGACACGTCGTCCGATTGCGAAAAGTACGACGACGCGGGGCGCGGCATGTACGGGGGCTTTGCCGGCGACGACAGCGAGGAAATCATGCGGAACATGGCGGAGTTTGGCGAGAAAACTGCGAAAAAGAACAGCCAGGGGTCCGTTTTGGACAACCTCTTTTTCACCGGGTCCGCTCAAGAGGACGGCGAGCAGTTTGACGAGCCCGCCCAGTTTAGCGGGAGCAAGGCCGCGCGCCGCGCCGCCAAAGCCGGCGCCGCCGCGCCCGGCCCCGCCGCGCCGGCTGCCTCGCCCGGCGGCACCTCCGCCAGCGCCGCGTCGCTGGGGAAAAGCAAGGTTGACGCAAAGCTCATCAAGGCCATGACGAAGGTGTACCAAAGCGCCATCAGCAAGGAGGACGACTTTCACTCGGCCATCATGGACACTGACTCGGCCATCAAGTGCCGCGTCATTTACCCGTTCAAGTGGTCGGGCGGGCAGGCAAAGACCGGGTCGGGCGCGCCCGCCGAGGTGACGCTCAGCGAGGGCAACGCGCTGCAGAACATTTTGGGGGAAAAGCTGGCAAAAGAAAAGAACCAGTACGTGCGGCTGGCGCGCATCGTAGAAAGCGACAGCACGGCCCCGTACCCGCTTGGGTTTGTCCTCTCGGGTATTCAGGGCAAGTCCGTCGTCCCGCACGCCTTCAAAGTGGACGGCAGCCCCGTCACGTTTCGCATCCCCTCGGGGTACCACAAGCACAACGAGGTCGTGCACGAGCTGTCGTGCGACAACATGGAGGTGTTCCGGCAGCACGGAAACGCGCGCCTGCGGGACGGGAAGCGCGCCATTCACATGTTGCCGGGGCAGCCCGACGCCCTCGTGGACCCGAACACGCACGTGGGCATGTTTTTCGCCGCCAACGCGCACAAGTTCGCCGACGACGCCGCCAACGGCAAAAGCAGAGGCCAGGTGGGCCTTCCCCTCCTCCACAAGCGCATGCCGATGTACGTTGTCCCCGTCTCAAAGGCCCTCGCGGGCATGAAAGAGTACAACGACAAGGTCCTGTCGCAGCTGCCGCGCACGAACTTCAGCAAGCACAAGGCCTGGCTCACGCGCTTTGACCGCTCCAGCGCCGACGACTCGGGGCTGTCTTTCGGCGACGCCAGCGACGCCGCCGGGCTCACGGAAACCGGCGTCAAGGCGGCGAACCGCGCCAGCCACACGGCGTACGTGACGGTGGAGTACTTGTTCGTTGACCCGGCCAAGTTCATGAACTTGAATGGGAAAAAGAACGGGGCAAGCGACAAGTAGTGAAATGCTGGTGTTGTTTTTGTTTTTTCAAACGCCCGCCCAAAAGAGGTTCACTCGCAACAGGTCACAAACGCACAGTTCGAGCCGTTGCCCGGGGGGGGTTCGTTGAAAAGGCAGAAACGCGCGTTTCGTTCGCTTCTCAGGGTTTCGTCTTGCGTCAAGCTCAGGACGCAGGAAACGCGCAAGCCTTTTGTCTTTTGCAGGGAGCGCAACGCCGCAAGTGCACGCGTGCCGCTCGAAAAGTGGTCCGTGACGAGGAACGCGTTCGGCCAAATTTTCTGCAAATCACCGACCCCTTCCTTGTCAAATTGCACAGTTCGCGGTCCTTTAAGCGTGTCGTACGTTTCTCCGGTGTCATCGCTAAAACATGGCTGGGGCACGCTTTCGTGCATTGGCAAAAACGGACACCCAACGCTCGCGGCCAGGGCCATGCCGAGGAGGCACCCCCATTGACCAAACCCGGCAACGAAAACACCCGCGTCTCCGCACTCTTCCCCTCTCTCTTCCGCCTCGTCTGCGTGCATTTCCAGGACGCCGGAAACGTTTGCAAATTGTTGCCGCACAATTTCCTGCAAATGCGAGGGCCCGGAAGCGCTTCGAGCGACGAGGGAGACGCGTGAAAAACTTGGAGCGTCGCGGGTGGGAAACGGCAGCTGGGAAACCCTGCCAAATTGGGTAAAAGCTTGTTGCATGGTAAGGGCGCCTTGGTCCAAAAACCTCTTTGCGTCGTGTCCAAGCAGAATTTGAGGGTCTGCGTTCCACGGAACGCCATTTCCCGCCTTTGCAAATGCGCAGTTTAATTCTTGAAGGTACTTTTCAAAGACGAAAAACGTGGGCTGCATCGACCGCACCTCGTAAGCGCCTAAAGAATTTCCAAAAAGCACCGCAAGTTTTAGGGCACGAGACGTGCTCCCGTTTGATTCGTAAAAAATTTCCACGAAACAAAAAGTTCTGGGCGCGTTGTACGCTTTCCTTTCCTTTTCGTACGCGCCAAGCAACGCCAAAAATGCTTTGTTTTCGCCCGCAAGATACCGCTCCGTTTCCCCGCTTTCCATACGCATTCGAAAGCACACCTCAATTTTGCGGAGGTTGTTTTGGATAAACTTCCTCACAAGTTGCTGTTTGAAGGCGAGGCCTGGCTCTGCAAGAAAAAAAGAAATGCAGTTTTGCATGGTCAAAAAATACTAGAGGCGAACAAAGTTGAAAAGAAAAACACGGGGTTTCTTTAAAAATGGGTTTGCACGTTCTTTTTTTTCACTTTTCCGGCGCCTTCGTCACGCGTTCCCTTGCACTTTTCTTTTGATTTCTCCCGAGTACAGCCACGACCGCAGCAGCAGCAGCAACGCGGGGGTGGGCGCCGCCATTGCTCCCACAAAAACCCACACGTGCCAGCAGGTGTCGCGCAGCGGCGATAACGGACCTGGTAACGCCGCTGCCGGGCAAAAGTCTTGCAGCAAATTGCCGGACATTGTGCCGACGAAAAGTTTCACGAAAAAAATTGGCGCGCTGGCGAGGGACCCGTACACGCCTTCGCGCCCGGGCGGGGCTAGGCGCATGAAAAACTCGTACGAAAGCGGCGAGGAAACGGCCTCGCCCGCCGTGAGGAGGAGCATAAACCCCACAGCGCCCGCGTACCCGTGCCAGCGAGCCGCCCCTTCGCAGAGGACAAACGCAAAAGGGGCAAGCGTTGCGGCGAGGGAACCAAAAAAAATGCACCAGTACAGGTCCAGGCGTCGGGAGGCGATAAACGCTTGGACGGGAGGGACGCAGGCAATGATGAGGGCGGGGTTGATGGCGTACACGAGGCCGTACCGGGCCGTTGCGGAAACCGTGCGCCGCAGGTACTTGGGCAAAGTTGCGTCAACGTGCCGAAAGACGCTGCGAGAGCCAAACAAAATTGCACTCAAAGCGGAAAGTTTCCACAAGGTGGGGTCACGCAGCATGGACGACCACGCAAGCCTGTCATTCGTTTTTTCGGGCGCAGCGAAAGGCTCGTTTCCGGGGCTGTACGGGGCTCCGAAACGTTCAAGGTCGTCGTCTTCTTCTTCTTCTTCTCTTTCCTCTTCGCTTTCAGTTTCGCCGGCAACGACGCCTTCCCTCAACGGGGTTGCCCCGCCGTGCAAAGGCCCAAGGCGCGCCCACAAAAACGAACGCAGCCCCGGCCAGGGCCCCCCAAAAGAGGCGTTCCATTTTGCAACTTTTTCCGTTCGTTTTTTTGTCCTAGCCTCGCGCGCGGCAATCATTTCTCGCAGCCACGGAGCGTTCCGCGGCCCGTCCTTTCCTGGGGCAACCCGTTCCGGTGCAGGAACCAGGGGAAAGCATGCAGCCACAAGACAGTACACGGCCGAGAGGGCGGTCCCGACGGCAAACACTTTCCGCAGCGCTTCCCCTTGTCCGTTTGCCCCCGCACCTTCCCCCTGCCCAGCGGAGGGCGCGGAAAACGCGTTCATCAGGGCGTCCGTGACGACCCCGCCTGTTAATGCTGCAACGTTCATGACGCTGTAAAAAACCCCGTACGCAAGTGGGCGCATGTGGGCAATGGAAGCATGCGAGCCGGGGTCGCCGCTCGGTTCAGAAAATATGCGCCGAATGCAGATGGTTAGGACGGGAATGGCGAGGCCCATGCCTATCGGCTGGAAAACCAAAAGTCCCGCCAAAGCGAGCGGCTTGTTGCCCGGGGCAACGACAAAAAAAAGCCTCCCCAGCGTAACTAGGACGCCTCCAAAGGCGACGCTGCGTTGAACGCCAAACCGGTCAACGTACGGGCCGCAAAGGACGCTGCAAACGCCGGTCACAACTCCCCAGACGCTGTACAGGAACCCGGCGGTTGCGTCGTCAAAACCAAGCGCCAGCGTCAAGTACAGCGTCAAATTGATGGACGACGAAAAATAGGCAACGCTTTCAAGGAATTTCAACGCGTAAACGGTCCACAACTCCCGCGGAGCGCACGCTGCCAGGGCGGCGAGCTGACGGAAAACGCCTTCGTGGGCGTTCATGGGAACGGGAGGGGCAGAAAAAGAACACGGTTTAAACCTCTTTTGAATCCTTCGCCGTTTGTTCCTTTATCAGACGTTTCCGCGCCCTTTTTTTGCCGCCAATGCTTTCCCCAGGGCTCATTCCCGCCATGTTTTCGTACGGGTTCTTGACGCCCCCGTTCACGCACGACCCGACGCTTGCCCCTGCACTGGTCCTGTTCATCTTTTACGGCATCGCGGCCTTTGCCGAGCACAGGTCCGGCGAAGTAAACGCCTTTCACTTGACGACCGCGCAAGTCGTGGCCGTCCTCCTCGGCACCGTGACCGGCGTTGTCTTTGTGGGCCTCTCCAAATCGCCGAGACTCGTCGATGCGCGCCCGTTTTTTGGCTGGGACACTGTCCGCAACGCGCAACACCGTGCCGGGCGCGATTTGTGGGCGACGACGGTGCACGCGTGGCCGGCCGTGTTTTTGTTTTCCCTCGTCGCCCTCGCCCACGGCGTGTACTTTTTGCTCGGCGGGCTGTGGCAAGGGCACGAAAGCGAAGGGCAGGCGTTGAGCAAAATGCACTCGCTCACCGTTGGCATTGCCCTGGCCGTCGCCGGGACCGCTTTTGCCCTGTTGGCCGTTGTGAGGGTCGCGCAAACCCCGTACCCAAACGGCGCCCCGGGAAAGTTGACCGTCAAGTACGGTATCATTTTGGGCTCGCTCGCTTTCTTTCCCGCCTTCACGTACAACGCCTTGCGAGGTCGCGGGACAAGCGAGGGCGGCGCGGCGGGGGAGGAAGGGGAATTTGCGTGGTACGGCGCCGTTGCGCTTTTCGTTGTCGTTGCCGCGCACGCGGCCTCGTACTGGACCGCAACGAGACAGCCGGGCCCGCAACTAGGAGGCAGAGCAACCGTCGTGGACCCTTACTTTGGCGGAAAAAACTTGCCTCGGGCCCGCCCTTTTTGGGGCCTCCTTTTTTCGGTGCATTTTTTTGCCTTTGCTGTCGCGTACGCGGCGGACGAGTCGTCAAAGGGGGACGTTTCCGTTGTTTTGCAGGCAACGGCAGGATACGCCGCATTTTTGTGGCTGGCCGCCGGCGCGTACGCTGCCGCACGCTCAGAGACGCCTTGCGCGCCCAAAGCGCCGGCGTCGGAGAAGCGCGAATCGCGGCAAGGGAAAACAGTTCAAGCGGGAAAGAAACCCGGGCACGGGGCGCGGTACCTGAAAAGCGACGACGACACGGAAAGCAGCGAAAGCGGGTCAGGCGCGCAACAGGTCCCTGACGCCGCCTCGAGCGCGCTGCCGTTGCGCCGCGCAGCAGGGTTGACGGGCTTGGGCGGGGCAAGGTTTCGCTCGGGGTACGGAGGCGAAGGCGCAAACGCAGGGCGAGGGCATTATTTGCTCCCGTAAACCGCGTCTTTTGCAATTCACGCAGGAAAGGTGCTTTGAAAAATGTGCTTTTTGTGCGTTCCGCGGGCCGTGCGAAAAATTGCATGTGCCCTGGCCGTTGCCGCGTGCGCGGTCGTCGCCGGCGCGGTTGTTGTCGTCTACGTTTCCCTGCACCGGCACTCCTCTCACCTGTGGGCCGTGCCCGCGCACGGGTGACGGGCGCCGGACAAAGGGCCCGGCGAAAACGTTTACTCGTCGTCGCGGGCAACTTTGGACCCCGGAAATTCCGTTGCCTTGTACCGCGAAATAAACTCTCGAAACGTGGTGCCAAGCAAAATTTCCCCGCGACCCTCGTTGTTTTGCGCCACAATTTTCTCGCGCGGCAACGGGGCCCGAGAAACGCCCACCGAAATCAACCGCGGCGGCAAGTTGCCCGCGCGCGGCAGGCGCCAGTCAAACCGCGCCTCCTTTCCGTGCATGTACTGCGCCGTGGCGCGGTCAATGTAAATTGCCTGCTTGCTGCGTTTCACAATGGCGGCCAGCTGAGGCGGCAGGGGTTCCTCAATGAGTTCAACGTCCAGGCCGGGGTACAGGGCAAACTCGGCCTGCGAGGTAACCCACCCCGACAGCAAAGGAACCTGCACTTTTTTTTCCTTGTCGTCCGTTGCGGAAACGGAAACCGTTTGGTCGACCAATGCGTTGGCGATTTCTTCCATTGCAAAGTGGAGTGAAAAGAAAAACGGTTTTTCTCCTTTTCCTCCCTGCCTGTATCCAAGATAACTTCCTTTTTTCCAATGCTCGACGCGCGCGCGCAAAATGATTTGCGGCGAATCGTTGAAACTTTTGAGGCCTTTTCTGACGTGCAATGCAAGCCCACGGGGAACGGGAACACGGTGCAGTTTGAAGTGGAAGTTCGAGGGGGAAAAGTCCTTCCAGACGGCAACTTTCGCAGCTCCGTTGACGCCTGGTACTTTTACGCAGTCTTTGAGGCCCTGTACCGGAGCCGGGATTGCGATGCGGGTCCTTTGCAAAAGACAACGCACCTGTGTTACCGGGGGTTTCGCAGGCAAGAAATTTTCCCCGAAAAAGGCTTGAAAGATGATGCGTGGACCGAGAAAAGCGTCGTTGAAGGGTGCCTGCAAACGCACAGGACGTGCGGGAAAAATTGCTGGTTCGACGTTCGCATTTCGCTGGCAAAAGAAACGAGCCTTGGGTCCCACGCTGCCCGACAAGCGCGCGCGCAGTGCGACGTGCGAGCACCGGAAAACGGGCTTCGCACGCGAACCCGCAGATCGCTGTTGTTCCCTTCGCTCGCGCCGCGCTGGCGCGTGGATTTCACGCACGTGACGACGCAGCACCCGCCGCACGTGTCGCTTCCGGTCTTTGACACGTTTGAAGTGGAATTTGAGCTGCTTCCGCAGGGGGACCCTTTGCCCGGCCACGCGCAGCGCGAAACTCCGCGGGATTTGGTCGACCAAGCGAACCGCCTCTTGGCCCGCGTGCGGGACGCCGTTGCCGAGACGGAGGCGGAAATGCGAAACGCAATTTTTGAGCAGTCGCAGCGCTGGGAAAGCGTGCACAGCTTTTGATCTCCCCCAAAACCGTATAATTGCCTGACAAGGGGTCTTTTTGTGAACAACTGCGAGGTCCTTGCGCACCCGAGAACAGCCCCCCCGCCCCGCAAAGGACCATGTCTTCAGCGCCGAACACGGTTTTCAACGTGGGCGCCGTCCTTTTTTCCCTTTCCACGGTTGCCTTTTTTGCCCTGTACCTTGCCTTTCGCGACGACCTTCGGCGGCACGTTTCCATTTCCGCGACAATAGTGAGCTGCGTTACGGCCGCCGCGAACGTTGCCCAGGCGGAGGGGTATTTCTTTTTCACGCGCGACGACGGCGCCGAAATTTTCTGGCTCGAGTGGGCCGGGTACGCGGTTTCCCTGTTTTTCATTGGCTCTTCGGTGTTCCGCTTTTTGAGCGCCGGTCTGCCCTCGCGAAACGCCGTTGACGCCCTGTACTCGGGACTCATCCTTTCCGTCGTTGGCCTCGTGGGGCTCGTCGGTCTTGCCGTTTCATCAACCACGCGGTTCGCGCAAATCGCGCTGGTCCTTTTCACGACCATTGCGTACGCGGCCTGGATCGTGGACGCCGCGCGGCACATCAACCCCAACTTGCGCCGGCGAACCGCAGTTTTGGTGTACTTTGTCGTCAGCACGCTCCTGTACGTTGTCGGGTACGTTGCCGGCCCCCCTGTCTTTGGGAGCATCTCGGTGACCGCGGAAAAGACCGTGTACTTGGTGGGCAATTTGCTCACGAAAATCGTCCTCCCGGCTCTGGAACTTGTGTTTATGTACCAGCAAAAGCGGAAAGGCTCGCGCAAGTGAAGGGCGCGAAAAAAACTAAGTTTACAACGAATAAAACACTTCCCGCAACCCCTGCCGCTGCATCATTGCGCGCAAAAATTTGCTGCACCCGCGGCAAGGACGAGAAAAATTGGCTTCCCCAGAACCGCGCCGCAAACGAACGACGTACATTTGGCAGCCGCGCAAGTGCCCGTACGAAGGCAGGCTTTTGCACGCGGCCACCTCTGCGTGCTCGCTCCAGCGGTGTCCGTCGCGAAAAATGCACCTGTTATGACCCTGCCCGACAATTTTACCGCGCCGCACAATGACGCACCCGTGCGCGTGAATCATGCTTGACTTTCGAGCCTCGATCAAAGCCGCCTCGACGAAACGCTCTCGCATGTGTGGTTTAGGGGTTGCCGCGCACAAATTGCCCTGAAAAAAATGGGTTTCAAAAATTTTCCACTTGCAAGTGGAAAGTTATGAAAATTTCATCCAAATTTTCCACTTCTTAACTCATCGGCGGGCCCGATAAAAAAATTCCTATGTGGAAAGTCAAAAATAGTGGAAAAAATACGTATCGGAAATACGAAGGATTAACGAGAAGTGGAAAAATTTTCATTTTCATCATTGAGTCGATTTTCGGTAGTTTCGCGCGAATCGGAGAAATGGAAAATTTTGGAAGTGGAAAATCGCAACTTTCCAATAGAAAAAAAATTTTACTAAAAACACCCCCCGAGTTTTCCAAAAAAAAATTTGCTCCCCGTTTTTTGCCCCACCATTTTCACCGCTTTACCTCCAACCATTCAAAGAAGTAAAAGAAAAACGGTATATAAGCCTTTTGCTTTTTCTTTTTTTAACTTCGCCGTACTTCACCGGTACTTTGCGAGTCGCAAGCCTTCTCCACAAGAAAACCCATGAACCCCTCCGGTCCTCGCTACCGCTCCCGCCTGTCCGGGTGGGGGTACTGCGTGGGCTTGTTCATTTTCGCCGTCGCCGCCACGGGGCTCGTCTTGGGCGCGGTTTCGCTCTCGAAAATTCACAATCTTGAACCCGCCGGCGCGGGAACAGGCTCCATGAAACTTTCGCAAGATCAGCTGCAGGGAATACAGCGCGACATTGACGCTTTGCGCGCGTCAACCAGCAACGAAGACGGCAAACTGGAGAAACAGCTGCACGCCGTCGAGAGCGCCATGCACGGGGCGAGCGGGAACGGGCAAAAGCTGGAAACCGCCATGAACGGGCTGCAGGCCTCGCAACGTCGCCTGGGCTTTGTTGAGGAAGCGTACAACCGGCTGGCAAAGGCCGTTGAAAAGATGGGCGGCCGCAGGAGCAAGAGCTCCGACGACGATGACGACGACAGCAGCAGCAGCTCAAGCAGCAGCAGCAGCAGCAGCAGCAGCTCAAGTAGCAGCAGCAGCTCAAGCAGCAGCAGCTCAAGCAGCAGCATCAGCAGCACCAGCAATAGCAGTAGCAGTTCCGACGACGACGACGACAAGCCTCTCCGGTTTTGCGAAACCGACGAGCAGTGCGGCCCCGCTCCCGCCTGTCGCACCGTGCAATGCGTGAGCGAGATTTGGGGCAAACTTGGCTTTGGGCGTGACCCACATTGCTCAATTGGCCTTGCGCCGATGGGAACTAATTGCACGTTTGCTGAGGACCGTTTCGGCATTTGTGATTCCGCGGGCGACTGCGTTCCCTCTGCAAAATGCGACGCCGCGCAAAAATTTCTCGGGACTTGGACCGCTGAAACGAAACTTAATTTTGTGGCGTACATTAACGTGAGCCTTGCTTTTTGCGACGAGAACGGTGCATTTTTTACTGTCCAAGAAAGCATTGAAGGGCCTGAAAACCAATTAGCGTCTCGTGAAAGTGCAACTACTTCATCTGGAAGTCTTGTACCTGGACTGGATGATGTTGTTATTGAGTCTGGTCTTGTTGAACTGCATTTCCAGCGGCAAGGAAAATACGCTGGCAAACTAACAAGTTTTGGCCCTAAAGTTTTTCCAACATCCTTCTACAAGGGTGCTCAAAACGGATTGGTTGTGTTTTCAAAAGCCAGCATTTCCCCTGATGACGTTCGTCCGCCTGTGACGAGCACAGACTCTGACGTGTTGTTTCCAGACACGGCCAACCGCGTTTTGATGTTTGATTACATTGCCAATTCGTACCTTGAGCAATCAATCGGTTCTCTTAACGAAGACTTCACGAACCAATTTATTGGCTTTAACAAAGCGCGGGCACTGCAAGACACTTTAAAACGCGAAGGCATTCAGCGCCCTTCGTTTTCTCCTGTCAACGTCCTGAAATCTCGAAAAGGGTCCGCCATTACCGTGCTCGTGTTGGACTCGTACACTGGCCACACGCCGTACGACAAGTACGCTGTTTCCGGGTTTCGAGGAGAATGGGAAGTTTTGAACGACACCCCCGTCTTGGCAGTGTCCGCCGACGGCGTGGCCCCCTCTGAATCGCTTGTCCTCGTCCCTGATGCCACAAATCACGCCGCCTTGCCGCAATTCACGGACCCCGACAAGTACGAATTTCGAATTTTCCTCGCCCTCGACACCTCGTCTCTGCCCGTGTACAATGCAACGTTGCATGGGCCTGCAACGTTTACTCCTGAACGGCACGGGCCGGTGCGCCAAGACATCGGGTACCGCAACTTTTTGTCTTCCGTTTACGAATTCATTCACGGACTTACCTCGGAGCAAGGATGCACGCACCACAACTTGTTTGTCATTGCCCACACGTTAACGGAAGTTGAGAGGGGTACGGTCCCAGAAACTTGGGAACAAGCCCGGCAATTGAAGTTTGAGCAGCTTTTGCAGCCTCTTCTGCGGGATGGGTTGACAACGTTTCGCGGTGCGCAGTCGGTCACGTCCAACACCCTCTACACTGGCGCTTTGTCACCCGTTGCCGTAATTAACGAACCCTTTGAAGCGCTTGGCAACGAAAACTCTATTTCGTACGGTTCTGGCGGTATTCCTGGCGGGCGGTACGCGATCCCGAGAAACTACATTGATCCGGAAAGTGTTCATTACGTTTGGCACAGGGCAAAGCCCAATTCGCCCGTTACCAGGTTTGACCAACAATTGGTTGGAATATTTGGTAACTTCGATGATGTCGGCTTTTACGCGGAATTTATTGGCGGACCCTCGAATTACAACGCGTACGCCGCGGTAACGCAAGCTTCTGGGCTGTTGGACGCGAACGCCACTGAAGGTGCCTCGGAATTTGAGGGATTTGTGAGCAAAACTTTTTGGGGAACGGCAACCGTTAACCCGGTGACGAATCAACCGGATATTCAAGAGTGCGGCCCAAGCGGCACGGATTTTTGTTTTGCCTCGCCGCTTGTGGAAAGCGCGAGTTTGTTGCCGGATTTTGTCAACGACTTTTACTTGGCTTTTTTGCGCCCTTCCCTTGTTGGCGGCAGAAAAATTGGATACATGAATTTTCACAACACCCTCATAAACGGTCCGTTGCCTTTCCTTACGGAAGATGAGGTTTTTGGGGTCGGCTTAACGGAAGACGGTCCCGTTGCCGGAGAAGCCTTCGTGCCCATTGTTTGCAACGCCGTGGTCCGTTTTTTCAACGAATACAATCTTGAGGGTTCCAACGGCCCGCTTGAGACGCTCATCATAGACAACCGCTATAACAATGGCGGAAGTGTTAATTTTTTCATTGCCCTTCAAAACTGTTTGGGAGAAAAAAGGCAAACTTTCTCGGCAAACATTGTCTTGAAAGATTCAAAGTACGAAGAAACTTCTTCAATTGAAGAGGCATTTGAAGTTGTGGAGGGTGGAAATTTGGCCATGAACAGTGCGAATTTTACAAAATTTCAGCACAGGCCTGATTTGGTTGAGGAGAAATACGGGGCCGCCGCCGTTTTCAAAAACATGACCATTGTGCAATTGACAACTATTTCTGCGAGTTCTGCTGGGGAAATAATGCAACACATTTTCCAGGGCGCAAACGGCGACGGAATTTTCGCAAACGGCGTTAAAGCCGTCGTTGTCGGAAGCACCTCCAGAAACATCGGCGGTGGGTCGGGGCCGAGACCGGGCGTTCCCGTTTCAAATTTTGCCCCTGAATTCGAAGACGGCGCAGGGAAAGGAATCCCTCCAATCAGCATGCGCATGGAAACGTTTGGAATGTTTGTTAATTCCAATCTGGGCAAGCAAGGTTCTTTTGCCACGCGCGTTCTCTCCGATGGAAGCCCGAAAATAGCCGTCTGGCCCGTTCACTCGAATCTCACGAGCTCGCCCTTGTACGCGCAACGGCAAGAGGCCTACTCGTTTGCGCCGCAGTCTTCCGTTGCGCACGGGCCCTTGAGCATGGCGTACAAAGACACTGCGTACCATGATTTTGGGTATTACGGATCGGGGGAAGACTCCGTCGGAAACAAATTTTCAGACGGACACTGGGACCCTACCGGTACCGGAATAACGCAAATTGACCGGGGAGACGGAATTCTTTTCCCTGGTCTCGTCTACAACAACACCGCCTTTTCCGCCGGGGAAACGCCTCCCATTGAAAGCTTTTTGTCACTTCGCGACTCGTATTTGGAGGAAGCGATCCGCGTTGGGTGTCTCATCAATCATGGGATGTATTGCGAGCAAGTTCCTCTTCCCAGCGGGGCGCTTCGCACGCAAGGCGGGGCGCAGACAACGCAAGCACAAGCGTGGAAGAAACACAAAACCAGTGTTGCGAAGCAATTGAAGTCAACTGGTTCGAAAGAAACCAAGGGACTCATTGAGGCAGAAATTGAAAAGCAAACGATCAACGGCCCGTATGGCGTGGGGAACGAACAGTTTGTTTCAACCGTGAAAAAACTGTCTGGACTGTTCAAGTAAACTTTCTTGCACACGTTTCTTCAATAATTCTGCCGCGCAGTGTTCCACCAATTGTTCCCGCTGCACCGGGAAAGTATTTTCCAAAAAAAACACACGGTGCAAGCGTCAACAACTTTCCGGAAGTCTTTTTGCCACAGCAAGAGGGTGTCAAAAAAAAAATTCAAAAAACTGGAGGGGGTATTTTTAGGAAATTTTTTTTTCTATTGGAAAGTTGCGATTTTCCACTTCCAAAATTTTCCATTTCTCCGATTCGCGTGAAACCGCCAAAAATTGACTCAATTATGAAAATGAAAAAATTTCAACTTCGCGTTAATCCTTCGTATTTCCGATACGTATTTTTTCCACTATTTTTGACTTTCCACATTGGATTTTTTTTATCGCCCTCACCGATGAGTTAAGAAGTTGAAAATTTGGATGAAATTTTCATAACTTTCCACTTGCAAGTGGAAAATTTTTTGCTTGATACCCGCAATGCTTTGCGGGCGTTTCTGAAGACGGTATCCTTTTCGTTTATTGGCTTTCTTCGCAGTCGCTCAACTCTTCAACGTGCACGATGTCGCTCAAAGAACGTAAACTTTGATGCGCTGACTCGTCGTTTTTTTCGCACCCCACGTCCTCCTCGTACCCTTGCATTTCCGTGGCGCGCGAAGACCCCCACAGGAGAGCAATCAGAATTTCGCAGCACACAAAGTACAGGCATGTTCCAAGGGTTAAAACGCCCAAAAATGAGACGACGAAGACAATCCATGCGCTCTCGTCGCCCGCTTGCCGCCCGTGCTCGGAGCAAGCGCGCGGACGGACCGCCCCCAAAATGCACGTCACCAGGACGGCAAACACCGAGTGGGCCGTGTTGGCAAGCAAAGCGTCGCCGTTGTGCGCCATCATCCAGCGCAAGTTTCGCGTGCACGATGGACGCGACAGTTTTCCCGCGTACCAGTACCATTTCCCGGCAAGCGCCGCCGCGTGGGCCGCAAAGACCGCCGCAAGGTACGGGGCGCCTCCGCCGGCGCGGCTCGCCGCCGGGCACGGGACGCCACCTCGCCCTTGACAGCGCGCCGCGTTGCCCATGACAAGTTCGCTCAAGGCGGCGGCGGAAAGGAGCAAGGCGGCGTCGCAGGCCACGACAAGCACCTGCAGGACGGAAAGCAGGCGCTCTTTTCCGGGAAAAGTCCCGCAGCATACTCTTCGTCGCGCGCCGAGGCGCGTTGGCGTGCGAAAAAACGGCGAGCGCCGCAAAGAAACGCGGTCCCAGCGAGGCATAACCCACAAAGAAACGCCGCGGGCACGGAAAAAGTATTTGAAGGGAAAAGTATTTTGCGGTTTTCCAACGGTTGCTGGCAAAAAAACCGAATATTGCACTTGCTATGCGCGGGTTCTCCATGAGCGACGTTGTCGTCGCCGTTGTTTCGTGCGCCCCAAAAAGCTTTGACAGAAGCTGCCTTGAACCTTTAGTTTTCTTTTTGCGCGAATACGAGGCGCTCTTTTACGTCCCGCAGCACATGAAAACGCGTGCCATGTGCGCGAGCGCAATGGAAAGAACCGCAGCGATAAACAAGTACGTTCCCAGCGTGTTTTTGGACGCGGCATTTGTTGAGGGGCAAAGGAAAAAACAACAGAAACGCGATTGCTGAGTGTAAAATGTCCGTTGCCACGGCCGGATCTTGCAGCGGCGCGCATCTCTGTTTACTTTTTGCCGTACCGCATCGCGTGTGTCAAAAACTCGTTTCCCTTAGCCTGAGGCAGTTTTTTCCCTGCCAATTTGCCCGCCGATGATTTCAATTCCTCCACCCATCGTCACGCCCATCAAAAGGGCAATGTTCAGGCACGAAGCCGCGAACAGCCAAGCCGCGTACGTGTTCTTGCACTGAAACGTTGCATTGGCAGAGGTCGCGAACCAGGCGGACAAGAAAAACACGGAAAACAGCGTGTACGTGTTGTACGTGGCAAGGCGCAGCGCGGAAAAGTCGCGCATCCAACGCCGCCGCGTTGCTTTTTTTGTTTGAGGCGTCACGAAAACCAAGAGCAGGAGGGCGGTAACGGAAAAGTACAGCGCACTGTACGCCGTGATGAGGGACAGAAAAACGGCAATTGAATTGCCAGTGTCCGCGTTGCCGGTTCGGCACGGGCCGGTGTCGCTTGACGCGTTGCGGACGCCGACTGATCCGGTTACCACGCTTGCCGCGGCGATTGCGCAGGCAAAGAAAATTGCGGCGCGGGAAAACCCGTTCAAGTAAACGAGTTTTGTTGCGGGGTTTTGCATTGTTGAAATTGATTTTCCCGGCACGCAAAAAACAGACGAAACGCCCTTTTTTACAACGAAAAACCACAAAACTCGCTTTTGCGAGGTCAAGAGAGGGTAAAATTTATTTCCCTTCCCACTCCTCGCCTTGCAGGAGCAAGTGCAGAAACTCTGCCCGCGTCAGGCACATGGCGTTTCCGACGGACACGTCGCGTGTTTTTTCGGCAATGTGGTGCGCGCGCCTTTCCACGAGCGCCGAAAACCACGGCAGCGTTTCGCTTCCGCCGCGCAAGTGAACCCAAAAATTGAACAGCCCCTTTCCGCCGGCTTCGCTCATGCGACGCAGCTCCGCCTCAAAGGCGCGCGCGTCTTTTTCTTGCGACCACCATTTCACGCCAACCTCCCCTTGGTTGCCTTTGCACCGCACGAGCGCGTGCGGAACCCTGCCCGATTGCAAAGCCGCCAAAAATTGCGGTCTCGTCGTCATTGGCAGCTTGACCGGGTATTTTGCAAAGTCTTTTACCTTGCCAAGGGCGGGGCGCCGTTGCGGGCTTTTGCACATTTGCCACGCCTGCACGCCCACGCGCAGGTGCCGAACCGCGACCGGCGTTCCGCGCGTTTCCGCTTGCACCGCAAAGGGAACTTCGCGTGGTTGAAACATGACGTCGCGGACAAGGCGCGCCGTTGGCGGCATTTTGTTTTGATTTTTTTGCGCGCGCATCGAAAGGGGGACGACGAAAACCAGCAAATTCGCCTGCACAAAGCGCCCTGCCGCGTGCTCGGCAAACCGCACGACCCCGTTCCGGGCAACGCCGGGCAGCGAAAACGGGGGGTTGCCCACGCAAATGCACCGCCCAGCCGGCGTCTTCCCATTTTTCTGCTCCGCAAGTTCGGCCTGCGAAAAACGCGACCAACGGAGGAAATCGCAGCGGATGCGCTTCACTGCGACGCCTTCCCGGCGCAAGTTCCGCGCCGACGCGTGTGCGCCTGTTGTGCGGTGCTTTTCCACCAAAAGGACCGTAATTTTCCCGCGCACAACCGTGCGCAGCGCCGCCGCCGCGGCAAGTCCAATGCGTCCGTCGCCGGCGGACGGGTCAACGACGGTCCAGTGCTCGCCTTTTGAGCGCGCCGCTTCTGATTGCGGGTTCACAAGCCCGCGCAACGCATCGCAAAGCGCCTGCACAACTTTTGGCGGCGTCGCGTACGCGTCGTTGCGCGGGCGCGAAGGCGACGAAAAAAAAGACATGCGGCGCGGTGAGGGCAATGGAAAGATTGGGTTTTGCGCGGCCCGTGGGAAAAGGGAACTTGCATATAAACCGCAAAAAGAACCCCGTTTTATTGAAGGACCCGCAAATTGGAAAAGCAAATGCGCAGACAAAAAGAAACCGCGGAAAGAATGGGCCCGCAGCTTGTCGTCAAGGCGGCAAAGGCGCGGCAAGGGAACACAAAAGAAGTGCCCCTCTGCCCGCGGCAAACGCACCTCGCCTGGGACACGCAGCGACATTCGTGCGTGCGCATGTGCTTAAACGAAATTATTAAGCGTCTTTTCGCCGGCGGCGGTCTTGTCGCCATGCGGGGCGACGAAATGCTCACGCCGTCGCCGGCGTTTGCCTCGTACATGCACCGCGAACTCGGTCCCTTTTCGCGGAACGCGTTTTTGGCCGCGCAAACGTTTGGCCTGGTGCCCGTTGCCTTTGAAAAAGCCGAGCACGAACTTGAAAGCGGAGCCGGCGAGATGCGCGTGTCCCCGTACGTGCCCAAATTCGGCACGTACACCATCACAACGCGCAGCGTGAACGGGCATCAGGAGTTTGCCTTTTACTGGGGCGGTCCCTGCAGCGACGCTGCCATTTCCGTGGCCGTGCGCGGAGGATGCGGCGGTGACGAGCGCCTCGAGGGGGCGTTTGGCGACCCAGACGACAGCGTTGTCATTGTAAGCGACTTTGGGAGCAATCCCAACCTGGACGGCACCCTGACAAGCAACCTGAGCGCGGTCGTCGAGAACATCCTCTTCCACAACGAGCTCGTTGACGCGGCCGTCACGGCGGAGCGCATCGCCAGCAACCCCGCCGTTTTTACGGCGCGCAACCCCGCGTACGACGCGCAAAATTCTCTGCGTGACACGCAGCTTGGCGAGGCGTGGTTCGCCGGCAGCGCCGCACGCCAGGCGCATTTGGCGCAAGAAAACGCGTTTTCCGGGGGCGGGCAAGGGCGCCCCGCCTTGAGCGACGACGCCGACGGCGACGGGCCCGGTGTGGCCACGTACACGCGAACCCCACAAGAGATTCGCGGGACGCGGCTTATGCTGCGCGCGTTTGAGCGCGAAACCGGCCTGAGCGCGGACGAGCATTTTGCCGTGCCCGGGGTGAGCGCGTGCGACGACGAAGACCCCGTGGCCGTGCGGGGCCAGGCGCGGCACCCGGGAACTGGGCACGTGATGCCGTGGTCTTCGCAGTACTTCATCGGGGCCTCGCGCTCGCTCGTGCACCAGCAAATGCCGCAAACGCGCGGCGACTTGACGCAGCTGACGCGAAACTTGCAAGAAACCGTGTGCGGCGTGCTGAGCGTTCCGCGAACGCTTATCGTTGCCGAAAGCAACGTGCGGGCGGGCGTGGAGAACAGCGAAAACACCATGAACAAAACGGTTCAGTACTGGGCCGACCTCCTCGGGGACCTGTTGACGCGCGTGTACCGGCACATGTTCGGACAGTCTGACCTGGCGGAGGAGCTTCGCATGAGAGTTGAGCAGAAGCGGCGCATGCTGCGCGCCCGGTACGGCCCCGCAACGCGCGCCGTTCCCGTGCACGATTTGGTAACGGACAGCGACCTGTTCGATGCGGCGCAAAAAACGTCCGTTAGTTTGGTGTTTGACCTTGTTCCCGTCACGTCAACCGAGCGGCTAACGTTTTTGCACGATCGCGGCATCATTTCGTGGAAAGTGTACGCGGAGTCAATGCTGCGCGTGAACAATTTGCCGCGCGCGTACCTGGCCTCGGAAGAAGAGCCGAATGTGGAAAACGGACCGAGCGGGGCGGAGAAGGGTGCGAGAAAGGCAACGGGAAAGAAGCCAAAAAACACAGAGGAAGAGGAGGAAACGAGCGAAGAAGAGAGCGAAGAAAAAAAGAGAAGGAATTTGGGTAGCGCGCGAAAACGGGGCAGGAAAAGAAAGTGAAAAGAGTTGAGCGTGCGCCTTGACGTTTACTCTTCCGAGGCCGAAGCCGCATCACGCTTTCCGCCCGCTTGCCCGGCGCTTGCAAGGGCCTTTTCCTTTGCCCCCGCCATTGCCTCGTGCAAAGCGCGCAGGACCTCGCTTTTCACGTTGTACGCCGCCGATCCGGGGGTTTCCTCGGCGAACAGCTGCGCCAACGAAGGCGCGGGCGCGCGTTTTCCTTGCGAACCGTCCCCCTCTTCGGCGTCCCCGTCAGGGCCGGCAAACGCCGCGCCCACGCGCTCGGTGTTGCGCAGCTGCGGCCACGCGTCGACGAGGGCGTGAATGACGGGGCTTGTTGCGTGCACCGGCAAAACACTTTCGCCGCTGTTCTCGGCCACGTCAATCAGCTGCCCGAGCGGCTGCTTGCGCGTGTCGAGGCCGGGCAGGGACAAGACCACCATGCGCCAGTCTTCGCGCGACACGGACCCGCCCGGGGCGGCGCTCAGCTCGCGCATCCAGCGGTGCGTTTCCCCGTCAAAGTCGCAGTACACGGCCTGGGCGGCGGGGTTGTACCCGCTCACGGGGCCGTCCCAGGCGATGCGCTTCGCCGCCTCTTGCGCAACGCGCTGGTTTGAGTTGGCGTGGAGGGAGGAGGCGCGCCCGGTGTGTGAGCCCGGCCACACGCCCGAGGAGGTGGGAAACAAAGAGGGCCGCTCCCCGCGCTCGTTCACCCAGGCGTTTGACTGGGAACCCTCCCCCGTCACGTGCTCCTTGCCTTGCATGCGCCAAAACCCGGCAACCGGCCCGCGCCACACCCACCACCCGCGGTGCGCCGTGGACGGGTCAAAGGCGTCGTTGTAGACGAGGAAAGCGCGGTTCGAGCGCGCGTTCGCCCCTGGGGCGTCAACGGAACGTGTGGGGCTGTGGGCGACAAAGTGCGTGTCCAAAACGCCGCTCGGCTGCCCGGAGTTGCCCAACTTGATCCCGTGCGCTTTGGCCCACACGTTGCCAATTTGCACGCGCGCGTCCCGGCTGCGCTGGACGAGCGAGCGGTACGCGTCGCCCGCGTCCTCGCCCGTTACAACTCGCCCGAGCGTGTACGGGGTTCCGCCCGCGGCTGCGCGCGCCACGCGGCGCTGCAGTTTCTTTGCCCCGGCCCTGTCGTTTCCCCGGACAACGACCACGAACCGGCGCTCAAACTGATCGTCGAAACTAAAGAGGCCCACCGATGCCCCGGTTTTCATGAAGTTCAGGGCGTCACCCGCGGACGCTTTCGAGGCAATGTCACGGCCCGCGTTTGCGTGGGCGGCGGTGCGCGCGCGAAACTGCGAAACAAGGTCCTTCACGGCCGCCTCGTCCGGCAAAGCGTCCTCGGACACTTCGAAAAACGAAATGCCGGTGCCGGTTTTGCTTGTAAAAATGCTTTCCGCGTTGCTTCCGTCAAGGGGGGTGTGCTCGGAAAGGCACGAAACGAACCCGGAAAGAACGCCGGGCTGCGATTTGGAAAGGCGCATTGCCGGCGTGGCCGTAAAGCTTTGCAAGTGCTCGCTTTTTTGACCCACAAACTTTTTCACCGCGTCGCGCAGCTTTTCGTTGCTTTTTTCGACTTGCGACAGCAGCGACAAGTCAATTGGAGGCGCGTGCTCCACGGTTGCCATGTTTCGCGGGGAAATGGAAACGGAAAAAGGAAAAGTGTTTCTGAAGGGCGCTGTGCTACGAAATTGCCAATGAAATGGGTTTTATACAATTATGAGGCCGGCCAAAAGTTGACGAGGGCGCTTTCAATGAGCCCGGGGGCAACGTCGCACATGGGACGCGGCAAAGACGGCGGCAATTCCGGGTGCTTCGGCGTGTTTCCAAAAAAAATTTCTTCCCGCTCCGCAACTCGCGCCCCGGACAACGACCCGGCGCTCGGTTCCGTCCCGAAAACGGCCGTTTGCGCGCCAAAACTCATGAGAGACCCCGCGAACAGGGTTGGAAACGCTTCAAGAAGCGTGGCGACGCCCCCTTCGTTGCCAACGCCGCCTTCGCTCTCGCGCCTGGCGACGGCCACGCACTCGGCAAGCCTTGCGCAACCGCCGCAAGCTAAACGAACGCGGGACGCGCGTTCGGGCGAAAGTGCGCCCCCCGAAACGGCGTGCACCTGCAAGCCCGCTGGGTCGTCTTCCGCCCGGGACACGTCCGCAAGGAAGCTTGAAAATCCGTTGCCGTGCCCTGAGCTTTCAGTTTCACGGTCCCCGCACAAGGAGGCGGCGTCGCGCAAAAAATGCCACCGATCCCGCCAGTTGCCGGCAAGGACGCGGCCCGTTTCGGGGTCGCGCCGCGCCTTTGGAAAAGCGTCCCGCAGGCGCTCGGCAACGGCGTCCGTTTGCTTCGGCAACGGGGACAGGGCCCGTTTTTTCCGCTTTACGCACACGCACGAGCACGGAGGTTGCAGGGCAAAGGAAATGGCGCGTCGAAGGCGGAGCGGAAAACCTTCTTCCAGGGCAAGCCCCGAGCAAGCGTCCAGGAGGGCGCCTTGCCCTTCCAGTGTGCGGGGCACGGAGTCAACGAGGGCGTTTAACACGGCAAACACGCGCTCAGCTCCCGGCCCGTCCTCGTACGCAGAGTTTCCCGCGCAGCAAGGGCGCTCTTGCCCGCCCAACAGCAACCAAAGCGCGTGAAGCATGCAGGACAACAAGTGGCCGTTTCTTTTTCCGTTTTCGCCCGATTGCCCGGAGTACTTGTGCAAAGCGGCGGCCAGGGCCAGGGCCGGCCGCAACACGACGTGCGGCACTTGCGCCGAGACAACGCTCCGCCGCCCGTTCCCGCTCCGCCGGTCCGCTTTTTTGCCCTTCGTTTCCGAG
>Ga0307933_1000529_pt1 | contig 35288 bp, 35 predicted proteins | sample OrgLakmetageno88_FD_201811 | JGI IMG/M metagenome (GOLD analysis project Ga0307933, IMG submission 201811) | Saline water microbial communities from Organic Lake, Antarctica - #88 | ecosystem: Environmental > Aquatic > Non-marine Saline and Alkaline > Saline | place: Antarctica: Organic Lake... | reverse complement strand
AGTGGCTCCGGATAAGTAACGTCGGTCGCTGCCGCCGAAATGCTGCCTGCTTCCAAGGCAACAACCAAGTCCTCTTGGTTTATTACTTCTCCCCTTGCAATGTTCACTAGATAAGAATCTTCACGCATCAGCCCGAACACTCGAGCATCAAACAAGAATCTTGTGCTCTCGGTCAGGGCGCAGGCCAGAATTACAAACTTTGCACTTGCAACCTCTTGATCAAAGTGCTCAAAAGAAACAACCCGGCCCGTAAAGCCCTCCAAAAAAGGCTCGTCCGGCCTGTTCCTCACGACGGTGAGCTTGGATCGAAACGGCTCTAGCAGCGAGGCAAGCTCTTCGGCGATGCCGCCGCCTCCGACGATCAAAACATCTTGGTCGTAGAGAGAATCGGCGAACTGCCTACCCCAGCTCTTGGTCCTTACTCGCTCCGGGATAATTCTCGCCAAAGCCAAACAAAGAGCAAGTGCGTGCTCGGCAACTGGTTCGGAATAGGACCGCTTGGCACTTGTAAAAATAATTGGCTTTTTTAAAATCTCACCAAAGGCATCAACCCCAGCAAATGGGAGCTGCACCCATTCAAGCTGCGGGTTTGCACTTAGCATCGCCTGTAAAGCACCAGGGGAAGAGTAGTCAGTCCAAACAAGCGCCGTCACGTCTTTATTGATGGCGGACACCTTGCCACCGGCATCGGTGATTGCCTGGGCATAGTCAGGTAGTTGAGTTGGCTCTAGTGCCACAAGATTGTTCTTCAAGAGATAAATCCAATCTGTAAAACGGCAACGGCAGTCGAAAAACCCCAAAGGCTGCTGCCTGTCGCAACGATTGTATCTGGCAGCAGACTCAAGCCCACCTGTTCCAGCTACTGCAACTAGTCTAGAACCATGACTAATCAGGGGGACCCTAAGAAACCAATGGACACGAAACGGCTAGAAAAGATTTGGAAGCGAATCGGCCTTGGACTTTTTTTGTTTGCAGTCTTTCTGGTTGCAGGACCCCAAGTTATTGATTTAGTGAACCCAGACTTTAGATAAGCAATAACCTAACCTCATGAAATGTACAAACTGCCAAGCCGACATTACCGAGTCTGATTTCAACTGCCCAAACTGCGGTAAAACAACCGCGAAATCTAGGGAAGACCTTCAGAAAATAGACCCAGGCTCAACAAAGATAATTGCATGGCTGTTGATAGCTCTTGGTATCGCGGGAGTTGGTTTCGTAATAGCAAATAGTGCAACCGATTGGTACTCGCCTCTAAACTTCATCCCGCCCGCAATGGTGCTTATTGCCGGAGGCTTAGCGCTAATTAGCGCATTGCGCGCTAACTAGTAAGCGCTATAAAAAACCGCTCCAGGGCTTTGGAGGCAATCGGTTTGCGCCTATTTGCGCTCTAGCCTTAGAGCATCGACCTGATCAAAGTAATACGACAGCTCTTTGTTCCTGATTAGGCGTCCAAACACTGAGCCTGCTGGGCAAAGGTTCATGATCACTGTGACTGGCATCATGATTCCCAGCGGGATAAAGCTCAACGACCAACCTCCAGAGAGAATGCTTCCGAAGATGATTAGCGGTCCGCCAATCATGCGGGTCCAACGGCTTGCTGGGGCCGGAACTGTTCTTAGAACGGCAACTGTCGAGGGAGGAAACGGCCTTGGGTTTGCCTCGATGTTCATCGTTCCCTCGACAATAATTAGCACATTTGTTTTGGCTGAGTTACTTGTCTGTTTATACCCCCTAGGACATTTTTGGAAAAGCCAACTGGAGTAACTAAGGCCAGCCCCGTTGTATCTAAGGGTGCTCGCAGCTGTTCCCAGATCAACACTTCACGGGCCTAGACTTAGAAAACTGAGTCCTCATTTCCTATCGACTTCTAGTTCAAGGACATGATGAGCTAGAGAGGAGAAGACATTGAATCTTATCGAAGCGCATGACCTGAAGAAGTATTACAAGTCCAAGTCGGGTCCAATCAAGGCCCTTGACGGGCTGTCGCTATCAATCCCCCAAGGCACCGTAAAAGGGCTACTTGGACCAAATGGCGCAGGCAAAACCACGGCGGTCAAAATCCTGACGACACTCACCATCCCCACCTCTGGCGAAGCGTTTATAGATGGAGTAAGTGTGCTTGATGAACCCGAAAGAATTCGAAGGATGATTGGGGTGTCGGGTCAATATGCTGCCGTAGATCAAAAATTAACCGGTTTTGAGAATCTAGAAATGATAGGTCGCCTCTACCACTTGAGCGCATCAGCTGCAAAAAAACGCGCGAATGAGCTCATCGAGCTCTTCGATCTTGTTGATGCGGCCAACAGGCCGGTAACGGGTTTTAGTGGCGGCATGCGAAGAAGAATTGACCTAGCGGGGGCATTGATCATTAATCCGGCAGTGTTGTTTTTAGATGAACCCACAACTGGCCTGGATCCTAAGAGCCGGCTAGACCTTTGGAAAGTAATCAAAGACTTAGTCTCAGGCGGAACCACGGTGTTGCTAACTACCCAGTATCTAGAGGAAGCAGACAGGCTAACCGATTCAATTGCCGTTATTGACCACGGCCAAGTAATCGCAGAGGGCACCAGTGACGAACTAAAGCGGCAGATTGGCGGGCAGTATATCGAGTTCGCATTGGTGCGACTCGAAGACATCGAGCAAGGTAAAGGCCTTTTGCAATCTATTTCAAATGAGCAGGTGTTTACTGGAAACGACGGCCGAACCCTGTCGGTTGCCGCCGATTCCGCCCCCGAGAAACTACAAACGGCACTCAAACTTTTTTCAGATGCGGGAATTGAGCTCAATGACGCGGGCATGAGAAGGCCGACTCTAGATGATGTGTTCCTGAACCTAACCGGCCGCCAGGCTCAAGAAGATGAGGTTGCAAAATGACACTTTCATATCAAGTAGACATAAAAGGACCCTTGAATCAACTTGCCTCTGATAGCTGGGTGACTACTAAGCGAAACATCATCAAGCTTCGTCGCGACCCTGAGATCTTTGTTTTTACTCTGATTCAACCGATCATGTTTGTGTTGCTTTTCAACTACGTATTTGCCGGAGCAATCTCAATTGAAGGTGGTGACTATACCCAATTCTTGATGGCGGGCATCTTTGCTCAGACAATCGTGTTTGGCTCTACCTACTCGGGTTCCGCAATGGCGCAAGATCTAAAAGACGGCATCATTGACCGCTTTAGAACTCTTCCAATGAATACGGCAGCACTATTGATCGGAAGAACCGCCGGTGACTTAGTGATCAACGCAGCCTCAATGGTCGCGATGCTTATTACCGGCTACCTAGTCGGCTGGCGAGTAACAAGCTCTTTTCCGGAGGCAATGCTTGCGGTCGGCTTATTGTTGGGATTCAGCTACGCATTTAGCTGGGTGATGGTGCTGATAGGGATGTCGGTGAAGTCCCCTGAGATTATTAATAATGTCAGTTTCTTAGTGCTTTTCCCGCTGACATTCTTATCCAACGCCTTCGTGCCATCAGACACCCTGCCAGCTCCACTTCGTTTATTCGCAGAGTGGAACCCGGTAAGTTCTCTGATTCAGGCATGTCGTGAACTCTTTGGAAACATCCCCGCGGGAACCCCGGTTGGCGACAGCTTCGTTCAGCAGAACCCCTTGATAATCGTTCTTGTCGGGATAGCTGTACTTCTTGCAATTTTCGTCCCCGCGAGCATTCTAAAGTTCAGGTCTTTATCAAGGGTTTAGAACCTACGAAGCAGCCGAGTATAAATTTGGAGCCGCCCAGGAGAATCGAACTCCTGACCTGCTCGTTACGAGTGAGCTGCTCTACCAACTGAGCTAGGGCGGCGAATCCTAGAAGCCTAGTCGCTAATAGCACCTGCTCGCCTAAGTCTTGCAAGCGCTGCGTCTTCTATTGGAGATTCGGGGCCGATAGCGAACCGCATAAGACTCAAAAGCGAAGTTGTCACTGGCCTTAATACCCACAGCGGCCAAGGTTTGAGCCCAATCATCAACTGGTACTCCTTCGGCATCGAAGCGAGCGCCGACTGAAACAGCAGTGCGTATACGGGCTTGGCTATAAGCGGTAGTGGCGCTTTCCTAATCCAGCTGATAACCGCCTTGGTGTCCTCGGTGACAATTAGCTTTGACTTGAAACCTTCAAGAGTGGTAAAAAGTTCGGCCTCACTCATGGGAGCTGTTTTTAGGCCAAGTGGTTGAACAGATTTTGACCATAGAGCGACGTAGGAATCTGCTCCACCCGGAATAGGGGTCCTTGAGTAGTTCTGGTGAGCTCTCAAAAATGAGTCCATGAATGCCACGTGGACCCAAAGCAGCAGATCCTTATCGGCTGCTTTATAGCCCTTTGTTTCGCCCGTTGAAGTCTGATATTCGCCGCTAACTGTTTTGTGCATGCGGTTTACCCTGCCGGCCTCGCCGTTGATGGCCTCAATCGAACCAAAGGTTGTAACTGTCAGCCACCTTATTGTTCCCGAGAGCCTGCCAAGTGGATCTTGCTCATACCTGGAATGTTGAGACACTCCGGTGAGAGAACCTGGGTGCAGCGCCTGCATTAGTAGCGCTCTCACGCCACCAACCAAGGTTGAGAAGTTACCGTGCACTACCCAAGGAGCATCGGTAGGCAAATAAAAACCCGGCTCATCGCCCTTGGCCACAACCTCTAGCCACGGCGGAATACCATCGGGTGCGCCAGACAGGAGTTTCCGGAATCTGCGCGACAGGCTCTCCTGAAGGGCGTTATTTTTCAATGTTTGCCTAACCTTGTAGATACTACCTAAGGATCTAACCATGACAGAAGCCGAACTAATCCGCGAGTTCCAAAAAAACCGACTACACATTATTTTGGCTCAGCTCGCGCCAACGGCCCTACTGGCCTTTGCCGCCTTCGCAACACCAACGATTGCCGGTTACGAGATTTTCTTGGTCCATGGATTTGCACTTATTTTACTAGCCTCGGGGATTCTCGGAGCTTTAGCAGAATACTCGGCTGCCTCTCAGGCCCAAGCCGTCATTGATGACTTGAAAGCACTGCCCGGTCGGTCTGCGCTTCGATCACGGGTAGTGAGCTTTCGCCCGTGGCTAGAAGTTGTGAAGTTTGTGACGCCTGCAATCTTCATAGTTATTTTTGCAGTTTTGATGGCAGCTCTTTACCTGTAGAAGTTTCTTCGTGGCTTTCAGCCAACTACTTGCAGTAGAGGGAATCTTCCAAGATCTCTTTGCCAGCAAGGTAGTCATCGACTACTTTTCCCACGCAGTCGCTGGAGCCGTAGGCGGTGTGACCCTCTCCCTCAAATGTAAGCAAATACGATCCTTTGATCAATGAGCTCAATGTCACAGCTTGCTCATAAGGAGTTGCAGGGTCACCGGTGGTTCCAACAATCATCACTGGGTTTAATAATTCGACATTGAAATCCAGCACGCGATTACCAATGCCCTCCGCCCAACCATCGCAAGAACTTTCTCCGTAGGCAAAATACTTACCAAATACACTGCTGGCAGCGGCAATTTGCTCGGTTATATCAGAGGTGGAATCTGGGTAGGTGATCTCGTCGGCGCAAGCGATCGCGTAGTTAGCCTCAACCAAGTTGGTGAGATAACCGCCTCGAGAATCTCGGTCGTTGTAGAAATCGGCAAGCAAAAGTAGGGTTGTTCCGTCTCCGGCAAGGCCATCGTCAAGCCCAATCGACAAAAACTCCCAGTTTTCCTTGGAGTAAAGCGTCACGATGATTCCAGCAATGGCCGCAGACAATGACAGATCTCGATCAAAGTCAGTTGGCATTGAGCTGTTCTCCAATGACTCTAAAAGCCCTGCGATGGTGTCCTTGGCCTCTGCCATGTCATCTGGCAGTGGGCAATTGGTTTGCGTAAAGCAATCGACCAGGTAGGCGCTGAGCGCCTTATCAAAGCCCTTTATTTGGCCCAATAGCGCCAGATCGGGATTGATAGTTGGGTCAACTGCTCCATCGAGCACGAACAGGCCAACTTGATCTGGAAATAGGACCGCGTAGGTGGCTCCAAGCTCGGTACCGTAGCTGTATCCCAGATAATTTAGTTTCTTGTCACCCAGCAAAATTCTTAAGAGTTCCATGTCATTAGCGGTTTGCTGAGTGTTGTAGTAACCGGTGCTGGTATCTCCTTGGCAACTCTGCGCGAAACGATAAGCCAGATCTTCCGAATACTTAATGTCTTGGTCGGTTCCAAATTTATAGGGAGAGCTTCCATAAAGAAGCTGGTCCTTTAGCCCTAGGTTGCTGCAGTCAACGGGCGAAGTCTTTCCAACACCGCGCGGATCAAAGGCTATGACTTGGAAATTGGATCGCAGGTAATCGCTCCCGAGGCTGTCATAAGATGCCAGTAGCCATTCGATGGCGCTGGATCCCGGTCCACCGGGGTTCACAAGCAATGGCTCCAAAGACGAGGTTCCGGTCTTTCGCATTAGGGAGACCGATATCATTGACCCGTCGGGTACTTGCCAGTCAAGTGGCGCCGCGACAACTGCACATTCAAAGCTCCCCTCGCAGTCATCCCAAACAATTACTTGCTCATACAAGGACACGGCGCCGCTTGAAATTGCGGCAACCGGATCAGGGGCGGGAGTGGGGGCGCAGCCGGCAAGCATCAGCACACCGGCAATAATTGCCGCCCTAAGCCGCAAGGTCGCGCCTGAGAATCATCAAGGTGCAAAGCGATTCCAGAACCAACAAGTCCCTGACGTTTGACGCCAAGCGCTTTCTGGATTCTGTAATCGCATCTAAAACTGCGATGCTTGCGGCTGAGTTGGTGCCGAGCTGTCTTAGCTGTAAATCTTCTGCAAGCTCGGGATTAATCATTTCAACATTCGCACCCAGTTGAAGCGCCAGCACGTCTCTAAAAAATGACTCAGCGTCGGTAAAAATTCTGTCGATGCCATCTCTTAGGGCTCTAGTGTTCCGTCGCTTTTGATTTTCTTCTAAGCCCTTGAACTGCGGTCTCAGGTTTGGAGGAATCTTCTCATCAATCCCAAGACCATAGGCAAGCATTAGGTGTTCTTTTTCGGACTGGTCGCGCTCTTGCGCGAGAGCCTCGGCATCACGCTTAGCAACACCCAACAGCTTTTCGGCTGCCAGCATCGCTCGGCTTAGGTTTGTGATTCCTGCGATCTCTCGAAGGGTTTCAGCCCTTCTTGATCTGGCGTCTTGCGAGATTGCCAGCCGTCTTGCCATTCCGACATGATTCTGGGCTTGCCGGGCAGATCTGATTGCTAGGTCTCTCTGGACATTGTCGCGCTGAACAAGTAACTCGGCTACCTCCTCAACACTTGGAAGACGAAGCAGCACATTTCTGGTTCTGGAGCGAATTGTTGGCAACAGGTCGGCAACACTAGGTGCACAAAGAATCCAGATTGTTTTATCTTGGGGTTCTTCCAGAGCTTTTAGTAGAACGTTCGAGGTGCGCTCGGTCATGCGATCGCTGTCTTCGATAATCACAATTCGGTAATCACCAATGGTGCTATTCATGCCAGATTTCTGGACAAGCTCACGAACCTCATCGATACTGATCAACACTCGTTCCGTTGCGAGGGTCAACACATCCGGGTGAGCACCAGCGAGCGTCAACGAGCACTGCTGGCAGCTCCCACATCCATTATTTTCGCACTGCAGCGCAGCAGCGAACGCTTTGGCTAATAGTGACCTACCTGAGCCCGCGGGACCGGTGAAGAGCCATGCGTGGTGGACACTCTCGGTCTTGCCGGCAACTGCGCGCTGAAGTTGTTCAATTGCTTCGGGCTGGCCTAGGAGCCGATCAAACACTACGGAGGTCATCTGCCAAGCCCAGCATTTTCAATGCGGGCTATCACCGCAGCATGTATTTCTGGAATGGTAATGGCAGCATCGATTACTTCAAAACGGGGCTGGGTTGCAAGCTTCAGAAACTGATCTCGCGCCCTGGTGAAAAACTCAACCTGCTCGCTTTCTAGGCGATCTGGGGCGGTTCCAGTGTCGGCACGTCTTGCAATGGCCTGCTGAGCTGACATGTCTAGCAAAAAAGTCAGGTCAGGCTCCAAGCCTGCGACAGCCCAAATCGAAATGTCCTGTACTTCTTTGACCGAAAGCTCCCTAGCGGCACCCTGATAGGCAATTGAAGAGTCGTAATAGCGATCGGAGAGAACTACTGTGCCAGCTGCGAGTGCAGGTCTGATTTTGGTGGCAACGTGGTGTGCTCGGTCGGCGGCATAAAGAAGTGCTTCCGCCCGTGGTGCAACATCTCCTTTTCGGTGAAGCACAAGGTGCCTGATTTCTTGACCAAGTTCAGTACCGCCGGGTTCCATGGTGCGAAGCACTTCATGGCCATTAGTTTTTAGCCAGCTCTCTAGAAGGTCCAACTGAGTGGACTTTCCGACTCCGTCAATGCCCTCGAAGGTAATAAACACGGTTACCGCTTTTTTCTGGTCGTCTTTTTCTGAGTCTTTGGTGTCTCGCCTGGCTCTACTCCTAGTTTTTCACGCCTGATGGCCAAAAGCTCGTAGGCGCGGTCATTGGCGAGCTCCTCTAAAGGCTCATCTTTTGGAACCGTTGCGTTTACCACGCCATCAGAAACGTAAGTTCCGAACTGCCCAGTCTTGGCGACAACGTTTAGCTTGGAGGCTGGGTCTTCACCAAACTCCTTGAGCGGAGTGGCCGCTGTTCGACGACCGCCGTATTTTGGTTGCTGATAAATCTCTAGCGCCGAAGCTAGATCAAGCGAGAAAATCTGCTCTTCAGTGTCCAGCGATCGAGAATCTGTTCCGCGCTTCAAATACGGGCCGAACTTACCGTTTTGAGCAGTAATCTCGGTTTCAGTCTCTGGATCGATTCCAACAACTCTTGGCAAAGACATTAGCTTCAGGGCATCTTCATAGCTAACAGTGTCAACTGCCATGGTCTTGAATAGGGACGCGGTCTTCGGCTTTGGGTTACCCTCATCAACCAGAGTCAAATAGGGCCCAAAACGGCCATCTTTAACAATGATGTCTAACCCTGATTCCGGTTCTTGACCTAGGACTCGATCACTGGCCGGCGGCGCATTGACAAGCTCGACAGCCTTGTCGTGAGTGAGCTCGTCTGGGCTCAGCTCCGCAGGAATGTTTACAATTCTTCGCTCTTCGTTCTCCATTACCTCTAGGTATGGGCCGAACTTTCCGGTTCGAAGGTTGATGTTCTCGGAAATTTCGAAGGTATTTATCGATCTCGGGTCGCTTTCGCCGAGACCCTCAACGGTTGACTGCAAGCCAGTTTCTCCGAAGTAAAAATTCTTTAGCCAACCCGAGCGGTCAAGTTCTCCAAGTGCTATTCGGTCCAAGTCAGATTCCATCTTCGCGGTGAAAGCGTAATCAACTAAATCGCCGAAATTATCTTCGAGGAATCTTGTGACGGTAAACGCAATCCACTCGGGAACAAGCGCGCTACCGCGCTTGACTACGTAACCCTTGGTGATGATGGTGGAAATAATTGCTGCGTAAGTAGAAGGGCGTCCAATGCCCTGCTCTTCAAGGGACTTGACCAATGAAGCTTCGGTGTATCTGGCAGGTGGTGAAGTGGAGTGGTCCTTCGATGTAATTTCATCGATTTTGATAGTTTTGCCCACCTCTAAGGCCGGAAGCTTGGCGCTCTCTGGCTCTTTATTCTCTTCTTGGGCTTCTTGGTAAACAGCGAGGAAACCCTTGAACAAAATAACGGTTCCGGATGCCGAGAACTCAGCAACCTTGTTTTCAACTTCAGTCTGCAGCTTTGCGGTGGTGGTCGAAAGTTTGGCGTCTGCCATTTGAGACGCTACTGTCCTCCGCCAAATCAACTCATATAAAAGCTGTGCTTTTCCCTGCAAAACTTTTTTCAAATCATCCGGATGCACGAAGGTTTCCCCCGAAGGACGAATAGCCTCGTGGGCCTCTTGAGCATTTTTTGATTTAGCGCCATACATACGCGGCGACGAAGCAACCGAATCGGGACCGAAGAGTTCCTTGGCGGCAGCAATCGCTGCGGAACTTGCCTGACCAGAAAGCGATGGCGAGTCGGTTCTCATGTAGGTAATGTGACCGTCTTGATAAAGCATTTGCGCGGTGTCCATGGACTGCTTAGCGCTCATCCCAAGCTTTTTGGAGGCTTCTTGCTGCAAAGTTGAGGTGGTAAAAGGCGCATACGGCTTTCTGGTCGAAGGTTTTGCCTCGACCGCGGAAACAGTTAGAGTCTCACCCTTTAGCTTGGCTGCATAGCCGGCTGCTTCTTCCGACGAAAGCACCAAAACCTCTTGAACTAAGACACCCTTGGAATCAAAGCTCTTGGTGCCAGCAAGCTTTTGCCCGTCCAAAATCGAAAGCTTCGCCTCGAAGCCAATTGAGTCAGCTTCAAGGTTTGCGGTAACTGATGAGTAGCTGGCCGAAACGAAGGCCATGCGTTCGCGTTCGCGCTGAACAATCATCCGCATCGCGGGAGACTGCACTCGTCCGGCAGAAAGTCCGCGGTTTATTTTGCGCCAGAGAACTGGAGAAATTTCATAACCCACCAAACGATCAACTACTCGCCGGGTTTCCTGAGCTTGAACCAGATTGGTGTTGAGCTCCCTGGTGTTGTTGGCGGCAGCGTTGATGGCATCCTTAGTGATTTCGTTGAACACCATTCGGTGGACTGGAACCTTTGGCTTCAGAACCTCTAATAGATGCCAAGCGATTGCTTCGCCCTCGCGGTCTTCATCAGTTGCCAGATATAGCTCGTCTGCGTTTTTCAGTGCTTTTTTTAGATCGCTTACGGTCTTTGCTTTACCGGGAGACACCACGTAGAAAGGCTCAAAGTCGTTGTCTATGTCGATCGAAAATTTACCTAGCGAACCTTTTTTCTTGTCCGCTGGGATTTCTTTTGCCTGCGCTAGATCACGGATGTGACCAACCGATGCCAAAACCTCGTAATCATTGCCGAGGTACTTGGAAATCGTCTTCGCCTTTGCAGGCGACTCAACAATCACCAATTTCTTAGTCAAAAAAAAGCTCCTAGTTAGTCAGTTGGCGAACCTGCTGCCGAAAAAGTAAAAAGTTCTGTAAACCCAGATTGCTTTATAAGCGTTACGCTCGCGTCGCTTCCGACAATACGACATGAATCTAGGAAACTATCATTTGAAACCGCAATCAGTTCCGCATTTTCGCAAGGAATTCCAGAAACTAGCCCCCGAACAGTATCGGCAGCTGTTAGCGAACCGAGGTCGGCAACCGCCTGCAATCTGGTGCTGTCACGCGCCAACGAAGTCGCGATTGACACCGCAGACAGTAGCAACAGAAGCGCTCCGATGAAGACCAACGACACCGTCGCGGTTGATCCTGAATCTACTGACCAACCTGCATTGCGCAGAGTTTGGTGCTCATTGGCATTAGCGACTGCTTGGTTATTTTTGCGCAAATTAGCCTCCCCTCTATTGATTTTTCGACCTGGATGCCCGCTTCAGTCGGAACGTCTAAACCGATAGCCAGTGACCTAGCGACCTGAAAAGCTTTGGCCTCGAGAGCTATGCGATCGGTGGCGAAGGCCACTGACCCAAGGACAGTCGCAAATAGCAGGATCAGAGCCGGTAACAGCAGCATGAACTCCGCTGTTACCGCCCCTTTGTCGCTAGCCAAGCCCAATTGCGCCTGCAATCAACTTGAATAACAGCGACCTGACCTCCTCCGATTTCAAAACCAGCAGCATTAGTCCCGCGAAGGCGACTCCTGCCAACGTGGCAATGGCATATTCGGCGGTAATTGCACCGTCTTCGGATTTGAGTAGTTGCATTTTTTTTATCCTTTCTTATTGGGTGAAGCCGATAATTATCGGCGGCAGGGTGAGAAGTAAAAATGCCGGCAGGGTCGTGAGTGAAAGCGGGATCAGCAATCGCACCGAAAGCTTTCTTGCCTCTTCAATGCGAGTAGATAGCAGCTGTTGATTCAATTGCTCTAGCTCAGAGTCAATAAGAAATGAAAGTCTGGCTCCGGTTTGCCTCGAAATCTCCACCAGTTGGCTTGCCCCACCCTCTGGATAGTGTTCGAGCCTGGTTTGGATTTTGCCCAGCGGCTCCCCGGCGGACAAACAAATGCGCAGCACCATAAGTGACAAAGTAGGGTCAGGCTTCGGTGCAAGAAATTTAGTCAGCATCCGGCCAGAGATTTTGTATCCGGTAAACAGCAAAGCGGCTGCCAGCGCCGCCGCCATAGCACCCACGGGGTGAAAGATGCCCCGAAAGGTTCCCAGGCCCATTATTTCCGCCAAGACAAAGCTGACTACCGGAAGCCAAATCAAAAGCGTTCTAGTCGCCTGAGGAACAGCCTGGGCCTGAGAGATTTCTTGGCTGGTCCGCTCCTCTTGACGCATCTGCACTTCAAGCTGAGTGAGAGTTGGAACCAGAGGTGCGCCTAGTTCAAAAGCTAAAACAATAAAATCGCGAAATTTATCCGGTAAATCTTTGGGGTTTGCTAGCTCTATGGCCTTTGGGAATGGGACTCCGGCGGAAAGTAGACCCGCAAGCATTGCCGGCCTCATTAGATTGCCACCCGCTCGATCTTGAGCCCAGAAGCTGTCATCGTTGGTTGACCAATACCTGTAATTACTCTTTGGTTACCCGCCCTCCCAAGCTGAATCACGTAATCGATTGATTGGACTACCAGCCTTGAAGTAAGTTCCGTGCTGAAATTACCGAGTAGCCCGAGAACCAAGAGTCGTTCCGCGACGCTTTCAAGGGTGTTTGCATGGAGGGTGGTCAAAGTGCCCTCGTGGCCATTGTTAATTGCCTGCAGTAACACGCGAAATTCCTTGGAGCGCACCTCTCCGACCACTATTCGATCGGGTCGCATGCGCAAAGCATGAACAATTAGTTCATCGAGCTCTATTTGACCAACGCCCTCTTGGTTTGCCTCTCGCTCAGTAAGTGCAATCGCGGGGGAAGCCAGAAATAGTTCAGGAGTCTGCTCGATGCAAATGATGCGCTCGGTAACTTCGCTCAAAAGCGCACGCAATAAAGTGGTCTTGCCCACCCCGGTGGGGCCACTAAAAACTAAGTTCTTCTTATCCTTTATCTGCTGCCTTAGCCATTCAGTTTCTCTACTGGCAAGCATTCCAGATGCTTGAAGTGATTCAACTGTCTGAGGTTTGCTCGGGTGAACTCGAATGCTAAGAAGTGGCTTATCAGATAAGCCAAATGGCAGCACCGCGTGAAAGCGTGCCCCGCGATAAACAAAGTCCGCAACCGGCTTGGCTATATCGATTCTTGAGCCGGCATCAAGTGCAAGCTGAATGATTGCCGCCGAAAGGGCCTGGTCCGATGCAAATGGGGGTAGAAAATCTTGAAAACCTTCACCAAAATCGGCGCGAGCTTGTGTGGCGCCGTCCAGAACTAGATCAGTGACCCCGGGGGTCTCTATGATCTGCCAGATGCTTAGTTGATTTGTCTCCACAAGCACATGTTTGTACGTGAAGTGCAAGCTTGAAATCTAAAAAATAAAGCTGGGGAAAAGTAGGGTGGCGGCAGGTTTGGGGAAACCTGCCGCCGGCGATGCCGACATGGGGGATGTGGCATCGCGACTGAACTAGTCAGTAGTAAAAGCTTATAGAAAATTCTTAACTTTTGTCCCCCGATTCGGGGGATTCACAGAAAAGTTTAGGTGTCGTCTCCCCTTACGAGACTGCTTCTGAAGTCGCCGGTAATGGCCGATGCCAAAAGCAGTAGCGTATTATCTGACAAGGGACTGAGAATTAAACTAAAGAGAAGCTTCAAAAATAGAAAGCACCTGGAGGACTAAGTTGTCTGAACAGAATGAAGTTGAAAACTCTCTAACGGAAACTAGCTCATTTGAGCCATCTACAGACTTTGTTACTAACGCAATAGCGAAACCTGGAATCTACGATCAAGCCAAGGAAAATCGGTTGGAATTCTGGGCCGAGAAAGCTAGAGAGCTCCACTGGGATAAGCCTTTCACCGAAACTCTAGATTTCAGTAATGCCCCTTTTGCCAAGTGGTTTGCAGACGGTGAACTGAACGTTAGCTACAACTGCTTGGACCGTCACGTTGAAGCCGGTTGGGGCAAACGGGTGGCGCTTTTTTTCGAAGGCGAACCGGGTGACACTCAGGTGTACACCTATCTAGGTTTACTAAAGGCCGTAAAGAAGGCAGCAAACGTTCTAATAAGAATGGGTATTGAGCCCGGTGATCGAGTGGCAATTTATATGCCCATGATTCCCGAGGCAATAATTGCGATGCAGGCAGTTGCGAGGGTCGGCGCGGTGCACTCGGTTGTTTTCGGTGGCTTTAGCGCCGAATCTCTGGCCTCCAGAATTCAGGATGCCGCAGCCAAGGTTGTAATCACAGCCGATGGTGGTTACCGAAAAGGTAAGGCCAGCGCCCTAAAGCCCGCAGTTGATCAGGCACTCGAAAACGGTAACTGTCCGAGTGTCGAACACGTGTTGGTGGTTCGGCGAACCGGCCAAGAAGTTGAGTGGGATTCGGCCCGAGATGTTTGGTGGGAAGAACAAATGCAAAGCGTGGACACTGAGCATGTTGCCCAAGGTTTCAATGCCGAGCACCCGCTGTTTATTCTTTACACCTCCGGAACCACCGGAACCCCCAAGGGGATCCTGCACACCACCGGTGGCTATCTGACTCAAACAAGCTTTACTCACAAAAACGTCTTTGACCTGCACGAGGGCCAAGATGTTTACTGGTGCACGGCCGATGTTGGCTGGATTACCGGTCACTCCTACGTTGTCTACGGACCACTTGCAAATGGTGCTACTCAGGTGATTTATGAGGGCACGCCAGACACTCCGGACTGGGGTCGCTGGTGGGACATTATTCAGAAATACCACGTCAGTATTTTTTACACCGCACCAACTGCAATAAGAAGCTTCATGAAACTTGGTGATTCGGTAGTCAGCCACTACGACCTGAGCTCAATCAGGGTTCTTGGTTCAGTTGGCGAGCCGATAAACCCGGCAGCTTGGCTTTGGTATCGAAAAGCCATTGGCTCCGACACGGCACCCATTGTTGACACCTGGTGGCAAACCGAAACCGGGGCGATTATGGTCTCGCCACTGCCAGGCATAACTAATACCAAGCCCGGCAGTGCGCAAGTGCCGATACCAGGAATTGAAATGGCAGTCGTCAGCGACGAAGGTAAACAACTTGGCCCCGGTCACGCCGGTTACCTTGCGATTACCGAGCCTTGGCCAGCAATGCTGCGCGGCATCTGGGGGGACCCGGAACGATTCAAAGAAACCTACTGGTCAAAATTTCCCGGCGTTTATTTCGCAGGAGATGGCGCGAAACTAGACGCCGATGGTGACTTTTGGCTGCTTGGCCGCGTAGACGATGTGATGAACGTCTCCGGCCACCGTCTTAGCACCGCTGAGATTGAATCAGCGTTAGTGTCTCACCCGTTTGTGGCAGAGGCCGCAGTGGTTGGAGCTGAGGATGAGACAACCGGTCAAGCCATTGTCGCCTTTGTAATTTTGATGCGTGAAGAACTGGACAAACTTGGCAGCGAAGCTGACACTTCAAAGATTCTGCGCGATCACGTTGCCAGCCAAATTGGACCGATTGCTAGACCAAGGACAATCTTTGTGGTGACCGAACTACCAAAGACTCGCTCCGGAAAGATTGTGCGCCGACTTCTAAAAGACGTGGCCGAAAATCGACCCATTGGCGACATCACTACCCTGACCGACACTTCGGTCATGGACTCTATTGGCTCAAAAATAGCCTCGGGTGCCACCAACTAAATGATCAGGAGGGCGGTTCCAGGAGATTTAGAGAACCTCTTGCCGCTTTTAGCAAGTTTTTCTAAAGAGGCTGGCACGAACTTCAGCCAGGAACACCTGCTTTCCGCTCTTGAACCGCTTCTAAACAACAAGCTACTGGGGTTAGTGTTTGTTGCTGAATTAGAAGGTATTTTGGTTGGCTATGCGATTATCGGTTGGGGCTGGGGCATTGAATCTGGTGGGCGCGAAGCACTAATCGACGAAGTCTTTGTCTTGGAATTAGTTCGCAATCAAGGAATCGGCGCAAAGATGCTAACTACCGCGATAAAAATTCTAAAGAAACATGGCACCAAAACCGTTTTTCTAGAAACAGAAGCTCAAAACCCTAATTCTAGAAAGCTTTATCAAAACTTGGGTTTTGACAACGAAGACTCGGTTTGGATGCGCAAAAAGCTTTAAGAAAACTCCACAATTAATTCAATTTCTACCGGAGCATCAAGTGGCAAAACCGGAACTCCAACTGCACTTCTAGCATGCTTACCGGCATCTCCAAAAAGCTGCTGCAAAAACTCGCTGGCGCCGTTGATAACTGCCGGTTGACTCGTGAACTCTGGAACCGAGGCCACAAAACCAACAATCTTAACTATCTGCTTCACCCGATCTAAATCTCCAAGAACTGACTTGACTGCGGCAAGCGCATTCAGTGCGCAGCGCTGAGCCATTTCTGCTCCGTGCTCAACTGTTATTTCTGCTCCGTGCTTGCCGGTGGCCATTAGCTTGCCGTCAACTAGGGGCAGCTGGCCAGCGGTGAAAACTAAGTTTCCCGAGATCATTGCTGGCAAGTAAGAACCGGCAGGGGCCGCTACCTCAGGAAGGATAAGGCCAAGTTCGGTGAGCTTTTGTTCGATCTTGCTCATTCAGAAATGGCTTTTTTGAAAAATGCGATGAGGCCTCCCTGCGGGCCGGTTGTCACTTGGACTAGCTCCCAACCCTGATTGCCCCAGGTGTTTAGTATCTGAGTTTCCTTGTGTATCAATAGCGGCGTTGTTATGTACTCCCACTTGGTCATTTCACAGCTCCAATTCAGCCTATTACTAGTATCCTAAAGCCTATGTCTGGCAGTTCTAAATCCTCTTGGCTCGCAAGCCTTCTGAAGCTTGGCTTACTTAGCGGTATCGCGGGTGTTCTATCGGTTGCACTATTGGCTCCCGCGGTTGCAATAGCCGGAGTGGCGACCACGACTTCCATCGGAATGTTCGAGGGGATACCTTCTTACATCAAGCCAGTCAACTCTTCGCAGTCTTCCGCTGTTTATGCACTACGAAACGGAAACCCAGAAAAGATTGCCACTTTCTTTCACGAAAACCGCGTTGAGGTTCCATTCGAGAACATTTCTGAGAACCTAGTAAACGCTGTTGTTGCCACCGAAGATCCAAGATTTTACGAGCACGGCGGAGTGGACATCATTTCTTTGGTACGCGCGACCCTGACAAACCTTGCCACCTTTGGCGATGGACCAGGTGCCTCAACAATCACAATGCAGTACGTGCGCCAGTCAATGGTGGAAGCGGCAAGTATCTCGAATGACAGCGGAGCCATTCAGGCGGCCACCGAAGTAAGCGTTGCAAGAAAGCTCAGAGAAATCAGGCTCGCTATCGCCCTAGAGCAACAAGTTTCCAAGAAGGAGATCCTGGCTGGATATATGAACCTGGTGTTCTTGGGTAATCAAATCAACGGTGTCGAAACTGCTTCCCAGTATTACTTTGGAACCTCCGCTAGCAGCCTAAGTGTTCCTCAGGCTGCTTACTTAGCTGGCATGTTGAAGTCCCCCAATGACTACAAGCCGGATGAGGCAGCAAACCATGAGCGCGGACTAAGCCGCAGAAACTACGTAATTCAAAACATGGCCGACGAGGGTTACATCACTCAAGTGCAGGCGGATGTGTATAAAGATTCACCGATTCAGACCAAAATTACCAAAACCAAACAGGGCTGCGTAGAAAACCAGGTCTCAGCATTCTTCTGCGACTACACCGTTTGGACCATAAGAAACTCTTCAGAATTCGGACTTACTCCCGAAGACCGCGAAATGCTGCTGCGCCGAGGTGGACTTGAGATCTACACCACAATCGATCTGGATATTCAGCAGGCTGCCTGGGATGCGGTTATGACAAACCTCCCAGCAGAGAACGAGTGGGGCTTTGGCGCGTCCTCGATATCGGTTGAGGTGGGCACCGGACGAATCGTAGCAATGGCGCAGAACCGCTACTTCGATCAAAGCGAGAAGCCAGAACTAGGTGGCACCAGTGTAAATTTCAACAGCGATAAGCCCTACGGCGGATCCTCAGGATTCCAGCCTGGTTCCACATACAAGGTCTTCACCTTGGCGGAATGGCTGAAAAATGGCTACACCCTCGGCGACCACGTTGATGGCCGAATCTTTACCGGGGAGGATGTCGACCTTGACGGCGAACCGGACGCAGTGAAGATTTGGGACGTCGCTAAAGATTTCCGAGCTAGCTGCGGCGGAGTTGTCGGCCTTTGGGAAGTCAATAATTCAGGAGATGAAACCGTTGACGATATCAGCGTCTCGCAGGCTGTCGTCACTTCTCAGAACACCGCCTTTGCAGCCATGGCTTCGCAATTAGATCTCTGCGCAATCAGAGACACAGCAAAAGACTTCGGTGTTCACAGAGCGGACGGCAATGAGCTTTTGTATGTCCCGGCTACCATTCTGGGGGCCAACGAAATTGCACCGCTAACAATGGCGGCCGCCTATGCCGGAATCGCAAACGCTGGAGTGTATTGCTCGCCAATTGCCATTGACAGAGTGGTTGTTAGGTTGACTAACGAAGAGCTAACAGTTCCGCAGAGTCTTTGTAGTCAGTCGGTTTCTCCTGAGGTTTCAGCGGCGATGATTCAAGCCATGAAAGGCGTCATGTCCGGTGGAACCGGGGCAGCGGCCAACACCAATGATGGAACACCATTGGCTGGTAAGACCGGCACGACAGACGAGCGCATCCATACCTGGATGATTGGGTTTTCTTCGGAAGTAGCGACCGCAACCTGGGTTGGAAACGTAGTTGGGCTAACCTCTCAGAGCGGCAAGTCAGTAGGGGGCCGGGCGGTATCAACCATCCGACATGCCATTTGGAAAGACGTCATGCTTGAAGTAAATAAGCACTACGAAGAAACACAATTTCCAGCGGCAAACCCTAGATATATCGACGCAACCATGCTGAATGTCCCAGATATCACCGGGTTCACTCTTGAAAGCGCGAAAGTTCAGCTCATTACAGGGGGCCTGAACCTGAAGATTGCTGAGGACACAGTAGCTTCTGCACAGCAAGTTGGAACCGTCGCCTACACAATCCCTGCCGCAGGCGAATCACTACCTAGAGGCTCAATAATTCAGGTCTTTATTTCTTCTGGCGGCCAGCTGATAATGCCCGATGTTTCCGGGATGAATCTGGCCGATGCTTACACGACGCTTGAGGTAATGGGCTTTTTCCCAACTGCCCCGCAACCTAGCCAATACTGGATGCTAAATCTTTGTGATCCAAACCTTCCAGCAGATTCAGCTAATTCAACCATTCCTGCCGCCGGCGAAGAAGTAATTGTCGCGAGTGCAGTGATTGTGCAGCCAAACGCATGTGGATAGCTGGAAACTCAGGCCCGTTCAAGATTCACGAATTAGAGATCTCTAGCCCAACCGGTAAGGGCCTGCGTATTCTGCACGTCTCCGACCTCCACTTTGCCCCCGGCCAAACTGAAAAGGCAAAATTCCTGAAAGAGCTTGCCGATCTAGAGCCAGATCTCGTCATAAACACCGGCGATAGCCTTGGCCACAAAGACGCCATCAACCCAGCCCTGTTGGCCCTGGAGCCGCTCAGGCAGTTTTCAGGAGTGTTCGTCAACGGCAGCAATGACTACAGAGCTCCGGCACCTAGAAACCCACTGCGTTATTTCATGGGGCCCTCTTCTAAGTCGACAACCGGTGTTCAGTTGGACACGAAGCGCTTCGAATCTGAGCTCATCGGTTCTGGTTGGCTGAATCTAAACAATCAAGCTGGCCAGCTCGAAATCGGTGGCACTCGCATCGGTTTTCTTGGTCTTAATGATGCTCACGACGGCCATGAAGACCTAGCAGGACTGCCGAAGCAGACCACTACGCTTCAAAACGTCGACATCACAATCGGCGTGGCTCACGCTCCATATCTAGCGGTAATCGACGCTTTCTTGGAACAACGAGTGCAGCTGATGTTTGCCGGACACACCCACGGTGGTCAGATTTGTTGGCCGAGACAAAAGGCGCTGATTACCAACTGCGACTTGCCAACCAAATATGCAAGTGGTTTATCAGCATGGTCAGATCAAAACCACCAAGCCATGCTTCATGTTTCAGCTGGGATTGGTTGCTCTATCTACGCACCCGTTCGGCTTTTTTGCCCACCAAGTGCAACGCTAATTACCCTCAGCTAGGTTTACTAGGCGAGCTCCTGAGCTACTAGCTCCGCTATTTCGTAGGTGTTTAGGGCAGCACCTTTTCGAAGGTTATCCCCCACCATGAAAAGATCAATTGTGTTTGGAAAATCTTCTGACTGGCGGATGCGACCAACAAAAGTCGGGTCTTGCCCCGCAACGTGCTGTGGGGTTGGGTAGACGTTATTTTCCGGGTCATCCATGACAACAACGCTTGGTTGCTTGGAAAGCAGTTCTCTAACCTCATCGGCCGACACGGCGGCACCAAAGGTGGCGTGAACGGCCAACGAGTGACCGACTTGAACCGGAACTCGAACACAGGTTGCAGCAACTTTAAGGCCGGGGATTCCAAGAATCTTGCGTGACTCGTTTCTAACCTTGAGCTCTTCGGAGGTGTGGCCACCCTCTGTGAAGCCACCGGCCGCAGGGATAACATTCAAGGCAATCGGGTGTGGCCAAGGTGAATCTGCCTGATGAACTGATTGGGCCTCTAGTGTCCTTAGAACACTGTCGGAGGTAAGGCCAGCTTCTGGGTTAGTAGCCGCCGCCTTGATCTCATTGGCCAAGCGATCAACGCCTGGAGTTCCAGCTCCGGAAACTGCCTGGTAGCTTGCAACAACTAATTCTGTGAGCTTCCACTTGTGGTGCAGGGCACCCAGGGCAGCCATCATGGTCAAGGTGGTGCAATTGGGGTTTGCAATGATTCCAATTGGCCTTGATTTAGCCATGTGAGGGTTGACCTCAGGAACCACCAATGGAACCTCCGGGTTCATCCGGAACGCAGCCGAATTGTCAACCACAACCACTCCCTTGGCAGCAGCGATTGGAGCCCAACTTTCTGAAACCTCATCTGGGACATCAAAAAGAGCAATGTCCATGCCATCAAAGGCGCTCTCTGAGAGCTCAACTACCGTTAGCGGTTCGCCATGAACCATAATCTGCTTGCCAGCGCTTCTAGCCGAAGCAATCAGCCTGATTTCACCCCAAATGTTTTCCCGCGCATTGATAATTTGAACCATTACGGTCCCGACGGCACCGGTCGCGCCAACCAGACCAAGATTTGGTTTAGACATGGTTACTTACCTGTTCCGGCATAAATAATGGCGGTGTCGGCAGCATCAAGCTCGAAAGCCGAGTGCACGATTCTGGTGGCTTCTTTTAGCTGGTCAGCGCGAGTCACAACCGAGATTCTGATCTCAGAGGTCGAGATCATCTCAATGTTGATTCCGGCTCTTGCCAGGGCTCCGAAGAGCTTCGCTGATACGCCCGAGGAGGTCTTCATGCCTGCTCCAACGATTGAAAGCTTACCGATTTCATCGTCATAGGTAATTCCCTCGAAGCCAACTTCTTCCTGACGGTCTTTGAGTGCCTGAACAACCTTGTGTCGGTCGGAGTGTGGCAGCGTCATGGAAATGTCGCTCCGCTTATCCTCATCGGTCGAGACGTTCTGCACGATCATGTCTATGTTCGCACCGGATTCGGCAACAATCTGGAACACCTCTGCCGCCTTACCCGGTCGGTCCGGCAGCCCAACAACTGTCACTTTTGATTGAGTGTCATCGGTTGCAACACCTGAAACGATTGGCTCTTCCATGTCATCTCCTGCAATAGCTGTGTAAACGAGGGTTCCGGGATCGGTACTAAAAGAGGACCTCACCCGAAGAGGTATCTTGTGGCGACGCGCAAACTCAACCGCGCGAATGTAGAGAATTTTTGCTCCCGAGGATGAAAGCTCGAGCATTGACTCAATGTCAATCTGCGCGAGCTTATGGGCACGGGGAACAATCCTTGGATCGGCGGTGTAAATGCCGTCAACATCAGAATAGATTTCGCAAACTTCTGCGTTCAGCGCCGCAGCCAAAGCCACCGCGGTAGTGTCAGAGCCGCCCCTACCCAGAGTTGTGGTGTCACCATTTTCAAAACTGAAGCCCTGAAAGCCAGCAACAATCGCGATTTCATCATTTGCCAAAGACTCTTGTATGCGAGTTGGCTCAAGTTTCCAGATTCTGGCCGAACCGTGAGAAGAATCAGTAGAGATGCCAGCCTGATAGCCAGTGAAGGACTTAGCCTTCCCACCCTGCTCTTTTATGGCCATAGCTAAAAGTGACATTGAGATTCGCTCGCCCGCAGTTAGTAAAACATCCATCTCGCGCCCACCATCGGGTGCAGAAGAGACAGAATTAGCAAGGTCTATTAGGTCATCGGTGGTATCACCCATTGCAGATACCACAACGCACACCTGGTTTCCCTCAGCTTGTGCCTGTAAAACGCGTGCAGCGATATGTTTGATCTTGTCCGCGTCTTGTAGGGAAGATCCTCCATATTTCTGCACAATAACTGGCAATTAGGGCTCCTGGATTTTTGGACTCATACATTCGTTGGCAAGCTGCCAAGTCTAGTTGACTCTTTTGCGACCCTCAAAGGCGCGACCCAAAGTCATGTCATCCGCATATTCCAGATCTCCGCCAACTGGTAGCCCGGAAGCAAGCTTGGAAACAGTTATTTCCATTGACCCCAAGAGCCTAATTAAATACGTGGCGGTAGCCTCGCCCTCAAGGTTTGGGTTAGTGGCAAGAATTATCTCTTTGATTTCTGGGTCTGCAAGGCGCTTTAGCAAGTCCTTAATCCTCAGCTGATCAGGGCCAATTCCAATAATTGGAGATATGGCTCCTCCAAGGACGTGATATCGGCCTCGAAACTCCCTTGTTCTTTCGATGGAGTTAATGTCTTTCGAGTCTTCGACAACGCAGATCGAAGTTAGGTCCCGTTTTGGATCTAGGCAAATAGAGCACTGCTCAGTTTCTGAAACATTGCCGCAAGTCACGCAGAAACGCACCTTTTCCTTGGCCTCTCGAATCACGTCCGCGAGCTCCAGAGCCACTTCGCTGTCGGTCTCTATAAGGTGAAAAGCAATGCGCTGTGCAGACTTTGGGCCAACACCGGGAAGCCGACCCAGCTGATCAATTAGCTCTTGAATCACTCCGTCATACATTAGCTAGCCTCGCCCTTTATTGGCTTGGCTCCAAGCACTTCACGAAGCACGAACTCTCCAGCTTGCTCAGCCTCAGGTTCAGAAGCGTGGGCAACTTCTTCGGGTGCGTCTTGCGCTTCTATTTCTTCTTCAGTTGTGAATTCTTCGGCAGCTGTCGGTTCAACCGTGTTTTTTGTTTCTGGTTTTACTGGCGCCTCGGCAACCTTGGCACGGTATTTGACTACAACGCCTAATTGCTCACGAATAACCTGGCGAAGAACTTCGGCAGCTCCCTGCGAACTCTTGAACGCATCCACATCGTTCTGGCTCTGGAACAAAAGAGTTAGCACTTCGTCTTTAAAATCAATCACCTTGGTGGTGAAGGCAACGGCCCAAGCGGATCTGGACTGTTTCGCAAGTGTCTCCAGAATCATCGGCCACGCAGCCTTAACAGTCGCTGTGGTGATGTCTTGGATTGGAACAACCGGCTGCCTTGGCTCAGTAATGACTGACTTTGCCTCAGGCTCGTCTCGGGTGATATTCACTTCTGGTGCCAGAGCAATCTTTTCGGCTGCGGGTTTTGCAAGCTCTGACGTTTTTTCTAGCTTGACTTCTTGAGTGGCTAGTGCCGCAACGGCTGGTGGCTTGGCCGGAGCAACCGGAGCAGTAACCGGTATTGCAACCGCCGCCGCCGGCTCCTGTTGGATGGCGACCAGTGATCGCTGACTTACCGGGGCTAGCACTCTTGCGCACAGTAGCTCCAACTGCAACCTCGGGTTCGAAGCTGCGCTGGTGTCAGAAAGAGCTTTAGAAGTCGCTTCCGCGGCCGCGGTCAAGTCGGACAGGCCAAACCGGTTTGCTTGAATTGTAAGAATGTCGAACTGCTCGGGCCCAATGCCGCGCAAGATGGCCTTGGCGTCGTTTCCAAGTGAGCTGACAAGCATTAGGTCTCTTAGGCGCTCAAGCAAGTCCTCAAGAAACCTCCTGGCGTCTTGGCCAGACTGAATTACCTTATCCACCGCGCTAAAGGCTTTAGCCGCATCAATTTCAGCGAAGGCCTCAATTACCTCGCTCATAAGTTCGTCGTGAGTGAAGCCCAAAAGGTTAACAGCTCGCTGATAAGCAACCTCTTTACTCTCACTGCCAGCGATCAACTGATCAAGCAATGACAAAGCGTCTCGAACGCTGCCTCCGGATGCCCGAACCACAAGCGGCATCACACCGGCTTCAGCGCTAAAACCCTCAGACTCCAAAATAGTTCCCAGGTATTCCAACAGCTCTCCCGGAGGGACCAAACGGAAGGGGTAGTGGTGAGTTCTAGAGCGAATGGTTCCGATTACCTTCTCGGGCTCTGTGGTTGCGAAGATGAACTTCACATGCTCGGGAGGTTCTTCAACGATCTTCAGCAGAGCATTGAAGCCCTGCGGGGTAACCATGTGAGCCTCGTCGAGGATGAAAATCTTGTAGCGATCTCTGGCTGGAGCAAAGATTGCTCTTTCTCTTAGGTCCCTTGCATCGTCAACACCGTTGTGGCTAGCGGCATCGATTTCGACCACGTCTAGCGAACCGGGTCCTCCGCGGGAAAGCTCAATGCAGCTGTCGCACTTGCCACATGGAGTGTCGGTTGGACCCTCTTTGCAGTTCAGGCACCTGGCCAAGATTCTTGCGCTCGTTGTCTTTCCACAGCCTCTTGGACCGGAGAACAAATAAGCGTGATTCACCCTGTCTGCCCTCAGGGCAGAGCGCAACGGATCGGTTACCTGAGATTGGCCAATAAGCTCGGCAAAACTCTCAGGTCGATAACGTCTATATAGGGCTGTAGTCACGGGCCAAGCCTAACCGAGGAGGCAGACAAGCAAGAACAATTCCACAGCCTCGCGGGCATTTACTAACCGAGTACCGAAGACCAACTAGCTGCAGCGCCAGAGTGGCCAATAAGGGCGATCATGACGATCACAGCGATGGAAACCGAGATGCCAACAAAACTAAGCGCGTAAATAACTGGCTTAGCTAGATCTCTTCTAACGGCAAACCAGTAAACAAATGCCACCGCGAACATGCCAATCGAAAGCGCCATCATCGAGTCACCAAGTTGGGCATGAACGCCAGGATCTCCCACAACCTCTTGAAATGCTTTGCCAGATTGGGAAGATATGTAAACGGCCGGAACTGAGGCACCGAGGCCAACAAGAGAGCTAACAAGAAACTTGTTTCTAAATTTAGGCCAGCAAACTGCAACCACAAAGACAATCGCGCTAAGCGGTAAGAGCACCACGGCAAAGTGCACGGCGAGTGGGTGAAGCGGGAGGTCGCCAAATCTCAAAAATAGTTCGTCCATCAGTTACAAATCCTAGGCTGGCTCGAGCATTAAAGAGGTAACAAGGCACTGTCAAGATGCTGATAATAAAAAGGACCCCCCGTGCACCCATCAGAGCTCAGTTACCCTTGCTATCTTTCGATCCTGGGGGATTTAGCCAAGGTGACGCCACACGAGGAGTCGACTCCAATACTAAACCCAGAAAGAGCCAATTTCCAGACCGCAAATAATGCAGCTAGAATCATGGCTCTGGAGAATTCGCCTAGTGGCCTATGGCGCACGCTTGGAAAGCGTGTTGGGTGCAAGCCCTCAGGGGTTCGAATCCCCTATTCTCCGCCAGAAAAAAGTAAGTGGTTCTGAGTCGGCAGATTTGGTTGCTAACAGCCAACTAGGGTCTAGGGCTTGCTCACCAACCCATGGTTCCTTGGGCACCCTTAAAGGGCCCTTTTATGTTTGAGGTTATCCAGCCACCATAGAAATCACCCTCTTGGGACTGAACCAACTCTTCACCCACGTAACACTCATCAACCTTCGAGGCGTAGATAGCGGCCTTGCCCAGAAGCTTTTCAAAACCCTGATTTGGTTTTTTGTAGGTCCAGGCAGCCCTTGGAATAACGCGGCCATCAACCAGTAAATCAAAGTAGTTGGCAACACCCTTGAACTCGCAATAAGTCTCACCGGGGCTTTCAATCAGCACTCCGGGCGCGAAGCCAGTGATGGCTAAGTAATAAGTTGGTGGGTGTGAGGTCTCCAGCACTCGAACCGACTCATTAGTCGAAGCTATGGTTTTGCCCGCATGGCTAACACTCAGGTGCTGCGAAACTTCTTCGAGCCGCGGAGGTCGGGGGTAATCCCAAACCGACTCGAGTTCTGACTTTTTTCCCATCAGTTTCTCCTTCGAACTGGTTCAAATAGCTAAACATGGCACTTACTCTGCTGAAACGACCTTTGGTGATGGTCCGTACCTGTTCTCACCTTGGAAAGAATCAGCGACAGTGAAGACCAGTAGGACGATGGTACCTACCAGAGGAACAAACCCAATCAATGCCCACCAACCACTTCTGCTGGTGTCATGGAGTCGTCTGACCAGCACTGATAACGCGGGCACGATTGTGGCGACTATCCAGACAAGACCTACCAAGCCCCCGCCTCCATTGGCGATAAAACGATCTACGTCGCTGCCCAGAAGCACAAAATCAATAATCGCTGCTGCCAGGTTGGTTACAACGAGAAAGAGCTGGATAAACCAGTACTCGGATCGACGAGCACGTCCTTTAAAATTCGCGTAGTTGGCCCAAAACGACTTAAATGCTTGTCCAAAACCCATGAGGGGATCCTTCCTAGTTTGTTTCTTGATTCGATCCTAACCCCTGTTACACCAGTACGCTGGCGGCTTTAAAAAACATGAAGCGGAGCAAGCCTTCACAACGGGATTGTGCGTATCTATGCACTGGCAGGGCAAGACCGAGAAGACCTATCGTCTGCATTTCAGCTGCAGATAGCTAGGCTCGACCAATCCAAGTGGACCCCATGAGGCTCTAGTGAAACAATAAGCACCTATGCCTATGTCCGGGCTTGCCTGAAGCCCGAGTTATCCGCCATTAACTGGAACGCCAATCCAAGGCCAGCTTCCTTGAAGCAGCTAGTTGCTGGGACGGATAAACCTTGGCTAATCACCGGTTCGAAGATCTGGAACTGTCCAGGGTCTGGTGATCAGCATCAAACTGGTCAATGAACCTGCAAACAGCAGCCCAATCAAGATTCCAATATCTTGGGTGTCTTGGTTGTTCATGAAGCCATAAACAATTGAAACCAAGCTGGCGGTTGCAAAATTCACTATGCCAAACAAAGAGGCGGCGGTGCCAGCCTGAGAGCCGTGGTTATAAAGTGCAATAGTCGGGATAGTTGTGACGCCAGCGCCAAATATAAACAACTGGAGCATGAAAAACGCTTCTGCCACAACCAGTCCCGAGCCGGCAGTCAAAAACAGTCCCGTACCTAGAAGCACACCGAGGCTGGCGTAGATGGCTAGTAACCACTGACCTTTAATGTGCCTGGCGGCATAAGCACCGACTTGTACACCGACCCATGAAGCAAGCGAATTTGCTGCTACCCAAAACCCAAAGTCGCCCGGGCTCAGACCGAAACCATCTCGGAACAAGAAGGGCACGTTGTTGAGGTACGCAAATAGCGCTGAAGTTTGGAGCGCTCCAAATATCAAGAGCCCGATGTAGACCCGGTCCTTCAAGACTGAGCGGTAACCCCTGAAAAGCCCCAACGGTGTGCTACTTCGTCGCTTTGTGACAGGCAAGGTTTCAACAAGCAGTCCGGATGAGAAAAGTGCCAAGATAATTCCGCCAAGTCCGAAGATTAGAAATATGGCCTGCCAGTTTCCCGTCTGAGTAACTTGTGCGCCAACGATTGGTCCGATGATTGGCGAAAGCGATTGAATAAAAAAGATTTTTGCCAACATTGTCTGCATTCGTTGACCTCGATAAAGATCTCGCACGATAGCGCGGCTGACCACATCGGCACCGGCCGCGAAGAACCCCATCGCGAACCTAAGTACGAGGAAAGTTTCGAAGTTGGGCGCGAAAAAAGCCATCACCGCGCTCAGGCCGAATCCAGTCGTCGCGATCAAGATCAAAGGTCTGCGACCAAAAGCATCCGAAAGCGGCCCAATTAGTTGGCCGAGCGCGAGACCGACTGTGACGCCGGTCAGTGAAGCTTGCACGGTTCCGTTTGTCACGCCAAAGTACGTGGCTATGTCAGGGAACGCAGGAAGGAAAGGGTCAATCGAATATGGCACCAAGCTCATTGAGATGGCCAAAATTACGATGTAGCTAAGTAGTAATTTTTTTAGAAAGCTGATTGCCAGAATCTATAACCCTGCCGCGAATGCGGTTTGGTTTGGATTCTGACACCCTAAAAACAATAGCGTCACTGACAAGACTTCGCCCTGAGAGGCACTTCCGGCCCCGCTACCTGAGTGAGTATTGTGAAGTTATTTCTCAGCTTTCAAGCTGGGGTCTTTTTGGTGGTAAAAATTACTTTACGTCCTGCTCAGATAACTTTTTCGATAAATAGGCTTCCGAGCAAGATAAAAAAGTACGACCGTAGAAAGACAGATTAGACACATACGGCTTGTCCTAGCAGGGTAGCGGCTGCAAGTGGATTGGGATCAGGGACTAAAAACTAGTCGTGGATGATTCTTCGACACACTAAGCCCTGACTGGAAAGCACAGTCGTCGCAAGTGCCGTAAAGAGATATGTTCTGCTAAGAATTTCTCTGATTCGCATCGACCGAAAAGAGAACCCGGCAACTTGCAAGTAAACGCCTCGGTCTAACCTTCTGCGATGACCGGAAGCGCCTTCCGAAGATTTGGACAGCAGTCTGGATTGCAAAAACTTGGCCATGGGCCCAGCGGAGACAGCGCTTTCTCAGGTACGCCATCAGTGCGCTCCTTTATTAGATCAACAATGCCCTCAAGAAAAGCCACATGGGTGCCTGCCGTTGCAACGCGCTCAAACTCAAGGCCAAGCTCTTCAGAGGTTTCTTTTGCCTCGTTATCCAGGTCCCAAACCACTTCGACGTGGTCGCTAACAAAGCCAATCGGTATCACGACAATGGCTTTCTTTCCAGCCTCCTTGGCCGTTCTGATTGCATCGTTTACGTCAGGTTCTAGCCAGGGCACGCTCGGCGAGCCACTGCGGGACTGGTAAACGAGCTCCCAACTAGGGGCAAGATCTGATTGCACGGCTAGTTCAGCCATTACCAATGTGGCTGCTGCTAGATGCTGAGCGGCATAAGTGCCGCCCGGCTTCTCAAAGCCCTCTCGAACACCGGGTGGACCACTTGTTTCACTCATGGATACCGGGATCGAGTGGGTTGCAAACATGATTTGAATATCCGTGGCTTCTACGCCCTTTGCCGCTAGCTGGCCTAGGGCTCTGTTCAAATCTTCATTGATTGGGGCCAAGAAGCCCGGGTGGTCAAAGTAGTGCCTCACCTTATCGATGGTCATCTTGCCCTCGAGCTCAGAGACGATTAGCGCCTGCGCCAAATTCTCGCGATATTGACGGCAACCCGAGTAAGACGAGTAAGCACTAGTGACCCATGCCAACACCTTGCGATGTCCGTCTTTATACATTTGCGCTAGGACATCAGCAAAGTATGGCTCCGAGTTTCGGTTGCCGAAATAGATAGGAATGTCCACCCCGCGCTCAGGTAAGAGGTCCTTCAGTGCCGCAAGTAGTGCACGGTTTTGTTCGTTTATTGGGCTCACTCCACCGAGGGCTAAATAGTGGTGGGAAACCTCAACAAGCCGCTCGTGCGGGACGCCTCGTCCAGCCGTGACTCTTTCTAGGTATGGCATAACTTCTTCAGGACCCTCTGGACCGCCAAATGAAGTTAGTAAAATTGCGTCGTAACTCATGCGAATAAACTCCCTATCGTCTCTAATGTAAAACGCTTTCCGGTGTAGAACGGCACTTCCTCGCGAACGTGAAGTCGTGCCTTTGTGTAACGAAGATCCCTCATCATATCCACGATTTCATGTAGGTCATCTGACTCCAGAGCCAACAACCACTCGTAGTCTCCTAGGCCAAATGATGCAACCGTGTTCGACACAATCCCGGGAAACTTTCCACCGGCAATGCCGTGCTCCTTCAGCATGTCGCGGCGATCTTGGTCTGGCAGCAAGTACCAATCGAACGACCGAACAAATGGATAGAAACACAACCAGTCCTTGGCGGGCTTGCCTAACATGAAGCCCGGGACATGGCTGCGATTGAATTCTGCCGGGCGATGGATTCCCATACCTGACCAAGTGCTTTGAAATGCTGAGCCGATCTTCGTGCGAAGAAATTCGCGCAGTGCCAACTGAATCGATTCTGCCTTCGGTGCGTGCAACCAGAGCAGAAGTTCAGCATCGCCGCGGAGGGCACGCAGGTCATAACTACCTCGAAGTTCAATGTCGTTTTCGGCAAGCATGGTGCTGAAGGATCTCATTTCCTCCTGTGCTTGCAGCGAGTCATCAGTCGGGGCAATTTGCCTCAAAGCTGTCCAGTTTGTATAACGAATCTCATCGTTGATTGCATTGACGTCTTCTTTACTCACGCGTTCCTCCGTTTGTTGTGTTCAGTTGCCAGGCCGAGTAACCCATTCCCACTCAGAAATGCTCCGCAAAATTCGAGACCGTCATCCTCAAGATCCTTGGTCACACGTTGAAAATCGCTTAGGACTTTTTGATTGGATTGAACCAGTGCTCCCGGCCAAGCAATCAAAACCGTCTCCAGCACTGCGTACTTTGAGATTCCATAAATGCTTCCAATCTCAGTACTGGCCAAGACTTCAAGATCACCGGTGGGAATCACGCCATCCCGACCGTAACTGATTCGAATCAGGTGCTGATTTTTGGGGAGTGACTCCTGTATCCAAGACCACTTTGCGTTGGTGTGGGTGGTCGCCTTCGCAAGATAACCTTGCCCCGCAGCAATAAGGGCACCGGTTCCTAGCGGAAAACTATTTAGCTCATCACTTTCCACCAATAACCCAACGATTGCCACGTCCACAAGATTGAATTGCTCAGCCGCTGAGCCAACCTCTCCAATAAATAATTTCGCCACTGCTTGGGGGCCAGTGCAAACACTCAACTTGTCGGTAAGGATCGAGCCATTTTGAGTCGCGACTTTCCAGTGATTATCCAATCGAGTTACAGATTTCACTTCACTAGCGAGCTGAACGACTACCGATTTTAATCTAAGACGCTCTGCAAGAGCATCAATCAAAGTCTTCATGCCCCCCAAAAGCCCCATGACGGCGCTACCCGGTTTGCTCCGGGCGCTGTCTTTGTTTGACTCCGATCGGCTGTGGTGTACAGCCGCTACCAGCGAGCCCAGCTCTCGTGCCTTTGGCAAGATGTTCGCGAATATGACCTCGGCATCCAGGTTGTGAGAGCTTGAGCCGTGGACTCCCGCAATCACCGGGTCAATGAGTCTGGTGCTAAACACTTCTCCGAGCCGGCTGGATATCAAGTCAAATACGGTTCCGGTTGCGAAACTAAACGGCAGCGAATCTAATCTTTTTGCCTCAGCAATTTCTGTCTCACTAAACACTTTTCTGAGGCTTGGATCCTCGAGATCCATGGGCACACCCAGATAGCCTTGCGGAATCCTAATCCGAGAACCACCGGTTAACAGGCTCGCCCCCACCGGGTTCGGGCGAACCAGGTCTGACTCCAAGCCAAGTTCCCCTACCAGTACCTGAAGGTCATCTTTGATGATGCTGAACGATTCCGCACCTAAATCAACGTGATGATGGCCAAGGGAGCCATTGAATACAAAACCACCGAGATAATCTTTAGCTTCGATGATCAGTACTCGTTTATCTTCCCTGGCAGCACGATGAGCGGCTAGCATCCCAGAAAATCCGCCGCCAATCACAACTTGGTCAAATGTCTTCATGATGTTATTTGGTGGACGTATTCGACAAGTTTTGTCAGCACCGTCGGGTCAGTATCTTTGGGCACACCGTGACCCAAGTTCACGACGTGTCCTGGAGCCTTCTTACCCTCATCAATCATCGATTTAGTGTGCGCTTTCAGCTCTTCAAAATCTTTGTCCAAAAAGTCGGGGTTGATGTTCCCCTGCAGCGGTAATTGGAAATCGAACTCGGCGGCAGTTTCTGCCAGCGATGTCAGGTAGTCAACTCCCAGAACCGTCGCTCCGACAGCCATCATCTCTTTGTGGATAGCTTTGGTGCCAACCCCAAAGTGAATTCGTGGGACTGCGATTCCAGAATCATCGGTCAAATCCTTCAGCTCATCAAACAAGGTTTTGGTGTGCGGGGCTGCAAATGTGACGTAATCGTCATGGCTGAGCTTGCCGGCCCAAGAATCAAATACTTGAAGAGCACTGGCGCCTGAAATGACTTGCGCACGAATGAATTGAGCCGTGATTTTTGCACACCATGAAAGGATGTCGCTCCACAGCTCAGGATCCTCTGCCATCAGCCTGCGCGATTCAGGCAGGTCTTTGGAAGGTCCTCCTTCAATTAGATACGATGCCAGAGTGAAAGGTGCTCCGCCAAAGCCAATCAAAGGAGTTTCTCCGAGCTGTTCCACCAGGCGCTCCACCGAAGTGCGGATTGGCTCCAAAGCATCCTCGCTCAGAACACCAAGTTCCTCGAACGCCAGCCGCGTGGTGATTGGATTCGCGATTTTAGGACCGATGCCCGATGCTATTTCCACTTCCAGACCTGCCAAGCGAAGTGGGATCACGATGTCTGAGAAAAGAATGGCAGCATCGACGCCGTGGCGCCGAACCGGCTGCATTGTTATCTCGACAACCAGATCCGGGGTTAGGCAGCTGTCCAGCATGCTCACGTTGGCACGAATCTCACGATATTCGGGTAGTGAACGCCCAGCTTGACGCATGAACCAGACCGGTAACGGGCTAGTGCGCTCCCCCCGTAACGAACGCACTAAATTCGACGAACGGGTTCTTCCGTCGTTGAGCGGATGGGTCGCTTCCAATTGCATTGAATAAGTTTCGATTTAATTCCAGTAACTGTGCTGACAAAGTGTCAGCAGGTGCTTTGGTATTTTTTACGACATGGCATTAGTTTTTCTAGGCACTAACTTTCGAGAGACGCGCGCTCTTGATTTAGAGCGCCTAGAGGCACACGCTGACCAGATTCGTTCAACCCTAGCCCTCAAGCAGCCTTTCGGGGACGGGGCAGTTGTGCTAGCAACCTGCAATCGCTTTGAGGTCTACTTGGACTCTGAAAATGCGCCCGAAGCCACTGATAACGTCCGGGCTGCAATTACTGAAGTTCTTGGTGAGACTGGAACGGAAATTTTTGGGCGGCTCAAGGTTCGCAACGGGGACGATGTCGTTCATCAAATTTTTTCGGTGGCATCTGGCTTGGATTCTATGGTCATTGGCGAAGGTGGGATCTCAGGTCAGGTAAAACGCGCGCTTTCCGAAGCTGCGCAGGTAGCATCTGCCAGCCCAGAGATCCACCGGCTCTTTCAAAGTGCTTTTCGGGTCTCCAAACAAGTAGCAACCCAAACCGGATTGAGCGCTTCGGTGCGTTCAATAATTGGCGAAGCCATAACCAAAACAGCTCTACGCATGGATGACCTAAGCAATACCAAAGTTCTTCTGATAGGAACGGGCTCCTACGCTCGAGTGACTGCGTCTGCCCTGCAGTTGACGCGAGCGTCGGAGGTTTTCGTTTTTTCCAGGTCTGGACGCGCTCTGAAATTTGCCGAATCACACAACCTGAAAGCGGTTGATCAAGATGGGTTACTTGCTGCACTGGTCGATGCCGATGTAGTCGTTGGCGCAAGTGGGCGACAGGGATTCGTTATAACTTCAGACATGGCCTTGGCCGCTCAGGCAAAACGGGTTCAACTTCAGGCTCCGACCCAGATCTACATCGACGTGGCCCTCGCCCGTGACATCGATCCATCGATTGCGACTATTCCGGGCTGTGAACTTATCGACCTTGAGACACTCGCAAAACTCGAAGATTCCGGGCACGAAGAAGAACTAATTCAGGCGAAAAAAATCATTGCAGACTCGATTCGCGAATACAACAATGTGAAGCTTGAGCGCAGCGTGGACCCGGTAATCGCTGCACTTCGTCAGCAATTTGGCGCTTGGGTCCACGATGAAGTAGCCGTGGTTAAACGCAGATCAGGTGACCAAGCTGCCCTAGACGTTGAACGCTCATTGCTGCGAGTAACAAACATGATTTTGCATAATCCTTCGGTGAATGCAAAAGCCCTGGCAAGAACCGGCGAACACCATGACTACATCCAGGCCGTGAAGTTGCTCTACAGCATTGATTTGACAACAAATGACTAGCTTGCGAGTGGGCAGTAGGGGCAGCATTCTGGCGCTGACTCAGACCAGATTGGTAGTTGCAAGACTCATTGAACTAAATCCTGGCCTAACTGTGCAAGAAGTAATAATCAAAACCGAAGGTGACCAAACCACAACCCCCTTGAGTGAGGCAAAAAACCCTGGTGTGTTTGTCTCTGCTTTACGTGACGCGTTACTGGCCGGAGAAGTGGATTTTGTAGTTCACTCCATGAAGGACTTACCGGCCAAGCCCTACCCGGGAATCGTGACCGCCGCCGTTCCGGAGCGCGAAGACTCGTCAGATGTACTAATTTCTCGATCGGGCTTGGATCTAATGTCACTGCCGGTTGGATCTTGGGTTGGAACCTCATCGCCCAGAAGGGCAGCCAGCATTCGAAGATTGCGCCCTGATCTGAGAATCGATTCAATTCGCGGCAACATAGATTCTCGACTAAAAAAAGTGGAATCAGGTGAATATGACGCCACGCTTTTGGCTCTTGCCGGTCTGAAGCGCGTCAATCGCGAATCTGTAGTTACTGAGCATCTGGATTCTAAGTCTTTCGTTCCGGCACCGGGACAAGGAGCTTTGAGCATTGAGTGTCGCGATAAAGAACCCGAGCTATTCGGAGCAATAGCAAAATTAGATCACCCCATCTCAAGGTTGGTAGCCCTCGCGGAGCGATCGGTTCTGGTTGGACTAAACGCTAGCTGCGCAACAGCAATCGGCGCTTCCGGTGAGCTAAGAGGCGACCGACTTATTTTGGTTGCGGAGTTGTCTATTGAATCAACGGGTGAGTCAATTGCGGTTAGTAACGAGGTTGTCCTTGGTTCCAACAAGCTTTTAGATGCAGAAAATCTTGGCCTTTTGGTCGCTGAGCAACTTTTAGAATCACCCATTGCAGCAAAAGCGGCCCTCCAGTGAAGGGTCTGCTAGTTAGGCCAAG
>Ga0307933_1000528_pt1 | contig 35299 bp, 40 predicted proteins | sample OrgLakmetageno88_FD_201811 | JGI IMG/M metagenome (GOLD analysis project Ga0307933, IMG submission 201811) | Saline water microbial communities from Organic Lake, Antarctica - #88 | ecosystem: Environmental > Aquatic > Non-marine Saline and Alkaline > Saline | place: Antarctica: Organic Lake... | reverse complement strand
CATAGCTGCGCCGAGAAAAACGACAACACACGACCTGCGGCGGCGGAATCTCCACTTTCCTCCGCCGCACTTGGCTAGGAATATCAAACCGCCCGGATCAGACCCTTTTCACGCCGCCGCTCACACATTTGCCACCTGTTCAGGGTTCGAGTGGGCATCTGCCGTTTGATTTACTGAGCCATCTGGTGGCCGCCCATAGTTGGGAAGGCTCCGTCACTGAAAACGTTGCCGCTTACATATCTCCACGGGCTCGACTGTATGACTATCGAACTGCTAAGGCAGCCGAAACTGATCTAATGATCGAATGAGGCTGACGAGACAATAGATCGTTCATTCAGGCACGGATCGTTTCCCGCTACAACGAGGGATTGCAGCCATTCCTCTGCCTCAGTTTTAAGACTTATTCTGATGTTTAACGGAAGCAGATTTCAGAGAAGGAGGACTGCACTGGCGGCGATCCATCCATTCCACCACACAAACGTGCGGTAGTGTAAGTGCGGAAATCAAGACTAGATAGAGCGCAACCCAACTTTTAGGATCGGCTGCTTGTGCGGTAAGGAACCAAGCAAGCCCAGGCACGGCTGCTAGTGCAACTAGAGTAAATGGCAGCGCTTGGCGGGCGAACCGGCCATTTTTGGTGATTTGCGCCCCTCGTGAACCCTCTTGCCCGCACTCTCGGCAGGCACGTAATCGAAGGACATGCCGGTAGCCATGCCATCCACTAAAGTAGAGGCCCACGGCGGCTAGCGGCGGAACAATCACAAAGAAAATGGCCAGTCCGATGTTCTCAAAGATTAGCCAGTGGCTGTCACGTTGATTCACTGGAGTAATCGTTTGAAAAATCCGGATGGTGTCCAATAACCAAAGCGTGCAAATAAAGACCAAAAGTGGCACTCTTACCAATGCGTAGTCAAAATCTGCATCTGCTTGAAACCAGTTCATGCAAGCATTCATAAAAGCGGAGGCACTTTCAGGGTGAGCCACCAGAGGCAAGCCGATCGGTAAGAGCCCGCGCAGAAGCCCGTGAGTGAATCGACTGATGCCTTTGCCCGCGAGAGAGCTCTTAGGATTGCGGAATTGCTCAAACGCCAAATCAGCTTTCCCCCAGTGATATACCGTGAGCGCTAGGAAGCCGATCGCAGCGAGTAGCGGGTAGGCGATCCAAAAGATACAAACACCCGCTGCAATCGTCGTGTAGAGCGTTAGCACGACCGCCAAAGGCACCGGTTGCAGAGCGCGTTTGGCCAGTCCGAGGGCGACGAGGTGATCCACGGCTCCGTGGGGCAGACCGAACAAGAGCACGCTCAAAGCCAAAGGAAGCATTTGCCACTCGCCGTCGAGGACTCCTAAAGCCGTCAATGCGACCCCGAGTAAAAAAAAGATGATGGCGCAACGATCTGCCATGATTCCCAGAACCCGCCCGACGACATTGCTCGGCCTAATCGGATCGAGGGGACACCATGCAAAAGGGAAGTTCACGATTTTTCAGCGATAAAAAGACTATGGTAGAGTGTGACTCCCTGTGCCACCAAGAGGCTGGTTATGAAAAAGAAGAAAGCCTCTTCAATCGGTAGATTTCCAATCATAAAGCCGCTCAGGCTCGTGGAGTCGAAAGTCCAGATGCCACTAGCGATCGCGAAACTATCGGCAGCCCAGAGATAAACTGTCGGCAATAATGTGGCAGGGACAATGATCGACGCATTCCTTAGGATCCCCAGCGGATCAAAGATACATTGAATGAAAAGTGCAGGCAGAAACCAAACTACAGTCAGTCCAAGATAACTGTTGGGATGTTTGACTAATAAAACGACCCCACCCGAGAAGCACACTAGGGCAGTGATGCTCACAATCCAGCGAACTCGTTTTTGTGGCTGCCGCCAAAGCGTCGCATGAACACGCGCTTTCTGTAGAATGAGATAGAGGATGGCTCCAATGAAAATTGGCATCAACAGAAAGAAAGCATATTCCTCCAGCGGCACATACCCAATCGTGCCAAGTATTCGATCCGATGGCGAGTGCCAGACGCCCACAGCGATCAAATAGTTATCCCAAGGCGTCGTCCAAACAAAGGCGATGCCGACTAGAATTAATACTGCCGTCCAGTGCCTACTCCGCAAATTAGGCTGCTTGGGTTCTTGCGGCGACCAGAGCAGGCCACAAATAATGAGCACTGACGTGGGTAGAATAACAAAAAGCAGTAAAAATTCGAGATAAGTCATAGCCGCGCTTTCTTTTGATTCGAGTGAACTAAATCGTTCGCGGTATCATTCATTTGAATACTAAACTCACTGAGTGCCGCGTGCAGGCATTCGTCGTGCAGCGGCGGACTGGAACGGCTCCAGCACCTCCGGTTCCACCAAGCATAACGAGAAATCGCTACCACCGTGAGCGATAGTTTTGCAAATTGACTAACGACTGCTCGTTTCTTCCACGCACCGCTGCCTTTTCGAATTAGCTTTGAGCCAATTGCCTCATAGAGCACCGAGGCGAGAAAAACCACTCGGCGGTTCCGAGGTGGTAAAAACCAAAGACCTTCGCGCGCGCTCTTATAATAACGCCTTGCAAGAGCGAGCGTTTTGAGCACGGCCTCATCGGTTTCGATAATCGAGCTGGTATCACCCGTAAGAGCCTTGCGAACTGTTTCCGGTGAGACCCAGATCGCAGGTAAGTAAAAGCGGCCACGAGCCGCATCTTCGGCGACGTCGCGCGCAATGTTAGTTAATTGGAGCGCGATCCCCAAATTTACCGCAAAAGGAGCTGCCCGAGGGTCTTGGGCACCCAGTAACCCGCACATGAGTAGGCCGACTGTTCCGGCAACGCCATAGGCAAAGCAGAGCAGTTCTTCCGGGTCTGCTACCCACCGAGACCCGCAATCAGCCTCGAGTGCATATACGAGTTCTAGGCTGGGCTGCAGCGGAAGCCTTCGACTCTTGGAAAGCTGCTGGAAGTCGGCTTCAGGACTGCCATCGATAGCTTGCTCTACGCCTCCTAAAATGTCACTGACGTTTCTTAATTTCCCCTGATTCCCACTCGCTGTGGCATCTGCCAGATCATCGACGTAGCGACAAAACGCATAGAGCCGTGCAACGTCTCTTTGGTCGGCCGCCGTAAAGAAGGAAGCAGCCCAAGCGAAGGAACGACTCTGATGTTTGAAGATATTTTCCGCGCTGGAGGGAGTATTTTGCACGGTTAAGACGATTAACAATCGACTAGCACCTTGTCCATAACCTTCGCTGAGCAAAGAACTCCCGGCACTCCTGCACCAGGATGCGTTCCTGCTCCGACCAGATACAGATTGCGAATTGCCTCCGAGCGATTGTGAAAACGGAACCAAGCCGATTGGGAAAAAATGGGCGCCACCGAAAAGCCAGTCCCAGCCACGCTTAAATAGTCGTTTGCGAAATCTTCTGGGGTCATGAAAAATTCCGAGCGGATGCGAGACTCAAGGTTAGGTAGTAGGCTTTGGTCGAGTGCCTTTACAATACGGTCTCGGAGCGCAGGGCCTTCTTTTTTCCAGTCGATGTTTGCGTTTAAATTGGGGACGGGTGCGAGCACGTAAAAAGAATCGCAATTTTCAGGCGCAAAGCTTGGGTCTGTCGCAGTCGGGCGGTGCAGATAAAGGGAAAAATCATCGGGCAAATCTTTGCCATGGAAAATTTCTTTAATTAAATCCTTAAACCGCGGCCCTAGCCAGATACTGTGGTGTGCCACTTCCGGGTATGTTCCCGCTGTGCCGAAAAATAGCACAAAAAGCCCCATCGACTGCTGCATCTTGCGCTCTTTTAAACGGAAGAAGCGTGAATAATCGGACGAATCGAGCAACTTACGGTAGAGAAACAGAGGATCCACATTAGAAACAACGATCTGCGCTGCGAGGGAATCGCCCCCCTCCAAGTCAATTCCAGTAACTCGGCGCTCACGAACACTGATCTTTTTGACGGTTTGGTTCATCTCGATTTTTATGCCCACTTCGCGCATCAGGCGCTCAAGCGCTGCCACTAGCGCGCCTGTTCCACCCCTCGCGAATTGTATACCCCATTTCCGTTCCAAAAAATGAATCAAACTGTAGATACACGTAGTCTCAAAAGGATTGCCTCCAACCAATAACGGATGGATCGAAAACGCGCGCCGAAGATTTTCATTTTTTAAATACTTTGAAACAAGCTGCCACACGCTGCGATGACAACCAAGACGGAGCAAATTTGGAACCTGCGTAAGTAAGGTGCCGACCGAGTGAAAGGGCTGATCCGCAAGCTGGGTAAAGCCAACATCGAAGATTTTCCGAGAATGGTCTAAAAGGTCTAGGTATCCTTGAGCATCCGGCGAGTGGATGCGTTCGATTTCCTTGTAAGTGTCCTCCGCAGTGCCCCCGTAGTTAAAGCTCGATCCATCGTGAAAGTGAAAGCGATACCATGTATCGAGTGGTATAAAATCGATATAATCTTCACGCTTGCGGCCGAATAATGCGAACAGCTCGTCAAATAGGAAAGTTGCCGTGAGCACAGTAGGGCCGGCATCGTGACGAAAGCCATCGCGCTCAAATACTTGAGCACGACCGCCCAAGCGCGGACATCGATCAACGATAGTTACCTCGTGACCCTTCGCTCGGAGGCGCAGTGCCGCAGCGATCCCTCCAAACCCACCGCCAATGACCACTGCTTCAGACATCGATGCCTTTCAGGTTGTCGACGATCTGAGGGCCAAATCTAAATCTGCATGTGGCTCGGAAAGAGTCTTGAGAGCAGTTCGCTGCACAAGCAGAGCTCGTAATCGCGCTGGCGAATGATTTGTTAGTAGGTTGAATCATCAAGTGTGAGTGATACATCGTGCATGAAAAAGAGCCACAATAAAACCGTAGCATCCACCATAGCAAGAATGGTAATAAAAGAAAAGTTAACAAAAATTAGATGTCATCTCAAAGGTAATTATGCTGTGTTTAAGGGTTCGGGAGTAAGTTTGAGACGGCTTCATTTGTTGTAATACAAAACTGACTACCCTATGAGAACGGGAAAACTTTTCTAAACTTACAAGCTCCCCACTGAATCTCTAAAAACCGATTCGTGACATAAACTGTTTTGACATTTTCCCATTTCGCACGCGCGAACAGATAGTCACTGCTGAGCAATTTAAGTATATTAATGTTCACTATTATGCTTGACAGCCCGACTTCGGTTTTGCCATAGAAGAGGCGTCCTTCATTTCTGAGGGGCAATCGAAACACGATTCATTCGTAACGAGCTAATAATAATGTAACTGAAAGGAAATATCATGAATCAGACAGTCCTCACTGGAAACCTCACCGCCGACATCGAAACCCGCGAAATCAAATCTCGCGACAAGCGCAGCGCCGACCAGCACCTCAGTAAATTCACGCTCGCCTGCAATGAAGGCGAGCGGGTGGTTTTTATGCCCGTCGAGGCATGGAATATGCCACACCTCGCCGAGCACCTCTACAAGGGCTCAAAGACGCTCATCTCAGGTAGCCTGAAACAGGAGAATTGGCAAACAGAAGCCGGGGACAAGCGTAGCCGCATCGTGTTGACTGCGTATAAGGTAGAGTTCCTCGATCCCGCCCCCGAGCAAGAAGTCCCGCGTCGCTCAAGCAGCCAACGTCGTCCCGCCCAAGAGCGCGCATCAAGCTCCCGCACCCGCCACGCCGCATAGAGTAGGGCGAAAGGTGGCGCTGAGTGGCCTCACTCAGCATGCGTAAAAGAGGTGGCGCTGAGTGGCCTCACTCGGCACGCATAAAAGAGGTGGCGCTGAGTGGCCTCACTCGGCACGCATAAAAGAGGTGGCGCTGAGTGGCCTCACTCAGCACGCGTGAGAGCGCCCCCTTACCTGACCAGTGCAGTGTGAGCCACACAGCGCTACCCCAGCCAAATCACGGGGTGGCGGATCTTACACATCCGCCACCCGCCACCCGCCACCCGCCTGTCGCCACCCGCCTGTCGCGTAACCATTCAACCATAGTAGCCATAAGGCCGCCGACGATACCTAGGTCATCCATACTCAGGCTCAGGAGCCGCCCCGAGTCGTCTACAAAACACGTCCTTGCTAGAGCGGGTGAAAAGAATATATAGAGTATTTATGCAATACCCCGTGGATCAGAATAGAAAAATAATGACTTTTTTCTAAATCAGGGGTTGACGAGTGCCGAACTTCCCTCTTTTTTCCGTCGCTCGCTTCCCAACTGTGGCGATTAACACACATTTTTTAACTCCTCTAACGCAGGTCTAGGAAACGGAGCCTCTGCTCCACCTGCCAATTAGTATTATGAACTTAGCCCTACTTGGTAAAAAGATAGGAATGACTCAGGTATTCGACGAGAATGATCGTCTCGTGCCTGTTACTGTCATTGAAGCAGGACCCTGCCCAGTCACGCAGATTAAGTCCTCCGAGAAAGACGGATATAATGCCGTCCAAATCGGATTCCGTCCACAAAAAGAGCATCGCCTTTCCAAAGCAGCTCTTGGCCATTTTAAAAAGGCCGGTGTCGAGCCTGTTGCCGAACTACAAGAGTTTCGCACCAATGGCGAAGTCGAGTTGACTCTCGGCGATGTGCTCACGGTTGAAAAGTTTGAAGTAGGTCAAAAGATCGATGTGATCGGCACTTCGAAAGGCCGTGGTTTCCAAGGTGTTGTCAAGCGCTATGGTTTTGCTGGTGGCCCTGCCTCTCACGGTTCCATGTTTCACCGCCGTGGCGGGTCTTATGGTATGTGCCAATGGCCTGGTCACGTGATCAAGGGCAAAAAAATGCCAGGTCACATGGGTGATGTGCGTCGCACCGTTCAGAACCTCGAGATTGTTAAAGTCATCGCTGATAAAAACCTAATTTTGGTTAAAGGAAGCATTCCCGGCGCACGTGGCTGCCTCGTCACCGTCCGCACAGCAGTTAAAACCAAAAAGGCGCAGGCGTAAGCTGAGCGATCTGGACACGAAAGGACACAATACGATGAAACTTAAAGTTTACACAGCCGACGGGTCTTCAAGCTCCGAAAAGGAGTTTGCACTACCCGCATTCGAAGGTGACAAAGGAGTTGCCGCGTTACGCCAAGTCGTGCTTGCGCACCAAGCTAACGCTCGCCAAGGCACCGCTTCTACTAAGACCCGCGCAGAAGTCGCAGGCTCGGGTAAGAAACTCTTCCGCCAAAAAGGCAGCGGTACCGCCCGCCAAGGTTCACGCCGCGTTCCTCACCAACGTCATGGTGGTATCGCACACGGCCCGAAGCCCCGCGACTTCTCCCAGAAAATCAATCGCAAGATGAAGGATCTCGCATTCAGCCGTGCTCTTTTCGAGCGTGCCACTGAAGGTGGCCTCTCTGTGATCGAAGGGTTCGAGGTCAAAGAAGCGAAAACTAAGCTCTTCAATCAAGTCCTCACCGCCGTCCTTCCGACTCGTGGCAAGGTATTGATCGTTGACGACCAATTTGAAAACAACGCCGCTCTAGCTGCTCGCAACATCGAAGGGGTCTCCCTCTCCGAAGCGGGTAATCTCAGCACACTCGATGTCGTGCGCTATCGCCAAATCCTCGTGAGTGCTAAAGGCATCGAAACCATTATCGCACGCGCCAACGGTGCGGCTGCTTAAACCGGACATCCGCTATGATTATCGCCGATAAAATTCTCCTCGAATACCGCGTCACTGAAAAAGCAGCCAACCTGTCTGCTAATTTTAATCAATATACATTCGAAGTGGCACCGTCTGCCAATCGTATCGAAGTCGCTCGCGCAGTCGCGAAAGTCTTCAATGTAGAGGTGACCAACGTAAACATTCTTAACAAAAAGCCCAAAGTGAAGACCGACCGCTCTCGTCGCGGTAAAGCCGGCACCAAAGGCGGCCACAAAAAGGCCATCGTCACTCTCAAAGAGGGCGATAAGATCGAACTCGTCTAAGCACGAAGGACCTCAACAGATCCAATAACATGCCACTCGTAGATTCCAGACCTTTGACTCCCGGCCAGCGTTTCCTTACACGGAACAAGCAGGACGTCTCCAAGAAAAAGCCAGAGCGCCGTCTCGTCACACGCGTACACGATAAGCAAGGCCGTAATTGCTACGGTCGTATCACTTCTCGTCGTCGTGGTGGAGGCCATAAGCGCATCTATCGCATCATCGACTTCCGTCGCGAAAAGCTCGACATCCCCGCAAAGGTGCAGGCCATCGAGTACGATCCAAATCGATCGGCTAATCTCGCACTCCTCGCGTATGCCGATGGTGAAAAGCGCTACATCCTCGCACCTCGTGGTATAGTCGCTGGCGACACACTTATCAGCACCAACAACCGCGTCGAGTTCAGCGTGGGCTTCTGCCTGCCGCTCGCGATTATTCCGCCGTCTACCAAAATTCACGCTATTGAGTTGCATCCAGGTCGTGGCGCGCAAATCGCCCGCTCCGCCGGCCAGTCCGCACAACTCGTTTCCGTCGATGGCGATCGTGCCACCGTCAAAATGCCATCTGGTGAAATTCGCTTCCTCAACGCCCGCTGCCGCGCAACAATTGGCGAAGTCGGAAATAACGAACACCACAACCAAAGCCTCGGTAAAGCAGGTCGCAGCCGCTGGCTCGGTCGCCGCCCCCGCGTGCGTGGTGTCGCGATGAATCCCGTCGATCACCCTATGGGTGGTGGTGAAGGCCGCACCTCCGGTGGTGGTCATCCTCAGTCTCCTTGGGGTCAGCTCTCGAAAGGCTTCCCGACTCGCAAGAAGTCCAACCCAACAAATTCTCAAATCGTCGTTCGTCGCAACGGTCGTCAATTGAAGAAAAGATAATTCTATTTAACCAGCTATGTCTCGTTCCGTAAAAAAAGGTTTCTTTGTCGATCCCCACCTCGCTAAAAAGGTAGGCGTCGCCCAGGCCAATAACGACCGCAAGCCGATCCAAACATGGTCGCGCCGCTCCACAATCACTCCCGACTTCGTCGGCCTTAACTTCAACGTCCATAACGGCCGCAGCTTCCTGCCCGTTTACGTTACCGAGAATATGGTCGGCCACAAACTCGGCGAGTTTTCACCGACACGCACCTTCAAAGGGCACCCCACCGGAAAGTGATTTTCTCTCTTTCACGCTTACAAATTTAGGCTACACAACTAAGCTATGCAATTCCCCCGCCCAACACGCACATTGAAGCTCGCCAGCTCGTTCCTTTTCGGAGCACTGCTAGCAGCCTCATCTGTGTCTGCTGCCAACGCAGTGTCTGCAGCAAATGCAGTGTCTGCCGCAAATGCAGTATCTGCTGCGGCAGGGGAAACGCCCGATTTCGCCAGAGGGTCTATTTACAGCCCCAACGCCGCACCCGTGGCCGAGGTCGTATCCACGCTCGCTGCCGACGTCGTCATCATCGACGGTGGCCTCAAGCAAGGGCTCCGCCTCGGCATGGTATGCCGCGTCACACGTGGACTCGCCCCTATCGGCGAGCTCATCATTATCGAATCTAGTAGCGACCGCTCCGCAGGACTTATCCTCGAACTGGTCGAAGACTCCACCATCCAAGCGGGCGACATTGCCCGAATTAAAACACTTCAAAACAGCTGAATCTCATGCAGGTCCAAGCCTATACTAAATACGCCCGTATGTCGCCCCGCAAGGTACGCGAGATCACTAAGGCCATCCAAGGTCAAAACGCCGCTGAGGCAGTCGAAATTTTGCGCTTCATTCCGCGCAAATCGGCACGTCTCGTGAGTAAGACCCTCCAGTCGGCCATCGCCAACGCGGAGAACAATAACAATCTCTCATCAGATGCCCTCAAGATTGAGTCCGCCACTGTCGAGCAAGGCCCCACGTTCAAGCGTTTCCGCCCTGCCGCTCGTGGCTCCGCTCACCCTTACAAAAAGGCCACCAGCCACATCCGTATCATCCTTTCCGACGAGGCCTAATCCCCTTTAAGCGACTTTAAACGACACCACCGAATTATGGGACAGAAAGTACATCCAACCGGCTTCCGCCTAGCAATAACCCGCGACTGGGACTCCCGCTGGTACGCCAACAAGGACAAATTCCCTGAGTATATCAAGGAAGACCACACCATCCGCACCTTCCTTACCGAGAAGCTCCGCTACGCATCCGTGCCCCGCATCTTCATCGAGCGTGCCTCCGGTCGTATCCGCGTTAAGATTTTCACCGCACGTCCCGGTGTCGTCATCGGCCGCAAAGGAGCCGAGCTCGATAAAATCAAAGCTACCCTTAATAAAAAGGTCGGTAAAGAGATCATGCTCGACATCCAAGAGGTCAAGCGCCCCGATCTTTCCGGTCAACTCGTCGCCGAAAATGTCGCCCTGCAACTAGAACGCCGCATCGCCTTCCGCCGCGCCATGAAACGCGCCGTGCAGACCACCATGTCCATGGGTGCCGACGGTATCCGTATCCAGTGTTCCGGTCGCCTCGGCGGTGCCGATATCGCCCGCACCGAGCAGCAGCGTCAAGGCCGCGTCCCCCTCCAGACACTCCGTGCCAAGATCGACTACGGCTTCTCTGAAGCCAACACCGTGTATGGCATCATCGGCGTCAAATGCTGGATCTGCCTCCCCGACGAAGCGCAAGCGTAAGCCCCCTTACCTGACTCGCCCACCCGTAACGAATTTTCACTTTTCAACACTTTAAACAGAGCGAACCATGGCACTTCTTCCATCACGCACAAAATACCGCAAGGTTCACAAGGGCCGTATCTACGGCACCGCGCAAAAGGGTAATACCCTAGCGTTTGGCGAATTCGGTATCCAATCCCTCACACGGGGTCGCATGACCTCGCAACAGATCGAAGCGGCACGTGTCGCGATGACACGTAGCCTCAAGCGTAAAGGTAAGGTCTGGATCCGCGTCTTCCCGCACAAGCCCGTTACCAAAAAGCCCGCAGAAACTCGCATGGGTAAAGGTAAAGGCTCCGTCGAATACTGGTGCGCCGTCATTAAGCCAGGCACCATGCTCTTCGAAATCGCCGGCTGCTCTGCAACAGCCGCTCGCGAGGCCCTCCGCCTCGCCGATACCAAGCTCCCCTTTCACTGCCGTTTCGTCTCTCGCGACGAAGCCTAACAACTTTTAGAGATAGGAAACTATAACTATGAATACCAAAGAAATCCGCGAAATGTCCGAAGCCGAAATCAACAAATCGATTCGCGATACACGGGACGCCCGACTCAACCTCCGCATGCGCAAGCAAACCGGCCAAGTCGAGCACCCACACGAATTTAAGGACATGAGCCGTCAAATCGCTCGCCTCGAAACCATCCTAAAGGAAAAGAAGCTCGCCACAGCCAGCTAATACTCCAAATTTTTATATGGAAGCCACAGTCACAGCTACACGCAACTCTCGCAAAGTCCTCATCGGAACAGTCACCAACCGTTCTGGCGATAAGACCATCAAGGTCACTTATTCTTACAAAGTCCCGCACCCCCTCTACAAGAAGGAAATTAAGCGCAAGACAGTCGTCCACGCACACGACGAAAAGAACGAGTGCGGCCTAGGCGACAAAGTAGAAATCATGGAAACCCGCCCGCTCAGCAAGCTTAAGCGCTGGCGCGTCACCCAAGTGCTCGAAGTCGCTCCCAAGTTTGGCGACGAGTAGGCCAACGCCACGCCCGCCACCCACACCATTTTTTAAAATCCTAATAAGGAGATATTTGCTATGATTCAGATGAACAGCCGCGTATTTATAGCGGATAATACCGGTGCCAAATCCGCCGAAATGATCCGCCGCCTTGGCCAGAACAAGGACACCGCCGACGTAGGCGATGTCGTCGTCTGTGCCATCAAGGAAGCCTCCACCGATTCCTCCGTCAAGAAGGGTGAAGTCGTCCGCGCCGTCGTCGTGCGCACGAAAGCACCTATTCGCCGCAGCGATGGTAGCTACCTCCGTTTCGATAACAACGCCGTTGTTATCCTCACCGCCGATGGCAACCCCAAAGGCACCCGTATCTTCGGTCCAGTCGCTCGCGAGCTTCGCACCAAGTATATGAAAATCATTTCACTGGCACCCGAGGTTCTCTAATCATGGCACAAGCAATTAAACGCGAACAAGAAGTCGTCGTCATCTCCGGTGCGCACAAAGGCAAGCGCGGTAAAGTGCTCTCCGTCCAAAAAGACGAGCGCATCATAATCGAAGGCGTCAACTTAATCACCAAATTCGAGCGCAAGACACAGGAAAACCCAGAGGGTGGTTCCGTCGATCGCGAAGCTTCCATTCATTACTCCAACGTAATGAGTGCCGAGAAATACGACGCCAAAAAGGAGTAGCATCCTGGTTCTTTAATTTCCCAAAAGGGCGCGTCACTCGACGCGCCCTTTTTTCTATACATGCACGGTCTCGCAGTTTGAATGGCTGCCTTATGGCAAAAATTCCGCCTACATTCGTTCCAGCGGCTTAATGCCCAATAACTCCAGGCCTGTTTTTAAAACCGTCCGTGTTCTAGCGCAGAGAATCAAGCGGCGGGCTTGAATCGCTGCGTCTTCGACCATTACCTTATCGACGTTATAGAAACTGCTGTAGGCGCTGGTAAGCTCGTATAAGTAGGTGCAGAGGAAGTGCGGGCGTAGGTCGTTGATAGTAAGCTCGAGTGCGCCTACGAAGCCCATCAGCTTGCGGGCGAGTGCCATTTCGGTTTCGGTCTCCATCTGGCGGGCACCTTCGATGCGTGCTTCGGGATCGACCCCCACTTTGCGGAAGATACTGTTGATCCGAGCCACCGCGTAGAGCAGGTAGGGCGCCGTATTGCCCTCAAAGCTGAGCAGGCGATCCCAGCTGAAAACGTAATCTTGGGTCCGGTTAGTGGAAAGGTCGGCATATTTAATCGCACCGACTCCGACCGACTCGGCGATTTCTCGGCGTTCGGCTTCGTCGAGTGTGGGGTTTTTCTCGGTCACGACGTCGAAAGCGCGGCTGCGGGCCTCGTCGAGCAGTTCTTGCAGTTTGATCGATTCGCCAGACTTTGTTTTGAATGGTTTCTTATCCGCTCCGAGAATGGTGCCCCAGAACACGTGGCGCATTTCGGGGAGGGCGTAGCCCTTGGTATTGAACCATTTCGCGGTGGTGAGGAAAAGCTGCTGGAAGTGGTCTTGTTGGCGGGCATCGGTCAGGTAGATAACCTCCTCGGCTGCAAACTCTTCGACACGGTAGAGCACGGTGGCGAGGTCAGTGGAGGCGTAGTTGCTCGCGCCGTCACTCTTGCGGATGTTGAAGGGATAGGGGCGCTCGTTGTCACGAGCGAATTTTTTCACTTCGTCGTGCCAAACCACCAGCGCACCGTCGCTCTCCTCGGCGAGGCCGACGTCGGCTAGCTCTTGGTAGATGCGCTCCACTTTATCGCGGTAGAAGGATTCGCCGAGGGTAATGTCCACTTCGACGCCCATTTGCGCGAAGAGTTGATCGAAGGCGACTTTAGAAATATCCACGATCTGTTCCCAGATGGCGAAGTTTTCAGGATCACCGTTTTGCAGAAGCACCAGCTCGCCGCGGGAGATCTCTCGCAACGCAGGTTGCTCGGTTTCGAGGGCAGAGCCGTCTTTGTAAAGTTGGTCGAGGGTAACCAGAGCGTCGTCGCCGAGTGCGGTGAGGTCGATGCCCTCGCGCTTGATCTTCATTATAAGCGTGCCGAAGTTGGTGCCCCAGTCGCCGATATGGTTGTCGCGCACGATGTCGGCTCCACAGAAATCAAGCAGACGAGCGATGGCTTGCCCAATCACCATCGGACGCAGGTGCCCGATATGAGCTTGCTTCGCGGTGTTTGCGCTGGGGTAGTCGATCACGATCTTGCGTCCGTCCTTGAGCGCCTTTGCGCCGCTTTGGTAATCGACCTTGGTCGAGTAAGCCAGTTGCCAGTCCCAGATAAATTTGGGTGAAAGTTTGAAATTGATAAAGCCTGGCTCCGCTAGCGAAAGCTCGACCAGATCGGGATCGAATTGGCCGCAGGCTCGGGCGGCCTCGATCAGCTTTTGCCCTAGCTCGCGCGGGTTGGCTTGGTGACGTTTAGCGTAGCCCAGCACGCCGTTGGCCTGATAGTCCCCGAATTTCGGGTCGGCCGAGCGGATACCCGGATCAAAGTCGGCACTGAAGCCTGCCTTTTCGCCCGCGACGTGGCGCAGTATTTGATCGATAGCATGAGAAGGGTTGAACCAGACGGACATAATACGCTACAAAATGCGCAACAATCTAATGGGCAAGCCAAAAAATAAATACCCTGAGTGTTTATTTTTCGTTGACTGTGATCGAAGAAAAGCAGAGCATCCGACTATGCAATTAAGAGGACGCCTGCTATTATCCGATCAGTCTGCGGTTTATCATGTGATGAGTCGTACGGCTTATAGCTCTCTCCTGTTCGGAAATGAGGAAAAGGAGACCTTTATGCGCATGCTCTTTCATCAGGCAGCTTTTGCGGGGTTTGAAGTGCTGGGCTATTGCATTATGGGCAACCATATCCATCTGCTCCTGCGGGTGCCACCAGTTGATTCGCTACCGGATGAAGTTCTATTGCAGCGCTATAAACAGTATTACGGATCTCAGAAAACCCCGCAATCGACTTATTCTGTCGAGGAGTTTGAGCGTATTCTGCAAGCGGGTGGAGGCGAGGCTGTAGCAGCGAGACGGCGCATTATCTCGCGAATGGGCGATCTGCCTGCGTTTATGCGGGAACTGAAACAGCGCTTTACCATTTGGTATAACCATAAACATGGCAACAAGGGCACGATCTGGGCTGCCCGCTATAAGAGTCTGCTGGTGGAGGATTCGCTTGAGAGCCTGACTAAGGTAGCCGCTTATCTTGATCTGAACCCTGTGCGGGCTGAGTTGGTCGATGACCCGAAAGACTATCGATGGTGTGGCTACGCTGCTGCCATGGGTGGAAATCGGCTGATGCGATCTGCGTTAATTGAGATCTTTGGACAGAAGCATAGTTTTGCTCAAGCCCTTAAGAGTTATCGAGTGATCTTATACGGTAAGGGCTGCCTGGGTAAAGGAACCTTGAACTCGGATCAGGGCAGGATCTCGGCTGAAAAACTCGAAGCGGTTCTCCGAGAGGGGGGGCGCGTCCCTGCGCACGAACTGTTGCGACTTAGGATACGTTATTTTTCCGATGGTATGGTGCTGGGTTCAAAATCTTTTCTCGAATCTGTTTTTAGAGAACATCGTTTCGTATTCGGTGCTAAGCGCTCAAAAGCGGGTATTGCTCTGCCCGAGGGGGCTTGGGGGCAACTGCATGCGATGCGAGATATTAAGAAAAATGTATACTCTTCATTGAACTATGAAAAACAAAGAGACCGACCCTAATATCCACAAAAACACGGGCATCAAGCGAGTGTTTAAGGCGTTGTTTTATTCATTCGATGGCCTGGCCTCGTCGATGAAGCATGAGGCTGCTTTTCGACAAGAGGTGCTCTTGGCAGCGATTTTGATTCCTGCATCTTTTCTGCTGAACGTGCCATTGGCGCAGCATCTGGCGCTGATTGCGAGTGTGATTCTGGTGCTGGTTGTTGAGTTGCTGAATTCGGCCATCGAGGCGGTGGTGGATGATATTTCTTTGCGCAATCGGCCGCTAGCAAAGCGCGCCAAGGATATGGGCAGTGCGGCGGTGTTGCTCAGTTTGCTCAATTGCTTAATCTGCTGGGCTTCGGTGCTTGCCTTAAATTGGTCTAAGTTTTTCGCTTAGTGGTATGTTACACATTGTCCTTTTCAATCCGGAGATCCCGCAAAATACCGGTAATATCGGTCGCTTGTGCGCGATCACTGAGAGCCGTCTGCACTTGATTCATCCGCTAGGTTTTACTATCACGGATAAGCATCTAAAGCGGAGTGGCATGGACTACTGGCATTCGCTGGACGTGCATCACCATGATAACTGGGAGGCTTTCGAGGCCAGCTCGCAAGCGCCGAAGCGGCTGTGGCTTTTGACGACTAAGGCCGATCATGCGTATTGGGATGTCGAATACGCCGACGGTGATGGGTTGGTTTTCGGCAGCGAAGGCCATGGCGTGCCCGATTCGCTGCATGCCAAGTTGCAAGGCAACCGGCTGACGATTCCGCACAAAAACGCAATGCTCCGCTCGCTCAATCTCTCGACTTCGGTGGGCATTGTGACCTATGAGGCGCTGCGGCAGCTGAGGTAGGCAGGCGCGGGTGGTGTGTCCGCTTATATTCACTTGCGGGCGGCAGCATTAGAGGCGACGCAAATCTGCGAGATGTAGGCGTGTAAGAAAGCACATCGCGCTTTGCAAATGTGCTGTGATCTTAAGATCGTGTCTTTAATCTTCTAATTCGCGAAGAGTCGCCCCATCGTTGCGCACTTGAACGACGCTTCACAGACTCCGCTCAAATCGACTGCGTTCCTCTGGCGACGGCTCTCACTGGGCTTGCTGGTTATTCTCACGCTGATCGGTGGTTTGACTGTGAGCGACTATGGGCGCACTTGGGATGAGACTTTTCGATTCGGGGGGGGCGATACTAAGCTGGCCTATTACCAAGCGCTCTTTGCGGGAGAGTCGCCGCAGGCTTTGGCGGACTCCTATCCGGGGCTCTTCGATTTGCCGTTGGCTTGGGCGCACCAGCAATTCCCGGAGTGGGGCACTCGTAGCCAAAAGGGGCATATCTGGAGTTTGTGCTTTGGCCTGCTTGGTCTGCTTGCCGCGTGGCGGTTGACGGCGCGAATTGGCGGCGAGCGAGCGGGCTTCTGGGCACTGCTCTTACTGGCAACTTTGCCACGCTACTACGGGCACATGTTTTTTAACCCCAAGGATATACCGCTGGCCGCGACCTACACGCTGGGACTCTGGGCGCTGGTGCATGTCTTCGCGGCCTTACCGCAAGCGCACAAACTGTCGGCGGTGTGGATCGGTCTGGCGGCAGGCTTGGCGCTCTCGACGCGGATCGCGGGCTTTTTGATCTTGGTCTATTTTGGTTTGTTTATCGGGCTGTATTTGCTGATTCAATTTCTGCAGGCAGATCGTGATGTTAAGAAGCTCTTTCGGGAGTTGTGGCTGTGGGCTTTGCGTGGTGCGAGTGCTGGCTTGTTGGCGTTTTTAATAGTTTGTATTTTCTGGCCGACGCTGCATCAGAATCCTCTCGTCAATCTAAGCAAATCGAGCGCGCAAGTGCAGAGCTTCGGTTGGGATGCGCCCGTGCTCGTCAACGGCGTCTCACACCTCGCCAGTGATCTACCCCGCAGCTATGTGCCCTACTGGATGTGGCGAACGATTCCCGAGCACGTGCTGTTGCTATTTGGCATCGCTTTGATCGCGGGTTTATACGGGCTGATTAGAAATCCAAAAAACCTTGCGCCTAGGATTTTAGCGCCTGCGCTGCTTTTATTTAGCTCAGTGTTTCCTGTGTTGTATATCTTGTGGCGCGATCCTGTGCTCTACGATGGTATGCGGCACACGCTGTTTGTTTTGCCGCCGCTGGTGTGCGTGGCGGCATTGGGGCTTGAGTGGGGGTTGCGGCAATTACGACTCTTTTGGCAGCGGCTGGCTCAGTCTACTCTGGCCGCTTTGGTCGGACTGATCGTCTTTCAGATGGTTTCGCTGCACCCGTATCAATACGTGTATTTTAATCAAATGACAGGTGGCTTGCAGGCTGCCTACTTACATGATGAGACGGACTACTGGGGACTTTCGCACAAAGAGGCTGCAGATTGGCTAAACGCGAACGTGGACGATTCGCGGGTCTATACCGTACATCTGCGCTACAATCGCTACATGTTGCTAGAGCATATCGACCCGCAGCGATTCACGCTGACACCGGAGGCGGCGGGTGCCGACTTCTTCGTGGCGATCACTCGCTTCGGATTTTTCGATGATTATCCAGATGCGGAGCTGCTGCACGTGGTCGAGCGTCAGGGAGTGCCGCTTTGTTTTATCTTTGCGCTCTCGGATCAAATGAAGGCAGAGTTCGACTAATGCCAGAGCACGAAAAAAGGGAGTCTTTGTATCGTAAACTTTTGCTGGGGTTGCTGATGGTATGTGTGCTCTTAGGCTTCGGCACAATCGGGGACTACGGGATGGGCTGGGACGAAGTCACCCGCTGGAGTTCGGGCGATGCCAAGGTCGAGTATTATAAAGAGCTCTTTGCGAGTGATGATCCCATGGCAGTGGTTCGGAGCGCGGGAACGGACTCCTATCCCGGCTTCTTTGATATGAATCTCTCGCTGCTACACGCCGCGACGGGCTGGGATCGTTTTCTACTGGGGCATTGGCAGGCTTTCCTTTTTGGTCTGGTCGGGTTGATGGCGCTGTGGCGGATTGGGTCAATCTTCGGAGGGGCTCGGCTGGGGTTTTGGTCGGTCGTATTGATGATTGTGACGCCCACATTTTACGGGCACTGGTTTCATAATCCCAAAGACGTGCCCTTTGCTGCGACCTACACGCTGGGGCTTTGGGCAATGATCGAGTTTGTCCGCCACTGCCCCGTTTTGAAGAAACGCTGGCTATTGGCGGCGGCCATCGCGATTGGTCTCTGCATGGCGACCCGTATAGCGGGTCTGGTGCTGCTGGCTTACTTCGTGGCGGCGGTGGGCATAGTGATGCTGATTCAGTTGTGGGAGAGCCGGGCAAACTTCCGATGGCGGCAAGCTTTGCGCGTATCGTTGCCGTGGTTGATTGCGTTGCCGCTGGTCGCGGTGATCGCCTATTTGACGCTGCTGCCATGGTGGCCGAGTTCGCATAAGGATTTACTCTCGGTCTCCAGCTCGACTCTGCAGCAACTACACACCAGAGCTGCGGACATCCCGCTGTTCTTTCGAGGAGAGATTATGTGGGCGGCGGACGCACCCTTCTATTACACGCTCTGGATGTTTGCGATCAAGGCGACCGAGCTGATGCTGGTTGGGCTGCTCTTGTTACTGCCCTTCAGCTGGCTTCGTTTGCGCACACACCTCGCGACTGGGGGGAGTTTGCAGGCCGCGCCTGCATTGGTTGTGTTGATCTTAGGTGGATTCTTTCCATTGTTGTATCTCACGCTGACAGCACCCGCTTTGCACAACGGTGCGCGCCATTTTCTATTTACCTTTCCCGCGCTTTGTGTCTGCGCAGCATGGGCTCATCTCGAATTAGGCGGTTGGCTGCGAGTACATCGGCCGTCGATGTGGCGTTTTGCGCAGATCGGTTTTGGTGTGCTTTTACTGCTGCCAATTGTTCATTTGGTGAAATTGCACCCTTATCAATACGTCTATTATAATTCACTAGCCGGCGGCTCGGCCAAAGCGATGCAGCGCTATGAGGGCGAGTATTGGTTTACCAGTTCGAAACATGCGATCGAGCAACTAGATGCGTATTTAGAGAAGTTCCCAGAGCTTATCTCTGCCGATGGTTACATAGACGTTTTAATTCTAGGCCCTTGGCAAGTGGCAGAGCCCTTCTTGCCCGATGGCTTTCGGTTGACCAGTGACGCAGCGGAGGCAGATTTTTTAATCCTCAATACGCAGATGCGCATCCACCAACGTTTTGAAGGGACTGAGCTTTTCCGAATCGAGCGAATGGGTGTGCCGATCTGTATTGTCCTGAAGAAGACTTAATTACTTTTCAAGAATATCGATCGTCCTCGGGTGTAGTGGCAGTGCCAAGTTATGCGCGGCTTGAGCTATTTCTCTATCAAAGGTGAGCAGACAGAGGTCTGGTAATCGCGTAACAAGCTGATCAAAGAGAAAGGGGTGGGCTGCATCCGCTGCCCGTAAGCCCAAGTTTCGGTTGAATGCCCGAAGTTCCGCTAGGCGAGTGGCGCTTAATTCGCAGAGGGTGAAGGCATTTGAAATCTGTCGCCAAGCCGCCCAAGCGGTGTTATCCGCTTTCTGTCGGATCAGAGCAGCCTCAGTCTCAAGGGACATCCAATTCACGCACGCAAACCTCGATTGGTTCGCCAGTTTCTCTAATATCTTTAAGATACCGTGAGAGATATGTTTTAAGTTGACCAACTCTAACTTTCATTATGACCAAATTAGTTCGAATTTCATTATTGTCAAGTTTTGTCATTCTTGACTTAGCTAATTCCTCTATTAAGTTCGTTAGATACGGATTCTACAGTATTGCGAGCACACAATGAAGATCCGTTTGATCACAACAGCTACCCTGAAGCAAAACAATGAGTCCAAGCGTTCAAAAGGTTCTCATGCACACCTCGGTCTTTCCTCGCTGGGCGGGAGATAGCACGCCACCCTTTGTTTTGAATCAATGCGAGCTCATGGCGACCAAAGGCTGGGAGGTCACCGTGTTGGCACCACATAGCAGGGGAGCCAAGTTGAGTGAAGGGATTAAGGGCATTCGCGTCATCCGGTATCCTTATATGCTACCCTTCCAATTTGAGCAGCTTTGTTACAACGGAGGCATATTGATTAACCTTCAAAAGAAACCGCTCCTTCGTTGTCTGTTGCCCTTTTTCTTTCTTTCGCAACTGTTAGCCTTGCTGTATGTTTGTATTCGAGAAAAGCCGACGTTACTCCATTCTCATTCGCTTCTGCCCCAAGGACTAAGTGCTGCGTGGGTAGGTCGATTATTACGAATCCCACATGTGGCAACAAGCCATGGAAACGATGTGTTTGGTTTGCCGACGAGCGGTTGGATGGGGCGTCTAAAGCGGAGCGTTTTGAAACAAGCGAATGCTATTACGGTGAACAGTTCAGCGACTCAGGCAGCAGTTATGGCACTGGGCGCATCTGCGGAAAAAGTTCATCTGATACCCGCAGTGGCCAATACCGGGCAGGTCAATCCAGACATCACACATCGTATTCAAACAGAATATGGTCAAGGCCCTAAGGTGCTGTTTGTAGGGCGATTTATAGAGGAAAAGGGGGTGCTAGATTTGTTGAAAGCGTTCGCTCAAATTAGGGAACAGGTCGACGGTGCACAGTGCTTGTTTGTCGGAGATGGCGTTTTGCGTGCTGAAATGATCGCTACGGCGCGCGAGTTAAAGATTGAGCAGGCCGTGCATTTCATAGCTTGGCAGCCGGGTTCCGAGATTGCCTCATGGATGGCCGCAGCAGATGTATTGGTGGTGCCGAGCAAGCCGGTGGGCAGTTGGCAAGAGGCGCAAGGTCTAGTCGTGGTTGAAGCGATGTCCGTGGGCACTCCCGTCATCGCTTCCCGTATTGGCGGTATTCCAGATATGGTCAAGGACGGTGAAGCGGGACGCCTTTTTACGGCAGGCGATTTTCAACAGCTGGCTGATCTGCTGCTTGATTTATTTGCAAACCAAGCTGATTACCAGCGCATGGCGCAAGCCGCTCGCGCCAGTGTCGCAGAGCACTACGCGCCAGATGCTATCGCAAGACAGACCACGACGTTGTATCAGCGCTACGTTACAAATTAATTAAACAGCAATTCAATTTTTTGAAGTTAAAGTATGGAAGCCCAATCTACAAAAGCAGAAGAGATCGATGCGGTCGTCACCTGGGTCGATGGGAGCGATCCGGTGCATCGAGCTAAGCGTGAGGCGATTATGGAGGCCGTGGGCAGATCACCCGCACGCCAAGGACTGATTCCCGCCGGCAAGAATCCCATCCGGTTTTCGGATAATGGAGAGCTTCGTTGGTGTCTTTATTCTATTCGTAAGTTCGCGCCGTGGATACGCCACATTCATTTGGTGACGGACAATCAGGTTCCTGACTTTCTGACTCCTTCAGTTCGAGCAGCTCTTGGCGTGTCCATCGTAGATCACCACGAGATTTTTCGAGACTATGAATCGGTGCAGCCAACATTTAACCCTTATGCTATAGAAACTGTCTTGTGGCGGATCGAAGGACTTTCCGAGAAGTTTATTTTCTTCAACGACGACTTCGTCCTGCTCCAATCGGTCAATCCCGGTGATTTCTTCCGTGGCGATGACGTGGTTCTCCGCGGGGCTTGGCAGCGAATTCGTGGAGCGAGCGTGGCACATCGGGTTTGTCATAGCGCTCTAAACAGCATCCTATTCCGTACCTTCGGTATTTCGCGGACAATGCAGCTTCACGCGCAGATGAACGGGGCAAAGCATGCGGGCTATCATAAGCAGCATTTCCGATCACCTCATGTCCCGCACCCATTGAGGCGAGAGACCTTTGAAAAGCACTTTCAAGATCACCCGAACCTGCTGAAGCAAAATCTATCATTACCGTTTCGCGGCCATGCTGATTTCGTGCCTGTCTCTTTGGCTAATCACCTTGAGATTCAATACGGAAGGCCGCAGTTCATTGTTTGTCGAGATAATAGCATGTTCTCTGGCGAAAATGCTTCGGTTCATACTGTAGATGCTATCATTTCACACATTCAAAGCGGGGCATGTTTTTTATGTTTACAATCCTTGGATGCCTTCAGGGAGGAAGCTCGAACACACATCCGGAATAATCTCGATCAGCACATTTTCGGTGTTTAGAGTGTCAAATTGCCTGAATTGTTTCTCGATCGAGGAAAAGTAGGTGAGTCCAGTGCCGGTTCTTAGTGTTATGTTAGACGTTTTTATGTGAAAAACTGCTTAATAATGCCCTCGCCCGAATTTCGATGATGCCAGTTAGGTTGATTAGGGGATGGGGAGCATAGGTAAGCATTAGATACGCAAAAATTTCTTTCAGCTTCGTCTTTCGCGACTGAATTACCCGAATGCGCATTCTGAATTTTAATCTAATGTTTGGTCGGTCCAAGCCTATTTCCTTTTTTGCGTAAGGAAGAAATCTGTCTACTAGGGTTAAAGTTTTGAAATGAGTTAGTGAATAAGGGAAGCGACATACGTCAGGTTCTTCTTCCGGGAACTGATCACGGAAAAGAGTTCTTTGGCGGATCACAGAGTCTAGGTGGATAGAGATTTCTTTAGCATTAGTGCAGAAAAATGTATTTATCTGATAGGCATTCCTTCCGTGAGATCTATAGTATCCGATGGTTTTGGGAGTATGATAGATGTGTTGGGAGCGCAGCCCTGCATGATTCAGATATTCGTCCGCGCAGATTCTATAAGTTTTTTCTGGGATGGGTAGGATTGAATTTAGGAACTTTCGGGAGAAAATGTTGCCGCTGGTAGGGGGGGGGCGGGGAAGCTCACTCGTTACCAGAAGATTCAATGCAGGTGAGTATTCAAAGGGTGTTGAAGCGTATTTTGGCACGAGGCCGAGCGAGCCCCTTTGATCGTCCACAACCATCAGTCTGCCTTGTACCTTACTGTAATTCATTAAGAGAATATCTTCAATGCTTTCAATTGAGTTGGGGGTAAGCCAGTCGTCTGCGTCGAGGAACCAGATCCATACTCCGCTACTTGCTGAGAAACCAGTATTCATTGCCGAGGCTTGCCCCGCGTTTTCTTGATAGATCGTTTTAACTTGTCGACTATACTCGTTGAGGACGGATCGAGAATTGTCGGTTGAGCCATCATCAACAATAATCACTTCGTGCGGCGGAATGCTTTGATTCAGAGCACTTTCTATGCATTTACGCAAGAACCGACCATAATTATAGTTGTTTATAATTATACTAACAGATGGTAGTTTACTAATTTCGCTCATATGATGATCTGCCAGAAGTTGATCGCGATGATGGCACAATCTCGCTTTCTCCGATATCGTGCAATCCTCATTAGTATTTGATTATTCGATGAAATCATATTTTGACAGACGACATGTAGTGTGGCGATGTGGACATAACGTGCAAGACCCAAGAATGCGACGGATATCATTTTGTTCCAGAAAGTTGAATGTCGAATGGTAGATGCATCTGTCTTCCGGATACTCCCATTAATTGGTTGCTAATTACGATTGGCTGATATATAACCAGAGCACGTATTCGGACTTTATTTTAGCCGGATTGAAGGATTTGGTAGGAGAAACCGATGTAGGATTTAAACTTACGTGATTATACGAGGAACAATAAACGATCTCTACGGACTGCTGATGCGCTTCAAGGTGTCGGGGAAGAAACGTATCTTATTTGAAGCTTACTGCTTGAAGCGTCTGGGCTTCAAGTTTCCCGCAGTTTATGGGCAGGCTTTTTTGCATGGAATCCAAGGCTATGTGGTGACTCCTACGGAATTGCTAGTGGAGGATGATCGAGAAATTCCTATTACTGGCTTTGTGCAACACCCACGTGTGGCAGAAGCCATTGATTACCATGTAGCCATGACGATGGAACTAATGCCTGAATTATTGGATCGTTCGCTTTCGGCACACGCGAGTTGCTATAGTTATTGGGAGCAGAGAACCGAATTATTTCGACGGCATGCTGAGAAAGTATTCGACTACTTCCAGCCCGATGGGGTCGTCTGTTTTCAAGGGTATTACTTGGAAGCCTCGATCTTAAGGGAACTTGCAGTCGAGCGTAATACTGAGTGCCTTGCTTGGGAGCATTCGTTTTTAAATAATCATCTGGTTTGGGATAATTTGACTGGCGTGACCGTTGGCACTCGTTTGCCTCGTGAAACTTATCAGAAATGCCGAGGGCTAAAATCGCCTGAAGCCGTGATGTCTAACGTCAATGCAGTGCTAGCTGATTTGAAAAAAAACAAGAGCCTCGAGCATAATTCTCCCCAGAATAAGTGTGAATTACTTGCCCTAGAGGAACAACCAATAGTTCTTTTCTTAGGCCAAGTTTACACCGATGCTTCAGTCATCTTTGGTAGAAATAGCGAAAAAGACCCGGTCGACTTAATCGAAGCGGTGAGTGCTGTTTGCGATGGATTGGATTACAAACTCGTGGTTAAACTGCACCCAAAAGAGAATGGTGGTTCCAATCCAATCTGGATGCCCTACAATCAATTGACGCAAAGAAAAATAAATCAGTCGGCCTCGCTAGCTCAATCGATTCAGAGCGGACATATTCTTTGCGATGCTGAGAACGATTTTGATACGTATGATCTGATTCGCCGAGCCACAGTTGTGGTCACGTTGAACTCTCAGGCTGGCTTAGAGGCAGCGGCCATGAATTGCCCAATAGTGGTTTGCGGAAAGGCTTTTTACTCGGATGATAGTTTTGCGGTGGATGCGTCCTCCTATGCCTCTCTGGACGAAGCGATTCAAGCGGCTATAAATGGGTGGAATCCTGAACGACATTATAATGCCTGTGAGTATCTGGATGTATTCCTAAACGAATATTGCGTTCCGAATAATGTGCGTTCAATTTTTCAAGCTTGTCGGAGTATGAAGGGTGATCGTCCACGACGGTAATTGGGACTTTAGTTGTATAGCTTCTTTGGAAGGTCGGACAAAGCATTGCGATAAGGCTTTAACTCAATAGCGGCCATTTCATGAACCCAAGATAACATTTTTTTGCGGATCTCCACACGCTCTCGGATCGCTTGGTCAATCATCGTCTCAGTTGAATCGGTATAGAATTTATCGACACTGATTAAATAGTTCCCATGCCCAGTATTATCTAAGGCTCCCTTATTCTTGAGGTAATAGTAGTCATCTAATGCGACTGCAACGATTGGCACGCCTTCTCCTTGTGCGAATACGATGGGGTGATGTTTCAGGGTTAACACCATTCTGGAGCCGGCAATAATACCTCGGACAACCTTGTAATCAGGACTGTAGGGCGCAAAGACGGCTGTTTCTTTCATCAACGATAGTACACGTTGCTCTGGTTCGACATCACTTGGAGTCATCGCGATAAAAACGATCTGTAGCCCATGTTCAGTAACTATCTTGTCGCAAATCTCGGCAAAGCGTTGCTCGATCTTTTGACGTTCAGCCGCCTCCTGCCCCCAGTTATGGAATTGAACAGCAACCGATGGCTGATCTGAATCCAATCCAGTGATATTCAAGTAAGCTTTGACTGCATCACTATCCAGACGATCACAGAGTAGCGCGTCATCACAGGTCGAACGCACATGATCGCCCGCGATTCCTAGTTCAGAAATCTCAGCTTCAGAGATGCCACGATCTCGCAAGCCAATCATTGCTGCACCAGATAAGCCCATCTTAGCAATTGTCCTGTCGGAAGCATCTTGAAACACACCAATGTTGTGCCCAGTCAGCATGTATGGCTTATTGAGCAACTGACACATTCGCATTAATAGACAATTTTCCCACAATCGACTACGCGTTTTCCCCGTTAAAAATCCGCCGCCTGATATATGAATTACATCGTGCTCCTTAATCAGCTGTAAAATAGTCTGCTCGCGGTGATGCAAAAGTGAAAAAGGAATATTAGCCCGAAAGAAACGGCAGGATAATTCTAATCTTAGGCGTAATAAAAAGAAGAAGGGACGAAAGAACGACCATTGCCCAAAATAGAATCCATTAGTGTTCGATCGAAACCACGCAACGCGCGGTGCCCATTCCGCTCGTTCGTTATGTAAAGCCCGTGTGTAAGCAGGGTTGGGCGAAAACAAGGTAATCTGACAACCCGGTGCCACTCTTCGCCAGCGGCTGACGCATGCGCCGCACTGTGCCTCATCACCCACATTTCCATATCCATGGCCTGCCGCCATGAGAATGCTAGGCCGAGTCGCCGATTCATCATAAAAACCCCAACTTTTAAATTGTTCGATTGATTTTTTGGTTGAGGACAAGATTTCGTCTTGAACACTTCCGGTTAGCTTAAAGAAGGCGCAAAAAGACGAAAAATATCCAAGAAAAGCTCTATAAAGCTGTCGAATTATATTCATATTAAAGATATTCAGATGCGACTACTTATCCAAATGACGAACGTATTCTATTTTATGTATTCTTCGATCAAAAAAACGGACAAGACGTAGTAGGACTTTAATGATTTTGGAGTATGTTGACACGAAGAAAACCTTATTTCTGTTTAGACCGGGATCGAACTGTGATCCAGTGACTTCGCGTTTATTAATTAAATAATACGCATTTTCACGTCGCTCGGTTGAAGTCCATTGAGTCGCCCCATGCATTTTTTCTCCTTTAGCGTATCCTGCTTTATCCACAGATTTAGAGTAGCCCAAAACGACTACACCCTGCATTTTATAAGACTGAGGGATTTCGTAATTAGACAATGCTTGTCGCCAATTTTTCCCTGATAGCATACGAGTATAGTTCATTTTCTCGGACGCTGAAACCCAACAAGTTCCTAGGCCATAAGCAGCCGCGAGTGTAAGAATGTTTTGAATCGATGCCGAGCAATTCTGGGTCTCCAGCGCTTCCCAAATGTAATACTCTCCATTTCCTCTGGCATCATTTCTAGCGGCATCAGCAAACACTAAAATAAGAGCCTGACCATGACCTAATATCCCCCCGGGGTGCGATTCTTTCACTTTCTCCACATTTGCAGATTTGTAAGGCCAGACAAAACGGATTTTTCCTATCCTTTCGATTTCTCCGGGATCTGTAACCACGAGGAAGCGTTGATTCTGCCAGTTAGAACCACTGGGCGCATATTTTGCGGCCTCAACGAGGTCATCCAAAATACTTTGTTCGATCTTCACATCAGTAAAACTGCGAACTGATCGACGGCGCATAAGCGCTTGCTTCACCAGATCAACTCTTTCCATAAGGTTTACATTCATAGATATTGTAATACTTTTTTTTAATCGTTGTTTGAGTTAATCATTTCCTACGAATTTCGACGACTAAATGCATGCCTAGGCCGAATTGCTTACTGCAGAATCTAGCTAACTTTGCGATCCATCGCTTGAAATAACCGGTTGTACGCCAATAGGGTGAGTAGACTTTATCTGCTAGAGAAGCGCTTCTTACATTCACTACATACTCCTCTTGATCCTTAAATAGATGCTGGATGCCTGCTCCAGAAATCGCCCACAGATGGCGCATAGGATCCAAGCCCCAGCCGTATTTTTTTGTCAGGCTAAATAGGCAAGTACGTGGCCAACTCCAATTGTTGCTGCATTTAGTTTTTCTTAAGAATTTCATCCAATATCTCGGATAAAGTAAACCCTCCTTCGATAGTCCATTCGGGCATTGGACAATGAATGTGCCCTTTTCGGATAAAAGCTCTGCGCATTGCATGATCAATTGTGCCGGGTTGACCAAGTGTTCGACCACGTGGCGGCAATAGATGAAGTCGAACTTTTGCCCTTTAAAATAATTGTCTCCATTTTCGACACTATCACAAATCACGCGTTCTAATTCCATTTGATCTTTAGCAAAATCGCACGCTCCAGAGTCCAAGTCGACATAAGTACTTTCGCCAAATCCAAATTCTTGAAACGCTTTTGCGAAGAACCCTCCACCACCCCCGACATCAAGCATTTTAGCGTTTTGTGGTAAATCAAAGCCATGTAGCCATTCCTTGATTGCTGGAGTCGCGATCAAGTCATAATTGCACAGGTCGGTTTGGAAATTGAAACCTTGGTAGAAATTGTTGATTTCTGATTCGCTCGGCAAATGGCTCACGCCACTGGTGTTACAGCATCTGCAATACGAAATACTAGAGCCGTTCAAGGAATAGGTGACTTCACGCCTGGAGGAACAAAAGATGCAGATATCCATTAAAGACCCTCCTCCTTTGTTGTCCAACCGACCAGTGAATGTGAACTTATTCTCTCTTTCATAATTTCGATTCCCCCCCCCCCCTTACATTCCCTAGCTACATAACTGCCAAACGAACATTTGAAACCTCCGATATTTTGTATAAATAATTGGCTAAAAGAAGTTTAGAACAATGTTGCACGGTATTGGTTTTAGGAAAAAAGACTTTTAGGGATGCCAAGTTTTTGGCCAAATTTAGAATAAAGCCAATACAATACTGTTTGTCCGAAAGCCAAACGACGGAATCCTAGATAGAAAGTCGCATAGGCAACTAGGCCTCCGCACAACATCACTGGAATTTGTCTTAGACCCTCCAAATCAGGGAAGTAGACGCGACCTACAGAAAGAAGAATCAAAGCGATTAGACTGAGCAAGAGCAGTTGCAACTGCGAGCGGACGAAAAGTCGACTATCAAACCCAGATCCTTTTAGATGGTATGAGATGAGGATCGGGTAAAGCATCCATCGGTAGAGAGCATAAAATTTGGCAACTGCGACCGCCCCCTCTAGTGAGCAAAAATAAATGCCCGAAAGAAGGAAGGGAAGACTTAGCAGCACAATGATGACTCCGCGTCCGGGTCGACCAATCGCAGCATTGCCGCGTGCGAGTAAGTTGGAGATAAGAATCGGAATGGACGCCACGGCTAACCATTGGGCAACTTGCCCTGAGACTCCCCACTGCGCACCCAATAGCCAGGCAAGTGCCCAATCACCATAAATCGCCATGAAAGTTGCGAACGGTAGGGTCGCTAGAGCAACCAACCAGGTTGCACGGAGGATCAGCTCTAACATTTTCTTCCGGTCGTCCTGGAGCGACGCAAGCGCTGGCAATATTAACTGTGCAATAGGCCACGAAATTTGCTGTATTGGAATTTGAAACAGGGTTTGCCCGCGGTTGTAGAAACCAACGTCTGTTGCGGAGGCAAACCTGCCCAAGGCCAAGGTCTGTGAATATTGCGATAGGTAGTTCACGATAGTAGCTGAACAGCTTTTAATACCATAGCTAAACATTTCCTTAAACCCAGACCCCAGCTTTAGGCTGCCTGGATGCCAGCGGACGAAATACAAGTATAACAAGCGACTTGTGATACTTGTTAAAACAGCACCTCCGACGATTGCCCACACTTCAAAACCGTAAAGGGCCATGGCGATTGATGTGATTAAGCCAACCATTTGAGGGAAGAAGGTTAACACCAGCAACAATTCTGAGTTCATTGTTCTTCGGAGTAACGCTCCGTGCGTCAGAAAAAGATTCTCTAAGATAAACAATAGTCCGTAAACTAAGCAGATCGCAGCCAAAGCGGGCTCCCCATAAAATGAGCTGATCAGTGGGCCACAGGCCATGAAAATAATTGCCAGTAATGTGCAGACCCCAGCGTTTAACCAAAATACCCCGTTAAGTTGATTCAATGTAAGATTTTTCTTTTGAACGGCGGCTTCGACGAAACCAGCGGCACCAAAAATCTGCATTAATCCACGGAAAAACACCACCATCGCAACAAGCCCGAACGCTGAAGGAGATATTAAGCGACTGAGAACAACTGCGGCGACAATACCAATCGCCGTGCCTAATAACTGATTGAGCATCTGAATCGCCCCAACACGCGCCAACGGTCGAAGCTGATGCTCCCCCAGGCAGTCCCCAACGTAAACCGGCCGTATGAGCGGTAGTATCTTCTTTAACATATGCGTTGAGAACGACTACTCATCGATAGTATCAAGCATCTTCGTGCTCGATCAGAGCGACAATGATTCGGTCTTGGTCGGCTTCGCTTAGGTAGGGGTGGAAGGGGAGGCTGATGACTTCTTGGGCCGCTTGTTCAGTTTTGGGAAAGGATTTTTTTGCGCAGGGGAGATCTGCGAAGACGCCTTGCTGGTGGAGGGGTTTGCGATAGTAAACGGCGCTGGGTATGTCGACGGCTTTGAGCGCTTCGCCGAGGCTGTCGCGGTTCTTGGGGCGGATGGTGTACTGTGCGTAGATGTGGGTATTACCGGGGTGAATCGCTGGTGTGCCGACGTGGTCTTTGAGGGCATCGGAGTAACGTGCGCCTACTTTTTGGCGCAGGGCGATCTCTTCGTCCCGGAAGTTGGCGAACTTGGCTTGGATGATGGCGGCTTGCAGGCTGTCGCAGCGGCCGTTGGTGCCGAGGATGTAGTGCGACTCGCGCTCTTTGCAGCCGTGATTAGTGATCGCGCGGAGGGCTTCGGCAAGTGCGGGGTCGGCAGTGAAGACGGCCCCTCCATCGCCATAGCCACCGAGTGGCTTGGCCGGGAAGAAGCTGGTGCAGGAGACTGCGCCGATGGTGCCACTTTTACGACCGTTTTGCTCGGCTCCGAAGCTTTGAGCGGCGTCTTCGACAATCTTCAGGCCGTGCTTTTCGGCGATGGCTTCGAGGGCGGGGTAATCGGCCATTTGGCCGAAGAGGTTGACTGCGATGATGGCCTTGGTCTTGGGCGTAATTACTTTTGCCACTTGCTTGGGATCGATATTGTAAGTGTCGGCCTCAATGTCGGCGAAGACGGGGGTGGCGCCGACGAGGGCAATGGTCTCGGCGGTGCTGATCCAGGTGAAGGGCGTGGTTATGACTTCGTCTCCGGGGCCGATGCCGAGTGCGCGGAGGGCAACTTCGAGTGCCATGGTGCCACTCGCCACGGCGATGCAGTCGAGGGGCTTTGAGCCACCGAGAAACTGGCCGAGAGTGGCTTCGAGCTCGTACACTTCGGGGCCGTTGATATAGCGCCCGTGTTCGAATACTTTAGCCACGGCGGCGTCGATTTGGGCGGCGCTGTGTGCGTGGATGGTTTTGATGTCGATAAATTGCATGATAACGCAATGGTATTGAGTTAAAGTGTATGTATTATTTTTGGTATTTTACGACTTTGTGATTTGCTGTTGAAGTTGATCAACTCGCCGATCAGGCCGGTGGAAATGAGTTGGACGCCTAAGATCACGAGGAGTATGCCGAATTGTAAGAGGGGTCGATCGCCAATGCCTTGGCCGAAAATCAATTTTACAACGCTTAAGTAGGCGAGTATCAGAAAGCCGAGTATCCCGCTGAGTAGGCCGAAGCCGCCGAAGAAGTGGCCGGGGCGTTTGAGGTAGCGAGTGAGCACGACGACTGTGATGAGATCGAGGCCACCTTTGAAGAGGCGCTTCCAGCCGTATTTGGAGACGCCATGGGCGCGGCGGTGGTGCTCGACGGGGATCTCGGTGGTGGTGAAGCCTTCGGCTGCGAGGAGGACGGGGATGTAGCGGTGGAGCTCGCCGTAGAGCTCGACGCTGTGGATGGCTTCGGCGCGGTAGGCTTTGAAGCCGCAGTTAAAGTCGTGGATCTGCACGCCGGAGGCGGTGCGGGTGGCGGCGTTGAAAAATCGGGAGGGGAGGGTCTTGGCGAGGGGGTCTTGGCGGAGCTGCTTCCAGCCGGAGACGCAGTCGTAGCCTTCGTTCAGTTTCGCTAGGAAGTTGGGGATTTCGGCGGGCTCGTCTTGCAGGTCGGCGTCCATGGTAACGACGATGTCGCCTTTGGCTTTGGCGAACCCAGCGGAGAGGGCGGCGGCTTTGCCGTAGTTGCGGCGAAAGCGGAGGGCGACGACTTGCTCGGGATGCGCCTCTTTCAGCTTTTCTAGGGTCGGCCACGAAGTGTCGGTGCTGCCATCGTCGATAAAGATGACCTCAAAGTCGCCGAGTGAGTGGGCTCCCACCGTGGCGGCGATCTGCTCGAACAGCGGCGTCAGGGTCGCCGCCTCATTGCAGAGGGGGATGACGATGGAGATGGCGGGCGCAGGCATTTGCGGTCGTTAGTTAGTTATACCGGTCTGCGTTGGATGCGGGAGGGGTGCGGCCGGCGGCTATATCGCGTTTTCGGATGACTTCAGACATCTCGCAGGCCCAGCGCAAGCGTTCGATCAGAGGGCGCTCTGAAACCTCTTTTGTTTGTGCAATTCGGCAACCCTCGAAGCTCCCTGCTTGCCACGGGTCGTCTGTGTTGGATGTATTGGTCATGTGATGTGCTGTAAATGCTTGATGTCGTCGAGGTCGATGGGGCGACCAGCCTGACGCTTCATTTCAAGCAGTGTCGACTTTGAAACAAATGGTAGATGTTTTGGAAAGCCTGGGAGACTGATGCGTGCTGCGTTAGCCCATTCAGTCTCAAAGTCAAAGGGCTCTGTGGCAAAGATGTCGATTACAAACCCAGCCATCTGCTCGTTTAGCATGGAAAAGACCATCAGATTTTTTTGGTCGACCCAAACGGCCCGCTTCTTCGGGTCGCAGAAATCCAAGGCATTGACTGGAATACGCGGGCGGAAGCCGAGCTTTGTGAGGGTGTTGATTGCGCGGGTCGAATTGTTCAGGTCGAGTGCTAGGACGATGTCTAGGTCGTGCGTGACTCGGCTGTGTCCGTGGGCCAATACCGCAAGCCCACCAGCGATCAATATCCGAACTCGTGCCTCCAGCAATGCAGTCAAGGTTTGATTGAGATGATCTAAGGTCATAGGCGGAGGGACACAATTCAAGGGTTTGTGAATTTAGGCAAGTAGTGTTTGGGGCACTTTCAAGTTGGGATTAATAGTTGCTCTGCGCGGGAACATTTGGCTCATTGACTGTCAATTATGCAAGTATCCATCGTCATCCCAATCTTTAACGAGCGCGAGACGCTGCGCGAGATCGTGAGCCGCGTGCGCGCGGTTGAGGGGATGTCGGTCAAGGAGATCATTTTGGTCGACGATTGCTCGACGGATGGTACGCGTGAGCTACTGGAGTCGGAATTCAACGAGCCGATCTTTAAAAAATGCTACCATACTGTGAATCAAGGTAAGGGCGCAGCGCTGCGGACGGGGTTTGCCGAGGCGACGGGCGATATCGTCGCGATTCAGGATGCGGATCTCGAATACGACCCCGAAGAGCTGCCGGGGCTGCTGCGCCCGATCTTGCGGGGTCAGGCAGATGTGGTTTTCGGCTCGCGCTTCATGGGCGGGGGCGCGCACCGGGTGGTCTTTTACTGGCACATGCTGGGCAATAAATTTCTCACCATGCTGAGCAACATGATGACGAATCTGAACCTGACGGACATGGAGTGCTGCTATAAGCTCTTCCGCCGTGAGGTGCTGGAGCAGATCACCATTGAGGAAAACCGCTTCGGAGTGGAGCCGGAGCTGACAGCGAAAGTCTCCAAGCTGAACGTGCGCATCTACGAAGTGGGCATCTCCTACTACGGGCGAACTTACGACGAGGGCAAAAAGATCGGCTGGCGCGATGGCGTGCGCGCAATCTATGCGATCTTTAAGTATGGACTCTTTCGGTAGCTTATTTCTTTTTCAAGGTGCCGTCCATGGCGAAGCTCCCAGAGGAAATGCCCCTGGCTTGGTGCTTAAAATGAAAGCTGTGGTGCTTGACTTTCTCCAACGGTGGTCAATAAATACCTTTTAATGATACACCTACGCCAACAACTCTATAAGAAGGGGAAAGGAGCACCTGGTATTTTTCCAGGTCTGCCCGGCTTTGTTGCTGCGTGTGTTTAAGGTAGTTTCGATTTCCTTGATCTTTGCGTAAGACAGGGTCGGGGAGTTGGAGCTTATTTGTAGTTTAGGCGAAGCGCCGTGTTGGATGCTTCGTATGTTTGGGATTAAAGCATTTTTTGCTTCTGATCTCTACGTTTGCCGCAGCCAGATTTGCTTTCGCGCGCGGCGCAATCTATCAGCCTTTTTATATCATGAAACAAAGAAAATACGGTCGTACCGGCTTGTCGGTGTCCGAGCTCTGCCTAGGAGCTTTGCAATTCGGGTGGCTCAACGATGCCACATCCTCTTTTAATTTACTCGATGCTTATCGTGAGCTGGGCGGCAACTTCGTCCAGACTTCCACGGTGGCGTCTTCCAAAAATCTAGCCACCCAATCGGAGCAGACTCTGGGCGCTTGGTTGCGCGAACGGCCTGGCGCGCGTCAAAATTTTGTGCTTTCCACGCGCATGGTCTTTTGGGGGCAGCTCCAGCCTGCCGGGCAGTCGCTAGGGCGATTAGTGCGTGAGCAGTGCGAGGCATCCTTGCGCCGACTGGGCGTTTCGCACCTCGATCTGCTGGTCTGTGAGTGGGGCGATTGTTTTCTGCCGAATGGTGGAGCGGTCAAGCCCCTCGACGATTTGTTGGTCGGGCTAGAAGACTTAACGCGCGCCGGTAAGATACGCTACGCGGGCACGGCGGGCTTCCCCGCGTGGCGATTTATGGAGACTTTGAGCCGTGCGGAGCGTTCGCGCGGCTGCCGCTTCGAATCGCTCCAGCAAAAATTCTCCCTGCTCGATCAGGGGAATTTCTACACCGATGTGAGTGCGCTTGCGCGTGAATATCGAGTCGGCATCTTGGCGGAGTCGCCTCTCGCAGGCGGTTTTTTAACTGGCAAATACGGACGCAGCGACGGCTTGCACGTATCGACACGCGCACAAAAGCTGGCGAGTCGCTATGCTAATAAACGGGGCTTCTTTGTGATCGCTGCGCTCGAGAGTGTCGGGCAGGAGCTAAATGCTACGCCAGCGCAAGTGGCGCTAGCATGGGTGCTACGCTACCCTAACGTCACTTCAGCGATCATAGGGTGTAGCCACTCGGGGCACGTCCATACCTCTGTCGCCGCGACGCATCTTGCCTTGAGCAATGAGCATCTGTGGCGCCTTGAGAGTGCACTTGAACCTTCCATTCATTAGACCAATCAAATCCAATCAAATACTATAACATTATGAGCAAAAATAACATTTATCTTTCTAAAGCGGATCACCGCATCCTCAGCCACCTATTGGCTGGGCTCAGTGCTAAGAGCGTTATCGTCCGAACATTGACCCCCTATGCAGAGCTTCGGCTTTGTGATATTCCTATGGGATGGAAAACACCGAACCCCGAAACCCAGTGCGGGGCACTGGTCACTTAAACGCGCAGGAGCGCACTGA
>Ga0307933_1000527_pt1 | contig 35337 bp, 26 predicted proteins | sample OrgLakmetageno88_FD_201811 | JGI IMG/M metagenome (GOLD analysis project Ga0307933, IMG submission 201811) | Saline water microbial communities from Organic Lake, Antarctica - #88 | ecosystem: Environmental > Aquatic > Non-marine Saline and Alkaline > Saline | place: Antarctica: Organic Lake... | reverse complement strand
CAAGTCCAGCCCAACCCCCCCGAGCAATATCCCCGTATGTGACGTACGTCGAGGTCGAGGTACGTCAAAAATTTAGGCATGGGACACCCTTCCAGACTACCATATGTGATGATGGTCAGGGTCTTCTCACTACCGTATTTGATGAATCTAGGGTTAGCCGTAACCCTAATTACATCACATACTGAGTATGGTAAGGCAGTAAGTTCATCATATACGGTAGTCTGGAAGGGTGTCCCATGCCTAAATTTTTGACGTACCTCGACCTCGACGTACGTCACATACGGGGATATTGCTCGGGGGGGTTGGGCTGGACTTGGCCGCCCGCCCAAACCGGGGTGCCACGTCACCACCCAAAGATGGGTTTTGCCCAAGATGGGTTTTACCCCTGCCGAGTGATGACGTGGCACCTTACCAACACGTTTTCAATTTTGCGTCCCGTTGCCATGGCAACAGGAGGACCTCAATTTGCCAGAAGGTATAAACTTAGACCCTGTGGGAAATTGATGACGTCATCAGTGGGTGGTGTAAAACCCATCTTTGTTGCCACGTCATCACTCGGTGGGGGCAAAACCCATCTTTGGCAAAACCCATCTTTGGGTGATGACGTGGCACCCCGGTTTGGGCGGCCGGTCAAGTCCAGCCCAACCCCCCCGGGAAATATACCCGTATATGACGTACGTCGAGGTCGAGGTACGTCAAAAATTTAGGCATGGGACACCCTTCCAGACTACCGTATATGATGAACTTAACACCTCTTCATACTCAGTATGTGATGTAATTAGGGTTACGGCTAACCCTAGATTCATCACATATGGTAGTGAGTAACCCCTGACCGTCATCACATATGGTAGATAGTAACCTGGTACAGACAGTGCATTTATTGACTGCCAGCGCCGCCGCCGGTTGTCTCAACTTGGAACACGGTTCACCAAAACATTCCGCGGGGTACCTTGCCCTCAACACTGCCGTTGGGGTGGTGGTTGGCGTCGCCCTGGCAGTTGTCTTGACTCGGGACTGGCAAGCGGCCGTGGGGATTCCGAGTGTCGTGATTGAACTTTAGGCGGCGAGGATTGCAGTACCCTGCAACACAACATAACCACGCTAATTTAAATGGGGGAAAAATTTGGCCTGAGTCGCTGACACTGACATTGTTCACACACTTCGCCAAAATGTATGCTAGGCGGGTCGCTGCGCGTTTATTGGCTTCTCACGAGGCAACGAGGCCGGGCAACATTTGCTGCAAATGTGGAAACGCCATGGTTTCCGAAAGGAGAATGCTTTGGAACATGTCAAGGTCGTGTTTGCCGGACGTTGCCTCGTCAAGTGTGATGTTCATGCGGTGGACGAGAACCCTCGAGCAAAACCCATTAAGGAGGCGAACAAGGGTGTCGTCGGCAAGGGGCGGGGAGCCTGATTCGCCCACAGATACCGCCCAGCGATTGGCGGTGGTTGCAAAAAACTCGTAAAACGCCACTTTGGCAAGGTAACCTAGGAGCACCTCGGCTGTCCGTTGCACGCTTGCACCCTGCTCGCGCATTTTCAGGAGGAGCCCGTGACTTCCGTACGCGTTCGCAGCGTTTGCCGCGGCGCTGATGCGTTCCGCGGCGTCGCCTTTGCCCTTCTTCAGGAACCTTACCGGAGCAGTTCCCGCCTCCATCAGCGTGGCAAAGTACGCTTCCGCGGGCGTTTCCGGCCCCGCTCCTTTCCAGCACTCGTCAATGGCCTCGCAAACGCGCTGCACCATGGGGCCGTCAAGCGCCTCGTCCTTGCCAGCGCCCGCGCACTCCTTTAACCAAGCCGTCGTTTCGCGGCATTCAGCGCACGCGCAAAAGGCCCCCTGCGTGCGGACAAAGGCCTGCCGGTAAAACGGAGGCGCCGTTTGCATGCACCTGTACCAAGGGGCAAACTGCGGGTACGAGGCCCGCACGGTGACGCGCTCGCCCGCGGCAAGGGAAGTGGCTGCGTACACGTGCACGGTGTCGCCAGCCTGGTGCACGGCATGGGCGGTTGGCGTGCACGAGTGCTCGGCGTACGCGGCTGCGGGAAACAGGGCCCACCCGTACCCCGTGTCCGACACGGCCCCGCACACGCGTCCCGCGTTTTTTGCCACCATGCCCCGCACGCGAAGCGTCTCCTCGATGCCGCACGCGCCTCGCGTTTCCCGCAAAATGTGCCCCACCCAGGCGCGGTCGTCGTCGGGAAGGCGCTCTTTGCGCTGAAACAACACAAGCGACTCGTGGGCGGCGCTGCGGCGGCCGGGCTTTGGGAGGCGCTCGCACAAATCCTTGCCCTCCTGCAGGGACTTTGTCGTCAGCAGCTTCCACGTGAGGATCCAGTCAATTTGCAGGGGAAGGCGTTTCGCTTCAAACGCCGCGAACGTGTCCTGCTCAAACTGGTACAGCACGCTGACGAGAGCGTTGTCGGCGAACAGCAGTTCCCCAGCCTTGACGGGGCGGCATGTTTCAAAGTAAAACTTGCCCGTTTCCGCGGCAACGCAAACGCGCACTACAGGGCGCCCGTCGGCGTCTTTGCGAACAAACAGCTCTTTGCTCGTTGACATTGTTTTCCGGGAGAGAGGGAAAAGGGTTTATATGAACGTTTAAAAAGGTTTTTTTAGGAACCATTCCGGGCGCCATGAAAAACAACGGGTCCTCGTCAATGACGCGCGCAAAGAAGAGCAAGGCAAAGCTGTGAACCGTTTACATGTCATCATCGTCAAAGTCTTTCGCTTGAATGAGGAAAACTTTACGCTCCTCTTGCGGGTCTTGCCCGAGCCATTCGTTCACGTCCGCTGCCAGCGACAGCGTATTGTGAAATTCTTCGACGGTTTCCGGCTCCCCGTACGGTCGCTCTGCAAAACGCGCCTGCACGTCAGTCGCTTCCCGTAGCGCCTCGTCAACAACGTTGGGCGGACCGTAAACGTCAGGTGGAGTGATCACTTTTTTCACGCCTTCCATGGCAAGATGGAGGGCAACGCCGGCTGCCAATGGAGCGCCCAAACTTCCACCAAAAACCATGGCGCCGGGCACGGCAATGAGGAGACCGTCTTGTGTTTGCGTCAACGTTTCTCGCCATTCACGCAACCCCTCCAGAGTGACGGCCCCGTTGAAAATGGCGATCCAGCGCGACATTCTCCAATCTTTCACGAGCGCGTCCGTTTGAATGGTGTAAGGGCCGTCCCTGGCAATGGCGGCTTCGGCAACGTCCCTTGCCGCGTACTCGTTCAAACCGACGGCGCCGAGAAGCGGGACAATGCTTTTCTGCGTTGATTGCATGCGAAGCTCTTGCAAGGAGTCGTACAGTGAAAGGCCTCCATACCGCATTCGGTTGCTGATTTTTTGCACAAGCGGCGCGTTGTCTGCGACAGTGCGCCCCACAAAGTTCATGAACTCCGGCATTTGTTCAAACGCGCGCGTGACGTCGGCGAATTGGTACGATTGCGCAGTGTCCGGGTCTTGCCAGACGACAACCTGACCAAAGTCGTTTGTGTAAGGGACAAGCGGCGAACCGGTTTCTTGCGGGGCGTCGCCGTCGCCAATGACCATGACGACGTCGTTGCTCGATGCAATCTGCACTGGCGCATTCACGGCCGGGGCGGTGCGCAAAAGGTGAATGTGTTGCGGCATGCCATATCTGTCGCGGTACCCAAGCACGGCGCTGTCTTGCCCGGCAGAAACGAGCGGCATCATTTCCGCAATAACCGCCGCGTATTGCTCCTTTTTCGTGCCTTCAAACTTCAGGGCAAGGGCTCGCCTGTTTTTGATGAAGATCTCTTCTTCTTCTAAGCTGCACGTTTCAGTGCCGTCGACGAAGCCCTCCGTGGCCCAGGCGACGAATAAATCGTCGGGAACGCTGCACTCGTCTCGCTCCATTCCGGGCATTCTCAAATCGTACAGGTACCGCTGCAAGGACACGGGAAACGCGCGCTCTCCGTAGTTTGCCGCGATGGCAGCCGCCTGCTCAAGGAAATCAGCGGACCAGCTTTGTCCTTGCCGCGTGGCAATGCCCGTGGTTGGGTCGAATTTGATGTCCGAGTTTGCAAAAGAAACGGCAGTGGCCTCGAGCATGCCGTAGTACGGCAAGTACCCGACGAGCATCGCCGTGGACCATTGCCGCTGCGTAAACGCTTCCACGGCCGGTTTGGCGCGGCCGCTTATGGCAAAGGACAAGGCAACCGTTGCCATCAACGGGTTTCCCACGCCTCTTGTCGTCGCCTGGAGGAACGTGCCCAGGAACTCGGTTACCTGAAACACTGGGCCGAACGTTTCCCGGGCCACCAACCAAAGCCAGTTTACGCCCAGGACGACGAGGACCTGCCCCACCAGGAACACCGTTGACGTGGACATGAACGTTTGCGCGGACCGGCTTTTCGACGACACTTGCACCAGCTCCTGAGCGCCGGCGCCCACGCGACCGTCAAAGGTGAGCTTTGGCAAATGCTCGTGTTCGGCGCGGTCCGGCTGCCCGCGTTTCCAGTACGCGGAAACGACCCCGCCAATGGTGGCGCAAAGGTTCATCCACGTCCGCGCGGCCGCGTCCATCATGAAAATGACCATCCCGAGGGAGGCCGTGTAGGCAACGGTCTTGGAAACGCCGAGAGCAACGGTGGGAAGGGAATGTGTGCCCCATTCCCCGCCCATGAACTTGTCATTGGCAAGGATTTTCTCGAGCATTTGAATGCTTTGCCCTGCCACGTACGCAACCGTGGCGTACCTCTCCACCGCCTGCCACAAGGAGCGCCCTTCCGCGACAGCCTTGCGCGTCGCCGTGTCGCGTTCGCCGTCCTCGCTTTCCTCAACCCTCCGGTACGCAACCTCGAGCTTCTTGCAGTCTTGAAGGCGCCGCCGAAGGGCCGGGCGGCTGCGCGCGGACATGACCCCTTCCATGCAGTGCCGCACCTGCTCCTGCGCGGCCAGCGACTGGCGAATGTTTTCGCGGTGTTCCTCTTGCTTGTCCGTTGACGTGCTCGCGGACAGCCTCGCAAAACTTGTCCGCGCGAGCCCTGACAGACCTTGGGCGATGCTTGCAAGGAACGCCGCGATGCTGCATTTGGTCTGGGAAAACTCGTCGACGTCTTTTCCGACAAACGTTTCCTCCGTCTCCCGCTCTTCTCTTTCCCTCGACGCCACCTCAAATGATTCTCTTCGCAGTTTGACGAGCCGCGTCAGCAAGGAGGACTTGCGAGACGCCTGATCGCGCGTGAGGCCCCGCTTTGGAAACGACTCCAACAAGGTCAATACTTCCGCCTTTTCGCGTTTCAACGATTCTAACTTTGACGGCATACCTGCGCTGCTGCGGGAGTACAGAAATGTGCGTGGAAAACGGCTTTTATACGGAAGGGCACGCCGACTGGGCAATTTTTGCCACGCAACCCTCCACCAAATCCGCGTCAGTGTGAAACGGTCCGTGGGCGATGCGAACGCGAGGCGCGGCGGACCACGTTTCCGGGGTCCCTGAAATTGCCGACTCGTGCAAACGCTCCAGGGCAAGCAAGTACTCGCGCGGCACGGCGCCGTCCCCTTGCTCTTCCGCCCTGCTGCGGGAAGCAAGCTGCTGCGCGCAGTCGTCGGTTTTTGTGGCAATGTGGACGACGCAAGCAACGGTGCCCGGGTGCAGGCGGGCGTTCCAAAACTGCCACAGCGACTCGTACACGGCCACCTCAAGCGGCGTCATGGCGCCTTCCTCCTGAAGCGCCCGCACAAACACGTGCCTGTCCGTGTGCGTGCTCCGTTCGCAGAGCACGTACAGGACAAAGTTTGGGTCCGTTGCGTGGCGCGCGTCGCCTTCGCGCTCCCTGGCAAGGCACCACGACACAACCGCTTCGTTGATGGCTGTCACGCGCGTCACCAGGACGTGGCTTTGGAACGTGCTCGCCCACCGGCGCTTGTCGCCGTAAAACGCGGCAAGCATGTTGTGCTGCGGGTCCCCGCCTACGGCCGTCCACTCGTGCACGGGTTCCAGGACGGCGACCGCGTCGGCGGCACCGTCGTGACGGGCCTTGCATTGCCCGCGAAACGGCTCGAGCGCGTTGCTAATGAACGTGCTTTTCCCCGCGGCAATGTTGCCCTCAACAAACACGTAGCGCAGCAAAGGAACGGTCATGGAAAAAAGGTTTACGGCGTTCACTTTGCGGCGGCGTGGGCGTCCTTTTTACGCCCCGTTCAAGCCCAAATACACGTGCACCTTGCCCGATCCGCTTTCGTTTGTGCCCGTTGTCGCCTTGCCAATGACGTTCCGCAGCTCGCTCTGGACGGCGTGGTGGAAACCGGCAACGGCGGCGCGGAAGTGGTTGAACTGGAGGACGACAAGGCGCCCGGTGTCGTTGTTTTCCAAAAGCGACTGGCGCGCGTCGTTCTTCCTGCCCGCCGAGGCAATGCCGTTCCCTCGGAGCGTGACGCCAACCTCGCTCATGATGTCGGCGGGGTCGTGGAAAATGGACCGGTCCAAGTCAAACGTGAGAGCGGTGGCGCCCTCCGGGTTCGCTCGCCCGTCGGCGCCCAGAAGGCCAATGGCTTTCGCGAAAACGATCGTCAAAGCGTCCGGGGTATCGCCATCCTGGCCGCCTAAAACGTTGTCGTCGCCCGCGAAGCCGAGAAAGCCGCTCTTCAAAGCCGCCCGCACGCCCATGGCGGCGGCAAACCGGTACGATTTGACAATGTTTTCGACGGCGGCCTCCCACCCGTACGTGCTCCATTGCATCTCGCCCATGGCGCGTCGCCACTTCTTTGGGTCCCGCAAGTACTCGGTCACGTGCGTGTAGAGAGCCTGCGCGGCAGAGTGCGGGCTTGCTTTTCGCGCGTGCAGCGAGTACTTTGACCCCGGCGTCCCGCGGCTCATCCCGTTCTTGGAGCGTCCCTTCGGGCCGGGGCTCGGGACGTCGGCGACGAGAATGTCCCCGGGGCGAACGTCCGAGGTGTCCTGGGAGTCCTCGCCAAACTTGACCCCGCCCACGCGAATGGTGTGAAGGCCGCCAATTTGGACGGCAATGCCCCGCTCAACCTGCCCCCGCGCGGAGCTAAGGAACTGGTGGGCGACGCCAACGTACTGCAGCTGGTTCTTGACCGCCTGCCGCACCATCTCCGGGTTGTCCGGGTAAATGGCGCTTTGCTCCGCCCCGAGGCCGTTCAACGCGGGCAGCACTTGCAGGCGCGTGTCGCCAGAGGCGCCGTTGACGTTGTTTACGGAAAACAAGAGCTGGCTCGGCTCAATGTCCCAGTTTTGCTCGTTTGACGCGCCCTCGTACATGGAAACGCCGCACTTCTCGTTTTGGTTGCGAATGGAAATCTTTGCGCCAATGTTGTACGCGGCGTTGGCGTACACGCCGCCCTGCTCGGCAATGGGGTTCGGGCCAAGATCGCGCCCGGACATGATTGTGTCTCGTGGAGAAAAGAAAAACGGCGAAAAGAAAGGCGTGCGCGTGTCGTGTACCCCCTTACTCCACGTTCCTTTATATGTTTTGCGCCTTTTCACGGCGCTCGATTATGAAGAAGGATACTTTTCCGTACCGCGTTTCAATCGCGTAGTACAGCGCCAATGCTCCGAGGGCATGCCAAACGGCGTGCGTTGACCGCGTGTTATCAAAGACAAACAACAAAATGGCCGAAACGCCAAAGACAACGGTACCCCCGAAATCGCGTCCTTCGTATTCTGATGCGTATTTTGCCCTGACCTCGTCCGGGTACGTGCACCAAACAACGCACTGGCACAGGACCGCGCAGAAGCCAAAGACGAGGACCATTGCAATAATGCCGCCCTGCGTGAGGAGCGGAGAGCCGGACGTTTGCCCGAGCTTGCCTACCAAAATGAGAATGGCAAACATCCAAAACAAGCCAAACGCGGCGCTGTGTTGGACGTGCAGCAAAAACAGCACGGCCACGACGAGCGCCGAAAAGGCAGTGACAAAATCGGCAACGTCCCACACGTCTTCCAGGGCGGGCGCCTGCGCGTCCTCGTACTCGGAGTCAAGCGGGCCCGAGTGAATCCAAAGGCATCCGTCAAGTTTCCCGTTAGCGGCCAGCACGGAAGAGGCGACAAAGGACGCTGCAAAGGCAAGGGCAACAAGGAAAGCACTGCCCAAAAGCCACGTACGGGCGCGGTACGACCAGGCCTCGTCGGTGCTCTTTAAGCGAACGCGCCGCTTTGGGGCGGTTCCCACCCAAAGAAAAGCCGCCCAGTACGTGGCAACGGAAAACACGGCAGCGCCCAGGAACAGGACAACAATCGATTCAACGGCAAGGCCCCTGCGCAAGGCGGCGTCTGCAAAGCAACCGTGGTGGGCGGTGCTGACGAAAAACGTGACAAAGAAAACTATTGCCTCTGCCCATGCCCCTGGGTACAAGACGCTCGTGGGAGTGTCAATGCTCACGAAAAAGACGGCCCGAACCGCCGGAACCAAAAAAAGCAGGTTGCTCCACTGGGAAACGCGCTCTTTTGCAAGGTCCGAGTCGGCGAAAAGTAGCCCAAGCCCTGTCGCGGCCAGGCCGAGCGCAAACGCGACAAGGGCGAGGACGAACCCAAACCGCGCTGACATGGCGCACTGCGAGGGGCACCCCAGGGCGAGCTTTTACAGTGTCAAAATTTGAACTTCAACGACCTTTTCCGCAAACCCGCCGACTGTGCCTCCCGCATCAGCGGTGTTGTTTCTTTGTCCGCCCGTTTCACGGCCATTTTCGTGTCAGGCAACGCGTGCGTGACTTGAATTGCGGGAAGCGTGTTTCCTTGCTTTGCCCCGGGCACGGTGTTTGGCTTGCGCGTTATCGAACCCGCGACAATGTACAGGATGGCGGCCAAAACTGCGAACCCCACTCCGACCCACAAGAACCCCTTTGCATCTGTGCCGTCCACGGCGTACGCGACCCAAAGCCCCACCCAGACGCCCGTGAAAATGACTGCAATTGTGCTCAGGGCAGTGTACGTGTCTTTTCGAGAAAACGACACCGCCACAGCGATAATGAGCAAGACGGCCGCGATTGGGACCATGATGTACCACTGCTGAAACCACTCGTTCACGGAAAACAGCGGCTGCCCGCTGGGAATGTGGGTAACGTTGGCGGCAACAATGACAAACGCCCATGTAAAGAAGAAAAACAGTTTCCTGTTGCCTTCCCAGTAACTTCCGTCTGGCCGTTTCCAGAGCAGTGTCTTGTCCAGGTCGTCATTTACGAGAACGGCAAAGAGGGCGAGGATAAGAAGCGAGATGACCATTTGCAAGAGAAGCCCCCAACGAAAACCGGAGGACGTTGCCTGCCCAGGAAGCAAGTACGTGAGAAGAAAAAGCCCGTACAGGGCAACGTAGCCCAGGCGGCGCCATTTTGCTTTTGACTTTTTCTCGACCCCGTCAACGCGGTCGGGAGACGACACCAAGGTGGGAACGACGAAAATAACGCGCAGCGCGTAGCCAATGGCAATGCCCAAGCCGCCTTGCAGGAGAACGTCCCCGATGAGTGACCCTGCCATCGTCTCAAAGTCTTGTTCCTCTGGAAAGAGGACGTCAAGGCGCTGAAACGTGGTCAGCGCAAACGCCTCAACCAGCTCAAACGCCAACACCAGTAACGCCGCCCAGGGCAGGCTGTTCCAAAACAAGTACAGCGCCAAGGGGTTCGTAAGGTGCGGTCCAATCCACGCGCCCGTTTCGCAGCATAGGAAATCGTACGAAAAGTGGTCTCGCTCGCACCAGTCGCACAGCGCGGTGGTGTTGCACGTGTCAAAAAGGTTCACGGGCTCTGCCCCGCAAACTGGAACGCCGGCCATGTGAAAGGGCGCCGCTGGATGCGGTGTGCGGCGAGGCGGGGAAACAATATAGGACCCGCGCGCTTTCACTTTACACGGGCGTCGCGGTGAATTCGCTCTTCGTACTCGGCGGGGTCGACCAGTTCGACGCCGTTTTGCATGATAAAAACTTGCGAGCGCATGGACAGCTCCAGCATTTTCTCGCTGCTCAGCGACGATTCGCGCGTTTGGTCGAACCGCACGCTGTGGGCAAGCTGGAGCATGGACTCGTGGTACCCCGCGTTGATGCACTCCGCGTTTCCCGCCGCCGCCATGAGCGCGCACTCCATGACGGATCGTACCGACTGCATGTGGACGGTATGCTTTGCTATTTCCGAGCACAACAGCCCCACGGCGCCCACCCTGTCAAAGGCGAGCTCGAAGGCGTCGTTTGCTTCGCGCCCGGCAACGAGCGTTTCCCCGTGCCCGTGCGTGGTGCTTGCGTCCGGGTCAACCCACGTGGCCGAGGAAGCCGCCAGGAACTGCAGTTGCACAAGCTCGTCGGGCGTGAGGAGCGTGTCAGGGACGCAAAACCGGCGGCACCGCCCTTGCATGCCAAACGGGTACAGAAACATGCGCTTGTGGTCTTTGTTGTGCCACATGAACCGCACGGGCTCCGTGAGGAGGGCGCAAAAGACGTCGCACAGCCAGGTGACGGGGCCCTCGTTTGCCGGGCGCGGCTGCTTCGTGCACGCCGAGGAAATGGACGTGGCGTTTGTTTGCCGGCACCCGCGCCTCCCAATGTTCCCCACGGCAGCCTCCCGCGCGGCGGAGGTGTTTGCGTACAAAAGGCCAGAGGCGCCTTTTCCGGCGCGTTTTGCCTTTTCCAGGCGCAGCCTTTGCCGTTTTGCTTCTTTCTCCTTCCACGACAATGGCGCCGGCGCTCCAGGGGCCTCGCTGTCCGCCGGGGCAATTGGGTGGCTGATCCAGGGAAGGACAATGTACGAGGAGCGAAACTTGTGAGAAAACAGGGTCCGCGCCAGGCTTTCCAGGCACTCGATGGTTGCCGCAACGGCGGCTTCGCCTCCCGCCCCTCCAGGGGTCCCCGGCGGCGGCTCAAAGGACTCGGCGGAAAACTTGCGCTTTCCGGGCAAAAAAAAGGGGGAAGCGCGAATCGAGTGCATTTTTTTTGCAAACTTCAAGCACATAAGCGGTTCATTTATATACTGGGTAAACCGATTCTTCACAAATCGCACCTCTCCCTCCTTTTCCTCTTGTCTCCCATGAAACGCCGCACCCTGCAGCCGCCCGCCTCGGCGCAAAAACGCCGCACCTTGCAGCCTCCCGCCGCGGGGCAAGAAGGAGTTCGCACGCTGAAGCCTCCCGCGAGCGCTCAAAAAATTCGCATGCTCAAGCCGCCCAAAGAGCGTGCGGGCGAGGACGGGACGGGCGCAGCCTCGGAAAGCGACTCTGACAGCCTCGCCCGCATCGCGCAAGGTCGGCGCCTGCAGAAGCCGAAAGGGCAGGCGGACAAAGGGGTCGACGGCCCCGGGAAAGAGAGCACTGTTGCCGTGTACAAGAACGGTGAAAAGGAGATGGGCACGCAAGAAAGCTACAATCTCCTGGAGAAGCACGTCGAGGATAGCCTCGGCAAGGAAGCCGCCGGAGCGGTGCCTTTGCCCTCTGTGGGAGTGACGTCGGTGCAGCGGGTTGCGTACTTAATCCGCGAGGTGGACACGAAAGGGCCCGTGGAGGCAAACGTTCCGCGCGTTGAGACGACGCTCATGAACCCCATCGAGGACACGTTCCTGCGGCGCATCACGACCGTCTCTGCCGACACGGCCGCGCACTTGAACCCGGACACGCTGGCGCACATCCGCTCGAAAATGATCCCCAGCAGGCGCGCCCACGAGGAGCGCATGCTCCGGACCCCGCTGCCGGGCATTCCCGCGTGCCCGAACCAAGACAAGTGCAAAGGCCGGAAAATCGTGTGCTCCGGGGGCGGCGCCACGCTTATGGCGTACTACACGGAGCCCGAGTGGGATAAGTACCAAAACGACCTCCGCAACGGCGTCCCTTCGGCGCGCCTGCCCGACCTTTCTCGCCAGTGCATTTTGTGCATCAGGTACGACGTCAACCGGTTCGTCATCAACTTGCGCGCCGAGAACTTGGCCTTTCGCAACGATGACGTGCCCGCCAGCGTGAGCATGTTTTACAACCTCGTCGACGTTGAGGGCGAGTACCGCATGGAAGACTGCATCGTCTTGCCGGGGCAAGTGTACGAGGGCATCGTGCATCCGGTCGTGAAGCCGTCGCTCATGTCGTTTGAGAAGTACCTGGACAAGCAAACCGGGGCAATGTGCTACCGGCAGCTTCTCCCGTACTACGGGGAAACCAACACGCAGACCCAGTCGTCGTCTTCGTCGTCGTCGTCGTCGTCGTCGTCGTCGTCGTCTTCAGCTCGTGCTGGCGGGGGGTCGGGTTTTTAGGGGGTGTCGTGCCGTGGGCCACCGCCGGAAAAGGGGAGCAAAGGAAATTGTATTCCTTTGCCTCTCTTGATCTGGCGGGGCTCGACACCTCCGAACAGGACCCGCCGCCGTTTGACAACCCGTCAACGCCCCCGCAAGTGTCTCTCCGCAGGCGCTTGCCCAAGCAGCACCCGTGCGTCGTGGAGCTGCTTTTTGCCCCGCTCGCCTCCTTTGCCACGCCCTCGTCCAAGGGGCACGTCGACGAGCGCATTGCCCGCGTCCTCGCCCTCATGAAGAGCGGGGAAATTCGCGTCCCAAGCGAGTGGCCGCAAGTTGAGCCGTTTTCCCTTGCCTCGGCTGGCGAGGGGCAAATCATTGGCAACCAAGTGATCACGGCGCTCCGGCTGCGCGTGAACATTTTGGAGGCGTACTGCAAATCTCTGCGCACAAAACAGCAAGACCACGCCGACTATTACGCTCTTGACCCTGAGCGCGAGCGCAGCGCAGACTGCTTTGACGGATGCAGCCATTACGCGCACCTTTGGCTCGACGCCCACCTGCTCTTTGCCTGCGCCATTGACTCCGCGGGCTTGTTTCCCCGCGACGGAAGCCCCGAGCTGCAAGCGCTCCTTGAGGCGTACGAGCCAGGGGCGGGCATGGTGTTTCACGAGGGCGAAATGCCCAATTTGCTTGACAACGTCGAGCAGTGCTCGTTTTTCGGGGACAACCCGCGCGACAAAGACCCCCTCACGTACCTGTTCTCGAAGGCGGTCCCGCACCGGTGCGTCGTGCGTGACGTCATCAAAATCATTGAAAGCAGCTGCAGCAAAGACGACGCGGTGTTTCACTTTTTTCAGGCCGTCATTGCCGCCTCCATGCTCGGCGTGTACCGGCACTCGCGCAAGCGCCCGCACCTCGCCGAGCGCCTGCGCCTGTACGAGTACTTTTTCTTTGTCCCCAACGAGCGCGTGGAAAAGGCCCTCGACCGCATGCGGCGCAACCGGGGCGTCACCATGACCCGGGCGGAGGCGTTTTGGTGCAAGTTCTCGGGCGGGGCCAAGCGATGCCCTCCGGGGGGTGTGGAGGCGTGCCGGCGGGAATCCCTGCGCCAGTGGCTCGCCGCGGTGCAAGACCCGACGGCGGGCGGGGCGGGCGTGAAAAAGCGGTACCTGCACCAGAACACCGTCGTCAACGTGATTCGCGAGTTCTTGGTTGCCTCCATTGCCTGGTTGCCGCACCTGGAAGAGGAGCTGGCGAAGCGAAAAGAGTGGCTCGTCTGGCAAAACACGGTCGTCACGTGCATGGACTTCGTCCGCGCGCAGGCGCCCGGGAGGCACATTTTGAAGGACGTCTGCAGCGCGACAATGCCGTCGAAAAACGTGACGCAAAGCGAAAAGACCCCCTTTCACAAGGCCGTCCACGCGGCGTACACGGCCTTCCTCGACAACAGCGCCGCCGAAGCGCGCGCCGGGGCCCCGAGCGGGTCCGATTTGCCCCTCGACGCCCCGTTCACGCCGCAGCTCGACGTCGTCCTGCGCATGATGCTGCGCGAGTACCCGACCGCGCCCGGCGCCCCGCAAGTGGAGGTTGACTTTGGCACGCCGGGCAAGTTTTGCACGGACGAGCGCCTCCAGCGCGAGTGGATTGACCGCGGGCGGTTCCCCCTGCAGCTCCTGTACGCCACGCAGCCCGTCATCCGGGAGTGGCGCGCCGCCGCGGCAACGTACCGCGACACTGGGTCCTCCTCCATCGCGCACTCCCTCGTGCGGTACCTCAGCAAAACGAGCATGTACCAGCTGCAGCTCATTGGCGCGTTTTCCTCGGCCATGAGCGACCGGGAGACCATTTACGCGCACCCCCTCCCGCGGCACCTGGCCGAGCAGCAGGCAAACTCACTCCGCAAACGGCTCAACGCGGAACTCGACGCCCCGTGCCCGCGGCACATGCTGACGACGTTTGTGTGCCGCGTGTGCCGCAAGTTTCGCGGGACCGTCCTCAAGGAAAAGCATGCCACCGGGGCGCAGGCGCCGTTTGGCTCGGAGCTCGTCTCGTTTGCCTCGTCCAGCGTGGAAGAGGAGACGAAACGGATGCTGCGAGGGCGCGCGTTTCCCTCGTGGGGCGAGCTGCGGGAGGAGGGGCGGCGGCACGGGACGCTGTTTGCGTGGTACAAGGAAAACGCGGGCGTTGACATGGACATGCTCCCGTACCCGCCGGACCCGAGCGTGTTTAGCGCCAACCCGGAAGACTTGCCAAAGGCGCGCGCGTGGAAGGCGCGCGTGGACGAGCAAGAAAAGGACCTGAAGTTTTGGGGAAGCGACGCTAGCGACGACGAGGGCGGCGGCGGCGAGAGGCGCGAGTGGTCCCCGCCGCGCATCACGGGGCAATTGCCCGACGGTGCGCCCATGCCGCGCCTGACCGAGGACATTGCGGCGGGCCTTACGAAGGGCGATCTGGCGGAGGCGTGGCAGGAACGCATGGGCAAGCGGTTCATTTGCGGGCACGCCTCGCAAGACCCGAAAGACACGTGCGTCATTTGGACGTGCGCGTCAAAGTCGTACAAGAACGAGGAGCGGAGCACGAGAAAAACGCAGTTTTCGCAGCAAAAAGTGCAAGACGCCATCACGGACCGGCAACGGGAAAGCGCACGGCGCACGGCCGACGCCAAGCGCAGGCACGACATGCGCCACTACTTTCGCTTCAGCATGTGCAGCCGGACGAGGCTCATTGAGTGCAACATGCTCGGGTGGGTGGTGCGCGTGGACAAAAAGTCGTACGTCGCCTGCTGCAGGTGCCTCGCCTACACGAGCACGGAGAACGCGCACTGGCACGGGGACTCGCTCCTCTGCGTGGGGTGCTGGCGGAAAACGCGCGCCGGCGGCGTCTCGGGCGTGTCCGTCATTTCCTCCGGGACCGCCTTGAAATGCCTGCAGTGCAAGCGCCTGCCAGGGGCTGGGGAAACGTTCACTTCAACGACAGTCCTCGACGACAAGGCCATGCGCTTTTTGGACGTATTCTTTTGCGAGCAGCACAAAAAGAAAAAGGCCTGGATCTTGACGTCGCCCAACTACCACTCCCTCTCCACTGTCGAGGCGGGCTTAAAGGCGGGCTGGGGCAATTTGCGGCACTGGGAAACCCGCCGAGACTACCTGCGGGCCGTGCAAGAGCGCGAAGCGGACGAAGACCGCATGGACAGGCATCTCGTCAAGCAAGTGCGGGCGAGCCTCGGCAAGGGGGTCATTGACGGGGAGGGCGACGACGGCGACTCTGAGGACGGGGAGGAGGGCAAAAAACGACGGCAGCTCATGCCGCCCCCAAAGACGGCAAAAAGGCTTGTCAACAAAACTGGGACCGCGAAAGGTGCGGCGGGGTCGCAACTGTAAACCGTTTCCCTCCACCCTGCCCCGTTCCCTGTCCTTTCGCCCTGTACAAACGGCTGGGTCGCCGGACACGTGGAAAGAGCATCTTTGCATGACGTAAAGGACGAAATATGTAAACATTTAGGCAATAGCTGATGCTGCGACTGGCAACGTGCAGTATACATTTCATCGCGCCCTCTGCTGAAGCACCTTTCCCGGCTTCATCCACGTCACGCATCAGACGCCATGAACTTTGGGCGAGGAAACTACGGAAAGGTTCCTTCGGAACCAGCTTCCGAGAGAGGCAGCCGCAGCATCAACAAAGACGACGACGGCATGACCTTTATTCGCTATTGTGGCTACTTTCTTGTTGGTGCCATGGCCTTAATCGGGCTTATTCTTGGCTCGGTTGCGGTCAACAGAACACTCAGTCTGCAAGACGACAACGAAGACCTTCAGTCCATCGTGAGCAACCTTGAGTCCCTGGTGGGCAACCTCGGCGTTCCCCGGCAAGGTTGCGAAGAAGCGGAGAAATTCGTCGGCTTTTGGAAATCGTACGTTACATCGTACCCTTTCTTTCTTTTTCCACTTTTTTTGCAAACTTCCTACCTGGATATGCTTCGCATTACTCGGTCTTCCTGCACTGTCGACACGTTTACTCTGGACGTCGAGTTTATTGTTGGAAGTCCCTCGTATCCTAGGTTTCCCCAATCTTTCGACAACCAGGGCGTCACTTCTGGGCAATTTTCTGGCGCAGAAGACGTAGCCCGAAACGCAGCTTTTCCATGGCTCCTTTCTTTGTTTTTTCCTGTTTTTTCATTTGCCTCGCCCGTTGCAACGTTCACTTACCAGTCGGCCGCCTCTCCGGCCCCTGATACACTTGTGCTGTCCTTGGACAATCTTCCTTCCTTGTTCAGTCGCTCGCTCGGGCTGGGGTATTACCAAAAAATTGAAGAACCAGCCGTGATCCGTGACACTGCGTCTGATGCGGGCCTTCCTGCGACAAGCGATTTGCGGTTCCAGTTCAAGCAAATTTGCGCGTACTACACGGAAATGTACCACCTGACCATGGATTCCGTAAACGTGGAAGGATACCAAGGCATAGCTGATTTTTCCGCGCAAGTTGACAAAGTCACGAACAACGGCATCGCGATTGACGCCGTGCAGGTGGTTAACATTAGGAAATCGACGCTCAACTCCACGGGAACCGTCTTGGAAGTTCACTACCACGCTCCTGTCAATTTCGCGTCTGACATTACCATTTCCGGCTTGCAAGCCGAGTGGGCCGTACTCAACGGGCTCCAGCTGTGCATGAATTTTCTTGATTACCAGGACCCAGAAAACGCGGCTCTCAACGATGTCTTCTTTCCTCGCGACCGCACGTTCCAGCGGATTCTCATTGACTTTGATTCCAGCGACCTGCCAGTCTACAACAGCGCCTCGTATGGGCAGGCTCAATTTTCGGCACAAATTGGTCCGGTGACGGCTGACATTTCTTACCGCGATTTTGTCGAGGCCGTATTTTACATTTCCACGCTTCCATCGCCACTTGGGAGCACGCACTCTGGGATTGACTTTTTTGCAAACAACTCAGCAGTCGTGAACCAAGTTCCCGTCCCTGAAACGCTGCAAGACGTCTCTGCTTTGCTTGCCACCCTTTCAGCGGGAGCCTCGCTGAACAGGGGCCGTCACCGCAGTCAATTTGGCCGGCAGGCAGCTTTTGCCGTAGGATCTACCCAGCGGCGTGTCGCAGTCTTGAACGAGCCGTTTGAAGAACTCGGCTTGCCCTTTGGCGGCGCCGGTTTTGAGGGAACAATCCCAGGGTTTGCGGAACCCGCCCTGCTTCAGTACCTGACAAACGTTTCGTACCTCTGGTACAGGGCTGTCCCTGGTTCGCCCATTGAAAACGAAGCACACTCCTCGTTTGACCGGTACTTTGCCGCGAGTCCCACCGAAAACGCGTACGCATCTGTTTTAAATGTCAGCGGTCTCATGCCAAGCGCGGGCCCCTTTGGTGGTTCGCGCTTTGAAGGAAGAGTTTCTTCTGCCAGGCACAGCACCGGGCAAGGAAGCAACCCTGTCACCGGGAGCCCCGACTTGCTTGACCCAAACACTGGGGAGTTTGCTTTTTTTTCACCTTTCACAGCGGACGCACTTCGCTCGGTTGACACTGAGTTCGTTGCCGTAGTGGACCCGACCCTTGTGCAGGGACGGAAAATAGGATTCATTTCTTTCCCTGATGCCGAGTTCAACGACCCTCAGTTTCTGACGCGAACCCCGTACTTTCAGCCGGACGGGTACAGCCCAAAAAGTGACATTTTGTGCGAGTTCACCAAGTGGTTGAACGAGTTTCCGTTTCCTGACGGGTCCTTTGGCGTTGACTCAATAATTTTTGACGTTCGATTTAACCTTGGCGGCGACTCAAACAACGTTTTCACGGCTTGCTTCGGCGGCGCGCGCAACGCGAAAGGCGTCGAAAAGTTGGCTTTCTTCAACCAGCCTTTCCGCCCGGAAGTGGAAGACGAGTTTGAGTACTTGCGCAAAGAAACGCTGAACGGAACGGCGACCATCGGAACCGTTGATGCCTTTTACAGCGACGGCGTTGACCCGGCGCTCATTGAGGCAAACAACCCCGGGTCCGTATTCACGAACGGAACCCTGGTGACGCTGATGAGCGTAAACGCGTACAGCGGCGGCGACTCGTTTCCGCGGTTTTTCCTCGGAGACAACGACGACGGCAACCTTGGCTCCATTGTTCCCGGCAGCAACGTGGTCCATCGAGTCGTCGGAAACATGCACGGTCTGCTGACCGGATTTTCCCCGCAGAATTTCCGTTACGCGCCGGACCAAAGTGAGCAAAGCCCGCTGCTTACACGAAACAATGTTCCTGTCCCTCCAGTTTCTTTGCGCTTGGAGCTCGGGCAGTATCAATATGCGACCCGGGTGCAAACGGACGGGTCGCCGGTTTCCGGGCTCGTTCCCGTGATTTCAGGTGTACCGGGGTCACCCCTCTACAACATGACCCTCAGCACGCCTTCCACCGTGCCGGGCCTTTTTCAGCGGCCTTTGACTCACGAACTCCGGTACACTGCCTATTACGATTACGGGTACGACGGGCCTGGCCCGGAGCCTTCCCTTCCGCAGTATACCAACGGTCACTGGGACAGCGTCGCCAACGGTGGTCCGACTGGGCTGCAAACGGTGCTTCTCAACGACGGGGTTACCGTGTGGCCCGACCAGCCCATCAAGAATGCTTTGCGACCCGAGACTTGGCGCGACTCGTGGCTTGAGGAGGCTATCCGTGTCGCTCAAGTGGCATCGTACGGAAACTACATTACAAGCGGGGTGCCTGTGGTCCTGTCCCGCAGCTCACAAACTGTTCCGGAGAACCGTGAACAAATCCTGAGGGACATGTTTGCGGACGAAACAGAAAACAACGTGGATTTCCTTGCCGAATCGGAGGTAAGCGTGCTATTGAAAATTGGCCGTGACGCAAAGGCGTCTCTTCAAAAGTGAATGACGTTGTAAACTTTTTTTGGCCCGTCCACCGAAACACGCCCTTCTCCGAAAGTTGCTTTTTGTGAAAGGTTTCATGGTTTTCGAGGAAAGAAACCGCCAACGCTCGGTGGGGACAAAACCCATCTTTGGGTGGTGACATGGCACCCCCATTTGGGCGGCCGGTCAAAACGAGCCCAACCCCCCCGAGCACTATACCCGTATGTGACGTACGTCGACCCTGACGTACGTCAAAAATTTAGGCATGGGACACCCCTCCAGACTACCATATATGATGAACTTAAAGCCTCTCCATACTCAGTATGTGATGTAATTAGGGTTACGGCTAACCCTAGATTCATCATATACGGTAGTTAGAAGACCTTCAACATCATCATATACGGTAGTCTGGAAGGGTGTCCCATGCCTAAATTTTTGACGTACCTCGACCTCGACGTACGTCACATACGGGTATACTGCTCGGGGGGGTTGGGCTGGACTTGGTCGGCAGGTGAGACCGGGGTGCCACGTCACCACCCGAAGATGGGTTTTGCCCAAGATGGGTTTTCCCCACCGAATGATGACGTGGCAGTTCGAAGACGAGTTTTCCTTTTGCGTCCCGTTGCCATGGCAACAGGGGGACATCAACTTTGACACTGTCAAAAGGCTGCAGCCTTTTGGTGAAAACCAATCTTGGGCAAAACCCATCTTCGGGTGGTGACGTGGCACCCCGGTCTCACCTGCCGACCAAGTCCAGCCCAACCCCCCCGAGCAGTATACCCGTATGTGACGTACGTCGAGGTCGAGGTACGTCAAAAATTTAGGCATGGGACACCCTTCGAGTCTACCGTATATGATGAACTTAACACCTCTCCATACTCAGTATGTGATGTAGGTAGGGTTACGGCTAACCCTACATTCGTCATATATGGTAGTGAGAAGGCCTTGACCATCATCACATACGGTAGACTCGAAGGGTGTCCCATGCCTAAATTTTTGACGTACCTCGACCTCGACGTACGTCATATACGGGTATACTGCTCGGGGGGGTTGGGCTGGACTTGACCGGCCGGTGAGACCGGGGTGCCACGTCATCACCCGAAGATGGATTTTTCCAGGTACCGTTTTTTTTGAAAAAATACGCAATCTTTTCGTTTCTCTCACGCGGTCAATGCGCCGTCCGTGCCATGGCGAGATGCGGGGCATGCGCGCGTGAAAAGGAATCGTTTGCACGGTGACGAGTAAATGCGAGACCGCGTTTTCACTGATCCTTGTCAAGCTTCTTCGGGTCAATGAGGTTGTACTGGACCTTTACAAAGACCGTGTGCTTTTGCGTGTGGGCGGCCTCAAGGGCGGCGCGGCTCATGTTTGACGCGTCCGAGGCGTCGGCAAACTCGCGCTGCGTCTCCTCCTTGCTCGTCCGGTCGGCGCGCGACAACTTGGCAGTGTGCTGCAGGAAGTTCGTCTTGGGCAGGGACTGGATGACCCGCGTGTTGAACTGGTTCAGGACGTCCTCCACGACCTGTTTTTTGACAGCGTACATGGGAACGTCCGTCTCGTTCACGTAGTTGAGCGTGCCAGTCTCCGAAGTGTACTCCTCGTTGTTCTTCAAAATGCGCCCAATGCGCCCGTTTGGGTTGACGAGGACCATGCCCAGGTCGTCAATCTTCACCATCGAGTCATACTCGTCCTGCAAGTTCGCGTTGCCGTGCGTGCGAAGGACTTCCGGGTCAATGTCCCGCAGCCGGTAAATCTCGCGCTTCTTGTCAGAGTACGAGTGCGGGAGGATGATCATGGTTGCGGGCGTTCCGTCGTTTGAGTACTCGCAGTGCAAGGCCTGCTCCTGCACGTTGTCCAGGACGAGGCGCAGGGGGAACGGGCTAGGGTTCTTCACCTCCACAATGCTCGCGCTAAGGACGTACTGCGGCTTGCTGAGGTCCACCTTGCCCTGAAACATGCTGTTGAGGGCGGTCTTGGAAAAGTTCACCGCCTGCGGCTCGGACGGCGTCCCGTCAAAGGCCTTGTCCTCGTCGCCCGATTTGCGCCACGAGAACTCGTACACGGCGGTGCCCGTGACGGTGTCGTTTTCGTCAAGGAGCGAATCAGACACGCTCGCGACCCCGGAAATGCGGTCCGAAATGGCCTGGGCGACGGCCTCCAGCACGGCATTGTGCGTGTCTGAAGGGGCGCCGCCGTTCCCGGCGGAAGCGCCTGCGTAAGGAGCTTCGATAAAACTTGAGTCGCTCTCCTGCAGTTTGCGGTAGCCTTTTTTGTTGTAATCAAGCTTGTTTTTGTCCTCGTTTTGCGCGGTCATGGCGCTGCCTTTCTTACACAGCGGCGCAGACATCTCGGTGGCGTTCAAAGTGGGCGTGACTGCGGCGTTGCAAAACCAAAAAGTACCCGCTGCAAATGAGCAAGCAAGCGGCGTGTGGTGCTTTTATGCCGGGCGGGCAAAGAGTTTATAGTCTTCACACCAACGGAGCTCCGTTTCCAAAGCCCGCCAACGATACCGCAAACCCTCCCAGCGCGTCTTGTCGTTCGTTTCGCCGCTTTGTCGCCCCTCGCACCGAGGAAACGCTTGCCGTGCGCGTCCCCTGCTGCGTTAAACACCACGGGGCGAGGCCGTCCACCCGAGCCCGCTGCCCTTCCAGCGAGCGCCAGTCAAGGGTCACGCGCTCGCCGTCAAATCGCGCGTACCGCAGCTGCAGCATCGCGTACGCCGCGCCCTCCGCGTATCGCTTGTAATCGCTTGCCCGCAGCGGGCGACGTCCCCCGGAAAACTGACCCCTGCTGTACAAGGAGCCAACGAGGAGGGCAAAGAACCCGGCCGCGTCTTCGCTCTCCTCCAGCGCGCTCACGGTAACGTTGCGCAGAGTGTCCGGGTACTTGGACCGAAGCATGTCCCTCCCAATGCGCAGCTGCGACACGTAGGCGGGGTTCAAAAACACAGTTGCCCCCGGTTGCGCCGGCGAGTCGTCGCGCACCGACTGCAGCATGCGCAGCGCCCTTCGGCGGCGGTCAAAAATGCGCATTTTCTCTTCCGTCAGCTCGTTTGGCTCGTCAAGGGCGCCTTCCAGGTCGTTTTCAAGCTCTTGCAGCGCCTCATTGACGTTTGCCCCGGAGAACAACGTTTTCCGAGACACCCGCTGCGTTGCCGGGTTTCCGCGTTTCCCCGTGTTTCCTCTGGGCGTGCTTGGCTCCGACTGCGGCGGTGGTTGACGTGCCCGCGGGCTTCGCTCCACCTCAGGGCTTTCCTCGTCCTCCTCCACTTCTTGGCGGCGCGGCGACTGCACTGGGGCCGGGGCTTGCCGTGGTTGCCTGGGCCAGGTGCGGCTCGACAGGGGCCCTTCCCTCCTAACTTGAACGAGGTCCTCCATGCGAACGCCCGCAACGCCGACAACCAGCTCCGCAAATTGGTACCATGGCTCCTGACGCAGCGCGACTTCGCTTTGCACGTGCAGTTCTCGCCAACCCGGTGGACCGGGCTGAGGGGGAAGCGGAGGCGCTTGCCGCGGTGCCGCGGGAAACGGGGCGGCCTCAAGGAGGTCTTGGGCGGGGTCAGGGCCCACGCGTTTTCGCGCTTGTCGCAGGCGCACGCTTGGGGCGGGTTGCTCCTCCGTTTGGGCCGGGGCAAAGTCGTTCAGTCGTTGCAGGACGGCGGAAGCAGCCTCGCGGTCGTGGTGTTGCGCGCCGGGAATTCGTCGGTACGAGAAACTCACGCTGCTGGCGTCGTCTTCGTCGTCGCTAAGCGTGTAATCGGAGCCGCCGTTGCGCGGCATGATGATGCAAGTGAACTTCGCTGACGTGCGTTGTATATACAAAACGCTCGCTTGTTTTAGCGTGTGAAAACCGAACCTTGCCAGCCGCAGAAACATGGCGGAAATCCTTGGGGCGCGCCCTTTCGAGGAGCAAGTGATTGCCGTCGCGTCGGGGGAGGGGCGCGCGGAACAGGTCCCGCCCGCGTTCACTGGAGTGCAGCACGACCCTCTGGGGGCCGGGCCGGGAGGCCGCGAAATTGACATTGGCGAGCTGCAGGAGACCGTTCGAGGGTACGCCGTCGTGGCGTTTGTGTGCGCGGCCGTGGTTTTGCTGTGCCGCGTGACCGTGCAGCTGGCGGCGCGGTACAGGGAAGAAAACGTGCCCGTGGCAAGGAAACTCGCCGCAGACCGCAAGTCAGTGCAAAGGAGGACAATATAAAACTGCGGCACCCAAAGCGTTACACACACACTTCCCCCACGCGCGGCGTCAGGCATGGGCGTGCACGAACTCACGTACTGGGCGGAGATGGCGTGCGGGTACGAGGGGTCGTTCATTTCGCGGCACCTCATCCTCACGCACAACACGACCTTTTACTTGACCGTTGCCCTGTACGCCATTGGGCTCGTAATGCACGAGCTGTACTTGTTCTTCCTTGGCTTTGGCATGACCCTGAATTCGGGCCTCAACTTGCTCTTGAAATGGGCCTTCATGCACGCCGTCCCGTTGACGTCTTGCGGCATAGACCACGCGTACTGCGTCCCGCACGACGCCCCCTGGGTGTTGCCCCCGAACGGGACCGCGCTGGAGCCGCCAAACGCGTGCGGCATTCCCCCGTGGCCGCCGTACGACCCCGAAAGCGCGGCAAACTGCGGGGCGCCGCCCCTTGAGCCGTGCGTCCCGTGCGCGTCGTGCGGCATGCCGTCGTTTGAGGCGCAGGACACGGCTTTTTTTGTTACCATGCTCCTCTTGTACATGTTAACGTGGCGCCACCCAAACATCACCTTCTTGCACAATGTCATCTTGGTCGCCTGGCTTGGCGGCTTTACGTACATTCACGCGGACGTGCAGTTCAACTCCCCCTCGCAGCTCATCGTCGGCGCGGCTTTTGGGTCTCTTTTTGCCATGGTTTGGCACGGCATCGTCTTTTCCCTCTTGTACCCGTCCTTTGACTGGCTCCTCAAGTTTCGCCTTGTCCGGTACTTAAAGTACCGGGACACGCTGTGCAGGTCGCATCCTCCGGTGCCGGGCGACCCGGTTCCGTGGGTTGCGGAAAAGAAAAAATGAAACGCAGGACAATCGCAGGCACGTGCTTCACTCCTCTCCCCGCGCAAGCTCCTGCAAGCGCCGCAACACGGTCACGTTGACGGGGCCCTGCGAACTCAACATCTCAAAAGCTGCCGCGGCGGCGACTGCCTGCTGCGCGTTTGCCCGCATCACGGCAGCGCCAAAGGCCTCGCGCTGCGCCTGGTTCCTGGCGGCGTGGGCAGAGGCAAAAACGCCCTGCACGCGGTCCGCCTCGGTGCGCCGCGAGCGCATCTCCAGCGACAGCAACGCCATCTCTTGTCGCTCCCGATGGCGCGGGTCTTCCGAAGGTTTGGGGTGCATTGCAGCGGTTCACTTTCGTTTCACGCACGCAACTTCGCACGCCTCTTATACGCGTCGCCCACCAGATCAGTACAATTTGTGACGCTGCGCGTGTCGGTCGCGCATTCTGTCGCGCATGCGCACTTTTTGCTCGTGCATTCCCATGAAACACCCCAGCCACGTGCGCAGGAAGAGGAGCGAGCAGGAAATGAACAGCGCCAGGCCGCCGCAAAAGAACAACGCAGTTGCCGTTTGTTGTTGAATGCTCGTGGCCGCGTGCAACGCCTGCACGCCCTCCCGCGGGTCTCGCACCAAGTACACCATGCGGTCAAGCCACGTCCGCCAAATGGCCGCACCGGGGCCGCCTGTCGTTGCCGAAGTGACACAGCGCTCGGCAGGCACCGCGTTCTTCATGGGCACAAAACATTCCATTTGTTTTTGCCGCTCCACGATGCGCCAAAAGTCAACGTCAAGCTGGTCGCGCGTTGAAAGGTCCGAGCACGCGGGAGGGTCGGAAAGGGACCCGCGCGCAGCCACGCTAGCCGGGACAGCGCACAGGTCGGGGCTGTCCGCGCCTTTCCCCGCCTCTTGCACGGTGAAGTACACGCACACGTTTCCGTCTTCCACGGGGTGCGTGGTGTTGTCGGCGAAGTCGCCGTAATTGCGGGAAATCACGCACCGTGTCTGGCGCCACCCGTGCATGCGGTCGCGCTCCGCCTCGTTGAGGACAATGATGCCGGCGACAAAGAAGGCAATAGAGGCCAGGAGGAAAAAGGCGCCGGCCGCTTTGGCAAACACCTGCTTGCGCTTGTCTTGCCGCCGCAGCCGTTGCTCGCGCACGCGTCTCCGCGTGGCCTCTTCAAAGTACTCTTCAAGGTCCGAACCCGTCACCGGGCTCGCGTGTTCGTTCCGCACCGGAAGCGCAGTTGTTTCGTCGTCGTCGTCGCCGGAAGAAGATTCCGAGTCGTCGCGCACCGTGGTGAGAGGAGTTTTCATTTCAGACGTGCTCATTGCGTTGCCTGGTTTTCCTTGCGCGCGGGGTTTTGTAACGCGTCTCACGGTTTACTGGGCGTTGGATTGCGCGCGCGCTCAACGACCATTCGCCAGTACAGTGACTCGCCAAAGCGCGTGTCTTTCCGGTGAATGCGGACAACGTCCCCCTCCCGCAGGCCCATCGCTCTCGCGACCGGGTCGCTCGTCAGCATGCACGGCAAAACGTTCACGCCTCCCCGCACAGGAAGGTCGCGTTTTTCGCGTTCAGTCAGGCGCACGTGCAGGGGAACGTCTTCAAGGGCCAGCACGTTGTACTGCAAGTCCTTGGTGTGCCACATTTCCGCCCAAAACCGCCCCGACCCTTCTTGTTCCACGGAGCGCAAGACCCGAAGAACGTCTTGCCGCAAGGTTTCCTTTGCGTCAGAGCGCAACAGGAGGATGGCAAAGTCCGTGACAGCGGCCTCTCCGTCCGGGGCGTCCAGGCCGGCCTCCACGTGCGCCCGCCTGACAACGTCTTGCACGCGCTTCACGGAGGGGTCAACGGCCACGGTTGGGGCGCTGTCGCCAGAGACGGCGTAATCGCAAAACATGGCAACGGCGCGAAACTTGCGATTGTTGGGCGAGCGGAACCATAAACGAAAGTGGTCGCGCCGCGCAGTTCGTCGGGACAAGTCAAGGCACGGAATCCACCCGCGCCCTTGCCGCATAAGGGCTTGTAAATTGTCAAACGTCCGAAGAACTTTGTCGTCTGCCGTGGTCATACAGGCAATCGAAGGGAAACCAAAACCAAAATGGACTGGGTCGGAGATTGGGTTTTTGGCGGACGTGAAGGGTGCTTTGCCGCGTTTTATGGTCCTACCCCGCAAGACGCCCTGCGGGAAGAGCACCGGCGCGTGAAAGGCATAGTGCGGCGCATTGAGCGGGACATGCAGCGCGCCGGGAGCCAGCTGCAACAAGGGCGGGAGGTCATTCAAAAACACGCCGCCGCGGAACGCTGGGAACACGCGCGCCGCGCGGCCGTTGACCTGCACAGGAACCGGTCGGCTTTTCACCGGCTTGGCGCACAAAAGGACAACGCGCAGCGGGTGGCCGACAAGCTGCACGAGCAATGCAACGCCGTGACAATCGACGAAAGCCTCATTACGCTCACGCGGGTAATGTCGGCCCGCCTGCAGGTCATGCACCCGCAGCGGTTTGCCGCCCTCATGCAGCGGTACGAAACGCTCAAGGCAAAGGAGGACATGAACGAGGAGCAGATGCGGGACTTCTTTTCCGCGGGCGACGCTGACGCGGAAGAGGACGAAGAGGCGGACAAGGCAGGGGAAGAGCAGCGCGTTGCCGCAATTTACGCGGAGCTGGGCATCGTCAATGCGGAAAAGACGCTGGAAAAACCCGATTCCCAGGGCATGGAGAGATTTCCCGTGGCAAAGAAACCCGCTCGTTTGGAAGAGCATGTGGAAGAAACGCTGGAGAGGCGGCTTGAAGCCTTGCGAAATGCACCAAAAGTCAAGTAAACCACCCGCAAGGTTTACTAATGTTCACGCAGCACAAAGGTTCCGATGGCAATCATCACAAATATGAGGGCCTGGAAGATGAGGAACACAAACTCGCGCAAGAAGGTGCTCTCGATTTTGTTGAAGTTGGTCAACAAACCCAAAATGAGGGCATGAAGGATGAAGTACAAGCCGTAGACAACAGCCACGACCGCAACGGACCAAGCCTTATCGTTACCACTGCCGGTGTAGTAAGCAGTCCCCTGGACCAAGTACGCCAGGTTGATGCCCAAAAGTGTCACAAAGGCAAGGGTGGCGACGAGGTAACCCTCCAGCCCATACTTGGTTCCGATGGTATACCCAGTTCGGTCGCGAGCCGCCTCATCATTGGGAGTGTGGAGGGCTTCGTTCGTGGACTGGGCAAAGTTCAAGGCAATGGTAATCATGACAATGGAAAAAATCACAGCAACGTTGGCAACGCCGGCAATGTAAGCCACGCAAACGAAAGCCAGGGACTGCGTAATGGACCACAGCGTCCACCGCCCGCTCACAAGCCTGTTGTTGACTTGGTCCATGTAATCATAGGACATGCTTGACAAAATCAGGCCAAACGACTCGATGAGCGCGGCCGCGGCAATGAAGAAAGACACTGAGATGATTTCGCTCTGGTTGGTGCCTGGGACCCCCCACGAAAACTCGGGCCCGCTGTCGTCGTCGTCATCGGTTGTGAAGGGAGGGGGCGCAGCGCCCGACGAGGCGTCAAAGTTCGACAGAGGCACAAAGCCACGAAGGTTTTTGATGAAACCAAAAACGAGCAAAGTGGCGCCCAACAAAAAGTGGACAACCCCAAACCAGAAATGCATCCATGATTTAACTTCGTACATTGTGAAAATCAGTCAAAACACTGCTTGGACGTGTGGAAAAATGTATCAATCCGGTGCAAGCGCTAAATGTTTCCTCTTGTCGAGTAATATAAGCTATCCCTCAGGCAAACGGATGCCGGTAAACAAGTAGGGAGGGAAGGTACTTGCCGATGGTGTCGTGTTCGTATAAATACGCTTGCAGTGCAATTGTTGTTGCTTCTAATTGCAGTCATGTTACTCGCTGCAATTTCTTTTGTCTCCATTGCGGCGGCGTACAAGGGCCCTGTTGTTGCCCAGTTTCACTGGGACCTCACGCCCCAGTTTGTGCAGCGCGTCGAGGACGCCGTTGGGTACCCGGTCACCGAGTTTGTTCCGCCGCGCGGCCTCTTGTTGTTCGTCACCATTGCCTTGAACGAAACGCTGCACCGCGAGTTTTCGCATTCCCTCGCCAGCGTGCGCCCGTTTGGCAACCACGAACGGTGTTCCCCTATGGTTGCAGCGTACGAGGCCTCGCCCCCAGAGGTCCCGGCGCCCCAGGCAACGGCCGTTCGAGCGCGTTGGTTGCAGGGAAACGCAACACACGGTGGCTTAGCGTCGCAAGAACGGGAAATGGTGCGACTCACAAGCGGGACACTGCGCGTCACACTGCACGGGGGCGCCGTGCAAGGGCGTGCGGCCGCTGAAATTGGCGCGCAGCCTCACTTGTGGCACGAGCTGCTGGCGGGTCGCCTTGAGGGCATGAACGGCACAAACGCGACCATGAACTTGGTCGTTGAAGACGACACACACGTCGTCGTGCACGGGGTGCCCTTTTCGCACTACCACTCAGTTGCCATGGTCCTTGCCGACGTTGACTGCGTGTGCTTTGTTGAGCCGGTCCTTCCCGCGCAACCCCTGAACATGTGGTCCGCGAGCGCCGTGCAGGCTGGAGGCGACGCCATGCCCGGCGATGACCTTGCAGCGGCTGTTTCGTGTTTTGACACGCCCGCGTGCTCTCCCCTTTGGGCTGCCGGGTACCGCGGGCAAGGGCAACTTGTGTCCGTGTCCGACACTGGCTTGAACACTGACACGTGCATGTTTGTTGACGCGCAAGGGCGCCCGGTCCCGCAGTCGTCGTCGTTTTCTGTTGTTCCCACAGACACCGGGCACCGGTCCGTGCGCGCGTACTGGAACGGGCAGGGCGGCGATTTTGTTGACGCCAACGGGCACGGAACCCACGTGGCCGGGACCGCCGCCGGAAACCCCGCAGCACCCGGCGACTCTTTCTCAAACGGTCTTCGCTCGGAACTGTTTGCGGGCGTTGCCCCCGAGGCGCGCCTTGTCTTTGTGGACCTTGAGGGCCCGGGTTCTGGGGAGTTCCTCAGCATTCCCACCCCGTACGACAGCGCCCTCCTGCAATGGACGTGGAACGCGGGCGCGCGCATTCACTCTGGCTCGTGGGGCATTGCCGATTACGCGTACTCTGCCGAGGACAGGCAGGTTGACGCGTTTTGCTGGAACCACCGCTCCTTTGTTGCCGTCTTTTCCGCGGGCAACAGCGGAGACACGCGCGGGGCAAGCAGCATCCTTAGCCCGGCGCTAGCGAAAAACGCCCTCGCCGTTGGCGCCACCATGCAGGGATTCACGGCTGCGGACCTTGCGAGCGGGTCTTCGCCCCCGTTTGGCGCCTCGGCGTACGAGTCCCGGTGGATTGCCGACTTTTCGAGCCGCGGCGGCGTTGCCCAAGGGGTACCTTGGATGAAACCGGATCTTCTCGCGGGCGGGGGCCAGTTTACGTGGTCCAGCTCGTCAGACAGTTTGTCCGGGGCGCAGTGCAGCCCGTTGGGTGACGTTGTCGTTGGCATTGACGGCACGAGCATGGCTGCACCGGTTGTCGCGGGCGCGGTTGCCATTGTGCGGCAGTGGTTTGCCGAACTCGGCCCGTACGAGCCCATGGCTTCCCTCGTCAAGTGCGTCCTCTCGGCAAGCGGCGAAGAAACCGCCGGCGTGTTTCCTTCAATTCCCATGGGCACCGTCGTTGGCGGCGGCGCCCAGTACGGGCCGTACGGACGAAAAAACGTGGAAGGGCACGGGCGCGTCGCCTTGCACAGGGTCCTGCACACGCAAGGACTCGGCGCCCCGCTGGTCCTGAGCAACGAGGACCAGGGCGCGCTGACGTTTACGAACCAAGAACACGAGTACTGCGTGGTCTTCGCCGGGGGTGGCAACCAGCTCACGGACGTGTCCGTTGCCCTTGCCTGGACCGACTACCCGAGCAGCGTTGCCTCGGAGGCGGCGCTCGTGAACGATTTGGACCTGCAAGTGACCCTTCGGAGCGCGGAAACTGGGGCAATTGTGCGGGAAATGGTTCCCCCAAACGGCCTCACGGGACGGGACGGAAGCTCCACGCTGGAGCTTGTCAAACTGAGCGCCCTCAACGCCGACTCCGTGTACTTGCAAGTGCGCGTGAAGGCGCACCGCATTTCATTTTTGGAACAAACCTACTCGCTCCTCGTCTCGGCGCACGACGGCGGCACGCGACGCGTGACGTTGCGAAGTTCATGCGAACCGGAAGTCCCCGAAACGCCGTCTCCTCCCGCCCCTATCCCTCCTTCCACTCCCGTGCCAACGCAAGGCGCGCAATGTCCCGCCGAGGCCCTATGCTTGCAGGGGTCCGGGGTTTTGGTTGCCGGCGACGACTGCAACGACTACCGATGCGCGTGTTTGCCCGGGTGGGCCGATGACGGACAGGGTTGCGGGTCATGCGCCGCCTCGGCAATGCCCTCGCTCGTTACGCCGCTCTGTGTGGGTCTGAGCCGGAACCACGTGCCTGCCCAGTACTCGGCACACAGTCACGCGCGCGTGTCCGTCCGTCAAGAAACCGTTGCCGCGCGCCTTGTCGGGTCCTTTTACGAGGCAGGGCAAAACAAACCGGCTGACGTGCTCCCTGGGACGGGCAACGTTGACTGCTGGTGCCTGCCCTCGGCGCTGTCCATTCCCTTTCACGGGCATGCCACGCAGCACGCCGCCGCACAGGCAGCGTTGCGGTACATTGAAACCCGTGACGCTTTGCTTGCTTTGGCGCTGCCCGTCCAGCGAGCCCCTCCCACGGCGGCTCCCGTCTCGCCCACCCCGCGCCCCACTACCGTCCCGCCGTCGCAGCCACCGACGCCAAGGCCGACGACGGCGCCTGCACCTCCGGCTCAGTCCGGCGCGACGGGTATGATCGTTGCGGCGGAAGTGATTTTGTTTTCTATGTGTACGGAACTTGCGTTGGTTGTGTGAAGAACCCAACCATTTTTTGCAGCGCCTCATGTCTTCCAGCAAAAGCAAACTCAAAACGGACATTTTCCGCGACCCATCGGTCACAGGGCGTGCGCTGCGCCTGGTCCCGGGCTGCCACGCCCTGGCCCCGTACGACGCAGAGGCACCCGTGTGCACGGTCGTGGAAGACGCGAGCGTGCGGTTCGCCGGCGGCCTGCCACTCCGCGACGACCGCGCAGCGACGGGAGGCGCGTTTTTGATGGCTTTTTGGCAGCACATTAGCGAAGCGTTCCTGCAGCACACGTCCCTTCACACGTACGTCCTCCTGTTTGACAAGAAACGCTGGGTCCCGCTCCAAAAAGGGGCAACGCAAACCTCGCGCCGCACAACGCTCAAAGCTTCCTCGGAGCGGCAAGGGCTGCAAGAGTGGAAATGGGACGGCGTTTCACCGGTCCTCACGGAAGACGCCCTCCTTCCGCCGTGGTCCGCCGTGCGCCTTGACGGGAAAGCGTACGGGCGGTGCCTTGACGATTTGGTGGCCCTCATGAGCCAGCGGTTCACGCCGCCCCCTGGCAGGCGCATCATCATTGACTGGCCTGGGGAGAAATGCCCCGGCATTCCGTTGGTGTTGGAGTGCGCGAGCGACGGAACTTGCTTGCCGCCGTACCATGACGTGTCCCTCACAAACACGGCCGGCGAAGCGGACATGAGCGCGCAATGGTACGCCACGCTGGCGCGTTCCGGGGGCATGCGGACCCCGGACCGGAGCGCAATGGCAGAGTTCGAATGCGAGGGGGGCGCGAGAAGTGACTACCCGCCGGGCGACGTCACGCTGCGCTCGCCCGATACGGATTACTTGCCCCTTGCCATGCTCCATTACGCATTGGCGGAGCGGGTGCCGAACAACGTGTGGCTTGCCATGGGCGTGTGCAACCGAAAGGACGGTGAATTCTGCAAGCGCGGCGAGGAAGGGGCGGAGCCGCACACGGAAATGTACTCGGTGCGGGAGCTGTGCCGCAGCGTTTCGGCCCTGGGCAAGGCTGGGCAGCGCCCTCTCTTGCAAGCCGTCGCCCCATTTGCCGCTTGGTGCGTGGCCTGCGGAAACGACTACGTGAAGCGCAGGCACGGCATCACGCACCGGGTCATGTGGGCCGCGTACCAAAAGAGCCCCCTGGCGGTGCGTTGGTCGCCGGTGCCCGGCGTGCAGGGGCCGGGCGTCGCCCTCATTGACGGCGCCTCGTACGCCGCCTTTGTTCGCCAGTGTTACGTGGAAAAGCTCAAAGGAAAGTGCCCCGCCGAGGCGGCGTCCTCGTGGTCCGTTGCCAAGGAGGCCGTGGCCAAACGGTTCAAGCTTGCCGACGCGCACATGCCAAGCGGGGAAGAAGCGCAAGACATGTTTGCCACCGTTTCGTGGGCGTTTTCGTACGCTTGCCTGGGCCCGTACGGGTGGAGCGCCGTGCCAAAGTAAACAAACGTCGGTGCTTTTCACTCGCTCACCGGGACAACAATGGTGTACACTGTGCCCGCCGCCGCTTCGTCGCGCTCCTCCACGCAAACCGCCGTGGCCACGCGCGAGAAAGACAGGCGCAGTTTGCCCTGCTCAGGGACCGGCTGGAACCCCGCCTCGTTTTCGTTTCGCCGCTCCAGCGTTTCCAAGTGGCCCTTGTGCCCCGCAAGCGTGCGCTCCGGGCAGTTTGTGCTCCGCGCCGCCTCGGCCACGGCCTGACGCGCGCAGGCAACGGCGACGCCCATGTGCGAGGTTTCCTCGGCAACCGCTTGGCTCAGGTACCGGTACGCGCTTGCCGTCACGCGCCGCTGCGTTGCCTGCAACGCCTCCTCGCCAGGGACGAGGACGTGGGCGTCGCGAAATTTTCTTGCCCCTCGAAACATCCGCACTGCCGTTGCCCTCGCCGGCTCTCCCCGCACGGACCATAGGAGCGCCTCTTTGCACGCGCGCTGCCCGTCAATGGCTAGCGCCACCGTGCCAAGAAAAGCTTCGCTCAGAAAGTGCGGCTCCTTCCCTGGCCTTCCGATCCACGGGCGAAACAGCGGCAAAACGTTTTCCCGTGTCCAGGCCACTAACGAGCCTGCCCTCGCAAACTCGCCCGACCTGTGCAGGGCAACGGCCAGGGCAAGCGTTGCGCACACGGTTTCCGCAATCGGACTCGGGTCAGTGTACTCCACGCTGCCCGCTCCCGCCCTGACCGCCTCCGACCCGTACACGTTGACGCGCCAGCGAAAAGCAAGGGGAACCTGCGTGGTCGTTTCGCGCTTTGTCGGCGGCGCAAACGCGTGACCCGCCAGGCGTTTCGTCCAAAATGGGAGCCACCGCGCCCGGTACGCCTCTGCCGCCTGCACAGCCGCGCCAATTGTTTCTTTGCTCGCCTCCTCGCCGTCGGCAACGAGCTCGGCGGCGGCGTGCCGCAGGGCAATGCGCGAGGCGGTAAGGCGCAGAAAATTGGTACGGGAAAAGGCTGGGCACGGGCGAAAGACCTCCTCAAAGACAAAACTCCCCGTTGGAACAGGGGGCTGCAGGGAAAGCATGCGTCACGCTGCTGGCGGCAGGCAATGAGACGTGCAACTTTATGCGGATATACGGCAGTTTTAATGGCGGCACGGGAAATGAACATTTTTTCTGACACGTTGCAATTCACTCTGGCTCAAAACCCTTATCGTAAAGGTCCGCGTTCAGTTTGCATGTGCAATTATACGTCCAACAGTACGCGGGAAGCCATTTGTAATGCGTTGGACGACGCTTCGCTGGAGGCATTGAAAAGGTGACAAAGTCAACGGCAACGCCAGCAATGGTGGAAACTTTGTACGGAACCCTTGTCATACGAGCTCCCATACGATTGGATGTCACGTGAATCAAGCGCCGGAGAGGCAAAACGAGGAACAAATAAACCACGGTATATTGCGCCGTGCGCGGCCGTTGCATGGCGTCACTGCAAAGTATGCTGCAAGTTCGCGACGCGCCGGCAGCGGTTGTTGTGAACGCCGCAAAAACCCTCGCAAAACGGAAGCGCACAGAACCCGCAAGCGAGTGCAGCGGGACAAAGTGCCCGAGGCTTTTGTGGGGTGTGCAGGCTGCCGCGCAGCAGCGAACCATTCTGCGACTTGTCGCCCCGGCGGCGCGGTGGCTCGTGCGGAAAGGAGACGGCGACACGTGCCAAGTTTGCTGCAAACCCCTGGGCGACGAGTGCGTTGTGTTTACGGGGAACAGCGCTTGCTGCGCGGCGAAACACCCAACAACGTGTCCGTTGACGCAGCCCGGGAGCATGTGCATGTCGTGCGCGGCGGGGAGCATTGCGGGAGGGTACAACCGCTGGGCGCGAATGAGCGTGGGGCACAAGGCCGGGCAGCCAAAGTGCCCGTTTTGCACGGCGGCGGTTTGCGAGCGGGATACAGTGAGGATGACGAAAACAGCGTCACCATAAATGAACAGGTTCAAAGAGTTTTTGTATGCAACCAAAAATGCACTCGCGCCACGCGGAAACCGTCGCCCGCACGTCGCCGCTGTTCCGGGCGGCAATAGTGAGGGGAGACGCGGGAGACGCGCTGCTCTTTGGAAAGCGCATCCTGTTTGCGTGTCAAGAGCACGTGCGGACACTGGGGCACGAGGCAAACACGGGAAACTTGCTGCAACGCATAACCTCGCCGGGGCAGCGGGCGGGGGCCGGTAAAGTTGACACGCAAGAGGTCGCCCATTACGAGGCGGTCGCGGAAACTGTAGCCGTTGCCATGAAACGCATGGGCTTGCGCGGCATTGACGAAAGCGCGGCGTTTTCTGTTGAGGAGAAGGAGGAGGGCAGGATGGCGGAAAAAGAGCGGCAAGGGGAAGGCGTCCCGCAAGAGCTGCACGAAATCAACTCGTCGCTCGCTCGCGTGTCTTCCCTGTACGAGGTAGTCGCTGGCATTGTCCGGCAGGCGGATCCCCTTGTCGAGCGGTTTTCAGGCAACATTGACCGCGTTGAGCCGCGCGTTCAAAAAGCGTCCCACGAAATTTTGACGTACTACGCGGAAGGGAGCGCCGCCGCGGGAGTGGCCTCGTGTGGGCGCCTGTGTCTCGTCGCCGCGGTTGTTGCGGCGACAACAATCATCTTGAGCTTTGCCTAGTGTCGAATTCTCGTACCAGATTTCTTTCTGCACGTCCCTCCACCCAGGCATGGTAAGCATGGAGTACTTGACTTGCGGGATGCCCAGAAGGGCGAATGACAAGCAAAAGCGGCCCGTGTCGTGTGTTGGGTGGCGAATAAACCGCAGGAGCCCGTTTTTCAGGTCTTGAAATGCGTCTGCCGGAAAATCGGAAGGCAGCGCCTTGCTGACAACGCCCATGGGGGTGCGGGTCACTTTCATCAGTTTACACTTTCCCTAG
>Ga0307933_1000520_pt1 | contig 35757 bp, 29 predicted proteins | sample OrgLakmetageno88_FD_201811 | JGI IMG/M metagenome (GOLD analysis project Ga0307933, IMG submission 201811) | Saline water microbial communities from Organic Lake, Antarctica - #88 | ecosystem: Environmental > Aquatic > Non-marine Saline and Alkaline > Saline | place: Antarctica: Organic Lake... | reverse complement strand
AATTTCAAATGCAGGGGAAACGGGAAATTCTTCTCTTGTCAACATTTTTCATTTATTGCAAACAGGGAACGGAGAGGTGTATAATCCTGTTCATTTTATGGATGATAATCTAAATCAACCTACCAGCCAGAATAGGAAAGTCCCGCCTTGTTTTAAATCCGACAAGACTGGACTGCGAGTACGAGGCGGAGAGGAGTTCAACCATGACCATTTAGACATGGCCTTTGCTATGATTTCCATTTTTTTATCGAATCCCGTGGGGAATATTATCAATCACGGCATTTTTGAACACAGACCCATTGTGCTATCGAATTCTTTGCAAAAAGGCATAGGAAACGGCGTGACAAATTCGATGTGGCAAGACTTTTGGTACTCTGTATTCAAAAAACACAATGTATTCAAGTTGGTTTCTCCAGACAGTCATTACTATACTCTGTGCGACTTGAAGCATGTGAGTGATTGGACTCGAGAGGGCGGAGTCGGTTATTTTGATAATACTCTGTCGGAATCGAAAAATGTTTGCAAACAGTGCACGAAACACTGCGAATCCATTAGAAAAACGGGAAGGACTTTGAGTTGCCAATTAGCCTCTCCTCGATTCTTCAGACAGTTGGGCAATATTTTACTCTACTGCGTGGTGAACGAGATTTACGTTCCCTACCATTTGCACCCTTCTTTGCTATTTTTTCTTTTCCACCCTACGTTGAATAGCATGCACGAGAATAAGGAAGGGTCGGTGAATTTGTCTAATCTGACTGTGGATTCATCTAGGCTCGTAGACGAGGAAATGGCAAATTCCATTCTCTCTATCCGTCGGGAGCAGATTTCGAGTCTGTGTGCCGACTTCAAGTGGAAGAAGTATGTAGACAATGCAATGGACTTCCAATTAGGAGACTCTACCATTTCCGCTTACGTCAGGTCCAATGCTCTTCCGATGAATGTACTGAGCAGAGAGCAGCGCATATTGTGGTGCCATTGCTGCTTGTCGTTTTCCTCTCTTCCAGTAATGACTTTACTGCGAAGTGTGTGCGGCAGGGAATCTAGCACGTCCATTGCCGCTTTTGCTTCCATTCTACACGGTTCGGATGACCCCTCGGAGCCATTGACGGCCGAAGAATTGTTTGCATCGGTTTCGATTCGCATGCATGTTTCGAGTTCAGTGGACAATTTCATCGATGACATCAAATCCCCCACTGACTCCGCCATGACAAGATCAACCTTGAAAGCAGTCAAGTATTTGTGCGCCAATGACAGCTTCATGAACACAGACGACGAGACGGGAAAAGAGTGGGTAAAGGAAATAGCCACTGAGATGAAGTCGTACACGGAAACTTCGTACGCGAATTCATTGAAAGTGCTGGACACTGGAGGATCATCTCTCGGCATTGTCCACGACATTCCTTTCACAGAGTCCATTTCCTCTTCTCTTTTCCCGTACGCGATAGTGTCCCCCTTTACCACTTCGTGCAGCGATTCCGAGAAAACATCACTTGGCCAGTATGCACTCCAATTGACAATGCAGATTTGCAGAGAGTCGAATCGTGAATTAGATTACACTACTGAGATAGAAGGCGTGGATTTGCACAAATACACCGACTCTTGCGTCAGTGATCTTCAGGACATGTGGGACAGGCATTTTAAAGAAGGCTCCTCTGACTGCAAGTCTAATGAGATTGTTCGCTGCTTGGATTTTCTGCGAGAGTTTTACCTTGAGCATGGATCACTGTGGCTTCTTCTCTATTCTTCCGTCGAGACTGCCAGCGTAGAAGACTCTCAAGACATTTCAACCAAATTGCATCGATATGTAGACGCCCTGCTTCTTTTTTCTTCTTCCTTGTTAAACATGTTACAATACAATACGTACATGTACTTGAGAAAGTGGGTACTTGAGGATTCGACAGAGAGTGAGCGAAACTCCCTCTTGTATATGGCCACGGCATCTAGAGTGTTCCCAGAGTCTGCGCGACGATCTGCAGAAAACCGAACACTGGCGGGCTGCACAACAAAAGAAGCCATTTTTCAAGTGGCTAAACAATTGGAATCCATGTACGGAAATGAAATCACAGGAAGCAAGGGAAACAACGGCTCTCCTATTAGCGTACATGACGTGGCTAATTGGAGGGCTTCGTTTGGAACATTGTCTTTGATTGTTGCCATTCCAACCGTGAGTGAATACCATGCCAAGGCTGAGCTGCTAGAGAAGATAAAAAAGGGTGGAAAAATAGATACAAGCGATTTGCAGGCGGCAGAGCCAAAGGACAGAACTGCAGTCACGGCTCATTTGTGTTTCAGCACTTCAGCGTCGCTCAATTACACAATAGAAACGGACGAATCATTGAAGTCTTCTCAAATCAACGGAAAACTTCTAGATGCCATATACAGTCTAATCAAGTCAAGATCGACGGAGCCTCATTCGGGATTCTGTAAAACTGCGCTGGGACGTATCCAAAACCTTTCCGTCATGAGAACACTCAAAGAAACGACGTTTAACCGATTGCCAGAGTTTTCTTCATGTGACAGCCACGTTCGACTCTACTTGTACGAGTCGTACGACAAATTCCGAGACTGCGTGGAATTATCGATTCACGACAAGAATAAAGCATTCACTTTAATGTAATCTACTAATTTATTGAAAAGAAAAGTTTACGAGTCGCTCCATGGCCCTATTCACTGTTTCGAGGACTTCATAGTGAAAAGTCTTCAATTCTCCTTCTTCGCAGTCTCGAAGTTTTTGCACAAGGGGTGCACACTCCTTTCTCATGAAATTCAAGCGACGACTCTGCTCGTCGTCACTGGGAGCCGTCTCGACAACTCTCATTTCACCGCGGCTTTCAGTGCCCACTTTAATGCGAAGCGTGCGACGAGGAACACTCGGCGTAGTGGAGATTTTCAACGCGCTGCGCAGAGCTCGACTGAGCAACGAAACCGAGTTGGAATACAAACTGGACGGAGGAGGAGTTGGCGGAGAAGACAGTGACGATTCAGAATGAGAGGACGTTGCCGAGTGTGAAATATTCATGTGGCTGCTAGAATTTCTACGGTGTCCGAGGGACATTCCTATGCTGCTTGCGCTTCTACTCAAAGGAGCAGACGCCAGAGGGCTGCTCGGCACAGGGCTTGAGCTGCGTGCTCGAAATTGATCGATTTTCAAATAGTGATTGTTATCGCGGTCTGACGAGCGGGCGTGAGAAAGAAAGGCTAGTACGTAGTTGGAAATAATCGACGAGCGGGGGAAGGAATTGTCTAGCGTGGCGTCGAATAGGAAATTAGTGTACGTGACTCGATTGGTGCGCCTGTCTGGCGATATTTGACGAAATGCAGAGCCGTGCTTTCCATTTGAACTACGAGAAGAGCTCACGTCGCTCGAAATGGCACTTCCAGAACCGAGTTGTGAAAAGGAGCACATTCTCATGATCCTCCCGACAACTTCCGTGCTCGACGAGAGGATTCGCAGCGGAACTCCTAGCGACGGGTACTGCGTTCCGAAAAAGAAGAGCATTTTGTCGTTTCCCACGTACGAGATTATCTCAAACTTCAACGGAGCCGAACACATTACATTGAAGATGTATTCCGCGTGCTGTTCGCTTGTCTGGTGAGTGTATTCGGCAGTCTCTATGCTCGAATGCAAAAAGTGCAGCGTAATGGCGTTGAGGACAATCGGCTCGTGAAGAAGAACAAAGAATTCTTTTGACACTTCAAATGCATCAGACATGAGCATCTTTTCGAAGGACTGTTCTGGATAATCCTTTCGTTGATCCTTGTTCTCGTAGAAATCAGTGGGAATGCCGTCAATCACGTTTGGCTTGTAAATAATTCTGTGCGCTTGCGGCTCGGGCTGCGGCTGAGGTTGACTCGTCTCCATTTCAACTTGCTATCCACCGTCGACTCCAAAATACACGGTCGAGAATTAAAAAAATAATTCTTAAATATTATTGAATGGCTCGAACACTTCAACTAAGATGATCTTCTGCCATGTGATTGCAGCTGACTCGAAAATCAAAAATTGAAAAAAATGTCGAAATGCAATCAACCCGGAGAAATGTCAAAAATAAAAGCAGCAAGCGCAGCGGCTGCTGTATTCTATTCAATATACTGCATTTCGAGCATGGCTTCTCACATTTATTGCAACATGAAACTGACGTCTAAAAACGGGGCAAGGCCCTTTAAAACCGAGTGGCGTTTTGGAGACAAAATGAGAGTGCGACGCACTATTGTGGCCTTTGTTTACTTTTTTATACAGCCAGTCGTATTGGCCTTATACACTTCCTACAATTGCCGTGCCAAAATAACAGTGATTTTGTCGTATTTGTTCCTCGTTTCTTTCGGTATCACGTGCTCTTCCATGGCAGCCCTAAAAAAGAAGAAGAGAAGAAAAATGGATCATTATTTGTGCTTGAGTGTGGCTGTGAATGTTCCGTACGCTTTCCTTTTCCTCTCCGAGTCTATCATGCGCACACCTAGCCCACTATTCTTGGAAATCACGACGTGTCTGATTTCCTTGTTTCTGCTCTGCGCGTACACTGTAATGGCAACGCCGACGCGTTCCTCCGACAACTCTTCCAATTTCACACTCGCTGAAGAGTTTCGAGAAGAAATCGTTGACGACGAAAACGAGGATGTGATGATTCCCAGCAGTGGTGGTTATGGAAATAGAAGGCAAGACTTGGCCAAATCCATTCTAAAGGGAATACCAAAAATACACTCAAGAAATAGAGGGGAGGATGAGGGCGCGCAATCGTTCGACGACGACTTTCTAGAAAAATACAAGAATTACAATCCTCGTGCTTTCGATAAGGTTGAAATGCGAAACCAATACTTGGAGCGAAGAGACCAGGCAGAGGCAGACGCGGTGGTTCTCTCTGCTCTAATCAAGTAGTAGTAGTAGTAGTAGTAGTAGTAGTAGTATAGAATAATTACGTTCTGAGAGGTTTATTGTTCACGGACGACGAATCAGGCCTATAAGGTGATGATCCAGTGGAAGCTTTCGATTTTCGATTGTCACTGTTGCTGTAGTAGGCGCTCAAGATCCCATATGTGGCCGCCACGATGCACATGGACGAGATGATGATAATAAAGAATATAGAAATGTCAGTGGCCTGGTTGATGTGATACAAGTGGCTCTCCTTTCGGGTACTTCCAATGTCTACGTCGAATTTAGCCGTGTGGAAACGATCCAATTTTTTAGACGAGTCCAATTTGTTGAGCAATTCTCCGAGTTGCGGCGAAGTGAGCTGAATCACGGACGGGCTGATGAGCAGAGATTTGGCGTATTGGTCGTGACGAACCGAACTTTGATGCGCAGCCCTCTCAAACGACGAGAATGTTCGATGCAAGTTGAACGTGGGGTCGCGCCTCTTCTCCGTGGGCATCACAATCACTTCGCTTTGGAAATAGTAGCGCTTTCGGTGCACTGAATTTCCTCGCTCATCAAAGAACACTGTGGAAATGTTAAAACAAAGAGCCGAAGACCACGAGCCGTACGCTCCAGGCTCGTGAACAACGGGTTGGTATGTTTTAACGACAATGTCTCGCGACTTGGCGAGCTCTCGGTCACTGAGTTCCGTGTCTACAGGCTGTCGCCCAAACAACTGAATGCTATGATGACGCTCCGAGCATCCGCTCTTGGCAGAGGCGTGTGTACTCAAGTACAAGGACCGCTGGCTCAACTCTTCTTCGCCGCCGACCTTTCTTTCCTTTTTCAATTTAGAAAGAGTCTTGCTTCCTAATCGGTGCGGGTTCTCGGGTTCGCGAGCCTTATTCTCTGGGTCTTTCACGGCATCTCGAGAATCGTCCACACACAGCCACGCGGCAATGGTTCGCACGTCAATCGATTTCATCATCTGCGGCGGTCCCATGGCGTAGGTCTGCATGCACACTCGATTTCCTCCCACAAATGCCGTTTCGTGAATCTGACGCGTTGCGGCGTCATTCAAATGAGACGTAATCTCCGTCTGCACCTGCTCGACCTCGACCAAGTCCGTGGAAGGGTCCGTAATGGCCACGTCCAACCGTACTAGGTGATACCGTCGACGGTTCGATGCGTCGCCGCCATTTGCAGTCTTTTCGTTTTGCAACTTAATCTCGAATGCTCCTTGGTACAACTCTGCCGACGAAGCTGACAGGGGAACCAAGACAATCGTCCAATTCTGCAAACACTCCACAATCCTTTGTCCGTCTTCTCCGATTACAGTGCATTCGACATTTTCGGCAGAATTGTCGACAAAGTCAGCCTCCGTCACTCGGAAACGGCCGAGGGAGTTTACCTCCTTCTTGGCGTTGAAGAATGTGTCAAATCCAATCACCGAATAGCGAGGAGCGGAGATTCGACGAGCAGCGTCAAGGAGAGTGGTTTGAATTGATTCGTCGTTTTCGGTTTGCTTGTGCAGTCCGCTAGTCGCCTCTTCGAACAATTCGTACGGAGAGGTGCTCCTACTCACCATTCTCAGACGCAACGCTCGCTCCTTGTGAAGTTCAGTGTCCAGTGAATCCTTACCGTCCTTTTCAGGGTCAAACCAAGCCTCGCCAATCGAAGTTCGCGTAATCCACTGCAGCGTGCTCTTCGCGTGCATTGAAATCAACTTATCCACCGCGGAGACGTCGACATTGCTATCTAGTAACGAGCTGTTTTCCGAATCGGATGAAATAGCATTGTACGCGCGCGTGTATTCTTGAGATGGTACATCTGTGACAGCAGCCTTGCTTTCATATTGATCAATGTATAGCGAAAAGGAAAAGGGCCACGACCGATGTTTCACTGCGACTCCGTTTACATCTTCGCCGCCTTCGCTTTCGGTTGACGACGGCTCGATTCGGTGAAGCCACAGTGTTCCACTAACAGACACGGCCGCGTCCGTTGCTGAAAAGGCAATGGGGGAAGTGTGCTTGTCTGAATTGCGACACGACGCGAGGTGCTCTGGACTTGTGCTCAAGTGCATCGAGAAGCGAGAGCACGACAAGGGGTAAAAATTCCACTCGGCTTTAGCGTTTCGATACAGAGAACTACGATTGAACGCGTCCGTGTAAAGAGCATTTGGCGCGTGATCCCATGCATTCACATGATCAAAAGAGCCTCCGTAACTTTGGCACGTTCCAGGAGAGTGGAGGAGGTTCGTACCGCGCTTCAATTCCTCGCGCAATTTAGTAGGCATGGGCTCAAACGAAGCCACAAAAGCCCCGTCTCGAGCCACGTACGGAACGTCCAAAATAAATTCAATCTGTCCACTTCGCTCGTCGAGGAGAATTTTAGCCTTGGGGTCGAGATTAGTGTTCTTGGCGGCTTCGTCCAGCTGTGTTCTCTCTAAATCGGTAATGCACCCCTCATAGCCCTTATTGCTCACATGCCCGCTCCACACGGTAGAGCTATCCGAGTCGATTACAGGAAGGTCTTCGGCAGCTGAAGAAATTCGAGATTGTCTGATGGAGACTTGGCCGCTTCCGCTGCTATTGTCTAACCGCTCAAAGGAGTAGAAAGGATAGTAGCCGTAATTGTAGTAGGGTGGATTGTAGTAATCGTGGTGGTGGTGGTCATAATGATTAGACGAGGATTCCTCTCCGCCTCCGTCGTCCTCGTCGTCTTCGCCGTGGTCGTGGTGGTGGTGGTGGTGGCGGTGATGGCTACGGCTACGGCCACCGTGGTACCCCCCTCGGTAATAAGGATGATAGGTTGCAGGAGGCGATAAAACGATTAAAATGAAAAGGCCAATTACTATACACACCATGACCCAGCACCAAGCACTCCAGTCAGAATACTCCCACGCCTTTTCGACCTCTTGCCGCCTTTTAGTGGCGTCATTTCCAGTAGGCGGAGGAGGTTTCCGCTTGGTTCGCAGACTTGCCCCTCCGTCTCCGTCCCCGCCTTTATTCATGGATAAAAGTTAAAAAAAACGATATTTATTCTATTCCCACTTTCTTTATTGTTCTTAACTCTCCTATTTATATATACATTCACTCGATATTTTGCTATCAAAACATGTACTCGTCAATGTAACGAATTTTTATGACTTTGGCAAGATCGCGTGCATTGGCATTGTATAAATACATGTAGTCAGCGTATTCCAGATTTTCTTGTGCTTTTAGAATAATGTCGCATATTTCACTATTGATGTTACCCCACTCGATTCGAGCACTGAAACGGCGAGATTTCAAAAAACTAGAAGGAACGTTGTCGCTGTTGAATTTGATGGCAGTATTCTTTTCGACAGCATCTACCCACTTCTGCTTATTCTTATTCTCCACCAAAAAGTCGTAAGTATAATATGCTTGACCAATGATAGGCTTTAGCTTTCTAGAATACAAAGTGAATTGTGCTTCCTCCTCTTCTTGTTCCAATCCATTTCTTTGAGCAACGGCGCCGTATAATTTTGGGATTGCCATGAAATAACTGACTTCGGCGCCTTTCCAGTTGACTAGATTATAAATTCCTGCACTTTCCAGATCCAGTATTTGTTCCATACGCGTGTTTACAGTTCTGTCGTATATCGTATCGTAGTAGTACTCCAAACTCGTATTGGTGCAAGTAAGAGGCCCACCTCTTCGTTTGGTTGCAAAATTTGCGTCGACGCTACTAGTTGAAAAGTTCACACCAGAATAAACAGACCAAAACCAAATCATCTTTGCTAGATTGCACCATTTCTGGTTTTCTTCGCGCTCAGTCATTCCATAGCGTATCATGCGCTCTGGCAATTGCGTAATCAATGGAAAGCACTTGGTGACGAATTTTTTCCAAAATCCCTCTCCATAACCGTCCTCTAACCTATTAAAGAAGTGCCTCATGTGTGAAGCCACTGTCCTGTAAAAGGAAATCTTTATGTTCACTTCCGCTATCATTGATTTTTTTTTAACTTCAAACTGTGTCTTCATTATGGCCTCTTCAGATTCGTGGACATTCAGGTCGTCATCCTTTCCATCTTTTTCGAAAGTTCGGTTTCTTATTTCTCTAAGCTTCTCTTCCAGTGTGGTGGTATAAACTTTGAATAGTTTGGCGTATAGATACTCGTAAATAGAATTCATCCTCACTTCATTTCCTTCGGTTTCGCCGAGGAGGCTCTTTGCGAATTTTGCAGATTTGTACGGGTTGAGATGGGACTGGAACGATGCAGCCATCTCATCATTCATACTTGTCCACTTTATGTAAAATACAATATACATATTGACAAATGATTTAGGCGCCGTCCTAGACAACAGAGCCAATTCTCTGTTTAGTTCATCATCAGTTGATATAGAATCGATGGCATTTTTTATCAAAATCGCCCGAGATTCCCAGCCCTCGAAGTCTTCTGCAGCAGACGCCATATAAGAATTTTGCCCCGTAATGTGAACTAGATTAACGAATAGCCCTGGTATAACACCAGCATCTCTATCAGATGGGTAAAATTCCCATTTCGAGGTATTAATGTCGTACATTTCTTCGTCTGCAAGACGGCCTCGTTTATCTACCACTGTTATCGACACTGGTATCTTATCTGGCGTTTTTAAAAAGTGCTTGTAAATAAGCCTCTTAACGATTTCTCTTTCCTCCGGTTCAATATCGTTTATCTTTACATATCGGTATATAATAGATTCAATACTCGGAGTCCACCCACTTGATTGGAACGTGTGCCTATCAGCCTTCAAGGAATTCAACCCTCTCTGTCCTTGCATTCGAGTCTTTTTCTCCTCTTCTCCGATTTTTACTCGAATTCCTGTAATCCATTCACACGTACGACGAAAATGTAAAAACCACAATCCATCTTTCGTATTGACATGGACGGGCGCTTTTCCAGATTTCTCGTCCGCTTCTATTAGAACCAAAGCTTCCATGTAGTTTTTTTGCATTGCCAAGAAAAGATCAGAGGGGACATTTTGTACTCGTGGAAACCACGTTTTCGATATTTCTTCCCATAGCCTATTCGTACTTGCGCCTCTCTCCAGAGACAAGATTGCTTCTTTCCAGTGCTTGTTAATCCTTTTCAGGTCCGTATACCGTTGTAAAGTATCGGTTTCTATGTTTTGGAGAAACATATTCTTGATGATTACACTGATTGCATAATTAGATATATTACCATCCGAGATGGACACGGACTCTTTTTTCCTTTTGGATTGCCGTGGGGACGAAGGGGAATCTTGCGGAGACAGTACTTCATCTATCTCTCTCTTGAGAGATTTTTTAGAGGAAGACGACATTTATATTTCCACACGTATGAAATTAAAATAGTTTATACTCTATTCCCGTTTCAATCTTATAAAAAATGGATTATATTTAAAATTCTTTTTTTATCAACAGTTATCTATCTAATGTACGTTTTTTCCAAACTCCTGTAGATTGATAACCTATGGGTTGGCGATCTAAAAATCGCACCTTTCCCTCCGCTTTTTCGATATAGATTTCGATGGATTGTATTACACATTTCACTTGTGAGATTTCCCCATTTCAACTCGGTGAACATTGAAAACAACGTTAAATATTTAGAAGGAGCATTGCTTCGATTAAATGAGATTCCAGGATTTTCTTTCGCGGCGCTCTTCCATTTTTCCACATCATCCTTTTTAATCAAAAATAATGTAGAAAAATAAGTTTCCCCCATGAGCTTCGTGACGCCATCGTTTATATTAGACTTGGCCATAGAGTTCTGTGTGGGATCTTTCTTGTTAATTGAAAAGGCTCTTGCATCGATAATAGCCATGCCCGAAATTGAATACTCTACATTCAACGGGTTATCAACAGTAAACTCTTCGATGTTTGAATTTTCCGAAAGGTCTGGAATGTTTTTGAATTCCACTACTTCGTCTTTTTCCTCATTGTACGTTCTTAAATATTCATACTTCATTGTCTTGTTTTCGCACGAGAGTGCGTTTTTCGCCTTTTTAATATCCATAGACGAAGTCGTGGAAGAAAATGTAACCATGGCGTATTTGGACCAATAGAAAATCCTCTTGACGAGTTGGCACCACTCTTTTTCCTTTTCTATTTTAGACAACAGTCCATTGTATTTTAGAGTCGAATAGGTTGGCAAATATGTTATTTTTGGAAAGCAACGCCTCGAGAATGTTTCCCAGAATTCCTTTCCATATCCATCCTCTAGTTTATCAAAGAAAAAATTCATATGACTAAACAACTCCTCGTGGAATTCGAGTTCATCTTCTGCGTCGTAAATCATTACTTGTTTCTTCTGAAAAGCCACTAATTCGTTTTTAGCCCTTCTTTCTTCTTTAGTCATGCCAGGATCGGGAAAGAAATTATCTACCACTTCCACGTCAGATTCTTGTACGGCGCGAATGGCGTCTCGGTATTCTTGAATCTCTTTTTTAAAATACTTAATGTCAATGTAATCCTGAAGAGATTGAATCCTCCCTCCGCGTACATTCAGTAAATACTGCGCGTACTTTGAAGATTTTCTTGGATTCGTCATGCTTTCGAGCCATACGACATCAATTGGATTCAACGATTCCCACCTAAAGGTTAAGTAGACTTCTAGTTTTATGTCGGCCTCTGGAAGTTGAATTTCATGCACTTGCTCAAGAACGAGTGGAGTTATTCCTCTGTCTCTTTTATACATGAAATTTTCTTTGATTACTTCTGCAAACTCTTTCCATGCTTCCATGGAATTTTCACGAGGAACAATGTAAAGTATCACACCTGTAACGTTTACATGTTCTGAAAATTCCAGTAGATTGTTCGTAATCCAATCGGTTTCTATTGGATAGAATCTTGCATTTTCCAATATGATTTCGCCCCCATTTTCGTCCCTCATTTTAAAATCTGTATTAAAATAATCAATTTCTATTCCTTCTGTGATTAAGCCAATAAGATCCTCGACAAAATTTTTTTCGTATTCATTTGCATTTTCTGGCAAAGCATTCTCGCGAAGCATGTTTGAAATGTTATCATCTTCTTGGCTGTCGTTTAATTTATACATAACACTTCCCATATACTGTAAGTCGTTGCTTAATTTGGTGGCTTCTGTATCATCAAATTCAATTCTAAGTTGATTTGCCCATTTCCACATTCTTCGAAGTTGCAAAAACCACGCTCCAGATTCGTCGAGAACACGAATGGGTTCTTTTCCCGTTTCCTCGTCCCCTTCTATCATAATAAGAGCGTCTGGGTCTCCTTTATCGGAAATTGCCAATAGAAGATCGACAGGAAGTATTGTGATGTTGGGGTAAATCCTGACACATATCTTTTTCCAGATGTTGCTGTAGCCCCTCTCCACATTAAGAATGACATTATACCAGTGCCTATTAATCATTTTCCATTTTACATACGATGAAAAACTATCCATTTTCCCATTGGCAAATTTGTTTTCGATAAGCTTCTCAATGAACACGGTTGAAATGGGAAGTTGCGAAGCATACGAATTTCCTTCTGTCGCCTCTCCTCTTTTATCTACCCTCTTCTTCCGAGAAGGTGGAGACGATGAATTCTTTTGAACCTCATCTATTTCCCGTTTAAGAGATTTTTTTAATCGACTTGACATCTTTATAAAAAATGATTAATATTACACTTCTTTGGGGTTGTACCTCGGAAGAGGTATTATCTATTTAATAAATTAAAAATGAATATATTTACTATTTAAATGTAGTCTCTATCTACAGCCAAGTAATCGCCTGAGAAGCGAATACGGCGAACAACCCTCTTTTCGATATCTTCAGAATCTTGTTCGTCATCTCCGGCTATAAGAAATTGGATGGCCGTGCATATTTGAGGCGTAAGTTCTCCCCACTTAAAAAACACACCGTAAGTGTAAAATCTCATAAGCTCGGAAGGAGCATTTTCTAAATCAAACTTCTCTTTAGGAGGGGTATTGCGAATAGCACGCCACTTTGACGAATCTTCAAAATTAATAACAAAACTCGTTTTGAAATGCGACTTTCCAATGATAGGGTCGATCTTAAGCGTCATTTCGTCATACTTAAACTTTTCTAATTTCCCACCAACAACAGATTTGAAAGAAAAAAGGTAAACGCCTCCAATAAAATAATCAAGATTTACGGGGTTGTCGGATTCTATTTTGCGAATATCCAGAAAATCTTCCACTTTTTTCACACTATTTTCCAATCGATCATAATTGATATTATCGTTAAGGTTATATTCTTTTTGAACGACTGCGTATTCCGTATCCGTGTTATAAGAAGAAAGAGGAGCGGTAGGAATTCTCGACATACTTTGTACTGGTAAGGATGTGTTGACAACTTTTGTGTGTTCGTACCAATACCAAATCCTCTTGGCTAGTATGCACCATTTTTTATCTCTTTTCGTGTGAATATCTTCACTGTACGATTTGGAGATATCTTCGGGGATAGTCGTCATTTTTGGAAAACAATTTTTTACAAATGTTTCCCAGAAACCCATCCCATAGCCATCTTCTAAGCGATTGAAGAAATGTTTCATGTGCGAAAACATAGTGGAGAATAAATTAATCTTAGATCTCTGCGATAATAACATCACCATCCTCTTTTGCTCTGTGATTTGTAACGCTCTTTGTTGTATGCTTTCGTATGATTCGTCAGGGTCGTATTCAAAATTTTCTACTGGTTGAATGTAAAGATTGCGTATTTTTTCAACCCGATTTTCTAATTCTTGCAAGTATCTTGTAAATCGTTTGACGTCTCTATAATAAGAGAGAGAAATCAAATTCAAGCCATTCGACACGCCCCCAAAAAGAATCTTTGCGTAAGATGCTGATTTTTCTCGATTCAGAAAGCTCTCAAACAATACGCATTGTTCTTGACTAATCTTTGACCAATTGATTGAAAATGAAGCTTTTGATTTTACCAACACCTTTGGCATGTTTTCTAGTCTACGTTTAATCCCGTCATCGATAAGCATGTCATTGACGTTATCTCCAGTGAAGTCCTCCTTGATCGATTTTATGTACGTTTCCCATTCGTCTGCGTCCTTTGCTAAAAAGACGAGGCCGATGTCGTCCAATTCTAAAAGTTTCAAAAACTCTGTGTATATGCCAGACGCATTTGTAAATCGTTTCCATACCCAATTCGTAAGCTCAGTGTTAAACATCAATCCTGTAAATAAAGGATCTTTTTTACCCTCTACATTCACAGAGATTGTGATATTCTCTATTGACTTGGCGCGTATTTTAGACATGATACGTCTAAATTCTGCATTGTCGACGATATTGAGCTTCTTCGTGCCACTCAAAACTTTCTCCGCGATAGAGTCTATGCTTTTTTCCATAACCAAATCGTTTCCCACATTGTATGATCTAAATATCGCCGTCTTATTCAATCTCTTATTTATCTTTTTTCGAACGGCTAGTTGATCCCCAAATTTCATTTTAAATCCATTGATCCATTGTACCGTGCGTCGAAAATGCAAAAACCATGCGCCATCCTTTGCAGTAATGTAGACTGGAGGTCTCCCTTCTTTTGACTCTATTAACGTTCGAGCGTTCTTGTTAACTTCGTACTCCATTTCGACGAAAAGGTCTGCAGGAAGATGTTTAACGTTTGGAAACCATTTCTTGGAGATTTGCTCCCATATATTTGTTGCACCCTTTTCTATCGACATGATTACATTGTACCAATGCTTATTGAGTTTCTTCCAATCCAAGTATTGTTTTAGCGCTGAATCATCTACAGTGTCGAAAATGCCCAAGATGATTCTCTTCATAGATTCAGTGCCTAATTCTTTTAGCGTGAATTCGTCGAGTGGTATACCCTTTTTAACTTCTTTCGGCTCCATTTCCACTCGTTTAGAAGAAGAATCTGGACGTGAGTTTTTATCGCGCCCCTCGTATGCTTTTTGTATTTCTCTTTTGATCGATTTTTTTGAAGAAGATGACGATGACATCTTTTTTCTGTTAAAATAATTATACGATCTACTATGGTCTCTCCACTTTTATGCAAGTGTTTCCTTGAAATAAAAATTTTTCTTTTTGTATACACTACTAGCATTGTTCGTGAATAGGAGATTTCACGCAATGAATGAAAAATAAATTAAAATAACGCGAATAAAGAAGCCCATAACGCAAATATCATTGTAAAAAACAAGTATTATGCATTTTTTAAATACCATTATTCTTTTATTTTTTGCCGTCAATGGTGTAGTTTTCATGGGCACGCGTGTATTGCTTTTTTCAGAGAATTACGCTCTTGGAAAGAGGATCAAGAGCGAGCACGAACGCTTTGCTTCCATGTGCCTGACTCATTCGGATTTGCGAGAAATCGAGCCGCGTCGTTGCCAGGAAAGGACAGTGGCCTCTGAAATGTCTCCGTGGGTTTACGCATTGAAGCAAGTGGCAGCAAAAACGCCCACGTGTGGATACATGTCGTGCACCGACATCTACGGGGCCATCCTAGACAAGAGCAGTTCCATGGCCTTTAATTTAATCCTAGGCGCTGGAGTCTTTGTTTTGTTCTATGGCGTGTTGGTGAGAATAGCAGCGCCAGCCATGAAACCGCAATACCACATGAACCACCAAAACGCATACCTATCAGGAATAGAATACGGTTCTCGGCCAGTGGAGTATAACCGTGACCATAGCCACCACAACCACCACCACCATCAAAGAGTTTTACGAGGAAACGCGAATTTGCTCGAGCCCGTTGTCGAGGAAGTGTGCGACGACGGGAGAACAATGTCCGCATCGTCTTCGAGAAGAAGGCAGTATCATGCAGAGTTTAGCGATTAAAAGCGATTGCATTACTTTTCTTTTGGTGCAACATGGTAAGGAAACGGTCTCTCCTGCGCTTGTTTTCATTCTCGTCAAGTGTGGTGGAGGATTCAGCCTGTTCGCCGTCTCTTCCCCCGACGGACTTCCGGCCTTGTTCCATTAACACAGTGTATACACTCAACTGCCTAATCAGTGTAATAATGCAAATGACAAAGTACACAAATGCAGCCGACGAAGCCACAATGATCGCGGTCATGCTGTAATTCCACGGGTCCTTTTCTCGGTGTTTCCGTATGCGATGACACTCGTCGCTCGAAGCGGAATTGCACACGCACCGCCCCTCCGACTCTGACGGGGAGTAAACAAAGTGTTCGTTTTCCCCGCAGTGAACAATCGAACTCTCGTAGGATTGTAAACGCATTTCCACCATCCACGCGTACTTGAGAACGCGCTCAAGAGGCTCCACCACTTCCCCGCCTCCATCTCCGCCATCTCCTCCACTATACTGCTCTTCTGGAGACATGGCGGAAAGATTTCCGACCCGCCTTGATCTGAGTGAGCCCTTCTCTTGCCGATGACCGCAATATCCCCCCAAGTCTAGTAATGACGTGAGCGGGTCGTTTGGCGAGTGCCAGTGCGAAACCAAGTACCGAAATGTCTCATAGTCGCTGTAATCCGAGTGCCTCTTGGCCTCGTCGTTGCAGTCCTTCATAAAGTAAGATGCGCAGCACTTTTCATCTTCCCTGCACCACTCGAAGATCTGGCGAGTCGACGCCTCGTCGGAGTTTTGCTGCAATTGCTTTTCGCTGTGTGAGCGCACAAACGCCTCGTATCGAGGTCGATCTTCGTGGCACAGGCTGTGCTCGGACGGTGTCATTTTGGCTGAATTTAACGCCCTCTGTAGAAGCGTGTGTCGCTGCGCTCTCACTACTAGTGCGGTGCACGAAACCAAAAAACAAAGTGATAAAAATTTAAACATTTTTGAATCTTTCTTCTTTTGTCAAGCCTCTTCTTTTATACACATGAGCAACTCAAATACAAATTCCCTGCTGAAAAAAATTCAAGCCATGGGAGGAGGAATGGCGGAAACACAGGCCATCAAAGATGGCGTATACACTCCATCTGTTCCAGAAGAAAACGAGTTGAAACGCAATTACCAACCGATTTCCGAAAAGAGTGCGCAAAAAAGGCACAAAATGGGGCAGCAGATGCACCAGATTGCGGTATTGCTGGAGCAGCGCCGAATTGTGCCCGAAAACAAGGACGATTATAAGCAATTGCTTGAACAAGAGCTAGCCTCAGCGGATACGAAAGGCGTGGCCTCTACAAGTGTATTCAAAACTATGGGCTCCACGGAAGAGAAGGACCTCATCACACCAGCTTCCCTGCACTTGATGAAGAGCAAAAGGCCAGACGGGCAGTATGATATGCTCGAATTTGCAGAAATCATGGCACGCGGGGCGAATCACACCCAATCCGCGTCTTCTAAAAACGGAGACGAGCCCCTGAAGGATATCGGGTCGTCGTCGTCGCCGTCGTCGTCGTCTACAGTAAGCAGAAAAGCGTCGGAGGCGACTCGTCGCAGAGAGGCAGATATTGTGAGCACGTCGACGAGTTTCCATAGACACCAATCTCGACAAACCAAATTCACCATGATGCCGCATCACGACACGAACAATTACAAAATTTTCAAGGAAGATCCCAATTTTGTCTACGGATTGTTTGGTTCGAGCGGCACTGCTCTTGCCACGTTGATGAGATGTTCGCAGCACGACAGCGCAGAAGAGTATTTGGACGATTTGAGATTTGAAAAAAAGCAAAAGGCGTGCAAAACTGCGTCGGGGTGGGTGGATAGCATAAAGAAGCAAACGGGCATTCACCTGTTCTGCGCGTACACGCCTTCGGATTTGAACCGCGTCTCGTTTGTGTTCTGCGCAGACAATGCGAATCGTTATTTCTTGGTCATGGTGCTCAAGTTGAAAGACTCGTCTAAACGATGCATAGACGAAGCCAGAGACAAGTGGTCGCCAGACTCCCTCAAGGAGTACCGAGAGCGCATTGAAAATACCGAAACGGCGCGCGATACCCGCAATCCGTGCATCGAAAAGAGAAAGAATGGGCACGAAAGCGAACTTCTTTTTTGGGCCACATTTGATATTACTCTATGCAACTCTCTGTGTGAAACAAAGTTCGTCTTTGATTACGCGTACTACACTGCATGCCAATGCGTGGACTTGGAAAAGTAAAAAACTGCGAGGTCTTTATTGATTTGCTCTGATTCTCGATCTAGAAAATCAAAATGCTTACTATCTATCTTCGCCATGCACATCTTCAACACGGTTAGATTGTGAAAGAAGTGTTCATTAGCCATACACCGTAAACAGAAACTCATTCCGTCGTGTACGAGGTAGCAATTAGAGCACCCTCGAAGGTAAGGCATTCCGTAATTTTTGCTGTTTTTGTCTCTCATGTCTAAGCGCACAGAAAGAATCGGCTCAAAACATGTTAATTTGTGGCCTGGTATTTGATGAGCAATGGGTATACGTACACCACACATGTCACAACAACTAGGGGTATCTGGCATTTGAGAAGTTGCGTCTAGTATCTCGAGTAGTCTTCCGTGGTTGTAGTTGTTTTTAATGGTGTCGCTTGTTTTCCTCATTTTTGCAAAGCACTCGTCCTTGAGCTTATTAAACATCACTTGCTTCTCGTCTCTCTTTGATTGCATGGTCAACGGAGACGGCAAGTGACTTCCCGTGATGCTCGCAAAGTAGTGTTTTGGTAGATGAGATGTTGGTTCGATTTTATGAAGTGTGCTGTTTTTCCTGCTGCGATCTCGGCGACGCACAGTGGGCCTATTTTCTCTGTACCCTTTTCTCTTCTTCTGTGTCACGGTTGATGAAGTATCTGAACTGACCGTCATGTAATATACAATAAACAAAAAATAAAACAATTGTTAGGTGAAGAAGAGTGACCACAGAACACAGCAAAGAGTTTATTAAATGATAATCGAGCTTTCTCTTTTTTCTATTTTCCTTCTCGCCGCCGTAGAAGCCTCCAGCGAATATGCCACACTGAGAGCCATTCGAACAGGAGACGCTTCCAAAGACTCGAAATACGTCAATGCATACGAAGTCAGTGTCGACGAGAGAAAAAGCGTCGAGCGTATGCGCGTCTCGGGGCAGCATTCCGACGCCGTCGTGTACGCTCCTCTGTGTGAGCAAAACGAAGAAGGCGGCGGCGACGGAAACAGGGAGTTCACTTTCAACGACGAAAAGCTCACCGATCCTAGTCGAAGTTCATCCTATCGTTTTTCTGTAAAATACAATTGCACGCAGCAGAGCGACGGCACGTCGCTGAGAGCAGCAGGGGAGTTGGGGCTGAGAACTCGAGATTCGCCGCTCTGGAAGGTGTGGACATACGCCACATACGCGTCAGATGAAATTAGATTGGGCAGAACCCATCCACGAAACCAAGACTACAAGAAGTGGGCGCTTGGAAATAATAGAGGGGGAAAATCAGACATGATTATACCGTGCCTCCAAAGCTTCGACGAGAATCTCTGCGAATTCAATGCCACTGTGAGGGGCGTTCCGTACATGGTAGATTTCAAGCTCGACGACTCTCACATTTACCTGCCTCACAGCTTATACATGAAATTCACAAGCCCCAGTTGGGCCAAGAAAATCAAATCAAGGAAAAAAGTGGCCAGCGTTGAAGATTGGCCAGCCATCTTTATCCACCCCGTACTGCCAAACGCAAGCGGGAGAGGAAGCGAGCCTTCTGTAAACACAATCAAACTGGACGCTCGTCTCTTTGTCCCCACCTCGTTTGAGCAAAAGAGGACTCCGCCTTCATCTTCTGACGAATGGGTCGACTTTGTTGCCGAATTGCTTCAAGACTCTCCCGTGGCCGTGGCCAGCGACTCGGAGACTCATATTATGCTGGGCACGCGAGTTTTAGAAAGATACACGTTGCAGAGAGATTACATTGGGTCTAGAATGAGGGCGATGCACACACCCGTAGTGGACCACTTTACACTTCGACAGACTCTCTTTCTCATTGTGGTCATGGTTATTTACGTAGGGCACAAGGCCAGCACCATGGAATACATTTCCGTTCTACTCCTCGGCAAGTGGCCGCGGTGCCACGTGTGTGGAAAAGAGGTCACGTTTGAGATTTGTAAGCGGCACATTACAATAGGATCGAGAATCGTGCAGCGCGGCCGCGAAATTGCGCTCTTCTCGATTGCATGGGTTGAATTGGCCATTGACGCGCGTCTCAATAGCGCAGACTCTCTCTCGTCTGCGTTTGAACTCGGAGTGTGGGGCTATCTTCTGTTGTCTCTCGCCAGCGCCTTGTTCGTGGCCACCAACATCATCGAGTTGTGGTGTGACAAGAGCTGGGGCGTATACAGCGTGCGCCGCCTCTTCATTGCAAAGTGCTCGGCATTCGAGTCTGCAGCCGCCGTTGCCATGGTGTCGATTGCGTCAGTGGTGAGAGGCGGCGACGATTTCGTGACGGGCTTGCTGAGCTTTGTGGCGGCCATTGTGATTTACGATTCAATGAGGAGACTTCTCATCGCCGTAATCAGCTTGATCCACTTTGCGCCAAAGGGAAAGGCCAGCACTGCGAGTAACGTATTTTGGCTCTTATACTTGCTCATCGGAACGCTGACCGTGGGAAGCGCGTACACTGGGTACATTATGACACGGCATATTGTGTGGCCTGCGTTTGAATGCGGGTGGCTCTTCACTCTCGTCACGCTGGGAGCCTGTCTCTTTTTCGCCCTCAGCGTAGTGTCTGCGTACGTGCGAATCGAAATGAGAGACATCTTGAAACGGCTGGATGAAGAACGCGACAAATAAAACAAAAACTTTATTCACTTCCGATTCCTCTCTCATCTCTTCTAGACCTTGTGAAGAATTTCGCTCCGCACAGACAGTAGTGCGGCGCTAGTAGATAGGGCATATAACACATGATCTGGTAGTCTCGGTCAAACGCCGCTTGGGGTTTTTTAATTTTCAGAAACGTGCCGTGTCGGAAGAGGAGTTTCCACGTCACCCACGCGATTTTGGAGCCGTTAAGAGTCACGATCAATGGCAGATTCAATGCTGCCACGATGACGTGAACGGGAGCTAAAAGCGCAAAGAGTAGAATACTGTACTGATGAAGACCGTGACTCGTCCTCTTGATCAGAAGAGGCTGCGTTCTAGGCGAGAACACCTTGTACTCGCGAGGCGTGCTTGTCCCCGAATGAGAAGGCGTGGAGCTTGCCACGGAGCGAATCGAGTCTGCCGACGACTCCAAGCCTCGGTCCTCGCACTCTTCCTCTTCAATGGTGAATATAGGCGAAAATTTACCAGAAGACTGTAAGCCGTGAAGGTCCCCGCACTCTGCCGTAGTCAAATGCACTAGATTGACATGTCGGGGGCTCTCGACCATGCTTAATTCAGTGAATCGAGGACTCTTGAGTCTTCGGCGATGTCGAACCTTTTTCAACGCCAAAGATCGACTATCTTTCATTTTCACGCACACGGCTTTATTGAAAGGCCACAAAAAATACAAAGCCATGTCGAGCGAGTGTTTTGCAGCCTCTACATGAAACAACGGAAAGAGTAGTAGAATGCTGCACACCGTGTACGACGTGCACAATAGGGTTGCGCTTGGCGCCCATGCCGTTGCATCTACCAAAAACACAAGAAACTTCAGCATGAATACAAATAAAAAGCCCTTTATGCGGAGATCAACATTGTTCTCAATAATAATAGTGTGCACATAAGCACGGCGTATACTTTTACTTTTTTTACCCCAGTTCAGGTGGTAGTAAAACACTAAAAGTGATTTTACAAAAAGCCATTTTTCCCCCACCTCCACAACAAATGCCAAAAAAAGAGAAAAAAGCATCTACACCCTCCAAGAGTCTATCGGAATCAACGCGGAAACTGATGAAGCCTTATTACGTATATATGATGAAAGGCGTGGAAAAATCGAAATTGCCTCGACGCCGAAGTGCCAGAATAACACCAGCGACATTTCCAGTCACTAGGCGCCAGTCCATGTCTCCTCCCCCAGCTTCCTTGTCAAATCGTAGACAAAGAGAGTACGCATCAAAACCCAAACTTTACATGCATGTCGGCAAGAGCCGCGAACCGATCAGGAAAGTACTACGACATAATAGATCATCGATTCGCCTCGTCACCAATCGAAAGCTCATGACTCGCGTGCAAGGGAATTGGAGACTAGAGGAATGGTTCGGTCCATTTTCCACCAGAGCCAAAGCAAGAACGTTTCAGAGGCAGTGGACAATGTCGATACGGAAAAAACAGAGTCCGCCAAAAGTGGCATGTGGAGCAAAGCACTACTCGGCCCGCGCAGTCACAAAAAAATAGACACACCCATTCTGCTATAGCACTTTTACTTTTACAATGAAAAAAGCAGTCAAGTTCGAGTCGGAAGAATTCGGAGATTACTTTGACGAAGATTTGTCAGCGCCTTCTGCTAAAGATGAAAATCAGTCGATGCCTCCCCCTCCGCCACGTTCGCCTCTTCGCCGCTCTCCTTCTCCCACTCAACAAAACACTCCTTCCTCCAACAAGAGGAGAATAGACACAGTCGTCGAAAAGAACAAAATGTCTGAGACGCAACTGCCCCCTCCTGGAAAACTTCAAAAACTACACAAGGCCTCACACTACAAGAGGAAAATCCTCAACAGAATCAATTTGAAACGAAACACCAGCTACATTTCCACTCTAGTAGACAAGGCAGTCGAACGCCTCGACCCGAAAATGTCAGTCAACGTGCCCATCAAGATTATGCAAGACAGTCAAACCATAGAACAATTGATCAAGTACCACTTTCGGCCAAATCCAAAGATGATAGAAAATGTGTGCTATTGCGGGGCCGAAAAAGGCCAATGCGAATCAATCAAAACGGGAATGCCCAGCGAAACATGCTCGCCGCCGTGCATCGAGGTTTCGTGGGCTGAGGCGGATTTAAACGAAGCCTCAGAAGACGAAGAGATGCAGCCAGTTTGAATAAAATATATTAAAATGAATAATGAAACCGTTCAGTATGTCTCGGAAAGAGCCTCGAGCGTCAATCTGTCTATGCTATTTTCGGCGATTATTATTATGATTGTGGCTTTGATTTTCATCGTTGGGTTTTTTAGAGAGGAAAGAAGTATGACGGATAGAGACAGAGAAGCCATTGTCTCCATGGCTCTTGATCGGTACGAGAAAAGTGTGCGAGATCGCCACTCGAGACGCCGCAACTCAAGGCGGAGAAGTGCTTCGCGCAGTGTGCACAATAAAGTTGTCTGAAGTGTTGTTTTTTCTCCTTTGCAGTATATTAAAAAGTCTTTTTCTGCCATTACTTGAACATAATGAAATGCAATGCATTTTTAAAGTCAGCAGTGCTGTTGATGATCACTTCGGCTCTTCTTCTGTCGTCGAGTATTGTTCATGTTGTTGAAGCGTTTGATGTTCAATGTCCAATGAATCCTGAAGACTTTTGGAAATTCAACGAACCGCGTGCTAGCCGAATTCTTCAGACTAACGTCGTTGGAAATGTGACACACGTGTTCAGCGTTTCAGACTCCATTCTATCCTCGTTTTACACGAACTCGTCTGGATATTATAACCAACAGGTTACTTGGCATGTAAATAATGTGGTTTACGAAGTCGATTTTCCACTATCTGCCGTGTTATCAAATTTTCCTAATAGTATCGTCCCTGCAAATTGGGACGTGGTCGAGATTTACAGCGTCGATGTTGATTTGAAATTCGACGACCCTGAATCAGTTCAAGGATTCGGAGAACTTTACGTTTCTCTTGCAATTCCACAAGGCATAGTGATGTACGGAGTGAAAAGAAGCGACATCTCTCCTTTTTATACAATAGAGTATTCTTATCATAGAGATTACGCAGATTTAAACGGTGGAAGTTTATCTGTGCTAGAATGTAATTCGAAGAGTGCCAATGTGGGTCTTTCATGCTCGTCAAGGTATCCTGTTGTCGATTTTGTTTGTGTAACAGTTGTAACTGGATGTGGTAGAATTAAGAGCATCAGTATAGGAGATGAAATAGGAGTTCCAATCGAAGTTACCACTAGCATGATTAGCGATTTAGCCGACGCGGTGTCAATTGACATCGAGGTTGATTTCGATTCTTCCCAAGAAGGCGACTCCCCTCTTTTGTTTACTATTCACATGTTGTTTGCTAGAGAAGGACCATCGACCGAGTTTCCTAGTTGTAACCTCACTGAAAGGTTCGATTGGATGTATGCTGTAACATATGGGGAATACGATGATTCCAGTAATCTTTTCCCGAGTATTTTTGGAATACGAAAAATTGCCGAATATCCACGATCGCGTTTATCGACGGCAGACAGTGGCCGTATTATTCTGGAGAATATCCGAGACAAGGACGGAGATCTCGAATCTTCAGACCCCTATCCTAAAGCTCGAGTGCTTTTGATGTTCCCGTCGGCGACACACGGTAAAGTAGTGGATGTGTTTAACCCCGAAGACCGCGAGAATACTCTTCGCGAGTATGAAACGCCTGGAGAATCTCACATTTACCGCTTGACTGCTTCATCGACGGACTACCAGAAACGAGGCGTATCGGCCATGTTTGCTGTTCTCTACTGGCAGCCAGAGCCCCGTTTTTTCGTGGGCATGATAGCGACGCGTGACTACTCAGTCGTGCCTCCAGACACTCAACAGTGGCCACGAGGTGAAATGAGGGGAATCATGGTGGAGTCAAATACGAACTTTAATTTCTCGCACCCTCCTCTTGCTCCAATGGAGAATTACATTCCGAATGCAGACTTTAGCCTTGGAACGAAATACGAGTTTGAGGCTAATGGATTATGTACGGATGTAAACATGTATCTATACATTCGAAGCACAGGTTCGGGAAGTGCACTGTGGTACCGAGTTGCGTGGACGACTACAGGGGTAGAATTAGAAGAGCCTGATCCCATTCCTCCCACCTTCATTCCATACCCTACGTTTCAAGACGCCGAGGAGCAAAACAAAAACTACCCGTATTTTCCAGTAGAGTTGCGGTTCCGAAACGCCTCTGATCAAATTCCTCTCCCTAAAAGCGTGCTCGATACGAATATTATGCGAGTCGAGTGCGAGAACAACACATGGGTTCGAGACTCGAGCTTCCGCGAGTGCGATTCGTGCGAGCCCACGAATGAGCCGTACAATGGAAACTCCAAGGCGCTGTGGTATGAATTCGAAACGAGCGACTCGCCCGCCGTGTACTTTGCGTACACTGACCAATCCAAGTCCGTGTGCTCGCGAAAGGACTGTGACGAATCTGTGGAGAATAGCATGCTTTATTACTCTTCAGGTATCGCGTCGACGACAATATCGACGTGGTCGCACTGCTCGGTGCCGCGACGCGGAGATTCGCAGTGCTCGGATAGAGACGACAATCTAAACATGGCTCAAGACCACGCTCTTATTGGCCCGTTGTGCTACCCTTACTCGACAATTCAGAAGTTTCGAGTGCGAGGCCGCACCGCCGAAAATCTAGGCGACTACGACTTTACAATCGAGGAATGGCTCCTAAAGAGAGGCGGAGACGAATGTCGAAATTCTCATTCGCTGAGCATAAAAACCAATGAGGAAATTGACGAAGATTCTGTTTGCGGGTCGCATTATTACACTAATCTGTGCGCACCAAAAAAGAAAATCCTTTCTGGCCTGAATTACACCTTCTCGACAGACGCTGATCTTCCGACAACGTGGTTCAGCTTCCAAGTCAAACAACAAGAATTGGAGAAAATATCACAAGTGGATATCAATCTTCGCATAGAAGACGACGATTTCAATTCCGAGAACGACCCCTTCCCTCCGACGATTGGAGATATTCAAAATGAGTATCTAGTGGTGTGCATATGGGAATCGTGCAGCACACAAATCTCGCAGCCTATTGCGTGCAAAAAATTCGGGTATTATTCTCTTGTAAACGGAATATCTGCGACAATTTTATCGGTATTGGAAAACGATTACTCATTCACTCGAGGATACACATACCACGTGTCTGTGAGTGGAACGTACAAAGGAGATTACCGACTGTGTGCACGCGAATACGGGCCAGAGGTGTGCCGCAAACAAGGAAGTCCTGGAAACTGCGGCAATGTGTGCAATCACATTGGAGGATGCGACAACACACAGTCACTGGACAGTAAGCTTGTCAAGGTTGATTTCAATCACCAGTCCATTAGACCTGGAGACTACAGCAGTCGAATCAGCGCCAATTACCCAGGAATTGACATTACTGCATACGGAAAGGGTTGCCATTGTTGCCTGAGACCCGTTGTGTTCAACACGGGCATGCCTAGTGGAGACGACTGTGAGCTTGGCACTCCGAATTACAGATTCAATCAGGGCCCTGGATGTGGAATGGGAGGCTCAGAAGGGCGCGGTGTCAATTTCTTCGCCCAAGGCAATGGCATTATTGTCAGCGAAGACTTGGACTTGTTGGATCCAGACGCAGCCAAAGACCCTGGAACGGTGATACGTGTGGATTTTTGCAGCCCCGTTCTCATTGAGTATGTCGTGCTCATCAACGCTAGGCGCGGTACAAAAATAACACTCTACGACAGCGACCTCGACGATTATCCAGCCATTGCAGTGGAAGACTTGGGAGCCAACAGTGCCAACAACTTTACTCTCAACGACCCTCTCTACGAGCCTCCAATCATAAGGCGAATGGACATTGAATTCGACGGCACTGGAGGGCACGGCACACTTCTCAGCGAGTTTGCGTACAGGCATCGAGGCCTCAATGAATTGTGCGAGTGCGACCCTAATGCGCCGTACATTGACCACTTTCTGCCATTGTCGAACGTGGAAGGAGCTTGCTGCCACAGCGACGGAACCGTGTGCGAAGACACAAGCACGAGACACGCGTGCATGGAAATAGACAACAATGCATTCTTTTCACAAGGAAGAGTGTGTAACGACCCAACAGTGTGCCCCAGTGGCACTGGTCGCGCCCAGACAAACTTTGGCTGGATCAACGAAGGATTCAAAAGCAGCCACGGGCGCCGCCAACGAGACGTGGGAGAGGAAGAAGAATCATCGTCGTCGACCTCGACCTCGTCGTCTTCGTCTTCGTCTTCGTCTTCGTCGTCGTCGTCGTCGTCGTCGTCGTCGTCGTCGTCGTAGTCTTAATTAATTACGAGAAAAGAATAAAGAATGAAATGGAAAGCGCACCGTTATTTATTTTTCAAATCGCACCCTTTTCGGTGGTAATAGGCATTAATGACAAAATGAAGCATGTAAGCAAGTCTCATTTTTGTCTTTACACTTTCATCGTTCAACACTACTGGAGACTCACACGTGTGAACTCCAGAGGAAATTCTCCACGTCACACAATCAGAGTCCATCACTGTGCAATTGTATTTTGGCGTTTCTAGCCCTCTCCTTTTACATTCTTTTAGTAAGAGGTTGTAACTTTCTTTGAAGTCTGGCGTATTGTCCTCTAACTCTTCTAGCATTTGAAGTATATCATCCATTTTTCAGAGATGTGTATAGTGTCTGATTAATGCAAAATCAAAGCAGGTGCACCAAAGAGAAGCAGCCAACTAAATAAAAAATTAATAAATGAAAAACGAAAATACACACACGCCAGAAAAGGATTGCCCTGAATCCTCTTCAGAAAGCAATAATCCTACCAAAAAACGTAAATTATTTTCCAATAAAGATGACGGGACCAGTAATATTTTTGAGACTGTCGAAAACGAAGATGAGTGCGAAGGCGGCGAAGAAAATAAAAAACCCCCACAAGTCAAGGCAGACGAGGCGCTAGAGAAAATACTCTTTGAAGATCTCCTTCCTCTCATGGACTTGAAGGATTGGACGTCGCTCACTTCTGTGAATAAGACATTCCGAGAATCATCCAAGAAACATAAACGTCGAGATATTTTGGTTTTCGTAGACGACAAGAGTGGAAACAATGAGTCTGGAGGCAAATCGCACGTCGCTGTTATTGACCGAGTTGGTAAAAAAGCACGCCACGAGCGCCTATCTGCCCAATACATTTGCGAAGAGGGGATTGTTATACGCCTATACGTGAATATCATGTGCGGGTGCCCAATATCGCCTCACGAAAACCACCGCTTCGTTCTCGTCAAATGCGACGACACTGAGCAGCCTCTTTTCGAAACCATATTCAAATACGCCGTGGAAAGTGGAAGTAACCTGTTAAAAGGCCTGTGCTCTGAATACAATGTTGCCCGAGACGACTTCATTTCCAAACTCATGGAAGAAAGCTCTGAAAATGACCCTCCTCGAATCAAAACGCGAGAGGGTCGTTTATTAGATTACACTGCACTGTTAGATAAAATGCCAGACCGCCAAAAGGAAATTGAAGAGAATAAGAGTTAAATTCAATTTTAAACAAATGCAGAGAAAAGACTCATGTATAGCAAATCTGTTTGAGAAACTTTTATTGGATAGCATCAACAAAAAAAGAAAACACCAATTTATGTTCATACAGACTATAGGAATGGCAACAATAAACGGTTGCTTTTTTAATTGGGAACAATTATATTCACTTTTTCCGCGTGATTATGAATTGATTCAGGCTTGTAGGTCTGTAAACAACCAGCGCATTGAAGACTATAATAATACGAAGGGTAAAAAAAATCATTCTAGAAAATCTACTATCCAACAAAATAGACACATATCACACGTAGAATCAGACCTGCTAGAATGGTTAGGAACGAGGCTAGACGAATACATGGTGTTATCGCTTGAAAGCGGATCGAAAGGGATAATCGAGTTTGTAAAAGGTTTACCAAAACTGGCCAATTCGTGCACATTCTACCAGGATGGAAAGAATGCAATCGTTCGCCTGGACAGCAAAGTGACGTGCTATTTTTTATCAGCGAGAAAAATGGGAAATAATTTATCATTCACTCATATAAACGTCTACAGCTCAACTAGGTTGTTCGAAGGAACTCTCTTTGCAACTGAAAACAAGTCGGTCATCGATTTAATGAATGAAATTAAATTTTTTAACTAATTTTTAACGTGCGTTCCGAAACAGCAATAATAACCAATTCAACCGTACCAACTACTACGCATGCCATAATAAATCAAAAATGTTTGAACTTCAGGACTTGCGTTGCTCCGCGCCTTTTTATTATATCTACGATTCTGTAGTGAATTTTTATTACAACATGACATTTGAAAATATTCAACACATGTTCGACGTTATTCACGGGGACATGTCCGAAGACGAATCCGATGATGAATCTAGAAAAGACAAATAAAGCATCCAGATTAAAATTTAAATCCTTTTCCGTAATTCACCAGAATCTCTTCGCCTGGCATAATTGTACTCTTGGCAACAATGAATACCCTCACGTAATTGTATCCAACATTTTCATCTCCTTTTCCAGATTTCAACACTTGTTCTGGGGTTTTCCCCATTGGGTATTCCTTTTTTTTGTAAAATCGATGAACCAAATCGGCATTCTGCTTTAGATTTTGCCGACCTTGGAATGAATTGGCGTACCTTCCTAGCATATTCGACTCGCTGAATTGTTCGTCGTCCACTCCCAAATCGTCGTAATGCTCTACCAAAATGGTAGGGTTTTGATTTTTCACAGCGTGGGCGTAAGTTAGTCGCACAATTCGCGACAAGGACAGCTTTTTGACCTCTTCTTGGTCTGGAAGAGGATCAGCATCAATCTTATTCGTATATTCTTCTTCCGTGAGAGTCAAATCGCTTCGATACACAACACGACCTCCATATTCTGCCAACACTGTCCCCTTTTCCACTGCACTTCCATTCGAAATCACCAGCCCTCCTTGCCGAACTCCGTTAATCGAAACCGTTCCGATCTCTGCACGGAATGCGCTGTTTGCCAGTGGGTTCCCGTCTGCCATTTTATAAATCGGTGGCTCCTTTTTGGCCAGACGACGGTTTTTCGAATATTGTCGCTGTCGTTCAGTCGCTTCGTCTGTAGTCATTCCTTCATTTCCTCGCTTTCCTTGCAAGGAGTATATTTCGTAAATGCAAGATGATAATTCTTCTTTATTCATGTTTATTTTTTTAAAAATATTCGTGTATAATTATAATACACACATAACAGAGATACTTGGAATACAATTAAAGAGTGTCAATCGTCACAACCCAGTCAAGCCATAGCTTCGCAGTGAGACTGAGAAGAAGATATGCGCGCTCCGTGTAATAATTATTCTCTTGTGTGGCCTCTTTTCCGTAGCGCCAAAATAGCGGCAACACAAAAGTGAAGGATAAAACAAACGACCCCACAATGGCTAGCCAATCTGCCACTCTCGCATCCCCTGCGCGCTCGAAAAAGTAAAAGAACACAACAAACCAATTCGCCACCCACGGCACAAACCCAAACACCATGTACTCCCACGTCTTATTGACGGGCGCCTTTCCTTTTCCACTTGATTGGTGATTGTGAATTTCATGATACCAGCCAAATGCTTGCATCAACACATTGAAAAGCACTGCCAGGATGGGAAGTACAATGTTACCGCCTCCAGCTAAAAGAACCAGGCTCCAACTCATGAGACTGTTTGTAATCATGTATTCAATCCAACGCATTCGAGCCACTCCCTTGATCAAGGTCTCTCCGTAGTAGTTTGCAAAATCGCTCGCAGCAACAAAGTGAAAAAATCCCGTGATGAGTGGAAATGGGAGGAGCGTGAGCAGTAGTTTGTAACTGCCTCGGTCAACAGTGCCATCACCGCCGAAATCTGTCCAAATATTGACAGATCGCGATTTGTCATAGTTAAAAATCGAAATGAAAAGAAGGGCCACGAATGAAGTAGTGTGCACAGTCGCTACTGCTAAGTTCCACCAGTACAGGCTATTTTGATATTGCATTTCTTTCAACTTTTTGTTGTGTGAAAGGCTTACTCGTAAACACGGGTGTCTATACTAAAAATTCATTTATACAACGCCATGATTGATAATCGGCACGAAGACAAGTGGCAGAGAAGAAGGGATAAATACATGAAGTCCGCAGGCCGAGGAAATAAGCATCCCGCAAACATAACCATGGACCACAGTAGATTAAAATACACGACAAACATGAGAGCCCAAAACGCAGCACGCGAACTCCGCAGTCCCATACCCAGCTCCTCTTCGCGTTCCGGGGGAAACACCAAATCGTCTCACCTCTGTCAATGGGGAATACTGAGAAACACATTCTTTGTCTGCGTGGCAGCGGCGACTCTTTTCGCTTGCATCATCTCCGTCACTCTCACGCTTTACACCATTGACAATCACGGAGACGACAATGCCATAACAGTGGAGGCCTCCGCTATTCAAAATTGGACTATGCACAATGAAACAGGCTCTCATACTTAGAGAATAGACGCATAGTACAATAAAAACCATGCCTTTTCGTATATTTTTTTGGTTAAGGTCAAAAAGGAAGAAGAAGAAGAAGAACGACATCTCTACTACTACTACTACTACTACCACCGCCACCTGCACCACTGCAGACAGTCGGCAATCGAATAGATCGCGCAGAGATGACACGTCACACGCAACAAAAACCATACGCGGTTCCACGCTCAATAGCGCTAATAGACCCCACGTTCGCCGAAACTACAGCTTCTCCGCGCCAGACCAACTAGATCACGCTTCGCTTACGACTGGAGAAGCATTGCTGAGAATGCACTCGCCGCGTCGCCGCACACCTTCAAAATTGTCTCTAAAGCGCTCTTCTGGAGAGTCGAGTTTTTCCGAATCGTCGCCGCCTAAAATCCACCACGACTTTTTTCCCGTCTGTAGTAGAGCCGACGCGTCCAATCAAAAAAGGCATACACCGCAGACACCGCCACCACCCTCTCATCGCCATCATAATCACAACAAACACCACATGAAATCTAAACCTTCCATGATAATAGAAATAACGCCAGCGTCTTCTTCTCGTCATTCTTTGGCAGCAGGAAGTTACGATTCTCTGTCTTTTGTGTGCGATGACGACAGAGACAGCGACCTTGACGTTTGCGAAAAAGACCGTCTTGGCGCAAAGAAAACACACAAAACCTCTTCAAAATCACAATTTCAACTGTCTCTTCGAAACGGTGATGATTCAGAAACGTGTAAAATATCACGTTTGAATAATGATGATAGGGTTGTGTTGAAAACAAGAAGCGGAGACACGGTAATCGTGGAAAAGAGGCGAAAGCCGTTGCGCCTTTCGTTGAGGTTGGATAAGAAAAGCATAGGAGAAGAATACGATTTTATCGACGATATGGCGCTTTTTAATTCAAGTATTAGACATTCTCAAAACTCAAATTACGATTCATACACGTCTGGGAGATGAACATTGAATAAAAGGAATGTATTGGGTAGATTTTCGTTTACTTTTCCGATCAAGTCGCGGCGCTTCGCAACGCTTGGCGGCGCTTGGCGGCGCTTGGCGGCTCTTGGCGGCGCCTCACTTGTCGCAATATTTTTCATAGCACGCCTTCATGTACTCTTCAATGGCGCCTGAATTCTTAGCAATGTTAGCCAAGTTTTCATTAACCCACTTGGTGGTAAATTCGTCTTGACTCAATCCCTTCTTCTCGTCGAATTTACCGTCCTTTTCGAAAACAGCGACGCAATCGACAACCGACTCGAGCGCCGCCTTGTGTTTTGCGTGCACGTCTCGTACGAACACTGGGACAATCCTTGACATTTCTTCTTCCGTCACACGGTTTCCAATGGCATACTTTAACGTATAGTGGTCACTTCGCATCTCTTCGACGAGCTCTGTGAATTTTAATCCACCCTTTTCGTGGTCGCTCAGCGGGATCACGGGATCGGCCGCGACGAGCATTTTGTAAACGTCCTTTTCAACGAGCCCAATGCACGCTTTTCTCTTCTTCTTGTTCACTTCCAAAGGATACACGAGCTTTACGTACACATACTTGGTTTCCGTTTGCTTGACTTTGACCTTTTGGAACATTTCGGTGAATTTTTCGGGTGAAATCATGGCGTTTTGTTTCGCATATTCAGCCAACTCGGCGTACACTTGCGCGGTCGCGGCCATGTACTGTTCTCGCGCCGAGTGTGAAATGATATAATCTTCGTCGAGGCTCATTTTGTTTGTGAATAAAATAATAAAAATGTTTGCATGCAAAGAATGGAATGGATCAATTTACTTTGGACACATTATTGAAGATTACTTGTCCTCTCTCAGAGCGACGCTTCGTCTGCGTTTGATACACGTCTGCTTTGTATACATCGCCGCCTTTGACTTTGTTGTAGGATTCATCTGACTCGTACAAGAAGAAGTCAGTGCCGTCGTCTCCTGGAGTTCCTCGAGACGGTGGCATGGCTGGAATTTGTTCGCCAGTGGACTGGTTTACGTGCGGAACTTTTCGTGGCCTCCACACGTACATGAACACGGAACCTTTCAAATTGGGCAATTGCTGACCAATCTGATCACCTCTATTGTCTTCTTCTGCGCCTTGATTTGCCCAAACATAGTCTTCTCTGTCGCCGTCGTCGAAATACCTGCCAACCTCCTTACTTTCCATCAAATGCTCGGCGTGTCGATCTCCTTTCACTGGAAGAATATACACTCTTCCGTAATTGTCAACAAACCGCTTCCTCGACTTTGAAAAATGAGTTCGAGTGGGCGCTTTTCCTCTAGCCGCCGCTCCCTCAACGCGGCTCTCAATGTCGTCGTAGCGCCGTGTGCGCTCGCCTCGCTCCTTGGTGACTTGAAGGTAATTCTGAGAAATCATTTTTTTACACTATTTAGTGGACCAATTTCACACTACACTCTTGTAATACACATAATTGTTTTTCTTTTTAGCAATGCTAAATATCACATCGCCTTTGCTTCATCTTGGACATGAAATCGAAACGCTTGATCAGATTGTCAGAGACCCGCCGCGCATAGAGATGCGCAGACATCAAGCAATGATCATGTCCAAAATCATGCGCAATTACTGCCTCAACTATAACGATGAATTGAAAAAGAAGGACCCGAAAAGGTTCGAGACACTGGTGAACATCCTGTGGCGTGATTTAATGGCAGATTATCAGTACGTGCTCGACCCTCTGAGCTTTGAGCTCAACAATTGCACAATCGACTGCTTCAACCAAAAAACAATGACTTGCATCAGTTCAGAACTTCGCCTCTACGGTTGTTGGATACACGGCCATGTCCACCACTGCAAGGGAAAACACGAGTCGTGTAGAATGGTATACATCACACACGACCTTCAAGAGATTTGCATTTTCAGCGGCGTTTCGTTAGGATACACCTCCATTGCCAATGCAGACGCCACATACAAGACTGGTTTCGGAAGCAGCGGGTTCGAACGTCACAAATACAACCTGTGTAGAGAAGACATGGAATCGAAAAGGAGAGGTTTTTGCATTCGACCAAATCTTCCATCCAAACCGCACGGCGACAACGACGCTACCGAAAACGAGGTCAACCGCCGCAAGCGCATTTACGAAATGATGGAAGACGATCTGCAAAAAGATATCAATGCTCAATCACACACCATCTCTTCGTCACTTCAACGCATTGTTCCTTCAAAGACTTCGTATTCTTCAATGCCTGACGCGAAGAGGTCGTGTGTGCGAGAAGAAAAACAAAAATCTCCAGCCAAGGCGACGGCAAACGGTGCGCTTAGTGCCGCTCTCGCTTCAGCGGCTCCGCCGCCGCCCAAGATTGAAAAAAACAAAAAAGGATCACCAGCCGTCGTCAATGCATCCAATGTAAGCGCACAAAGAGTGGATCGATTACGGCGTACTGCTATTGCCACTGCCAAAGTGACTATTGAGAATGTCTTTTTTGATTTACTAGACTCTGAAGGTCGCCGCCTCTACAATCAATATTCCGAAGGCGAGCACGAGTGGAAACTCAAAACCACAATGGACAATTACTTCAAATCGGTTCAACGCCAGAAAACACTTCCCAACGCCATGCATATGACCACACTTGTCGCCAACGTCAACAACTCCCTCGAGATTCTCATTGTGGATGTAGATCGGCCATCTCAAATCATAGGACGTTACGCGCAGATCATTATGAGCCTATGGAATCTATGCTTTTCGTCGCCGTACGCCAAGAGCCAAATTGAAATGGCGCGCCAGTCTCCCGTGCAAGAGCGCCGACGCTCCAGAAGCTCGTCTCCAGCCACGTACCGTTTCACACCCACTCCAATCAATAGCGGATTGTGTACGCTTCGCCAATTCGCCTTGGCTATCATTTATTCTCTTCGAGATGGATTCTCCGTTAGAATCAACGACTCGTTCGCGCTGGGATCGATAGGGCAATCGATGACCGTAGTGGCGCCCAACGAAAAGCTCTCGGCTCTTTTACCGCCGCGTTCAAAGATTCACTTCTTTGGCGACGTCGCGAGAAGGGCTTTACGCTCTCGCATAGTTCAAAATGTATTCGGCCCTTCTCGCTTCGATCCTCTAGAAAATTTACAAGAGAATCAAACTTCAGCAGATGCGAGATCGTCATCTGTTGATACACTTCGGTTACTTGGAAAAGGCTCGCAGCGCAATTATAGCATCGAAAACACTAGCGACGCACTCTCTATATTCGGAGAGGGAGCTTCGGATCAAAGTGGGCGCTCGTCCATTTCGAGTAAGAGCAAAAGCATCTCGTCTTCGCTCATTAACCATCAACGTTCGTCCATACGTCGTAAAAGCAGAAACCGAAAGAAAATACTCGCGCCAGTCATCGAAGGGGTGAAGGAAACTAGAAATTACTCGATAAGCGGCAGTGGCGAGAACGGAGGCTCGGAATCCATGTTTGTTCCTTGTCATCACAGAGAGCCTTTCTTGACCAATGGAAAAATAGTGTACTCTCAGTATTGCATAGAAGAAGGTCTTCGCATGTTGAAAATGAGCCTTGAATCGTACGGACCAAAACTTAACACTGTGTTACAAAAATATTAGAATAAAAAAAATCACCTGGGGTATTTTATCCAACAAAATATTTTTCCCACTGTCGATTTTGGGAAGTGAATGTCGTTTCCGGGAAAAATTTTTTTGTTGGATGAAAACGCCTCGTTTTCAACTGGGAAACGCTTTTTTTCGATTTTTGTTTGAAATCGGGAAGTGAATGTCGTTTTTGGGGAGAAAATGTCGATTTTGGGAAAAATATT
>Ga0307933_1000517_pt1 | contig 35937 bp, 33 predicted proteins | sample OrgLakmetageno88_FD_201811 | JGI IMG/M metagenome (GOLD analysis project Ga0307933, IMG submission 201811) | Saline water microbial communities from Organic Lake, Antarctica - #88 | ecosystem: Environmental > Aquatic > Non-marine Saline and Alkaline > Saline | place: Antarctica: Organic Lake... | reverse complement strand
CGCGTTTTTTAGGGCTTTAAGGGTTTTTGTGCCCAAGAATAACACTTTTTTACAGAAATTTTACGGTTTTTTCTTGAATTTTTGCAATTTTTTGTAGTGTTACCAAATTTTTAGAACTATAATAGGAGGGGGAGTATAATATAGAAATAAAAATAGGAATGGAGATAAAAATAAGAATTTAGAGTAGTTGAAACGATAATAATGGACGATGAAGGGTGAGGAATGAAAAAAAGTGCGAATCATTCAAACCTTTGATATAGTATCAATGCTTTACAATAAAAAGATATTGGTGAAATAATAAAATGGTGGGAACGAGCGTTTTCGATATTCCAAACAAGAAGATGAGAATTTTTCATGGAAATAATCTTAATGAGTTTGTAGTGTTACCAAATTTTTAGAACTATAATAGAAGAAATGGTAAAATTTTTAAGTTCTTATCGTCTAATGGTTAGGACACTACTCTTTCACAGTAGGAATACGGGTTCAAATCCCGTTGAGAATAATAAAAACTTTCTTATGTAATGGCGAATATAACTCAGTTGGTTAGAGTGCTAGGTTGTGGTTCTAGAAGTCACAGGTTCGAATCCTGTTATTCGCCTTTATTTTTATAAATAAATTTAAAAAAGTTATTGAAAGCATTAAATGGATACTTAAGCATTAAAATTTTGATGGACGTTTCATAACGAAATATTGCAAGGAATAGTGATTACATGTTGAGATCTGCAATTATCCATAAATTTAGAAAACTAATCTTTGTTTATATAAGAATTGTTTAAAAAGTTAAACAAATAGCTTGGTGAACTGAATCATCTAAGTAACCAAGAATCTAAATCAACCGAGACACTGTAATTAGTGGCGAGCGAACGCAGTGATAGACTTTGAAGATCCAAAACTATTATTTAACACACGAGTGGCCAAAGAAGGTAACCTAAATTAAAAGGAGAGCCCTGTAAAATAAAATCCAGATCTTCATTTTAGTAGGATGGAACAAGTCATGTTTTGTCTGAATATTGGGGGCCCACCCTCAAAGTCTGTAAGTTTTAATGACTGATAGTGAAAAGTACCGTGAGGGAAAAGTGAAAAAGACTTTGCGAAAGTGAAAAGACTTTGAAATTTAATGCTGGCAATCTGTCATAGTTTTTTAAAATGATGACGTACCTTTTGTATAATGGACCAACAAGTTTATTTTAGTGGCGAGCTTAAATAATTTATATGTAGGCGTAAAGAAATTAAGTTTTAAAATGCTTTTTAGTCTCTGAAATAAGACCCGAAACTAAGTGATCTAACCGTGGGCAGGTTGAAGTTTAGGCGGAAACGCCTTTCGGAGGACCGAACCCGTGTATGTGGAAAAATACTGGGATGACCTGCGGTTAGGGGTGAAAGGCCAATCAAACTTAGAGATAGCTGGTTTTCTGCGAAATCTATTTAAGTAGAGCGTTTAAAGAACTTCTTTAGGGGTAGAGCTCTCGATAAGCAATGGGGGTTTAACGCTTTACTGAGTTTATTGAAACTTCGAATACTAAATTAAAAGACTTTAAGCAGACAGACTATGAGTGCTAAGATTCATAGTCAAGAGGGAAACAGCCCAGACTATTAACTAAGGCTCCTAAAAATAATTAAGTGATAAAATTGTTAAAAAATGTTGACAACCGAAAGGTAGGCTTAGAAGCAGCCACCCTTTAAAGAAAGCGTAACAGCTCATTGGTTTAGTTTTTTTGCATTGAAAATGTATGGAACTAAAATTATTTGCCGAAGTTATAGATTTATAAAAGATAAATGGTAGCAGAACGTTCTGTAAGCTTAAGAAGTTTTATAGTAATATAAAGTGGAGGCATCAGAAATGAAAATGTTGGTATGAGTAACGATAAACAATGTGTAAAACATTGTCGCCTTAAGTCCCAGGTTTCCAAAACAAGGCTAATCCGTTTTGGTGTTAATCGGCCTCTAAGAACGAAAACGAAAGTTTTGATTCGATGAGAAATATATGAATTCTTAAAAAGTGACAAAGTACGAATACTATTTTTATTTTATGGTTTAAATAAAAGTTTTATAGTGCTTTCTGGAAATAGCTTTTAAGATTTAAAACCGTACCTTAAACCGACACAGGTGGACAAGTTTAGTAAACTAAGGCGCTTGAGAGAATTACGTTGAAGGAACTCGGCAAAATGACTCCGTAACTTCGGAATAAGGAGTGACTTTATTAGGGCAACCTTTTAAAGTTGTCACAAAATCGGGGACAGCGACTAGTTAATAAAACTACAGGTTTCTGCTAATTTGTAAAAAGATGTATTGAAACTGACGCCTGCCCAGTGCTGCAAGATTAAAGGAAGAGGTCTTTTGGCTTTGACCCTAACTCCCAGTAAACGGCGGCTGTAACTCTGACGGTCCTAAGGTAGCGAAATTCCTTGGCATTTAATTGGTGTCCTGCATGAATGGCGTAACGACTGTCCCACTGTCTCCAACGTAAACTCAGTGAAATTGAATTTTCCGTGAAGATGCGGAATTCCTGCGGCTAGACGGAAAGACCCCGTGCACCTTTACTGCAGTTATGTATTGTAATGAAATTTTTTTTGTGTAGAATAAGTGGGAAATTGTTAATATCTGTTTACACAAGTAAATAAGTTAAATGTCGTTGAAATACCACTCTGAAAATTTTTCATTACTTATTTTTATTTAAAAGACAGTGTATAATGGGTAGTTTGACTGGGGCGGTCGCCTCCTAAAGAGTAACGGAGGCGTGCAAAGGTAGATTTGAGTTGAACTAGAACAACTTTAAAGCATAATAGTATATATTTGCCTGACTGTAAGATTGACAAATCAAGCAGGGACGAAAGTCGGTTATAGTGATCCGGTGATTCTGAGTGGAAAAGGTCACCGCTCAACGAATAAAAGGTACGCCGGGGATAACAGGCTAATCACCCTTTAGAGACCCTATCGACGGGGTGGTTTGGCACCTCGATGTTGGATTATCGCATCCTGGAGCTGTAGGCGGTTCCAAGGGTTTGACTGTTCGTCAATGAAGGCGGTACATGATCTGAGTTTAGAACGTTGTGAAACAGTTTGGTCCCTATCTACCGTAGGTGTAGAAAATTGAGAGGAGTAAACCCTAGTACGAGAGGACCGGGAAAAGTAAATCCCTGGTGAATCGATTGTTATACCAATAGCATAGTCGAGTAGCTACATTTATAATAAATAATCACTGAAAGCATCTAAGTGAGAAATTAACCTCAATACAAATTTTCTTAAAAATGTAATAGACTATTACATAGATAGGCTTGGTGTGTAAGAGTTGTAAGACTTTTAGCTAACAAGTACTAAAATAATTTTTAATGAACTTTTTTATATTATCATTGGGCTTTTTAGTTCCAATTATAGATTTTAATTCAAATTAATTATATAACTTACATATAGATGTATATAATTATTATAATATGAGTTTGATCCTGGCTCAGGATGAACGCTAGTAGTATGCTTAACACATGCAAGTCGAACGGAAACTTGTTTTCGTGGCGAACGGGTGAGTAGATGCAGAATTTTTCCTTCTAGTTCGGTACAAAAATTCTTTATTGAATTTAAATTCTGAATATTCTAAAGGTTTGTTTTATACATTCCGCTGGAAGATAAATCTGTTAAAGATTAGGTTGTTGGTAATTTAATAGCTTACCAAGCCGTTGATCTTTAGTTGGTCTTAGAGGATGATCAACCACACTGGAACTGAAATAAGGTCCAGGCTGACATGTCGGCCAGCAGTGAGGAATATTGGACAATGAACGAAAGTTTGATCCAGCAATACTAACTGGGTGATGACGGCTTATTTAAGTTGTAAGATCCTTTAATTAAAGAAGATAATGACATTATTTAATTGAATTAGTCCTGGCTAATACTCGTGCCAGCAGCCGCGGTAATACGGGAAGGGCAAGCGTTATCCGGCATGACTGGGCGTAAAGAGTCCGTAGACTGTAAAGTAAGTTTTTTGTCAAATTTTAAAACCCAATTTTAAAACAGCAATTAATACTACTTTACTTCGAGTTTAATACAGAAAAGTAGAATTTTATACGAAGGGGTGAAATCTGTAGATATATAAAGGAATGCCGGTAGCGAAGGCGACTTTTTAGTATAAACTGACGTTGAGGGACGAAAGTGTGGGTAGCAAACAGGATTAGAGACCCTGGTAGTCCACACCGTAAATTCTGAGTGCTGTAATTTAATTGTAATATTTTAAATATTATTTAGATTTTCAAGCTAACGCAATAAGCACTCCGCCTGAAGAGTACGATCGCAAGGTTGGAACTCAAAGGAATTGACGGGGGTCTAACACTAGTGGTGGAGCATGTGGTTTAATGCGATAATCCGCGCAAAACCTTACCAATTCTTGACATAATTAAATTATAGCTTTTAATTCAGTGTAGGAGTTAAAAGTGATGTTTTTTTACAGGTGTTGCACGACTGTCGTCAGCTCGTGTCGTGAGATGTTTGGTTAAGTCCTGAAACGGGCGCAACTCTTACTTTTAAATAAAGTATCACGTTCTAAAGAATTTTCTCGTAAAGTTCTTTAAATGCTTTAAAAGTACCGTCAATGATAAATTGAAGGAAGGTAAGAATGAAGTCAAGTCAATGTGACCCTAATGAATTGGGCTACACATGTGCTACAATGAAAATTACAAAAAGTGACAAAAAAGAGATTTTAAGTTAATCAACAAAAATTTTCCCAGTTCGAATTGTAGACTGCAACTCGTCTACATGAAGTTGGAATCACTAGTAATCGCGAATCAGAACGTCGCGGTGAACATGTAACTTGGCCTTGTACACACCGCCCGTCACTTGCAAAGAATCAGTTTCGCTTGAAGGTTTTAATAAAACCCATTGAGAGATCGATAATTTGGATGAAGTCGTAACAAGGTAGCTGTACGGGAACGTGTAGCTGGAACAAAATGAACAGTTTTAAGGCTAATTTTCAAATAATTTTTGAAATTTTAAGGTTCGAATCCTTTTTTCATTTTAACCTGAAAACTTTTTTCAAGAGTTTAAACTAAAAGTTTTTTTAAATACTGAAAATATCGGGAATCTTCTAAAAACTTATTAGTTAGGTCAGGGAAGTGCATTGGTTAGCATGTTAGGCTCATGCCCTAAAGTTTGTAGGTTCGAATCCTGCCTCTGACAAATGATGATATTAACTTATTTTATGTGCGCGGTATTGTTAAGTAGCGCTGCAATGGTTATTGTTTCAAAAAACCCGCTTCACTCTGTTTTATTTTTAGTTACAAGTTTTTTATCTGCTTCAATGTTACTATTTTTATTTGAAAATGAATTTTTAGCACTGTTTTTCTTAATAATTTATTTAGGTGCTATTGCAATTTTATTTTTGTTCGTTGTAATGATGCTTGATATTAAATATCGAGAATTACAGAGTAGTAGATTATATCTTCCAGTAGGAATTTTAATTGGTTCTACAATGTTAATTGAAGTTTATGGTGCTTTTTCGAAGGTTTTTTCAAAGTACACTAATGTGAGTAATCAGGAGCACAATTTGTATCTAAACTGGTATGATATGTTAGATGCATTGCCTGATTTATATGTCTTTGGTCAAATATTTTATACACATTATGTGTTGCAAATTTTGATTGCTGGACTAATTTTATATCTTGCAGTTATTGGAGTAGCTTTTTTGACAGTAAAATCAGCATTTAGCAGAACTGTTAATGAGCAATCAATATTTAGACAATTGTCTCGAAAAGATGTTCTTTAATCTTAAAATACTGGCAGGATAGTTCAGTTGGTTAGAACATTGGAATCATAATCCAAGTGTCGGGGGTTCAAGTCCCTCTCCCGTCAATTAATAACGGCAACAAAGTGATTAACTCAATTGGTAGAGTGTCTCGCTTACAACGAGGAAGTTAGTGGTTCGAATCCGCTATCACTTATATATTCGAAAGATTATCTAAAAATGGGAGCATTAACACTTAAAGCCTTTTCAGATGAGCTAAGAGAATGGGAATTTATTGAAGGAGAAGGTATTGATCCAACTGATAGTTTTGGTGTCAATTTAAGATTATCAATCAGAGAAAATCAAATTTTTTTAGCAGAACCAAGTGATCCGACAATTCCGTGGATAACAGATAAAGGTCGGCTATTTTTTGACGGAATGTTTGATAGAAAATCAGAAAAACAAGCAAATTGGGAGCTATTTTTTAATGATATTTTAGAATTAATTTACTTTATGGATCATTTAAATTTTCATAAAAAAAATGCCTCTTCTTTTATTTTTGCGTTTGAGAATATAAGTTTAGAAACATTGAACATGTTATATCTTATAAAGCAAAATTGTTCACTAATTAAATTAAGAAAGGTTGAAAGTCATAAACCTTTAAATGACTTAGAATCTAGTTATCAACTGTCTTTAGCAATTCAAAAACCAAAACTTTATATGTCAAGCTTATGTATTTTATTAAATACAAATCCAAGATATGAAGGTTACGTTTTAAATTTAAGTCTGAGGCAAAGATTCTTAAAAGGTGACTTCAAACTATTAAATATTGGTTCTATGTTAGATTTAACTGTACCAACTTATAACCTTGGTTCAAACTTTAGTGTACTAAAATCATTAGCTGAAGGAACTCATTTATCGTGTCAAGATATTAAAAATGCTGATCATCCAATGTTGATTACAAACACTGAAACTTTGAAACGAAGTGATGCAAAAATCTTCATGGAGGTATTAAAGTATACTAGCGTGATTGATGTTGCGTGGAATGTTTTGAACCATAACTTAAGTAGTACTGGTATTCAATCGTTAAACAGATTTTTACCGCTTACAACTGAAGACTTTGTAAACTTTTTTGGGTTATATTATATTAATGTTTCATTGGATTCGACTGCTAATATTAAAAAGTTAGTTGATTTACATTTATTAAATATCTTGTCACTTCCAAATTCATTTAATAACTCAGTTTTTGTTGACCAAAATATAAAACCTGTCAACCGTTCATTTTATGAGAAAGCAAAAGATAAAATGTTTAAAAACTATTTTTATCTACCAAACAACTTATTCTTAGAAGATAACGAAACCTATATCAACACTCAAGGTTTGATAAAACGAACAACTAAATTAATACATTTTAAAAAAGATGCGAAAACTAATTGGCAGATTACACGAAAGTTCTATGCTAACACAAAATCACTCATCTTTTTTAACAATAAAAAAGATAATGACTTGGTAAGTTTCAATTCAATTAATTCATTTAATTTTCGAAACTATATTAATTTTCAGTTTTTTGCTGTTCAAACATTATCTAGTCTAAGTTTTTATCTGACTAAACAAAATTCACCACTCTCGGTATCTCCAAGTTTATCAATTAAATCTACTAGAATTAAATTATTAAATACAAAAGTTAAGAGCTGGTTAGATGATTTCTTCAATAACAATGGTAAAGATTCGTTTAGTTATAATTCGTCAGTTTTAGTAAATTGCTCAAAAATTACACGATCAAGTACTACAAATTTCTTTTAAAGACTTGAACACATGGATATCAATTTTTTTTCTAAAAATTTTATAACTTCTAACAACTATTTAGAACAATTTAGTTTTTTGAAGGAGTCTTCGATGAAAGAAGAATATTTAGGAATTTTTGTTTACGTATGTTTTGCAACTTTTCTTGCGCTTCTGATCGTTGTTCTATCTTATTTTCTAGTGACTCAAAGTCCAGAAACTGAGAAACTTTCAACTTATGAATGTGGGTTTGAACCGTACGGTGATACTCGAAATCAGTTTAATATTCGATTCTATATTATCGCAATCTTGTTCGTCCTATTCGATATTGAGATTATTTTCTTGTTACCATGGTGTGTTTCGATTTCGCAATTAAACTTACTAGGGTTTTGGTCTATGATTGAGTTTTTAGTTGAACTAGGTATTGGCTTTATTTACGCATGGTGCGTAGGTGCAATTGAGTGGAGTTAATAAAAATGACATATAAAAGGTTATATATTGTTAAGTATATGCATATATGTATACAATGAGTACTTTAAAGAATAATTTTAATATTAAATATGTAAATACAACTCATCAGTTTCATTTAGTCGACCCAAGCCCTTGGCCTCTTATGGCATCATTAGGTGGTTTTTTTTTAACAAGTGGTCTTGTATCTTATATGCATAAATTTATAGGTGGTTGGAGTTTATTCCTTAATGGTTTTCTACTTGTACTTTATGTTATGTATGTTTGGTGGCGAGATATCGTACGAGAAGCAACTTACGAAGAGCACCATACTTTCGTTGTGCAAAGAGGATTAAGATTAGGTATGATTTTATTTATTGTATCTGAGATAATGTTTTTCTTTGCGTTCTTCTGGGCTTTCTTTCACTCAAGTTTAGCTCCTGTTTTTAATATTGGGGGAGTATGGCCTCCTAAGTCAATTATTGCTATGAATACTTATACTATTCCACTAACTAATACTCTTATTCTACTAAGTTCTGGAGCAACTGTTACTTGGGCTCACCACGCTATTATTTTGAATGCCAAGCGTCACACCATCATCTCGCTTATTTATACCGTTGCATTAGCTGCATTATTTACATATTTTCAAGGCTTAGAATATGTAACAGCTCCATTTAATATCAGTGATGGTATTTATGGATCTTGTTTTTATATGGCTACTGGTTTTCACGGTTTTCACGTTTTTGCTGGTACTATAGCATTAATTGTTTCATTTATCAGAATTGTGTTAAATCATTCTACAAACACTCAACATTTTGGTTTTGAGTCAGCAATTTGGTATTGGCACTTCGTAGACGTTGTATGGCTTTTCTTATTCATCAATATTTATTGGTGGGGAAATCTTGAGCCTTATAATTTATCTACAAACGTGTTAATGTAAATCTAAGCAAAATGGTTACTAACCTTTTAAAAAAAAATGATTTAGGTATGAATGAAGTTGTTAAACAAACTGCATTGGCAACACGAACACGTGCAAGAAACGTGTCTTTAAACAAATTCAGATGGAACAAAACTTATTTATTAGGTTTTGTAGATAGCCATTTGATTCACTACCCAACTCCAATAGGTTTAACTTATGCATGGAGTTTTGGTTCTTTAGCAGGAATATGTCTTGTTATTCAGATTATCTCAGGAGTTCTGTTAACTACTCATTATACTGCAAATATTGATTTAGCATTTGCGAGTGTTGAATACATCATGCGAGATGTTCCAAATGGTTGGTTCCTTCGGTATGTTCACGCGAACGGTGCATCTATGTTCTTCATTGTTGTGTATTCACATATTTTCCGGGGTTTATACTACGGATCTTATATGAAGCCTCGACAGTTACTTTGGTGTTCTGGAGTAGTTCTAATGTTACTAATTATGGGAACTGCCTTTACTGGTTATGTTCTTCCTTGGGGTCAAATGAGTTTCTGGGGAGCAACCGTAATTACTAATATGGTAACTGCAATTCCTTTTGGAGGACAAACTATAGTTGAGTGGTTATGGGGTGGTTTCACTGTAAACGCGCCAACTCTACGAAGATTCTACACTGTTCACTTCTTACTGCCATTTATTATTGCTGGTGTAACATTAATTCACTTAGCTCTATTACATAAAGATGGTTCTAACAGTCCGATTGGTTCAGACACTGGTGTAGATGACGTTCCATTCTACCCATATTATTTTGCAAAAGATTTATTTGCATTTACTTGCTTTATTCTTTTCTTTGGGGTTTTTGTGTTCTTCTTTCCAAATTTATTAAATCACCCGGATAATTGTATCCCAGCAGACCCAATGGAAACTCCGAAGCATTTAGTGCCTGAGTGGTATTTCTTGCCTTTCTATGCGATTTTAAGATCAATTCCACATAAAGCTGCAGGTATTGTTGCAATGGGTGGAGCGATCTTAATTCTATTAGTGATTCCGTATACTTACACTGGTTATATTAGAAACACCACCTACAGACCTTTATTTAAAGTATTTTATTGGTTATTAGTTGCAGACTTCCTAACATTGATGTGGGTTGGTCAAGCACCTATTACAGATCCATTTATCTTACTAGGTCAAGTAGCATCTGTGTACTATTTTTCATTTTTCATTTTTATAATTCCTATTATAGGTATTATTGAAACAAAATTAGTTAACTATAAAGTAGATTAATTTATTTTGTTTAATGTTAAGTAAGAAGATTATTGGTTTCATTTGTCTTCTGTGGAACTTACTACAGGTTCAAATCCTGTCCTTAACTAATTATGATTGAGCTAGAATTATTTCAAATATATCATTTAAAAGAAATGTCGCTGTCAACTGAACTTTTTTTAAGTTGTTCTATACTTCAATTTACTTTTTATGCCATCAGTACAGCTTATCAACGTAAAGCGGGATTTGTCATTTTGAACCAGCAAGTTTATTACATTGGTTCTTTATTAATTATTTTGTCTTGTTTTCTTCTTTTGAATGAAGATTTATTAATTATGAATTCCTTTAGTAGTAATAATTTCATTATTAATGATTATTTTGGTTTTATTACTAAATTAACTATCTGTTTAACATCACTTATGTTTTTAACAATTATTAACGTTTCGTTTCGGGATGAGCCTATTCAAAATAATTTTGAATATGCAGTATTGATTATCATTTCGATTTTAGGTTTACTTTTACTTTGTTCTTCTAATGATTTAATTACAGCGTATCTTGCTATTGAATTGCAAAGTGTCGCTTTCTATATTATGTCTACCTTCAAGAGAAATTCCAGTTATTCAATAGAAAGTGGTTTAAAATATTTTATTATAGGTGCGTTATCATCAGCATTTTTCCTTTTCGGCTCATCAATTGTTTATGGTTGTATGGGTAGTCTTAGTTTTGATGATCTTCAAATGTTTTTCTCATTATTGTTTTCAACCAAAGTGGATTCGTCAGTTTGGTACGTTTCATTAGTTCCAGATTTTTTATTTGCCGATAAAGCTTCGTCTATCGTTGCCCTTTTTATCCCATTATTAGATAATGTTATTGGTATTAATCTAGATTTTGACTTCTTGACTACTTCTTTGAAACCATACTCTTATTATGAAACAACTGGAGACAGTTTAGTAGATTGGTGTTTCGCGCAAGATATTTATGTAAACCAATTGGCAGCAAGCGGTCTGACTCAAGGAGGTGTACCGTTTTCAATTTTTAATACATTCATAGATGTGTCTAACTTTCAATTAGTTGAAGGTCAGTTAAACATTTACGATAGAGCACTGTTGCTTGCCCAATATGATTTTTCTTCTTCTTATGTGACTCAATCATTTTTGTCTTATCCAATTTGGTCTGAGTTAACAAATACTAACGGGTTATTAAATTTGAGTGAGAACGTGTTATTCTTAAACCATGTTTTCACTTGTTATGTTAGTTCAGGAAGTTCATTTGTGCAACAAAGTGAAAGTCTTTTAAACCTAGAATTTGTTTCAATTGGTTTTCTTTTAATTTGTTTGAGTATTTTTATAAAATTAGCTATCGCACCATTTCATTTTTGGTCGTTAGATGTTTATGAAGGGTCTCCTAACACTACAACCGCTTTCTTTTCGGTAGTCCCAAAAATAGGTCTCTTTGTACTGTTAATGAGACTTTGTTATGTAAGTTTCTATAACATTTTTGATAGTTACCAACCATTTTTTTTCTTATTATCTTTGGCTAGTGTTTTTGTTGGTGCATTAGGTGGTTTAGAGCAAAGAAAATTAAAAACTTTACTTGCTTACAGTTCTATTGGCCATACTGGTTATTTAATGTTATCGTTTAGTACTGGTAATGTTGAAGGTATGCAAATGATGTTCTATTACTTAGTAATTTATATGATTTCAGGGTTATGTTTTTGGTCTGTTTATTTGTTTTTAAGACAAAAGAGGAATTTTTATTTTAACAAATCAAATAAAGAACTTGGAGACTTAGTGTTGTTGAAAGAATCAAATCCAATGTTAGCTTTAATTTTAGCTATAACTTTATTTTCTATTGCAGGAATTCCACCTATTGTTGGATTCTTAGCTAAAATTGGAATTTTTTTAACAGTAATTAAATCTTCTGCATATTTAATCGCTGTGTTAAGTATTCTTTTTAGTGTTATTTCAACATTTTATTATATCCGAGTGATTAAAATTTTATATTTTGAAAACAGTTTAGTTGGAAAGCTTTATATTCCAATTAACACTCAGAAATCTCTATTAATCTCGGTTTTAGCACTATCATTAATCGTTTTGTGCATTGATCCCACTATTTTATACTTAGTTTTCTACAAGGCAACTTTATTAGCAGGGTAGATTATTAAGATATTCTATTGAAGAAGAGTGGCTGAGAGGTTTAAAGCGAAGATCTGCTAAATCTTTATATAGGAATAAACTATATCGTGGGTTCGAATCCCACTTCTTCTGACTATTCAAGATATTTGATTAATAATGTTTTTTCACATAAAAGTGTCTGCAAAAGATAAAAAAGTGTTAGAAAACTTTGGCCAATTTATTTCAAAATTACAATTAACTTCCAACTCTTTACAATCATTGTCTAAGCGTAATTTACGTAAGTTTATCACGGTGTTGAAATCACCTCACGTAAATAAAACAGCGCAAGAACAGTTTGAATTTAGAGTTTATACTAAAGAATTTGTAATTAGTTCTTTTAAACCCTTAACTCTTTTTTTAATTTTAAAGAAAATAAATAATTTAAGTTTTTCAGGACTAAACTTAAAAATAGAACGTTTGTTTAAACGAAATACAAAAAAAAAATTAATAGCACTAAATCCAGATAGTGTTGATCTTAATACTCTAGAAAAATTTAACCCACTTTTACCTTCAGATTTATCTAGTATTCAAAATTTTTCACCATCAAAAAGGTATATTCAATTATTCGATTCCTATGGGGAAATGGTTTTAAAAACTAATTTCCAGTAAAATGAAATTTTTATATGTTGAATTACATCTTTAGCTCAGTTGGATAGAGCAACAGCCTTCTAAGCTGACGGTCAGGGGTTCGAATCCCTTAAGATGTGAGTTTTTGCATCTAAATATGAAAAAAGGTTAGAGACCTTTTCTTATAAAATGTATATTCCATTAATTTTTTTATCTTTTACAGGTTTTTGTATAGCTGGTTTATTCGGTAGACATATAGGACCTAAAGGTTCAGCGATCGTCACTACAGGATGTCTTGCTACTTCATTTTTATTATCACTATTTGCATTTTATGAAGTAGGGTTAATGGGTAGCGTTGTTTACATCCGTTTAGCTCCTTGGGTTAGTTCAGAAGTATTGTTAATTAATTGGGGTTTTATGTTTGATAGTTTAACAGTTGTAATGTGCGTTGTTGTTACTTTCATATCGTCTCTTGTGCACCTTTATTCAATTGAATATATGTCACATGATCCCCATTTGCCAAGATTTATGTCTTATTTATCATTATTTACTTTCTTTATGTTAATTTTAGTTACAGCTGATAACTATATCCAAATGTTCTTAGGATGGGAAGGTATTGGTCTATGTTCTTATTTACTAATTAATTTTTGGTTCACTCGAGTACAAGCAAATAAAGCTGCAATTAAAGCTATGGTTATAAATCGAATTGGAGATTTCTGTTTAATCATAGGTATTTTAGTTATGTTTGTAAACTTTAAATCGGTTGATTATGCAACAGTAGCAGCTATGGCACCATTTTTCAAAAATGAAACAGCCAATTTTTTAAATATAGATTTTGATGTTATTTCTCTTATTTGTGTGTTTCTGTTCTTAGGTGCTGTTGGTAAATCTGCTCAGTTGGGTCTTCATACTTGGCTTCCTGATGCGATGGAAGGTCCTACTCCAGTGTCAGCATTGATTCACGCTGCGACTCTAGTAACTGCCGGGGTGTTTTTGATTGCAAGAAGTTCATTTCTTTTTGAGTTAGCACCAAATGTTTTAGAGTTTGTTGCTGTGCTTGGTGCCATGACCGCATTCTTTGCGTCAAGTGTAGGGTTACTACAAAATGATTTGAAAAAAGTAATTGCTTATTCAACTTGTAGTCAGTTAGGTTATATGGTTTTCTCTTGCGGTTGTTCGGATTATAGTGCTGGTGTTTTTCATTTAGCTAACCATGCTTTCTTTAAAGCATTGTTGTTCTTAGGTGCTGGTGCTGTTATTCACGCAGTAAATGACGAACAAGATATGCGAAAAATGGGTGGTTTAAAGAATTTAGTGCCATTCACCTATTCTGCAATGACCATCGGGTCACTTGCCTTGATTGGTTTTCCATTTTTAGCCGGTTTTTATTCTAAAGATCTAGTTCTGGAGCTTGCATATGGTAAGTTTACCCCGTCTAGTCATTTCAGTTATTGGTTAGGAACCTTTGGTGCTTTCTTGACTGCTTTTTATTCGACTAGATTAGCATGTTTAACTTTTTTAGTTCAACCTAATGGTTATCGATCAGTTATTGGTTTTGCTCAAGAAACTTTTAGTTACATATTTGTGGCGTTATGTTTTTTAACTGTGCCAAGTATTTTTATAGGTTTTGTTGCTAAAGACATGATTGTAGGTGTTGGTAGTGATTTTTTTGGTGCTGCTATTTATAACAATCCTAAGACTCTTCATGTTTTTGATGCTGAATTTGTAGTATTCTTTTATAAGATTCTACCTGTTACATTAAGTTTATTGGGTGCGACTTTATCATTCATTTTATATAATTTTCAAAGTTCAATTTTATTTTATGTTAAAACTTCATTTATTGGACGTAAAGTTTATAGCTTTTTAAATAAGAAGTGGTTCTTTGATAAAATGTATAATGAGTTATTCGGTCAGTTTTTCTTCAAATTTGGTTATTCGATGAGTTATAAATCAATTGATAGAGGTACCTTTGAAATTATTGGTCCAACAGGTCTTTCTTCGGTAGCTATGAAAACCGCTCATCAATTGCATAAAGCTCAAACTGGTTCGTTATATCATTACACATTGATTATATTAACAACACTAACTCTAATATTATGTATGCGACATTTATGGTCAGTTTTCGGTTATAATTTTGATTCTCGAGGTTTAGTATTAATTGTTATTACAATATTTTTTATTTCAAATTCAAACCGATCAAATTAAATAAATGAGTATAGAAAAAATTTTCTTTTTTTGCGATGCTCCAGAGTTAGCTCAGCTAAGACTACAAGATCCGTCTACAACTACTATGGAAGGATTATTAGAATTTAACAAACATTTATTATTTGTTATTACAATTATAGTAATGCTAGTAGGTTGGTTACTATTCGCAACAGTTTCTAATTTTGATGAATTTAACTCACAAGAAAGTCAGAGTTTTTTTCACTCTAACGCTTTAGAGATTGTTTGGACTTCTTTACCTGCACTAACATTACTAAGTTTAGCTTCACCATCATTTACTTTACTTTATTCTATGGATGAAATTTCAACACCAGAAATTTCAGTTAAAGTAATTGGTCACCAATGGTTTTGGAGTTATGAAATTTCAGATTTTGATACAATGGCAACTTGTATGGATTCTGATAAAACTTTAAAATACACTTGTTATTTATTAACTGAAGAGAGCATTTCTGAGAAAAATTATTTAGGATTTTTCAGATTACTTGAAACTAACAAGCGTGTACTATTACCATCAAACACTCACTTACGGTTATTAGTAACTTCAGTAGATGTATTACACAGTTGGACTATTCCATCTTTTGGGGTTAAAGTAGACGCATGTCCTGGAAGATTAAATCAAGTGAACGTTTTCTTAAAGCGAATTGGTATGTTCTTTGGACAATGTAGTGAAATTTGTGGGGTTAATCATGGGTTTATGCCTATTGCACTTTTAGTGGTGCCATCAATTCAATATCATTATTTCGTTGTATCTAAATTATTCTAAGCTTAATTTAGATATCAAAGCCTATAACTCAGTTGGTTAGAGTGTACGCCTGATAAGCGTAAAGTCAGTAGTTCAAATCTACTTAGGCTTAAATATATTTTGTTATGGTTTTAAAGAAAGAATTAGTAAAAGAAATAAAAAATTTCACTGTGAACTTTGGGCCTCAGCATCCTGCAGCACATGGAGTTTTAAGACTTGTTTTAGAATTAACAGGTGAAGTAGTAGAGCGAGCAGAGCCTCATATTGGTCTTCTTCATCGAGGTACTGAGAAACTTATCGAGTATAAAAATTATTTACAAGCTTTGCCATATTTTGATAGATTAGATTATGTGTCTATGATGGCACAAGAGCACACCTATTGTTTAGCGATTGAAAAGCTGTTAAATTGTAGTATACCAAAGCGTGCTCAGTACATTCGAGTGCTATTTGCAGAAATTACAAGAATTTTGAATCACCTTTTAGCTGTTGGTTGTCATGCCATGGACGTAGGTGCAATGACACCAATGTTATGGGGTTTTGAAGAGCGAGAAAAATTGATGGAATTTTATGAAAGAGTATCTGGTGCACGAATGCACGCTGCTTATTTCAGACCAGGAGGTGTTCATACTGATCTACCGAAAGGATTATTAACTGATATCTACTTATTTAAAGAGCAGTTCAAACTAAGATTACTTGAAATTGAAGAAATGTTAACTGAAAACCGAATCTGGAAGCAACGTCTTGTAGATATTGGTGTTGTTTCATTGGATCAAGCTCAAAATTGGGGATTTAGTGGAGTTATGTTAAGAGGATCTGGACTTGAGTGGGATCTGCGAAAAAGTCAACCTTATGAAGTTTATGATGAGTTAGAATTTGATATTTTAGCAGGTACAAATGGTGACTGTTATGATAGATATTTAATTCGAATTTTTGAGATGAAACAATCAATTAGAATTATTGAGCAATGTTTAGATAATATGCCTTTTGGGCCTATAAAGACTTCAGATAACAAAATAACCCCACCGTCACGGTTTGATATTAAACAATCTATGGAATCTTTAATCCACCATTTTAAGTTTTATACCAGTGGTATCAATATTCCAGCAAATGAAACATACACAGGAACCGAAGCTCCAAAAGGAGAGTTTGGTGTTTATTTAGTTTCAAATAACTCTAATAAACCTTATCGATGTAAAATAAAAGCTCCCGGTTTTGCGCATCTACAAGGATTAGATATGATGGCACGAGGTCACATGATTGCTGACGTAGTTACTATTATTGGAACTCAAGACATCGTATTCGGAGAAGTTGATCGATAAGAAAATAAGTAATTTCAAAAAATACTTTTGGAGTATAGCCAAGTGGCAAGGCAATCGTTTTTGGTACGATCATTCAAAGGTTCGAATCCTTTTATTCCAATATTTTGGTAGTAAAGTAAGATATGAAAACTTTTAAAAATATCAGTATAGCGTCTAATGGAAGTCTCTACTTTTGTTATAATGCTGAATTGTCGGGTTCAAACAAGCCCATTAATTTTCAAAAACAAGATGAAAAAAATTTCAACTTTAATCAGAAAAAAGTTAAGAGTAATATTGATTCGAAACAATCTTCTTATTATAAGAAGAGATATTTAAAAAGATAGCTAAGGTTGAACTTTTAGTTAGTCTTAATTTGTATGAATTTAGCTTCATTATTTTATTATCAAGATATTCTTCTTTACATATCTTTTATTCCGTTAATAGGAATCTTTTTATTAGTTTTTATAAATCCTGAACAACAAAAATTAATGAAAATTGTGGCTATTAATTTTTCGTCAATCCCTTTTATTCTTTTTTTAGTTGTTTGGGGAGGATTTAAAAAATCTGTAGGAACTTTTCAATTTGTTAGTAAATTATTATGGATTCCTGTTTTAAACCTAAATGTCACATTAGGGATTGATGGGATTTCTTTATTTTTCTTGCTTTTAACAACTTTTTTGATTCCGTTATGTATTCTAATTAGTTGGAATAGTATTGGTTCAAACTTGAAAGGTTACTTAATTTCTTTTTTAATTATTGAATACTTTTTGATAGGTGTTTTTTGTGTCCTAGATGTATTAATGTTTTATATTTTATTTGAAAGTATTTTAATTCCTATGTTTCTTGTTATAGGTATTTGGGGGTCAAGAGAGCGAAAGATGTTAGCTTCGTATTATTTCTTTTTGTATACTTTACTTGGTTCTGTGGTTATGTTGTTATCAATTCTTTACATCTATGGTCAAGTTGGAACTACTGATTATGAGATTTTATTAACATTTATGTTTTCAGATTTTGAACAAAAAATTCTTTGGTTTACATTCTTTCTTGCTTTTGCTGCGAAAGTACCAATGGTTCCTGTACATTTATGGTTACCAGAAGCTCACGTAGAAGCTCCGACTGCTGGTTCCGTTATTTTAGCTGGAGTGCTATTGAAATTAGGAACATACGGGTTCATCCGATTCTCGTTACCTTTATTCCCTCAAGCTTCGTTCTATTTTGCCCCACTTGTTTATACTATGTCTTTAATTGGTATAGTTTATGCGTCTTTAACTGCTATAAGACAAACAGATTTTAAACGAATTATTGCATATACATCTGTTGCACACATGAATGTTGTAATGTTAGGTATTTTTAGTTTTAACAACGTTGGTATAGAAGGGGCTTTATTACAAAGTTTAAGTCATGGATTTGTTGCAAGTGCACTTTTCGTAATCATTGGAGTTGTCTATGAGCGATATCGAACCCGGTTAGTTAAATATTATGGCGGTCTTGTGCACACAATGCCTTTGTATATTTCTGTATTTCTGTTTTTTACACTGGCAAACATCGGTTTCCCTGGAACTAGTGGTTTTATTGGTGAGTTTTTAATTTTCGCAGGTTCTTTTAAAGTAAATTCTAGTGTAACTGTTTTTGGTGCAACTGGTATGATCTTAGGGGGTTGTTACGCCTTGTGGTTATTTAATAGAATTGCTTATGGTAACCTTAAAAGTCAATACATTAAAGAAACTCTAGATATAAATAAGCGAGAATTTTTTATTTTCGTTCCATTAGTTTGTTACACTTTAATTTTAGGTTTAACTCCAGACGCATATCTGAGTTCTATTCATATGAGTGTAAATAATTTAATCGAGAACATGTATTTCTAACAATCAAATGTTGTATTTACTAGAAACTAATTTACCTGAAAACAAATCAGTATTTTTTGCTTTAACATATATTTATGGAATAGGAAACAATACTGCTTTTCGTATTTGTAAAAAATTAGGATTTTCTACAAATCTAAAAATTAAAGATTTAACACAAGAACAAACTTTAGAAATTTTACAAATTATTGATTCTATGGATCTTGTTTTAAACAATGAATTAAAAAAACTTAGATCTTTAAGCTTAAAAAACTTAATTCAAATTAAGTCATATCGAGGTTTAAGACGAGTGCGGGGTCTTCCTGTCAGAGGGCAGCGGACGCACACAAATGCAAAGTCTGCAAGAAAAGGTAGACGATCGTAAAAAATATAACACAAAAATGAATAATTTATTTATTGCTGAAAATCTTAAAGTTATTACAAAAGTTTTACCTATCTTGAAGGTTCAAATTCACCAAAAAGAAATTAGCCTTATTGTTAGAAATTCTCATTTGATTCCGGTTTTAACCTTTCTAAAGAATCATATAAAATACCAATTTAAAATTTTAACTTGTGTTTCAGGAGTGGATTACCCTGCTAATAAACACCGTTTTAAGATTGTTTACGACCTGTTAAGTGTTAGATATAATGTTAGAATTCGTGTAAAAGTACTGACTGATGAATTAACTCCTGTAGAGTCATGTGATAAACTTTTCGCTGCAGCTAGTTGGTATGAATCTGAAATCTGGGATATGTTTGGAATTTTCTTTAGTAATCACACTAATTTAACCCGTCTGTTAACTGACTACGGGTTTGAAGGTTATCCATTACGAAAAGATTTTCCTTTAAGCGGATTTGTTGAAGCTAGTTATGATTATACCAGAAAAAGAGTTGTTAATGAGCGGGTAGAGTTAAGTCAAGAATACAGAGCATTTAAGTTCACTTCGCCATGGGAAACTTTAGAATTAAACTAAACGATGAAAAAACTATTTGCAAAAGATCAAAAGAATAGACAAATTGTCAAAAAATTAGAATTGAAAAATTTTATATTAAAACAAATATCGGCAAACTCAAACTTTTCGAGAACAACACAATGGAATGCATTGTCCAAGCTCTCTTCTTTAACAAAGAGGAGATCAAAGACTGTTCTTTCAAACCGTTGTGTAAAAACTATTAATAAGAAAACATTTCATAAATTCACTAACTTTTCACGGACAGTCTTTTTAAAGTTAGTAAAGTCTGGCCATATCAGTGGTATGAGAAAGTCAAGTTGGTAAATTTTCCGTTTCATAATTTAAAATTTTACAGGTTTGTTTACGATATGTTTTAAAAACGTTTTAGATACTAGGGTTGTATTTATATGAGCTTATGGATATTCCCAAAAGACATATATTAAAATGTAAGTGTGGATAAGTAGAAGACTTACTAAAATCTCATGACTAATAGGTGTCAAACATAAGAAATCATTGTAAACAAACGCAATGTACCAAAAAATTATACAGGGAATAAATAATAAACAAATATTTGTTCGCAAAGAGATTTTCATAGGAGAAACTTGGTCATAAAGGTAAATAAAATACAACATCAAAAGGCTAAATAAAAAGTAGTGAATTTGATCTAACTCTTTAGCCAAGCTCAGTGAAAAGACAAAAAAGGTCCAAAATAGCAAAAGAATCATGTTATTGCTTGCGTACTATTCTATATAACCGATAATGAATTATTATAGTTAGTTTTGGTTGTTAGACTTCCAACAGGACATAAATCAATAACATTTCCTGACAATTCTGACAATAAAACTTTATTTACATAAGTTCCTATTTCACTTTGATTTCCTCTACCAAAAACGCCAAGCTCTTCCACTCCGGCAATTTCTGCACTAAATCGTACACATCGTGTACAGTGAATACATCTTGTCATTACTGTTCTAACGATTGGACCTAGGTTCTTATCAGAAACAACCCTTTTAAATTTGTAGAACCGTCTTTTTGTAAAACCAAAGAACAGTGACTGATCTTGTAAATCGCACTCTCCTCCCTGATCACAAATCGGACAATCTAATGGGTGGTTCAATAATAAAAACTCCATTACATTTTCTCTCGCTTTTTTTACTAATCCACTATTGTGGTAAATTTCGTGGTTGAATAAACTTGTTCCTGCACTTACCGCACAAGATACTACGGGTTTGTTTAAATTACCCATTTCTACAATGCAAATTCTGCAATTTCCTGCGATCGATAAATTATTATGATAGCAATAATGCGGAACTGAAATACCTAAATTAATTAGATAAGCAAGTAGAGATACTTTATTTAAATTTGTTGAATTTGTTTTTGACATGTTCAAATAAGTTTGATTGCAAAATGACTTAAAAGGAAATGTAGCTTAATTGGTTAAAGCGCCGACCTGTCACGTCGGAGACTGTGGGTTCAAGTCCCATCTTTTTCGTTTTATATTTTTAGATTTTGATTCTGAATTTTAATCGGGTCTAATGCAATATCATCTCGTTGCTCATAAAATACAGCTAAAATAGATAAACCAATCGACGATTCGGTTGCTGAAAGCACTAAAATAAATAACACAAAAATATGACCAACTATATCATCCAGATATAAAGAAAAGGTTATGAAGCTTAAATTTACTGATAATAACAGAATTTCAAGCGACATAATTGTTTTCAGAATATTTCCTCGATTTAAGATTAAACCAAGCATTCCGATGTGAAAAAGCACTATGGCAGTACTTAATAGATAAAAATTTAATTCAATTCCAGCCATGTTTGAGTATACTGGGGCTCGAACCCAGGACCTGTGGATTAAAAGTCCAATGCTCTACCGACTGAGCTATATACTCTGTTTGATTAGTTTCTTTTATACTGCGAAAAGTACTAAGAAAGCAATCATAAGTGCAAATAATGCAATAGCCTCGGTTAACGCAAAACCTAAAATAGCCATTCTAAACATTTCGTCTTTCAGAGAAGGGTTTCTAGAAATACCGATTACTAGAGCACCGAATACGGTACCAATACCTACTCCAGCTCCTGCTAGTCCAATTGTTGCTAATCCAGCACCAACACATTTAGCTGCTTGTAATAACATAAGTCACTATAATATGACTTATGTTACTTCGAACGACCCAAAGCAGCTTTTTTACTTTCTAATTAGAGAATCCCATCAACATTTATCAAAATTTTTTAGTCAAATATTTTTGTTTTAATAGGTAATTTCTTACTACCAGCTTTTAAAGCTTCGATTCCAATATGGGTTGGGACACCACAGACTTCAAACAAAGTTGTTCCGCCTCTAACTCGCGCTACCCAATGTGAAACAGCTCCTTTTCCTTTACCCATTCGAGACTCTGTTGGTTTAGCAGTAACAGGTAAATCTGGAAAGATACAAATCCAAATCTTGCCTTTTCTCTTTATTTTTCTTGCGATAGTTCTTCGTGCAGCTTCAATTTGTCGAGCAGATATTAGACCAGCTACTTCAGCTTTTAGACCTAATTCACCAAACCGTATTGAGTTTGCTTTAAATTCTAGTTTTTTTAATTTTCCTTTTCTTGTTTTCTTATATTTTGTTTTTCGTGGTTGTAAAAACATTTTTAATTGCTAAAAGTTTATTTTGAATTATCGCCCAACGATCCAAACTTTTATACCATAACTACCACTTGAGTTATGGATAGTGGTTTGTGCATAATCTAACTCTTCATCAATACTTTGAACAGGAACATCGCCAACACTAATAGTCTTATGCTTTGCTCGCGGTACCCCATTTAATCGGCCCCTCACTAAAATTTTAACTCCTTTTACTTTTGAAAGGTTTGAATCAATTAAAATTGATAAGGCTTGTTTTAAAAAAGAAAAGAAGAGTTTTTGCCGTTTAATTTTTTTCAATTGCAGTGCTATGAACCTAACTAACAAATTTGCTGAATTTTTATTATAAACTACATGAAATAATAATTCGATTCCCTCTTTTAAAAACGGAGTGTTACGAAATTTTTGAAGTAAAGAAAACTTTTTCGTTTGCGAAAACTTTAAAAAAGTTAAATCTTTGTTAATACAACAGAAATTTATAACGATATTTAATTTATTATTAGTAAATAAGTTTAATACTTTAAACAATTGGTCAAAGACACTTCTTACTTTCAATTTATTTATAATTTTAAGCGATTGTTTGTCAACCAGAGGGTGTGGGTTATTTCGTACCAATTTTTGTAAATCATTATAACGGTTTAATTTTAAATACTTCTTAATTTTATAAAAGTGTGTAAAATTAGTTTGTTCGCCTGACGGCTTGAAAAACGTGTGCAAACTATTGTTTGCACTTTGTGCACTACTTTGCACACGTTTTTTGTCACCAGACTTGTTTACAAACATCAATTTTTGAGTGTCATTTTTTTTTAAATTAAAATCAGAAGTTATAAAATATGAAACATAAAGATTTAACGTTGAATTACTATAATGTTGTTTATGGTCATGTAATATAAAACCGTGTTTTTCTAAAAACCGCTCGATATAACTTTTTATCTCTAAATCTTTAAATGTATATAGGGGTAGTTCTTGATTTTTTTTTTCAAAAAATTTTGTTTTCCATGTTTTGTTAACACCTAATCTAAGAATATTTGGATTTACTTTTTGACCCATTTATTTTTCTAACTTTTATTTCTTTTTCTTTTTCTTCTTAAATTCAAACTTTGCTCGAGTTGGAACAAACTCACCTATTTTGTGGCCGATCATATCATCAGTCAACGTTAAAGCAACGAGTTTTTTACCAGAATGGACATTGCAAGTCAAGCCAATGACATACGATGTAATTTCATAATCTCGTGCTAATAATGGTAGCTTAGCAGTAACATCTATTTTTTTTGTAAAAGGTCCTTTCCATTTAGATCTTTTCATTTATTTCTTTTTTATAATTAATTTATTAGTAGATTTACTAGTTTTTCCTCGTTGATTTGGTTTACCCCAAGGTGTTCGAGATGTACCCGATTTTTTACCTTCACCACCACCATGTGGGTGGTCAATAGGATTCATTGCTACACCTCTAACAGTAGGACGTCTATTTAACCACCTAGATCTCCCAGCTTTACCGGAACGGGTTAAAAAATGTAACTCTTTTGAGACTTCTCCTATTGAGGCAAAACATTTTGAAGAAACATATCTTTGTTCACCAGAACTCAATTCAATTACAGCATATTTTTCAGTCTTTTCTTTAATCATTGAAAACGTACCTGCCGAACGAGAAATTTGAGCTTTTTTATTAGGTACTGGTGACACGTTATGGATAGCAGTTCCAATAGGAATTTTAGCAATCGGTAATGAGCTTCCTAAACTCGGCTCTACTTCTAAACCCGATTTTACTATGTCGCCAACTTTTAAATTTTTAGGGGCTAGTATGTAAAAGAAATCATTATTGATGAAATCGAAGACTGCAGCGATATAAGCATTCCTGTAAGGATCGTGCTCTAAACTGCACACTATAGCGGTTGAATTAGTAATCCTATTGAAATTAATTTTTCTATACCGTTTTTTTACACCCCCTCCACGGTGAAAAGCTGTAATACGACCAGAATTATTTCGACCACTAGAATTTTTTAAGCCTTTGACTTTATTCTTTAGCATTGGTTTTTTACGTAAATTTAAAGATTTTTGATTTAATTTGATTAATTGTCTCCGTCCAGGAGTTATAGGTTTTACTTTTTGCAATGAAATCATTTTTTGCCTAGAAAATAAATACGTTTTTATATAATATATTATTTATGAACTTATCTAATACTTTGTTTCACAATTTAACAAATAAACTTCAATTAGACACTCATTTGTTTGCAAAAGAAAAAGTTTATGTAGAAAACCTACAGAATCGAATTGACTATCTAAAAAAATTAAAAGAACAAGATTATAAGAATTTAAGTATAATTGAGTTTGCTAAGGCTAAGCGAGAGCAAATTATCAATCAAGATCTTATGGTTATGTACATAATAAATATTTCTTTTCTGAAGGCTAATACAACAATTCACGTCTCTGATATAAAAGGAAATATAAAACTATTCTATTCAGCCGGATCAGTAGGATTAACTGGTAAACAGAAAAGAAAAAGACGGATTGCAATCGTAAAACTAATTTCTTTATTAATAAAAAAAGCAAGCTTTTTAAGTAACAAACCTGTAGCAATACATTTGAATAATGTAAATTTTTATCAAAGCTTAATTATTAACAAGTTAAAACAAGCACTTTTTATTAAAGTAATAAAAAGTTTTAACCAAGCACCGTATAACGGTTGTCGTAAGCCAAAAGTACGTCGAAAGAAATATACTAAAAAGTTTAAATAGTGGAAACTATTTTTAGTAAACTTATGGAGAAATGGCTGAGTGGTTTAAAGCGGTAGACTGTAAATCTATTGAGGTTTCTCATCGTAGGTTCGAATCCTACTTTCTCCTAATTTTGGTTACAACTTGATTTTTTAATTCGAAATATGGCGTAGTTGGTAGCGCGCCTGTTTTGGGAACAGGAGGTCATGTGTTCAAATCACATTATTTCGAAATTATTTTTTGCTAGTTAATCTATAACTAGTTTTTAAATGCTGATCCAATGATCTATGCAGATTAAACATATTTTTCTTATATGACAAACTCTTAACTCCTTTCAGCTGTGCTGATGAATAAATTTTATTGTTCAGCTTTAAAGAAATTAAAGAGAAAGATGGTTTAAGGTCCTTTGTTAACCGCTCCAAATCAAATTCTGTTGTTTTAAATTTCGAATCAATAAGGATAACGAAGTTGGTAATAATTGGACTAGAGTTTTTATAAATTGACTTTTCAAATGTTTTTAATGTTGTCCCATTTAAAGTCTTGTAGTAATTTAATTTTAATTTTTTTAATTCTTGTTCTACAGTAACCCATTGATTCAAGCTTAATTTAGCTGAATGGAACAAGAAGAAAAAACCATTGTTTTTGAAATATTTTTTTAATTTGAAAATTTGATAATCTTTTAAGTTAAAATCCATGAATTTATATATCTAATATTGTGTTTAAAAACAATTCGAATAGGCCTAGTAGGATTCGAACCTACGACAAAACCGTTATGAGCAGTACGTTCTACCAACTGAACTATAGGCCTTAAAATTAATCCATTAAGAACGTTTTTATATGAGAATTAGTATAGGGCAAATTGTAATAGTAGTTTTAATAATCTTTCTTTTATTTGGTGACATCCAAAAGCTAAAAACTACATTAAGAAAACTGATAAATAAATTTAATAAATTTTAAAAATAAAAACACAGGAAAAAAGGGATTTGAACCCCTGCCCTTCGGTTTTGGAGACCGCTGCTCTGCCAACTGAGCTATTTTCCTTTTAATTAAAAATGATTTTTTATTATAAGTATTATGTTGAAATCAAAAACAGATGTTTTTTACTTTTAACCTGTTGGTTATTCACCTTACTGATTTGCTATTTCTATAAAGAAACAATGTTATTTGTAGTAATAAATTCGAGTAATTATGCAGAGCAATATTTTATTTTTACTGGCATTAGCGAGATCTTCTATGTTTATTTACAACTAACATTTTTCGTTTCAAATCAAATTACTTTATTGATGTTACTTTATCATAGTCTCATATTTTTGTCATCAGGTTTATACAAATCTGAATATAAAAAATTACAATTTGCTTTTCAAATTTATATTTTTTCTTGGGTATGTTCCATTCTTTTATTAAACAAGGTAATTATACCCGTAAGTTGGGACTTTTTTTTAAGTTTTCAAAAAGCAGAAGGTATTACATTTTTTTTTGAAGCAAAGATTATAGAGTATTTGAATTACTTTACTAATTTATACTACATTTGCTTTTTGAATTGTCAACTTTTGGCAGTCATAACTTTGTTATTAAACAATTATAGCAAAAATATGAACGGAATTAGAAAATTTAGAAAACTTTTTTATATAATATTTGTGATTTTTTCGACACTCACAACTCCACCAGATATTATTAGTCAAGTTTTAATGAGTGCTAGCTTAATCACTTTTTATGAAATTTTACTTTTTTTAAGTATTTTAAAGACTAGTAAGGTAGCCAATTAAAACTTACAAGAATTCCAATAGTTAACATTAAGTAACCAATCGCAAATGGTAAAAAACATTTCCAACCTAAATACATTAATTGGTCGTATCGGTATCTTGGTAATGTTGCTCGGGTTAAAATAAAGAAAACTACTCCCAAAGCTACTTTAAGTGAGAACCACAAACTTCCTGGAATTAAAGATAATGGAAAGATGTCTATAATAGGCAACCAACCTCCTAAAAATAGGATTGCCGATAGAGAACTCATCAATAACATATTCGAATATTCACTTAAGAAAAATAAGGCGAAAGTCATTGCAGAATATTCCACGTTATAACCAGAGACTAGTTCTGCTTCTGCTTCAGGTAAGTCAAAAGGATGCCGATTTGTTTCTGCTAGCATTGAAATGTAAAACATTACAAACAATGGAAACAAAGGTACAATCAGCCAAACTTCTTGTTGAGCAAGAATGATCCGGCTTAAATTTAACGAACCTACACAAACTGCTATGCTTAGAATGATAAAACCGATTGAAATTTCGTAAGAAATCATTTGAGCCGCTGATCGTAGAGCCCCTAAGAATGCGTATTTTGAATTACTAGACCATCCTGCTAAAATGATACCATAGACATTTAAAGATGAAAGCGCAAACAAGTATAAAATACCTAAATTAATATCAGCAAAAACAACTTTATGAGTGAAAGGAATCACAGCCCATGACGCAACACTCAGCAAAAATGAAAGAACTGGAGCTAATAAGAAAACACCAATATTCGAATTACTTGGTAGAGTAGTTTCTTTAACGAATAATTTTAAACCATCTGCTAAAGCTTGTAATAGACCAATGAAACCAATCACATTAGGTCCTCGTCGTCTTTGAATTGCTCCCATTATTTTACGTTCAGATACTGTAAAAAATGCAACAGCTAATAATATTGGAATAGTAATACTCAGAATTTTTAACAAAGAAATTATTATTGAATAAACCATCTGATAGGCTAAAACCGGACTTGAACCAGTATTTTAAGATTTGCAATCTCGCACATTACCATTATGTTATTTAGCCTTAAATAAGACAGAGTGGGATTCGAACCCACGGTATCTATTAAATACAACAGTTTTCAAAACTATCGCCTTAAACCGCTCGGCCATCCATCCAAAAAAATAATTTAACAAATACCAGCAACTGAAGGGATTCGAACCCTTAGCTTTAACCTTGGCAAGGTTACACTCTACCAATTGAGTTACAATTGCATTACGCACTAAGAGGTAACTTAAATGAATTAAGTAAATATAATAGTTCTTTCTTTGATCTTGCATTAGTCACAAAAGTCACGTTCAATGGAGGCAAATTGGAAAACAAATAAAATTGTTTTTCGAGCTCTTTAAAACTGATAAGATCAGTTAATGTAAAAGAAAGACTAGTCATATTTAACTTTTTGGCAACATGAATTCCTCTAAAGTCTCTTAAATTTGGAAATACATCTATTAAAAGCTTAAACGTAAACTCATACATTTTATTTTTTTTCAAAACAACCATACAGCCGACTGGGTTTCCTTTTCTGATTTTAAGGAGAATATTTGCTCGTTTTGATTTCGTAAGAACACCTTTTTGACCAGTAATTAATTCTAACGAAAGCAATGAAACAGCAAGGTTTCTAATATCAAAACTTTTACACCCAAAGTTCAAAACAATTTTTTTTAACTGAGGTATATCTTCAATACGGTTATAAAAGAATTTGTTTAACAAATCGTACCTAATAACTTTTTTATAATAATTTTCTAGGATATTCATAATTTTTCTTAATTGTAACTTAAATTAAACCAATCGATAGGCTTACGAATTTCATAAATTTTGTTTTTTTTAATATCTTAGGAATAGGTCCTAAAATCCGTGTACCAATTGGGTTTCCTTGCTTATTGATTAAAGCAACGGCATTTTCCTGCAAGAAGAAAGATGAACCATCTTTTTTTCGATATTTCTTCTTGGTTCGAACGACTAAAGCTCTAAAAACTTCTCCTTTGGAGACTTTAGATGTTTTTTTAGATTTGTTACGTAACTGTTGGACAGAAACTACAACAATATCACCTAATTTAGCATAACGTTTTTTAAAACCTCCCAAAACTTTAATACATTTAACTGTTTTTGCTCCTGAATTATCTGCTACTTTTAAAATAGTTTGTTGTTGGATCATTTTATTTTTTTAAATTTGCGTTTATAGCTCAATTGGATAGAGCGTTGGATTTCGGTCCCAAAGGTTATAGGTTCAACTCCTATTAAACGTAACACTTTTTAATTTACCACCGGAACTTCGACAAATACCGTTTATTAATTAAAATTTGTCTTTGAACTTCATTCTTTTGATCAATTGATTGACCTTTTAAAGCTGAAGCCATTAAAATTTCAGCAGCTAATTTCTTATACAAAAAATCTGAATTTTTGCTCTTCGCCGAAATTTTTGCCAGTAGTTTTAAAGCTGTAGTAACTCTTAATGAGTCACTAATAATAAACGAAGGTATACTTTTAATAGCTTTTCGCTTTCCTTTTTTTACTGCCTGTTCATTTACTTTAAAAGCGGAAGTTGAGTTTACTATCGCTGAATGAAGTAAAGTTTTAAAATTGTTATTAGTTGATTTCTGTAATGATTTCAATGATTTTAGTAAAATTTTCTCTCCAGTTGTTTTTCTTCCACTTTTCATTAAAGTGTTAACAATTTTTCTTTTTAGATATGATGTTTTATTTTTTTTTAACGATTTAATCATAAATAATTTTTAACTTTTTTTGTTCCATATTTAGACCGTGATGTTTTTCTCGAAGCTAAACCTGCAAAATCTAACTTTCCTCGAACTAAATGATATTTGATTCCGGGCAGATCTTTAACTCGACCACCTCGTATAACCACAGTAGAATAAGCTTGTAGGTTGTGACCTTCACCTGGTATATAAGCATATACCATTTTATCATTACTTAATCGTAATTTCACAATCTTCCGAAGGGCTGAATTTGGTTTTTTAGGAGTTCGCAAAACTAACTTTGTACAAATTCCTTTTCGTTGCGGGCATTTATCTAACGCGGGTACTTTATTTAATTTTCTTTTCTTTTTTCGACTTTTTTGTTTCTTACAAAGTTGATTTAGTGTAACCATATAAATTACCAAAAAGGGGACTTGAACCCCTACTCTTAAAAAGAACTAGAACCTAAACCTAGCATGTCTACCAATTCCATCATTTTGGTGAAAAATACTCGTTACCGGACTTGAACCGATACTCTAAAATAGAATCAGATTTTAAGTCTGACGTGTCTACCAATTCCACCAAACGAGCAAATAAAAATATTGGAGATAATCGGGCTCGAACCGATAACTTCATGCTTGCAAAGCATACACTCTACCAATTGAGTTATACCCCCTTTCTCTCATTGTTTTTTACTTTTTTCTTTTAACAATTACATCATAACTGAAAAGATTTGGTAAAAAAACAGAATTTAAACTTAGAGAATTTTCTTTGAAAAGTTTTTTTGTTCTGAACTTTAAAACAGTGATTATTTCAGGTAATAACCTTAATGAAATAAATGCATAATAGAGTACTGCACTTAATAATGAACTAAATAAAACAACAGATAGAGTAGTAAAATCGAACTGCGGTATTTGCTGTCACAACAGCCCTAAACGTTATAAAAACAAATATTAGTTACACAGGGCCTACTCTTCAGGCAGGATTTGAACCAACGTCCAGGTGGTTAACAGCCACTTGCTCTACCACTGAGCTACTGAAGAATTCACAAGTTTCGAAAATTACAATGCATTTTTAAAACCCACAATGTGTGTCTGATTCGATTGAAAATAAGATTATGATCTTTTAATATTTGCAATAATAGAATTCAAATTTAAATAATGGTTGAATACGGGGATAAAATTAGAATCATCTGTATATAAGAATAATATTTGCAATGTCCTATAATTAATAGCAAGATATTTCGGAGGTAAAGGCCAAAAATTAGATCGATCTAAATTTTTTTTCACCAATTGACGTGATTTTGGATTTAAAGTTATTTCAATCAAATCGTTTGGCTTTAAAATATAAGACTTGGTGGTTATAGAGGTACCATTAATCAGAACGTGACCGTGCAGAATTAGTTGAGCGGCGCTTTTAAAGCTAAGACAAAATTTAGACCTAACTAACACTGTATCTAATCTACTTTCAAAAAATTGCAAAATTTGGTACCTGAAATCATTTATCCCATTTCTATTTTGTTTAGTTTGTATCGATTTCAGAATGTGTGTTTTAAAATATTTTCTTTTTAGCCCACCGTAAAAGAGACTGAATAGTTTTCGATCATATAAATTGTTTCTAAACTTTTTTTGAAAAGAATTTCCTCTACTTGCAAACTTTGAAATTGACGATTGAAATTGGTCTTTTACTTGAAAACGTCGATAAAATTTTAATTGATTTTTTGAATATCTTTGAATGTTTTGCCATTTTTGCTTTTTAAATTTAAAAAGTTTTGGACGGTCCTGAATATTTTTTCGTAACCGCAAAAACTGTTTATAAAACGGTTTATTTCGTTTATTTTGTTTCATATCTGATTGAGATTAAACAGAATTATCTATTTGATTTCTTTTTACCAATTGGTTGTTTTAGATTAAAAGGCTTTCTATTTTGAATGTCTGAAATTTTAAAAAGAAAATTTAAACCGATAGAAAATAAATTTTTATCAGCAGTCAAACTTGAATTTTTATGACTCAATTGCAAATCATATGAATAGGTTGACCAAGTTTCTTTTGAAAGGTCTTCTGTTCTAAAATTTATAATAGGAAGCTTTGCAACAGCACATTCTTTATGGATTGCCTCTACTTTTTCGTGCGCAACAACGACTACTAAATCTGGCTTTTGTGATAATTTTGGCAATAAAGACTTAAATTTAATTGTCTTTTGTTTGTTGGTTTGTTTGGCACTTATCAAATTTTTATTTGACCGGTTTGAGATAAGGCCTTGAATATTCAAGTCTTGAGGAAGGGCAACATGATTTGTAGTTCTGTTAATTTTTGACTCTAACTTTGTTGGCACTCCTATAAAAAGAATCCGCTTATTCTTAATGTGGTATTGAAAGATAATTTGCAATGCTTTTTTCAAATTGAATACAGTCTCATTTAGACTTAGATCTGTGACAAAATTCATGTTATTATTTTTTGCTAATGATTGTTCATACGTTCTATGTTTCAATAAATGTAATTTTAAGATTTGTTTGAATTCTAATTTTCTTAACTTCATTCTTTACTCACTTAAATTTTTTTACCTTTTTTTAACACAATTTTTTCTTGGTTATACAAAATTCCTTTCCCTTTATAAGGCTCTGGAAGCTTACAACTTCGGATTTGAGCAGCTGTATGTGTTAATGAGTCAAACGAACAATTTCCAAATAAAAACAATTTTGTAAATTTTTGACAAAATGAATTTAAATCATTTGGAATTTTAAAATAAACGAGGTGACTATAACCTAATTTCAAATAGATTTGATTCTGCAACTTTTCGTGCGCAAACACTCGATAACCAACCCCAACAAAATTCAATTTGTTATATAACGTATAACTAACTTCAATGATAGCTTGCTTTATTTTTGAAACAATTGTACCCTGAAGTTTTTTAGAACTTTTCAGACTACCAGTGGAAATATTCAAAAGAGGTATCTGAGTTACAACTATCAATTGAGAGTCCATAATCAAAAAAATTTTAACATTTAATTTAAGTGATTTAGTTTGAAGCGGACCTACAAAAGTTATTATATTTTTTTTATCGCAGTATATGATCTTTATATTTTTGGGTATCTTTACAGTATATCTTTTTTTTAACTTTTTTAGATTAGACATTTTTCTAAATCAATATTCTAAGTTTTAAGAAACAATTACTAACGGTTCACCGCCTAATCGATTTTTTTTGCATTCATTTATAGATTTTAAACCACTGCTAGTTGAAAAAATAATAAAAGTTTTTGATGAGTCCAATTTCCAAATTTGTTTAGACGAATAATACATTCGTTGGCCTGGTTTTGATAAAAATTTCATTGAGTTTATAGCAGGTAATCCATTCTTTGTATATTTCAAGAAAATTTCCAACTTATTATCGTTTTCACTTGAAACTCTATACCCTGTAATGAAACCTTCATTCCACAACACTTTTAGTGATGATTCACAAATATTTTTTCGTGGTCCTATAACAGTACTTTTTTTAGCCATTTGGCCATTTTTGATGCTAGTAAACATATTCCATAAGTAGCTTTTCATATATATGTATTATACTTATCGTATAAAATTTAAATTCAATGTTCGAAGGCAGACTCGAACTGCCGACACAAGGATTTTCAGTCCTTTGCTCTACCTACTGAGCTATTCGAACAATATAACATAAACTATAATTACAAACTAGTGTAATGCTTCACTATCATTTAAATAAATAGCGGTTAATGTTATGAAAACGTATGCTTGAATTAGTGCAACAGCAAGCTCTAAACCAGTTAATACTACTAGAACTAATAATGGGAAAATAAACGCAATTGCTTTTAAATTTTCAACTAATAACATATTCCAAGAAAATCCTACGATTACTTTTAATAAACTGTGACCAGCCATTAAATTAATAAATAACCGAACCCCTAAACTAATAGGCTTTGCAATATAGGAAATTAATTCAATTGGAACTAAAACTAAAGCTAGGAAAAAACCAGTGTTTGCTGGTAAAAACAGTGAGAAATACTCCATACCATGCCTTTCAAATCCGATAACATTTAAAGCAACGAAAATTGAAAACGATAAAAAGAATGTCAGAGTAATATGACTTGTAGTAGTAAAACTGTATGGAACCATACCAATTAAATTATTAGATAAAATAAACATAAACAGTACTGCCATGAAAGGGAAATATTTTTCACTTCCAGTTGTTATGATATCTGATAAAATTTGGCTAACAAGTGCATATAACTTCTCAATTAAATTTTGCCAACCACTTGGGATAACAAAAAAAGAATTAGTGGTAGGTTCTTTAATTAAAAACACTATACTTTGGATTACGAATAATGTTACAAGAGCTGCTAGTGTAAAATTTGTAAAAGAAAGGTCTAAACCTGCAATTTGTAGGCTGATAAGAGGAGCTATTTTAAATTGATCTAATGGACTGTATACCATGTTTTATTCAACAACTAATGGTTTGATGCTGCTTGTCGGCTACTATAAAACGCTTCAGCCATAACAAAAAAGAAGAACACAAACGATGCACCTGAAATGTAAGAACCCCATGATGCAATTTTGTTAAATAAATAGAACGCGTCAGGATAATCTGGAATTCGTCGAGGCATACCTGCAACTCCTAACCAATGCATTGGGAAGAAAGTAATATTTACACCAGCGAAGAATGTCCAGAAGTGAATCTGAGCTAAAATTTCAGAGTATTGTACTCCAGTGATTTTTTCAAACCAATAATATAATCCACCAAAAATAGAGAATACTGCCCCCATTGATAGCACATAATGGAAATGTGCTACCACGTAATAGGTATCATGTAATGCTACATCTAAACCTGAGTTTGCTAATACTACACCAGTAACACCTCCTACTGTGAATAAGAAAATAAAACCTAAAGCGAATAAGATTGGTGCTCTCATTTCAATAGTACTACCCCATAATGTTGCTAACCAGCTGAAGATTTTAATTCCAGTTGGAATAGCAATAATCATAGTTGCAGCAGTGAAATAAGCTCGGGTATCAATATCCAAACCTACGGTATACATGTGGTGAGCCCAAACAATGAATCCTAAAACTCCAATAGAACACATTGCATAAACCATACCTAAGTAACCAAAGATAGGCTTTCGTGAAGCACTCACAACAATGTGGCTAATGATTCCAAAACCTGGAAGAATCAGGATATACACCTCTGGGTGACCAAAGAACCAGAATAAATGTTGATACAACACGGGATCACCTCCACCTGCAGGATCAAAGAATGTAGTATTAAAATTTCTGTCAGTTAATAACATAGTAATCGCACCTGCTAATACTGGTAAAGATAACAATAGTAAAATTGCAGTAAGAAAAACAGCCCATACGAATAAAGGTAGCTTATGAAACGGAAGACTTTCAGTTCTCATATTAACAATTGTACAAATAAAATTAATTGCACCTAAAATAGAAGCTGCTCCAGATAAGTGAAGACTAAAAATTGCTAAATCCACTGCACCACCTGAGTGAGCAATAATTCCTGAAAGAGGAGGGTAAACTGTCCATCCAGTACCTACTCCTGCTTCACATAATACTGACTCAACTAATAATAAAAGAGATGGTGGTAATAACCAAAAACTAATATTATTCATTCGTGGAAAAGCCATATCAGGCGCACCGATCATTAATGGAACGAACCAGTTACCAAAACCACCAATTAAAATGGGCATAACCATGAAGAAAATCATGATGAATGCGTGACCTGTTACAATCACATTATAAAAATGATGATTATATTCTAGGAAACTTCCATTTGGTTGTGCTAAGGTAATCCTTATATAAAGTGATAAAGCGGTACCTGCTACACCAGCAATACCACCAAAAATGATATAAAGGGTTCCAATATCTTTGTGGTTAGTTGAAAAAAACCATCGAAAAATAAAACTAGTTACTTTTTCTAGTGTTGTTTGATTTGTATGAATAGCACCCATAATATTTTTAAGAAAATTTGATACAATAAATTCTATATTTATTTATGCTCAAGTAATTTGTTAGTAAAACCGAGCAGTTTTGTTTAGTTTACACTTTGAAATTCTCATCTTCTTGTTTGGAATATCGAAAACGCTCGTTCCCACCATTTTATTATTTCACCAATATCTTTTTATTGTAAAGCATTGATACTATATCAAAGGTTTGAATGATTCGCACTTTTTTTC